>Ga0207874_1001149_pt1 | contig 32062 bp, 28 predicted proteins | sample HigsolmetaAR201D_FD_184833 | JGI IMG/M metagenome (GOLD analysis project Ga0207874, IMG submission 184833) | Ionic liquid and high solid enriched microbial communities from the Joint BioEnergy Institute, USA - AR20-1-D (SPAdes) (version 2) ...
ACCGGCCCGGGCTTGCGGACAGTGGGATGCTCCGTGCGAACGTGGCCGAACAGGCGGGTGCCGGCAATGGGGGTCCTGCACGCTCGCGGCGGTGATGGTGATAGCCGGCAGCAGGCCGAGGGCGTCGGTGGCGATGCCGCGATTGCGGCCCTCGGCAGAGCGCGAGACGGCGCAGCAGGCCGTTCGGCTCGGTGGACTTCCCTCGTCCCGCCAGGCGGCGAAGTATCAGTACACCGTCTTAGCCGGCCGTCGCCGACATCCGCCTGCTCGCCTGGTGCAAAAGCATTCCGTATTTACCAAGGCCCAGGTCGATGGCGGTCACCGCCTGCGTCCTCGGCTACGCCGCCGCTTTAAGCATCGCCTCGGTTCGTCCCCCGCCCCTACGGCCGGCGGTTTCACCGCGCTGACCCGCCAGCAGATAGCTGCAGGTCCTCGGCCCCCACCTCGCAGCCGGTTCCAGCCTGCTGCCGCGAGCAGAGCCTCAGCCACACGGGCTCAGACCGAATGCCGAGCACTCCCGACCGAGTCGGCCACCTTCCACTTCATGACCGGCGGACTTCCCACCGAGAGCGCCCCGCCTCAGCACTTGACTCCACAAGTCCAGCGATGCCTACTGCGCCCCTTCGGCGCTCTCCACCACTAGGAGGGCACCTTCGATCGCATTGCGAAGATGGTGCCGCGCATTTCCCATATCCGCCTTCTCGATCAAAATCGAGAGGAACTCCGAGTCCGGATAGCCGGCCGCGCTCCCACCAATCGTCGCCCCCACCTGAGACCAAATGGCGATCATTATTTCATTGCAGGCTCGAGCCTGCCGCAAATCACCTGAACCTCCCTCCCTGAGGATATCGCGCATCGAAATTCCGAGATGATTCCCCAAGGACACCAAGAAAGTTCCCCTGGACTCTGATCCCAGAATCTCCAGAAACTTTTCCCTGACATTCATTGCCACATGCCCCAAAAATCTTCGCTCACCATCGATTTCCTTTGTCATAGGTCATGCGAGGCAAGAAGCCGACATCGTGTCCACGGGACCGCAGAACCGCGATCCTGGTGTTCCCGTTCATGATCGTCCCGTCCGGCTGCACGACCAGCACGTGGTTCATCCCAGGCCGCAATGAGGTTTTCTCAACGAAAGTCGCCGCCAGACGTTGTTCAGCACCAGCGCGGCTTGGACGATGACGCCGATCCGGCCAGGGCTCAAGGTGACATGACGCAGAGCCCGCCGGCGCTGCTTGAGCCGCGTGGCGGCGCGGTCCTCCAGGACGCGCAGACTGCGCACCAGTCGGTTATAAGCACGAATGCCGGCATTCAACGAGCTGGAAATGTCGGACGCGGGCGGCGTGGAGTGCGGATGCCGATCCCGGCCCCCACATAGCCCACACCGGCCAATGCCACCAGCCCCGCCGCGGCAGCCGGATACAACGCCGGCAAAGCGTGGAGGCGGGCGGTGTACACATCGTGTGCGCTGCCGCGTTCGACATCGCAAACCCTCAATGGGATGCCGTCCGGAGCGGCAAGGAACAGAAGCATTGCCCGCACAACGGTGGGCCCTGCCCCGGGCATCGCAGGTCGTTACCGTCCTCGGTGGTGCCAGTGGCCCGGTCACAGAAGCTGAGCATCCCATCCAAGGTCACGGGCCGAAGCCCTGCCTTGCGGCAGTGGGCCAAGACCTGATGCAAGGTGGGCACCCGCCTGGAGAGACGGTGATGCCTTCATGCAGAGGCCGGTAGCCGGTGGCCTGCCAGATGCCGGCATCGCGGGTCGGGGCGGGCACGTCGGTGCCATGCCGGAAGCCGACGCGCCACCGGCATGGCCTGGCAGAACAGGCCCAAGCCCCGGGAACCGCGTGGGGTGCCGATCCGACGGCGAGCGGCCGGCAACCGGGCCTGGTGCTCAACCATGGGACGGGAGGCGTCGAGCATGGCATGATCGGGAACCAACGCAAAGCCTGTGGGCAGTGGCTCGTTCTGGTGGTAAAGAGAGCTCCTGCCAGGGGCTTTGTGGCTTTCAGAGGGCGATGGCGCAGCGCCCCTCCAACACGTTCAACATCCCTGATGCATGTTTTGCCCTGGTGTGTCCCGTTCAATTTCGCTGAGAAAACCTCACTGCGCCGACCCGCCAGCGGACAGCTACGGGGCGTCGGCCGCCTCCTGCGCCACCACCGCTCGGCCCATGAAGACCTGCGAAGCGCTGCCTGCCTTCTGTGAACTTGGGATCCATCTTCCATGATCGGGCACATGGCTTGCCGTCCCACCAGTGAGAACGTCGAACGGGCACGGCCCGATGGCTAGGGATGATCGCCCCTTGTGAAATCCGGCGCCCTCTCAGTCCTTTGGCACTTGCCCGCGCACTCTTCCGTTCAGAGAACCTCTGGACGCGGTTTTTATTCGTACCCCTCCTCTTTGAGGAACTTTTCGAGAGCCTTCAGCGTAGGCTCGAGATTCGGCCGGGCTATGCCGGAGCCCTCAAAATGGATCAGAATCTTTGATTCATCATCGCGACCGAACTCGTCGACGAACGCCGCTACACACGAGCGTAGAATTTCCAGCACTTGCCTCTCGTCCTCGGCGTCCTGATCAGCATTCGATGCGGAACCCCTCATCAAGGGAGGCGTCGCCAAGACGATTCCCGGAGCTCCGTCGAAGCGGCTGTTATCCAGGACTTGGGCGACACCTGTTTTTGGAAATCCTCCATAGCGATCGTGGGCGATCGGAAACCACACGATCTCGGCATCACAGTCCCAACCCGTTTCCGGAGATGATCCGAATCTGATCTCCAGCCCCTTTATGTGCCCCAAGAACTCTCGGCACGTCTCAAAGTTTCTCGCCAGCCCTGAAGCGATCACATACTTCATTTGCAACCCACATCAATGCTCATGCTCGGCATGATCGACGGCCTCCCCAGAATCTTCAATTCCTCATCATTGAGAGCAACGCCACCGTCAATGACATCGGCCGTGTACGTCATTCGAGCCCCCTCTGGGAGATCCGCAAGTTCAACCTTGGTCCGGATCATGGCATACGGCCCCCCTTCGGGGAAGTCACGGTAAGCCCTCCGCGCATATTCAGCAGCTCCACGCTCCGTAAAGGAGAAGTACTTGACCCCGTTCGGGCTCTTCCAGGATCGATTCTTCATGATGTACCTGAGCTCGGGAGCAGTGACCGCACGCCAAAGATAAATCTCGCCCGACCGGCCTTTCCACCATTGTGGACCAGTACCGAGGTGCCGCCGGCCGGCACATGGTAGGTATGGGTGTCGGCGACGGTCAGGTTGTGGACGCGCTGGTGCGGGCTGGTGCGGGTGCGGACCGCCGTGACCTGGACGTAGGTGCCCGAACTGGTGCGCAGCCACATGCCGGGCCGCAGGTTCTCGGCGTCGACCCAGCGGCGGATGAAGCCGTCGGCCCAGAAGGGGTGCTCGTCCGTGGCGACGATCAGGCCCGTTTTGTCTCCACGAGGGCCGTCGACATCGACGGTGATCTCCACAAGGTCCTCAGGTCCTTCACCGGCGATGGTGGCCAGGACCTTCTTGGCCCTGGTCTCACCGGTTTCGGGGTCGGTGGCGACCGCTTCGTCACCCACCTGAAGCTCCTCGATGGGCTTGGTGGTGCCATCGGCCATGAGGACCTCAGTGCCGGGCAGGAAGCTATTGCAGGACCTGCTTGCCCGGCCCAGTCGTCTGGCAGTGGCCAGGGAACCGAGGAAGGGAATGGCGGACGCCCCGGAGAGGAGCGCTTCCTTCCATCTCCCTTCTGCTGCATAGAGAAGACCGTCGGCGATGTCGGCGATGTCCATCCCGGCCATGCCGAGCGCTTGAAGGGCTTCGTGAACATCGACCTTGCCGCCGCCGCACAGTTCGTCATCGGGATATTCAGTGCAGAAGGCGAGCTCGGCCTCAATGCGCATCTTCAGAGATTCTGGATTGTCGTACGGAGCTTCTCTGATGACAGTGAGGCGCCTACGGTACTCGTCGTACCTCTGCTTCCCCGTTGGCATCGGGGGGAAGTACTTGGGGTACTTACGAAGTTCGCCGTCCCAGCCGCCATCAGGCACCGGCGCATCACAGTTCTTCCCTGAGTAGTAGCACTCCCTGTTGCCCCGGAGCGGACCGTCCAGTCCTTCGGGATCGCTTTGGGTGACGGGGGTGCTGTTGGCGTAGGTGTAGCCGTTCCAGCTCTGCGGGTATTCGAGATTGAGCAGCGGGTCGACGGTCAGGAAACGGCCGGTGTTGGGGTCATATTCGCGTGCCCCCAGGTGGGTGAGACCGGTGGTCTCGTTGGTGCCGCCGACGAAGCCCTTGTCGAAGAAGGCGGGCCAGGTGCCGGTGGTGGCCCGGGTCTGGCCATAGGGGGTGTAGTGGCGGCGGGAGACCTTGGTGAGGTCGGCCGCGTCGACGGTGACCTGGCTGGTTCCCTGGTGGTCGGGGGCCAGGTAGGTGACCCCGGAGGGGGTGCGCATGGCGACGATCTGATCGCCGTGGGCGTAGTAGCGGGTGCCGGTGGCGGTGGTGCCGCCCTTGGGCAGCTTCACCTCGGTGCCGGGCAGGTAGAGAGTGGTGCCGGTGGGGTCACGGCGGATGAGGCGCTCGCCATCGGCCGTGTAGACGAAGGTGGTGGTGCCGTCGTCGGCACTGTTGGGGGCGCCGGCCTCGACGACCTTGGTGAGCTCGTTCTCTGCGCCGTAGGTGAAGGTCTGGGTACGGTTGCCGATCTTGCGTTCGACCGTGTTGCCGACGGCGTCGTACTTGTAGGTCTCGGTGACTGCGGGCCCGCTGTAAGGGCTGGTGCCGGTCTGGGTGACGGCACCGAGCATGTGGCCGGTCACCGACGGGTCCACGCCACTGGCACCGGCATAGGCGTAGGTGCGGGTGGCCTGTAGTGCACCGCCATTGGCACCGGCGCCGTACTGCTTCTCCTGGGTGCGGTTGCCGGCGATGTCGTAGGTGTAGGTGAACCGGTAGGGAGCAGGGCCCCCGATGGTGGCGTCGGCGGGGTCGTCGGCGCAGGCGCCACCGGCCTGGGTCCAGGCGTCGGTGAGGCGGCGCAGGTAGTCGTAGCCGAAGCACTGGATCTCAGTGCCGGCCAGGGCGGTGTCGGTGATGGAGGTGATGTTGCCGCGTCGTCGTAGTCGTAGACGGCGTGGCGGTCGCTGCCGGTGATGTCCTCCCGGTCGACCCGGGAGGACGCCAGCCGCTGGGTGCCGTACTGCCAGGTGGTGGTGAGCCAGACCCGCTTGCCGGTGGTGTTGCCCAGCTCGTACTGCAGCGGCTTGCCGGTGGGGGTGTAGAGGGTGTTGTTGACGTAGGTGGCCAGGTTGCTGGTCAACCGGGTCGGCCGCCGATAGTCGTCGTAAGTGAAGACCAGCGCCTCACCGGTCAGGCCTCCGGCGGCCGGCATGCCCAGGGACTGGACGGTGCCGTCGAGGTGGTAGTTGGTGCCGAAGGTGTAGCTGGTGCCCACGCCTTCGACACTGGGGATGGTGTAGGTGACCGAACGGGGACGGCCGAGGACGTCGTAGTTGTTGACCTTGATGGTGGAGTCGTAGGTGTTGCCGTCCGGGCCGGTGCCCTTACGGGTGGAAGAGGTCAGCGCGCCTTTGCGGACGGTGTCATACACCCAGGTCGCCGGCAAGGGGCCGTTGGCCGAGCCGGAGCGCAGCGCGGTCTTCCGGCCCAGGACGTCGTAGGTGTAAAAGAGCTTGTCATTGCTGCTGCGGGCCGCCCCCGGCACGGGCATGTCCAACCGAACGCGCCGCACGGATCAACCCGAGCGCGAACCGGATGCCGATGGCCAGCCGGGTCAGGGGTCTGCCTTCAATCTCTATAACCAGGTATGTCGTAACTCTACATAGGGGGTGACGGGGGCCGTCGAAACTCAACCGCCGCCTTTTCGTGCCCTGCGGCTAGCAAGACCTTTCCCCACGGATATTCCGACCGCTGGTCCGCCTTTTGAGAAGGACGCAGCGACAGGCGTCCGAAACCGTGGAGGAAAAGCTCATCGACCTGCCGTCGGCCGGATTCCCCGTCGTCTCGTCCGCAGCCGCTCCGCCCATCAGTGAACCTTTTTCAACACGTGATCCTAGGTACCGGAGACGGGAGCACCGGCGACGTCCGCGACCATGACATTGCAGGTCACGGCATTGTCCCTGACTCCGAGACCCCCGCCTCCACCTGCGGGAACGTCGTGTTGAAAAGGTTCAGTGCAAGTTCGGCGGCCGATGGTTCACGGCGTTCTCTCACGCCCCCCTAAACGGGGTCGGAGTCGCCGTAAGCGAGCTTGTTCAAAGCGATGGCGGTCTGGGTGAAGGCGGTGTCGCCGAGGACGGCGCGCAACTCGGCGTTGAAACGGTCGATCTCCGGACGGACGGCGCGGAGCGTGGCGGCGCCGCGTTCGGACAGGTGCAGCGCCACGGCGCGGTGCTCGTGCGGATGAGGGTCGCGGATGATCAGATCAGCCGCGATCAAGCGGGCGACCAGTGCGGTGACGGCCGATTCGCGCAGGCCCAGGGTCCGGGCGAGCTGCTGCTGGGTGATGCCGGGCCGGTCATGGACGGCGAGCAGGGCGCCGAGCTGCGCGGTGGTGATCCCGGCGACGGCCAGGCAGCGCCGGTCGGCGATGGTGCGCAGCCGGTGGGCGGCGCGTTGCAGCAGGAAGTACAGGCGCTCGTCGGGCTCGGGCATGTGCAGATCTTGACAGAGGCGCACGGCGGCGATCACCCTTACTTCACTAGTGAAGTGAGGTGGGCGGTGGCGATGCATCCCGCAAGTCCGCACGGCCGGCGTCCTGCAGACGGCAGAGTCCGTCACCGGCCGGCCGAGTGAACCTTTGCCAACACATGGCCTTAGGCACCGAAGACGGGAGTTCAGGCGGTATCCGAGGTCATGACGTGGCAGGTCACGACATCGTCCCCGGCTCCAAGGCCCCGTCCCCGCCTGCGAGAACGTCGTGTTGGAAAAGGTTCAGTGATCGGCGCGCGATACGCCCCATCGTCCGTCGAGCCAGGAGGGCCGAATGAGCGACGCAACCCGAACCCGTACCGTCACCTGGGAGGATCCGGACGCCGGGCTGCTGAAGGCGCTGTCGATGGAGGGCATCGACGCGGTCAAGGCCATGCTCTCCGGCGAGCTGCCCGCCGCTCCCATGTCACGCCTGCTCGGCATCCGCGGGGTCGAGGCGGAAAAAGGCCGGGTCGTCGTGGCGCTCGAACCCGCCGAATACCACGGCAACGGCACGGGCGGCGTGCACGGCGGACTCGCCGCCTCCCTCATCGACAGCGCCGCCTGGCTCGCCCTGCACACCGAAATGCCCGCCGGGGCGTTCTGCTCCACGCTGCAGCTGAACATCCACTACGTCCGCCCGCTGCGCATCGGCGGCGGTGAGGTGTTCGCCGAGGGCCGGGTGCTCTACTGCGGACGGACCACCGCGACCGCCGAGGCCCGCATCACCGATGAGCGGGGCAAGATCCTGGCCCACGGCACGACCCACTGCACCGTGCTGCGTCCTTGATCATCCCGCCGCGCCCTGCAAACCCGCGTCCGCTGAAAGGCTGAGCACATCCCCATTTCCCAGTGCGGCAACCGGCTCCAAGAATTCCGGTGAAAAGAAAGCGACGCCCAGCCCTTCGAAGGCAAGGGCTGGGCGGATGCGAGCGGAATCGAGTCAGCCGGTCCTGACCTCGCGGTCCAGGGCGCTGCCCTTGACCCACTGGCTCCAGGGCATCTCGTAGTAGCTCCAGCCGTTGTTCCACGGCAGGCGGCGCGTGGTGCCGGTCACGATGACGATGTCGCCGCGGTAGGTGAGGTTGTAGAACCACTCGGCGAAGGGCGGCGGGGTGTTGATGCAGCCGTGGCTGGCGTTGACGCGGCCGAACGCCCAGTAGCGGTCGGGGCTGGCGTGCACGTACTCGCCGCTGCTGGAGATGCGCACCGCGTGCGGCAGCAGCAGGTCATAGCCGCCGTTGGCCTTGTCCTTGGGGTCGACGCCCATCCACTCCGAGGTCATCCGTTCGACCCGGTGCTTGCTCATGGTCAGGTGGATGCCGCTGGTGGTCAGGTAGGTGTCGACGCCGTTGACGACCCGGCCGCCCTTGCCGGCGCTGATGGGCGTCTTCTTGACGGTCTTGCCGTTGACCTTGACGACCATCTGCTTGGTCTTGGCGTTGGCGATCGAGACGTGCGCGTCGCCGATGCGGAACTTGCGGCCGAAGTCGCTGATGCCGTAAACACCGTTGCCGATCTTGATGCCGGCCAGGTTGGCCCGGACCGCGACCGTCTGGTTGGGCTTCCAGTACTGGCCGTTCTTGGTCCGGAAGATCACCTGCCGGTCGTTGATCCAGAACCAGGCGCCGACGGCCGGCTTGGTGGAGCGGATCTGCAGCGCCCGCTCCACATATTTCTTGGCGCGATCGGGGATCGGCCGGTTGAAGGTCAGCGTGACCGGCATGCCGATGCCGACCTTCTCCCCCGGCATCGGGATCATGTCGACGATCGTCAGCGGGCTGGCGGCCTTGATCGTCTTGAACCGGCTGGTGGCCGTGGTCGTCTTGCCCTTGTCGTTGCGGGCCACCGCCGAGACCTCATAGACGGCGCCGGGGATCAGCGTCCGGGACTTCCAGACGGTCTTGTCGGCCGACATGCGGCCCTCCACCGGCTTGCCCTTGATGGTGACGGCAACCTGTTCCAACGTCCCGTTGGCCGCCTTGACCACCACACCGTCCTCGGGGGCCGCCCGGGTGGTGCCGGTGGCGGGGGTGATCGTCACCTCGGGCGCTGCGGCGTCCTCCTGGCCGGCGACGGTGCTGCCCGTCCCCTTGCCCTCTCCCCCGGAGCAGGCGGTCGAGGCGAACAGCACCACGACTCCCGTGACCCCCGCAGCCCCCATTCCACGCAGTCGCACCGTGAACCTCCAAGACCCCGCCGGTTACCGGACAGACATTAGCGACAAAACTCGACGAGCATGTCCCGACCGGCGGGATTCCGGCCGGTCGAGATCGAAGTGTTGCCGTCGGCCCCATCGCCCCTTATCCGTTCGAAAGCCCCCGGATCTTTCATCCGGGGGCTTTCGGAGCCGTATCCGCCGGGGCTCAGGTGAGCGCGCTGCCCTCCTTCCACTCCTCAAAGGACAGCTGCCAGTAGCCCCAGCCGTTGTCCCACTCGAGCTGCCGGCTGGTGCCGGTGAGCTTCACCACATCGCCGCGCTGGGCGATCCCGAAGAGCCATTTGGCGTTCTGCGGGCTCAGGTTCAGGCAGCCGTGGCTGACGTTGGCCCTGCCCTGCGCGCCCACCGACCAGGGCGCCGAGTGGAAGTACTCGCCGCTGTTGGAGATGCGCACCGCATAGTCGACCATCTGCTCATACCAGCCGGGGTCGCCGGGCTTGCGGCCCGGGGCGGTCATCTTGACCGGGTGGGCCTTCTCCATCAGCAGGTGCACCCCGCTGGTGGTGGTGTACTCGCGGGTGGTGCCGTTGCCGGCGCTGAACGGCATGGTGCGCAGCTTCTTGCCGTCCCGGTAGACGGTGGCGTGGTGCTTGTTGATGTCGCCGGTGATGACCTGCTTGGGGCCGATCTCGATGGTGTAGGACTTGTCCTCGGTGGCGTAGACGCCCGGGGCGCCCTGCAGCCCGGCCAGCCGGGCGGTGAAACGCACCTTCTGGTGCGGCTGCCAGTAGGTCTTGGTCCGGTAGATGACCTGCTGGGAGTCGATCCACCGCCAGGCGCCCTCGACGGGCTTTTCCGGCGTGACCTCCAATGCCCGCTCCACCACGGCCTTGTTGGTGACCGGACGGTCGAACCGGACGATGATCGGCATGCCCACGCCGACCTTCTCCCCGCGGATGTTGGGGGTGACGTCGGCGATGCCGAAGGTCTGCCGAGGCTTGAGCGTGGTGAACGTGCTGGTCGCCGAGGTCGTCTTGCCGCCGTCGCGGACGCGCACCGACACCGTGTAGGAGGTGCCGGGCACCAGGGTGCGGTCCGCCCGCCAGTGGGTGCGGTCCGCGCTGAGCGTGCCGGTGATGGGAACGGACCCGCCGGTGACGGTGACGCCGTCCAGCTTGCCGTCGGTGACCTTGACCTCGATCGGCGCGTCCGGCTTGACCTGGCCGGTGCCGTTGGCGGGAGTGATCGTCACCACGGCGTTCTCGGCCTCGCCCAGGCCGGCGACGCCGCCTCCGCCGCAGCCGGCGACCGCCATGGTCACCGCGCCCGCGCCCCCGGCCACGACCAGCCAGAGCCTGCCCTTGCCGCTCACTCGTTCTCCCTTGTGTCCCGATCTTCACGCTCTTGGCGGTAAGTTTCGCCCGGTTGTACAGACGCCCCGACCGAGCGGAAGGTTCGGGACGAAACGGCCCGTGCCGCTCAGAGCGCGGCCGGGGCCGCGCCGACATGCCGCAGGCAGCGGTTGAAGCCCAGGATCGAGACCCCCGCCGCGGCCGCGCCCAGGGCCGTCACCAGCCCGGTGCGCACCCACAGGTAGGTGCCGATCGACTCGTGGAACAGCACCCACAGGCTGATCGCGGCGTTGGCGGCGAACACCAGCGCCCACAGCAGCGAGATCCGCAGGAAGAAGCGGCGCACCCGCTCCTGCCGCAAGAACGCCTCCGGCATCGGCACCATGTCGGTGGCGATCTTTTGCGCCAGCGGCCGGTTGAGCGGCACCGAGGCCAGGAAGGTCATGCTGACCAGCAGCGTCCCCAAGGTGGGCTGCAGGAAGTACACCACCGGGCTGCCGGTGGCCGCGGCCAGCGCGGCGCGGACCGTCACGCCGAGGGCGGCCAGCAGCAGCATGCCGGGCACCGGGTGTCCGCGGACCTTGCGCCAGGCGATGCCGCCGTAGACCCACAGCACCGCCGCCACCAGGCCGCCGTTCAGCCCGAGCAGGACGAACGCGGCGTAGAAGACGGCGACCGGGGCGATGACGCCCTCGATGAAACGCGGCAGCGCGCACCGCAGCATCACGGTCAGCGGGGGCAGTTCGAAGCCGTGCGGCGGGCGGACGGTCGGCCTTGCGGTCCGCTGATCGGTCTCAGGCATGGTGCGGCAGGTCCCCGAGTCGGCCGGGAAGGTTGCGTGAGGAGTCCGCACCACCGTACGCGATGATCTTCGCCATTCACGCCGAATCCGCCCACTTCTCCCGCCTGCGTATAGTCCGCCGTCACCGCCGCCCTCCCGTCTTGCCGGTTCGGGCGGCGGACGTGCCCTGGTTCACCGGCTCCGCCGAGCGAGGGTTTCCCGCGCGCCTGCGCCGTCCCCCGGTCGCGGGAGCGGCAAGGCCGGTTCGGCTGCCGCAGGCTCGGCTTCGTCCAGGCGGACGAGGCCGAGTCGGCTCAGCGAGGGCGGGACAGCGGTTCCTGGGCCGCCGCGTAGATCGCCCGCAGGGCCACCGCCACCGCCGGGCGCCGCACGCTGGAGGCGCGGGCGACCGCGTAGACCTGGCGGGCCAGCGAGGAGTCGGGGATCTCCCGCACCCCGACCGAGGCGCCCACGCCCACCAGCGCCAGGGCGGGCATCGCCGCGATGCCGATGCCCCGGGCCACCAGGTTCACCAGCGTGTGCAGACCTTCGAACTCCCAGGCCACCGACGGCGCTCCGCCCACGCTCTCCAGCAGCCGGTCCACCGCCTGGCGGGACGGCTCGCCGGGCGGGGCGGCCATCCACGGCTCGTCCCGCAGCTCCTGCAGGTCCAGCGGCTCGGCGGGGTCGGCCATCGGGTGCCAGGGCGGCAGCACCAGCACCAGCGGATCGTGCCGCAGGTGGAAGAACTGCAAGGTGGCCGGGGCCTGGTCGACCAGCGTCCCGGTCCAGTCGTCGACCAGTGCGATGTCGGCCTCCCCCGACTGCACCTGGGTCAGGCCCGCGCCGGTTCCGCTCTGCCGCAGCACGAAGGTCAGCTGGGAGTGGTCGGCCAGGCTGCGGGCGATGGCGGGGGCGAAGGCGACGGCGGCGGTGGGGAAGGCGGTCATGACCACCCGGCCGGAGGGGATGCCGGACTCGGCCGACAGCTCGGCCTCGGCGGCCTCCACCAGGTTCAAGATCTCCTCGGCGCGCCGCACCAGGCGGCGGCCGGCGTCGGTGAGCTCGGCGCTGCGCGCAGTGCGGTCCAGCAGCGCGGTGCCGGCCTCCCGTTCCAAGGTGGCCAGCTGCTGGGAGACCGCCGAGGGGGTGTAGCCCAGGGCGGCGGCGGTGGCCGCGATGCTGCCCCGGCGGGAGAACTCGCACAGCAGCCGCAGCCTGCGCAGATCGAGCATAAGAAAATCTTATGCTCTCCCTCGAGAAGACTCGCTTGTGATGATGCTCCACGGGAGTGAACGATGGTTCCCGGACCCGCTGCAATGGGTTCGACGGGGGCCTTCCTGCACCGAGCCTCCGTCCCGTCATGCCTTGGAGCAGTCATGCCCTTTCCTGATCGCACGGGATCTGCATCTTCCGAACCGTCTTCCGGGCGCACCGGGATCTCCGCCACCCTCGCCGTCAACGAGACGATCGAGCGCAAGCGGCGTGAGGGGGTCGCGGTGCTGCCGCTGGGCTTCGGCGAGGCCGGCCTGCCCTTGCACCCCGCGCTGACGCGGGAGCTGGCGAAGGCCGCCGGCCGCAACTCCTACGGGCCGGTGGCCGGCTCGCCCGAGCTGCGGGCGGCGGCGGCCGGCTACTGGACGCGCCGGGGCCTGCCCACCGATCCGGAGCTCGTGGTGGCCGGGCCCGGCAGCAAGGCGCTTTTGTTCGGGCTGCTGCTGGCGCTCGGCGGCGAGGTGGCGCTGCCGTGCCCCAGCTGGGTCAGCTACGCGGCGCAGGCGGCGCTGACCGGCGCCGGAGCGCTGCCGGTGCCCACCCCGCCCGACGAGGGCGGAGTGCCCGACCCGGACCTGCTGGCCGAGGAGGTCGCCAGGGCCCGCCGCGCCGGACGCCGGGTCCGCTCGGTGGTGGTGACCCTGCCGGACAACCCCACCGGACGGCTGGCCGGGGAGCCGACCGTGCGGCGGCTGTGCCGGGCGGCCCGGGAACTGGACCTGCTGATCATCTCCGATGAGATCTACCGCGACCTGGTGCACGACCCGACCGTCGCGGTGTCCTCTCCGGCGCTGTTCGCCCCGGAACGGACGGTGATCACCACCGCGCTGAGCAAGCACCTGGCGGCCGGGGGCTGGCGGCTGGGCGTGGCCCGCCTGCCCGACAGCCCGCTCGGCCACCGGCTGCGCGCCGAGCTGCTGGGCATCGGCAGCGAGATCTGGTCGTGCGCGCCGGCGCCCGTCCAGCACGCCGCCGCCTACGCCTTCAGCGAGCCGCCGGAGCTGACCGAGCACGTCGACCGCAGCCGCCGCCTGCACGCCGCGGTGGCCCGCGCGGTCGCCGCCCGCTTCGCCGCGGCCGGCTGCCGGGTGCCGCAGCCGCAGGCGTCCTTCTACCTGTATCCGGACTTTTCGCCGCTGGCCGGCCCGCTGGCCGACCGCGGCGTGCGCACCGGCCCCGAGCTGGCCGAGCTGCTGCTGGAGGGCCATGGGGTGGGAACGCTGCCGGGCAGCGCGTTCGGCGAGCCGGACACCGCGCTGCGGCTGCGCGTGGCCACCTCCCTGCTGTACGGGGAGAGCGAGGAGCAGCGACTGCAGGCCCTGCACGCGCCCGACCCGGCGGGCCTGCCGTGGATCGCCCGCTCCCTGGACCGGCTGTCGGAGGTGCTGGAGGAGGTGACCGCGCCGCAGCCCGCCCTGACCGGCCCGCAGCCCGCGGTGGTCTGAGCCGCGCCGCCGGGGCGCTGGAGACGGAACCTCTCTTCGATCCGCACGCGGACCAGGTCCCGGTGTCCCGCACGTTTCGGGGGGAGGTTCTCTGCGCACCGCCGTGGACCGGTACGCGCCAACGGCGTCGCGTACCGGCCCACGGCGGTGGGGTTCCATGTCACCGGGTTCGTCCCGTGGCGTGGAAGAGGCCGTCGCCGGACGGCCCGGCTCGCTTGTGACGTGGTTTTCCCGGCGGCGTGCGCTCAGACCGCGCCGCCGCTCCCGCGCATTCCGGCCACGGGAGACGACAGGCCCGAAAATTCCATTGCGGCCGGGGCTCGAACGTTCAGGCGCGACGCTGAAAAGTGATTCTCGCTTTGCTTTTGAAGTGCCGCCGCATCATCGACGGCGGGGAGCGCGCCCCATTCTTTTCAGGCGGAAACCGCCGAGTCCCGTCCGGAACGTCCCACATCTTCCCTGATCACAGGGCCGGACAGGGGGCGGCCTGGTGGAGCCGGAAGGACTCGAACCCTCAACTCCTGCTTGCAGGGCAGGCGTGTTCCCGTTGACACCACGGTCCCACGAAAATATTCCTGAATCGGCAGGGGTGGCAGGAGTCGAACCTGCTTTCCGCTGGTTTTGGAGACCAGCCGCCTAACCGGTGGCTCACCCCTTCGCGTTCGGACGACTATAACGATGCGTCATTCCCCGGCCGGATGCAACGCGTTTTCCGGAGACCTTGATCATCTATGGTGTCGGCATGGCGCTGCTGAGCCGGATCGCCGAGCGGGTGCTGGGGCTGCCGCCCGCGCTGACCCGTGACGTCCAGGTCCAACGGGGGCTGCGGGTGCCGATGCCCGACGGCGTGGTGCTGCTGGCCGACCGGTACGCCCCGCGGCGGGTGCCGGGCGCGCCGACGATCCTGATCCGCACCCCCTACGGGCGGGGCGGGCTGACGGGTGCGGGACTGTGCCGGCCGTTCGCCGAGCGGGGCTACCAGGTGCTGGTGCAGTCCTGCCGGGGCACCGGGGGCTCGGGCGGGCGGTTCGACCCGTTCGGGCACGACCGGGCCGACGGCCTGGCCACGCTGGAGTGGATCGAAAAGCAGCCGTGGTTCGCGGGGAACCTGCTCACCTTCGGCCCCAGCTACCTGGGGTATGCGCAGTGGGCGATGGCGCCGGACGCCGGGGACCGCATCACCGCCATGGTGCCGCTGCTGACGGCCTCCCAGTTCCGCGACCAGACCTATCTGGGCGACTCCTATACGCTGCGCGGCACGCTCAGCTGGACGGCGCTGATGGCCGCCCGGCAGGACGGCCCGCTGCAGGCGCTGCGGCACCGGCTGTGGGGGCGGCGGCGGGTGCTGGCGGCGATGGGGCACCTGCCGCTGTCGGAGGCCGACAGGCTGGCCACCGGGCGGCGGGTGGAGTGGTTCCAGCAGTGGCTGACGGCCACCGAGCGGGGGCATCCCTATTGGGAGCCCGAGCGCGATCACCGCGCCCGGGTGGGGCGGGTGCAGGCGCCGGTGTCGATGGTGGCCGGATGGCACGACCTGTTCCTGGTATCGCAGCTGGAGGACTATGCGGCGCTGCGGGCGGCCGGGCGCGAGCCGCATTTGACGATCGGGCCGTGGGTGCACTCGGACCGGGCGGCGCTGGGCGCGGCGATGAACGAGGCGCTGGTGTGGTTCCGCGCCCATGTGACCGGTGACCGCCGGGCGCTGCGGGCCGAACCGGTGCGCCTGTACGTCCAGGGCGCCGAGGAGTGGCGGGACTATCCCTGCTGGCCGCCGCCGGGCGCCCAGGCGCAGCACTGGTATCTGCAGCCGGGCGGCGCCCTGGCGCCGCACTCCCCCGCCACCGAGTCCGCCAGCCGCTTCCGCTACGACCCGGCCGATCCCACGCCGGCGGTGGGCGGGCCGCTGCTGGACGGCAAGGCCGCCGGGCGCAAGGACAACGCCGCCCTGGAGGCCCGGCCGGACGTGCTGGTCTTCACCTCTGCCCCGCTGGCCGCCCCGCTGGAGGTGATCGGCCCGGTGAGCGCCCGGATCGAGCTGCGCTCCAGCCGGGCCCACACCGATGTGTTCGTGCGGGTCTGCGACGTCGATCCCCGGGGCCGTTCGCTCAACGTCTGCGACGGGCTGCAGCGGGTGACCCCGGGGCGCTTCCCCGCCGACGCCGACGGGGTGCGCTCGGTGCGGGTGGAGCTGTGGCCGACCGCCTACCGCTTCCGGGCCGGTCACCGGGTCCGGGTGCAGGTCAGCGGCGGTGCCTTCCCCCGCTTCGCCCGCAACCCGGGCACCGGGGAGCCGCTGGGCGAGGCCGTCCGGCTGCTGCCGGCCGACCAGGAGGTGCTGCACGGCCCCGCGCACCGCTCGGCGGTGGTCCTCCCGGTGATCTCGCGGAGGCGATAACGATCGGGACGTGCCCCCGGCTCCGGCGGGCGGGTGGTGTAAGGTCCCAAATCGCACGGCGCATATGACAGAAACACCTGAATATCCCTCAAAACAGGTCGTGCCGGGCGTGGCCGTGATAAATGAAAACAGCGGCACGACAGAGCGTGATGAATGACACAGGAGGCGAGGGCCCGCCATGAGGCACGCGCAAGACGGGGCCGCGGCGGCGATGAACGCCGTGTCACGGGTCCTCGTGGCCCGGGGCAAGCACGAACCCCAGGAGCTGGAGAACCCGGACGTCAGCTGGGGCCAGCGCACGCGTGACGGCGTATGGGCGCCGACCAGGGACGGGCAGCGCATCCACATCGGCATCGACTGCTCGGGCGGCGACCAGCTGCCCACGGTGCTGCGGCCGAGCCTGCGGGTCTTCGTCGGGGTGGAGGTGGACACCGACATCGTCGCGCAGACCACCTCCACGGGGGTGCGGCTGCTGACGGTGCTGCACGGTCCGGACGCGCCCACGGAGTTCCGCTTCCCCCTCAGCCTGGCCGACGGCTTGGGCCTGGAGGCCATGCCGTCGGGCAGCTACGACGTGGTGCATCTGCGCTACGGGGCCACGGTGGGACGCTTTTACAACCCTTGGGCCTGCGACTCGATGTTCCGTCCGGTCAAGGCCGACTACGTGCTGGACGGGACGGCGATGGTGATGCGGGTCCAGCATCCCGGCTCCTTCTATCCGGTGGTCGCCGACCCGCTGTATTCGCGCTGAAAAGGCCCGCCGGGGCCGTGCCGCAGGCCCTGACGGCGGCTCGCCGGAGCAGACCGGCGGGGCCTGGGGGCCTCCGGCAGGTCCGTGCCGCATGATCGGGCGGGCCGGATGTTCCGTCCGGCCCGCCGGAGGTGGGACCGCCGGCCGGGAGACTGGAGATGATGTGATCTTCACTCATGACACCGAGCACGCGCTCGGCACCGTGGTGGACCTGGTCAACACGGCCCCCGACAGCTGCGGCGAGGAGGGGCTGCCCGATGTGGCGGCGCTGCGGGCCTTCATCGAGCGCCACAACTTCAGTGACGTCCCGGAGCCGACCGGCGAGGACCTGCTGCGGGTGCGGGCGCTGCGCGCCCGGTTCCGGGCCGTCTTCCACGCCCCCGACGTGGCCGGGGCGGTGGAGCTGATCAACGGCATCGTGGGAGAGGTGCGCACCACCCCGCACCTGACCGACCACGACGGCCATGACTGGCATGTGCATTTCTTCGCCCCCGGCGCTCCGGTGGCCGAGCATCTGGCCGCCGACGGCGGCATGGCGCTGGCCTGCGTGGTGGTGACCGGTGAGCTGGGCCGGCTGCGCGTCTGTGAGGCGCCCGGCTGCTCGCGGGTGCTGGTGGACCTGTCCCGCAACCGCTGCCGCCGCTACTGCGACAGCCGCACCTGCGGCAACCGGATGCACGTGGCGGCCTACCGGGCCAGGCGGCGCGAGGCCGCGCCGCGCTGAGGCCGGGCCCAGGTCACGGCCGCGCCCGCGGCGCGGGCGCCTGCCCGGCCAGGGCCTCGACGGCCCGCAGCGCCCGGCGGGCGGCGGCCACGTCGTGGACGCGGAACACCCGGGCCCCCAGCCAGGCCGACACCGCCAGCACCGCGGTGGTGCCCACGCCGCGTTTTTGCACCGGGCGGCCGAGGGTCTCCCCGATGAAGTCCTTGTTGGAGACCGCGACCAGCACCGGCCAGCCGGTGGCCACCAGCTCGCCCAGCCGCCGGGTGATCTCCAGGGAGTGGCGGGTGTTCTTGCCGAAGTCGTGGGCGGGGTCGATGAGGATGCCCTCCGGGGGCACGCCGAGCGCCACGGCGCGTTCGGCCTCGGCGGTGACGTGCGCGATCACGTCGGCCACCACGTCGTCGTAGCCGACGCGGTGCGGGCGGGTGCGCGGCCGCAGCCCTCCGGCGTGCGCGCACACCAGTCCCAGGCGGTGCTCGGCGGCGACCTCGGCCAGCTCGGGGTCCACCCCGCCCCAGGTGTCGTTGAGCAGGTCCGCGCCGGCCTCGGCGACGGCCCGGCCGACCTCGGCCCGCCAGGTGTCCACGCTGATCACCACGTGGGGGTGGCGTTCGCGGACGGCGGCCACCACGTCCACCACCCGGCGCAGCTCCTCGGCCACGTCCACCTCGGCGCCGGGGCCGGCCTTGACCCCGCCGATGTCGATGATGTCGGCGCCCTCGGCGACCGCCCGGTCCACCGCCGCCAGCGCGGCCCGGAACTCGTAGGTGGCTCCGCGGTCGAAGAAGGAGTCGGGGGTGCGGTTGACCACCGCCATGATCGCGAACCGGCCGAGCGGACGGCCGTTGATCACCACGGCCCCCGCGGGACCGCTCACCGGCGGCATGACGGCACCCTCATAGCGGCTCACAGCCTAGCCGGTCGCGGGGGCGGCCCTGGTCACGGGCCCACCCTCCGGGAGAGCACCGAAGAGGATTCGGTTTATGGTGGACAGGACTCGTCAGCACTGGACATTGATCGCTAATCTCGTACTTCAGTCCACCATCGAGTAAACAGCCCGATGACCACCCATATCGGCCAGGGAGGTTCCGCTGTCCAAGCGAGCGCTCATCACCGGTATCACCGGGCAGGACGGTTCCTACCTCGCCGAGCACCTGCTGGAGCAGGGGTATGAGGTCTGGGGCATGGTCCGCGGTCAAGCCAACCCGCATGTGGCGCGTCTTCGCAAGCACATCAAGGACGTCCACATCACCACCGGTGACCTGCTGGACCAGGGCAGCCTGATCTCGGCGGTAGAACGGGTTCAGCCCGATGAGGTCTACAACCTGGGCGCGATCTCCTACGTCCCCATGTCCTGGCAGCAGGCGGAGCTGACCGCCGAGGTGACCGGGATGGGCGTGCTGCGCATGCTGGAGGCGATCCGGGTGGTGTCCGGGGTCACCCAGTCCCGCACCCCGGGTTCTGGGCAGATCCGCTTCTACCAGGCCTCCTCCTCAGAGATGTTCGGGATGGTGCGGGAAACCCCGCAGAACGAAAAGACCCCGTTCCATCCCCGCAGCCCCTACGGGGTCGCCAAGACATACGGCCACTACATCACCCAGAACTACCGCGAGTCCTACGGGATGTTCGCCGTCAGCGGCATCCTGTTCAACCACGAGTCACCGCGCCGGGGGGCGGAGTTCGTCACCCGCAAGGTGTCGCTGGGAGTGGCCCGCATCAAGCTGGGGCTGGCCAAGGAACTGCGCATGGGCAACCTGGAGGCGCGGCGCGACTGGGGCTTCGCCGGCGACTACGCCCGCGCCATGCACATGATGATGTCCCAGGACAAGCCCGAGGACTTCGTGATCGGCACCGGCCGCACCCAGTCCGTGCGCGACCTGGTGGAGCTGGCCTTCAGCAGCGTGGGGCTCAACTGGCGGGACTACGTGGTGCTGGACCCCCGCTACACCCGCCCGGCCGAGGTCGACCTGCTGTGCGCCGACCCCAAGAAGGCCCGCGAGCAGCTCGGCTGGGAACCGCGGGTCGGTTTCGAGGAGCTGGTGACGATGATGGTGGAGTCCGACCTGCGGCTGCTGTCGAACTCCCCCCGTCCCGAGGACGAGCCGTTCAGCCCCGAGCACTGGTGACCCCGCCGCCCCAAGGCGGACCGGCACCGTGCGAGGATGCCGTATATGAACGGCTGCGAGCACGTCCGCGACCTGCCGGTTCCGCAGGTCGAGCCGCGCACGCCGCAGGGCTGCGAGGAGTGCCTGGCCGAGGGCACCCGGTGGGTGCACCTGCGGCTGTGCCTGACCTGCGGCCACGTCGGCTGCTGCGACTCCTCGCCGCGACGGCACGCCTCCGGGCACTTCGCCGCCACCGGCCACCCGGTCATCCGCTCCTTTCAGCCGGGTGAGGACTGGCGGTGGTGCTTTGTGGACGAGCGGATCGTGTAAGGGGCGGCGGACCGGCCTGAGCACGCCGGAACGGCCGGCGGGCCCGGCCGCGGCTGCCTTCGGTGCTTGCAGCAAGGCCACGGCGGCATGCCGCACAGGACACCATGGGCGACCTTCGGAGGTCGCCCCGCGTCCGGCGGCAGGCCGCCGCTTCGTTTCCCGGCCGTCGGATAACCTGTGTCCCCTTGCTTCCTCCCTTTGAAAGCAGGTCCCGATGAGCGGTACGGCCACTGCTCCGGCCGGGTGGGACGCCGAGCACGCCGTGGACACCGCTCAGGCCGCCGCCCTGGTGCACGCCCAGTTCCCCGCCCTGGCCGGCGCCCCGGTTCGCGAGCTGGCCTCCGGCTGGGACAACACGGTGTTCCTGGTGGGCGAGCAGTGGGTGTTCCGTTTCCCGCGCCGGGCGGTGGCGCTGGCGGGGACGGAACGCGAGATGGCGCTGCTGCCTAAGCTGGCGCCGCGCCTGCCGCTGGCCGTCCCCGTCCCGGAGCTGACCGGCCGCCCGGCCGGCGGCTACCCCTGGCCGTTTTGGGGCGCGCGGCATCTGCCCGGACGGGAGCTGATGACCTGCGGGCTGCCCGAACGGCGGCGGGTGGCGGCGGCGGCCGCGCTGGGGGAATTCCTGCGGGCGCTGCACGACCCCCGCCTGGTCGGACGGGTCGGCGCGGCGCTGCCGCACGACCCCTTCCGCCGGGGGGATCCGTCCGTGCGGGCGCCCCTGGCCCGTAAGCTGCTGGACCGGCTGGCCGGACGCGGCCTGTGGAAGCCCGCGGCGCCCACCGCCGAGGCCATGGCGGCGCTGCTGGGCAAGGGCGCGCAGGCGGGGGCGTCGCGGGCCGAGCCCGTGGTGTGCCACGGCGACCTGCACCCGCGTCACCTGCTGGTCGATCCCGACGGCCGGGCCTGCGGCGTCATCGACTGGGGCGATGTGTGCCTGGCCGATCCCGCGGTGGACCTGTCGGTGGCCTACAGCGCCTTCAGCGGGACGGCCCGGGCGGCGCTGCTGGCGGCCTACGGGCCGCCGGCGGAGAGGGCGTTGAAGGGGGAGGGCGAGCTGCGGGCGCGGACGCTGGCGGTGTTCCTGTGCGCGGCCCTGGCCGACTACGCGTCCTCTATCGGCCACGCGGAAATGTTGCGCGAGGCCTTGCGCGGTCTTCACAGAGCCGTCGCCTGAGTGAGCTCAATGCCCTTATCTCGCCGTCTGTCCGCTTGTGCCGCGGGCCTGGGAGCGCTCCCGGCAAGGTGCCGGCCCGGTGAGCAGGGCGGCTGCCAAACCCGATTCCGACTATGTCCAAGACCGCATCGGTTCATTGCCATACGGTCTTGGCATGAATCTGCGGCAGCTGCGCTACGTCGTGGCGACCGCCGACCACGGGACCATGACGTCGGCGGCCGCGGCGCTTTACGTCGCCCAGCCCGCGCTCTCGCGGGCCGTCCGCGAACTGGAACGCGAACTGGGGGTGGAGCTGTTCGCCCGCTCCGGGCGCGGTGTGGTGCTGACCCCCGTCGGCGAGCAGGTGGTCCACCATGCCCGGATCGCCTTGGCGGCCGTGGAGGCCATCGAGGCGCTGGCGGTCACCCGCCCCGACGGGCGCGGCGCCGAGCTGCGGGTGGCCACCACCGCGGCACTGGAGGCCGAGCTGACCGGCCGGCTGCTGCCCCGCTTCGCCCGCGACCAGCCGGCCGTCCGGGTGCGGGTGGTGCGCTGCGGCGGGCGGGAGGCGCTGACGTCGGTCGTGCGGACCGGGCGGGCCGAGGTGGCCCTGACCGACCTGCCGGTCCCCTCCGACCTGGCCGTCCATCCCCTGGAGCACCGCGAACTGGTGCTGGTCTCCCCGCCGGGACTGAAGGTGCGCGAGCCGCTGGCGCCGGCGGCGCTGGACGGCATGCGGCTGGTGCTGCCGGCCCGGGGCGGCCCGCACCGCGCCGGGCTGGACGCCCTGCTGGCCCGGATCGGCGTCACCCCGGTGCCGGCCGTGGAGACCGACGACCAGGACTCCTGGCTGGAGCAGGTGCGCCAGGGAGCCGGCTCCCTGCTGTGGTACCGCGGCCGGCTGGAGGACACCCAAGGGCTGGTGGTGCGTTCCTTCACCCCGCCGCTGAGCCGGACGATCGGCCTGGTGCACGCCCACCGGCGGCTGCCGCCGGTGGTCCGCGACTTCCTGGCCTTCGCCAAGGAGGACGCCCGCGAGCGCCGCGGCGAGGGCCGGGTGCGGGAACACCTCTAGCCCGAGGGGATGTTCCTTCCGTGTCCCCCGCTATGGCGGCAACCGGGGCCGGAGGAGACGATGAACGCGACACACGCGCTGTGGCTGCTGGCGGTGCCCGTCGTGGCGGTGGGGGTGGCGACCGCCGCCCGCCGGGCGGGGATGCCCTCTCCGCTGGCGCTGGTGGCCGCCGGGCTGGTGATGGCGCTGCCGCCGGGGATCCCGGAGTTCGCCCTGGACCCGGAGTTCGTGCTGTTCGCGTTCCTGCCGCCGCTGCTGTTCTCGGCGGCCTGGGAGAGTTCCCTGCCCAACCTGCGCGACAGCGGCCGGGCCATCGGCTACCTGGCGGTCGGGCTGGTGCTGTTCACCACCGTGACGGTGGGATACGCCGTCTACCTGATCGTCCCGGCCATGCCGCTGCCGGCCGCGTTCGTGCTGGGCGCGATCGTGGCGCCGCCGGATGCGGTCGCGGCGGTGAGCGTGGCCAAACGGCTGGGCCTGCCGCGCCGGGTGGTCACCGTGCTGGTCGGGGAGAGCCTGTTCAACGACGCCACCGCGCTGACGGCCTTCCGGGTGGCGGTCGCCGCGACGGCCGGGGAGGGCTTCACGCTGCTGAGCGGCGGCTGGGAGTTCCTGTATGCGGCGCTGGGCGGCGCCGCCATCGGGCTGGCGGCCGGACCGCCGCTGCAGTGGCTGCGCACCCGGCTGCGCGACCCGGTGGCCGAGAACGCGGTGGCGGTGCTGGCTCCGTTCGCCGCCTACCTGGTCGCCGAGGCGGTGCACGCCTCCGGGGTGATCGCGGTGGTGGTCAGCGGGCTGTACCTGGGGCACCGCTTCGCCAGGTCGCCGGCCTCGACCCGGGTGATCGGCCAGGCGTTCTGGAAAGTGACGATCTTCATCCTGGAGAGCGTGGTCTTCCTGCTGATCGGGCTGCAGCTGCCGGCGGTGATGGCGGGCCTGTCCGAACGAAGCCCCTTCAGCCTGCTGTGGTGGGCGGCGACGGTGTTCGGCGTGGTGGTGGCCACGCGTTTTCTGTGGGTGTTCGCCACGGCGCGGGCGCCGCACCTGCCGCTCCTGCGCCGGCGCGCAGCCGGCGGACGGCCCCGGCGGCCGATGTGGCGGGAGATGACGGTGGTGTCGTGGGCGGGCATGCGAGGAGTGGTGTCGCTGGCCGCCGCGTTCGCCATCCCCACGAACACGGCGGGCGGTGCGCCGTTCCCCGAACGGCACCTGATCTTGTTCCTGACGTTCACCACCGTGCTGGGCACGCTGCTGCTGCAGGGCATGACGTTCCCGGCGCTGATCCGGCGGCTGGGCGTCAACGACGAAGACGAACGCCGCACCGACGCGGTGTCCGAGGCGGAGGCCCAGCACATCGCCGCCAACGCCGCGCTGCGGCGGCTGGAGGCGCTGGTGGAGCAAGAGCGCGACCGCCTCGACGAACGGGTCGTGCGGCAATTGCGCGACCTGGTCGAGCACCGGCGGCTCAGCGCCTGGGAACGGCTGGGCGGGGCCGCCGGACCCGACGGCGCCGAAGTCCCCACCGGCGCCTACCGGCGGCTGCGCCGGGAGATGCTGGCGGCCGAACGGGAGGCGTTCGTCCGCATGCGCGATGAACGCCGCATCGACGATGAGGTCCTGGAGCGGGTGCTGACCGAACTTGATCTGGAGGAGCTCGCGCTGTCTCGCCGGTGACCGGCCCTCAGCCCGCCGCCCGGCCCGCCTCCTGGGGCTTGTCGGGCAGCTCGGCGGCGTAGGACTCCTTGATGACCTCCAGGTGGTGCCAGGAGTCCCGGACCGTCGCCCCGGGCACCGCCCGGATGGCGTCCAGGATGTTCACCAGCTCCTCGCGGGAGGACGCCTCGGCCAGCCCCACGATGTCGTAACGGCCGAACCCGGCGGCCACATAGCGCACCCCCGGCTGGGCGGCCACCGCCTCGGCCACCTTGCGCACGCCTCCGGTGTCGACGACCACCCCGAACCCGCCGAGCTCGGCGGCGCCGAGCGCCAGCGGGTCGGCCAGCCCGGTCACCTGGATCACCCCCGAGCGCATCAGCCGCACCACCCGGGCCCGCGTCGCGGCCTGCGACAGGCCGATGATCTGCGCCAGCCGGGTGTAGGGGGCGCGGCCGTCGCGCTGCAGCTCCTGCAGCAGGCGCCAGTCGATGTCGTCGAGCGCGATGTCACCGAGCTCGCGCACCACCGAGTAGGCGTCCCGCACGGTGGCCACCGAGCGGAACACCTCGGCCGACCGCACGCCCGCGATGGCCCGCAGCTGGTCCACCTCCGCGGCCAGGGCCTCATCGTCGCGGGTGCGCACCTGCGCCACCAGATCGCACGGCCCGGCGGTGAGCGCGGCGAAGCTGACGCATGGGCGCGCGGCGATGCTCTCGGCGGCCTGCCGGGCCGACCCGTCCACGGTGATCGACACATGACCGACCGCCTGGGTGCCCACCACCGCCGAATGCACGATGCCGACGACCCGCACGACCTGCGTCTCCAGCAGGTGCTGCACTCGGGCCCGCACCGCCGTCCGAGACAGCCCCACGCGGTCGGCCAGGGCCTGGAAAGTGGCCCTGCCGTCCCGCTGGAGTTCGCGGACGAGCACGGTGTCGACCGCATCCAGCACGGGTCTCCTCCTCGACTGCAATGAATCGCCTTGTCGCTGCCCGCAAGATCATTTCATTTTCGGGCCGCGACCCGTCAAATTCCGACTTGAACGTGTTCGTCCCCACACTCCGCCGCCGATGCGTCGGACGCACCGCCCGGGCGGTGCCGAATGACGCGACGCCACCGGGCGCGCGGCCGTGGCACGGCACAGGCCGGCGCCCGACTGTGGCCGGGTCCACGCGGGCCGGCCACCGGTTCCCGACGCCCGTCCGGACCGACGGGGCACAGATGACCGGCACCCGGACGCCGTCCGGCGGCAGACCGTCCCCAGGCAGCACCGGGTACCGGCGCTTGACATACATGCGTCTCTCCCGGTGTTCACCTGTCGCCTCGCCCGACGGGACGACCGACCGCCTGAGGCACTTGTAAGAAACGTGCAATGAGGCGGCATTTTCGTCAAGAGGTAACACCAGAACCCGTGAAATCTCACCATCTCGCCACGCTGGGGGGCATGTGCGCCTTCACAAGCCGGTCAGGATCTTCCGTAACGTCGCCCCAGCGGGCCGCCCGCGGCACGGCGGCGGGACGCCGCCCTCGCGCGGGCCTTCTAGACTGAAAACCTCCGGCCAGATGGGTGTGGGACTACGACCGTGCAGTTGCTGAACGGCGAGCGCATCGCTCACGACCTGACCTACAACGACGTCTTCATGATCCCCCGCCGCTCGTCGGTGGGATCGCGGCTGGATGTCGACCTGACCACGGTCGACGGCAGCGGCACCACCATCCCGCTGGTGGCGGCCAACATGACCGCGGTCTCCGGGCGCCGGATGGCCGAGACCATCGCCCGCCGCGGCGGGCTGGCGGTCATCCCCCAGGACATCCCCATCGAGGTGGTCGCCGACGTCATCGCCTGGGTCAAGCAGCGCCATCTGGTCTTCGACACCCCGATCCGGCTGTCCCCCTCCGGGACCGCCGGGGAGGCGCTCGGGCTGCTGCACAAGCGGGCGCACGGCGCGGTGATCGTGGTGGACGACGACGACCGCCCGGTCGGGGTGGTCACCGAGGCCGACTGCCAGGGCGTGGACCGTTTCACCCAGGTGCGCGAGATCATGTCCCGCGACCTGGTCACGCTGCCGGACACGCTGGCCCCCCAGGAGGCGTTCGACCGGCTGCACGAGCGGGGCCACCGCCTGGCCCCGGTGGTGGACGCCGACGGGCGGCTGGTGGGCGTGCTGACCCGCACCGGCGCGCTGCGCGCCACCCTCTACAAGCCCGCCGTCGACGCGTCCGGACGGCTGCGCATCGCGGTGGCCATCGGCGTCAACGGCGATGTGGCCGGCAAGGCCGAGGCGCTGCTGGAGGCCGGCGCCGACCTGCTGGTGGTGGACACCGCGCACGGCCACCAGGAGAAGATGATCTCCGCGCTGCGGGCGGTGCGCGCCCTGGACCCGCAGGTGCCGGTGGTGGCCGGCAACGTGGTCACCGCCGAGGGCGTCCGCGACCTGATCGAGGCGGGCGCCGACATCGTCAAGGTCGGGGTGGGCCCGGGCGCCATGTGCACCACCCGGATGATGACCGGGGTGGGCCGGCCGCAGTTCTCGGCGGTGCTGGAGTGCGCGGCCGAGGCGCGCCGGCTGGGCCGCCACGTGTGGGCCGACGGCGGCGTCCGCCACCCCCGGGACGTGGCGCTGGCCCTGGCCGCCGGCGCCGCCAACGTCATGATCGGCTCATGGTTCGCCGGGACCTATGAGTCCCCCGGCGACGTGCAGCACACCGCCGACGGCCGGCTGTACAAGGAGAGCTTCGGCATGGCCTCGGCCCGGGCGGTGCGGCTGCGCACCGCCGACGACACCCCCTTCGAGCGGGCCCGCAAGGCGTTGTTCGAAGAGGGCATCTCCACCTCCCGGATGTTCCTGGACCCCCAGCGGCCGGGCGTGGAAGACCTGATCGACTCGATCGTGGCGGGGCTGCGCAGCGCCTGCACGTACGCCGGCGCCCGGAATCTGGAGGAGTTCCACGAGCGCGCTTTGGTGGGCGTGCAAAGCTCCTCCGGCTTTGCCGAGGGCATGCCGCTGACCACCAGCTGGTGACCGGCGCCCGGACGCGCCGCCGGCCGGGTCAAAGATGATCGAGGCCGGTGAGAATCGCGCTTCCCAATTGCATATTCTTACCTTCACGTGCACCTATACGGGAACAGTTCGCGTTTGGTGAAAAACCACGCAACCCGTGGAGCGGTCTTGCGCGTCCAGTAGGTAGGCGGTGGCTTATCTCACCGCGCCTGGGGGATCGGAGCTTACATGGCCAGGAAAGCGGCCCGTGGCCGCGCCTCGTCCCGTGAGACGGGCGACCCGAACGCCGGGAGAGCACGCAGCCTGTCCGGCGCGCTGGGGCTGACGCTCGCCTCCGGGCTGCTGTGGGGCGTGGCGCACCTGTGGGCGGGCCGCCGGCTGGCCGGCGTGCTGCTGATGGCCCTGTTCATGGCGCTGGTGACCACCGTGGTGATCGCGGTGACCGTCTTCGGCGGCGACCTGACCGAGCTGGCCGTGCAGTCGCAGTGGCTGACCCGCGGCGCCGGGGCGCTGGCGGTGCTGGGCCTGGTCTGGGTCGCCGTGGTGATCCGCTCCTACCAGGTGGTGCGGCCCGCCGGGTTGGGCGCGCTGCGCCGCACCGCCGGCATCGCCGCGGTCACCGTGCTGTGCTCGCTGGTGGCCCTGCCGGTGGCGGAAGGCGTCCGCATCGCCCAGGACTCCAACCACACCCTCTCCAGCATCTTCCGCTCCGGCACCGCCGGCGGCCGCCGGATCGACCGGGACGACCCCTGGGACGGGCTGCGGCGGGTGAACGTGCTGCTGCTGGGCGGGGACGCCGGCCCCAACCGCATCGGGGTGCGCACCGACAGCATGACGCTGGCCAGCGTGGACACCCGCACCGGCGACACCGTCCTGCTGAGCCTGCCGCGCAACCTGGAGAACGTCCCGCTGCCGCCCGGCCCGGCCCGCGACCGCTTCCCCTACGGGTTCACCGGGGACGGGCCGATGACCCCGGGGCTGCTCAACGAGGTCTACGACTACGCCGAAAACCACCCCGACGTGGTGCCCGGCGTCCCCAAGGACCGGCGCGGCCCCGAGCTGATCAAGGGCACCTTCGCCGAGATCCTCGGCCTGCCGGTGCACTACTACATCCTGGTCGACATGCAGGGCTTCGCCGACCTCATCGACGCGATGGGCGGAGTGCGCATGACCGTGCCGGAGGACATCGTCTACGGCCGGTTCAGCGAGGGGCGCGTCAAGGCCGGCACCCGGGTGCTGTCGGGCAAAGAGGCCCTGTGGTACGGCCGCTCGCGCACCAACAGCGACGACTACGTGCGGATGGGCCGGCAAAAGTGCCTGCTGCGGGCGGTGGCCCGGCAGGCCAACCCGCAACTGGTGCTGACCCGCTTCCACGAGCTGGCCTCCGCCGCCCGCCGGACGATCTCCACCGACATCCCCGCCGAGCTGCTGCCGGCGTTGGTGAAGCTGTCGGCCAAGATGCGCGACGGCGCCAGGATCGACAGCCTGCAGTTCATCCCCCCGCTGATCAACACCGGCAACCCCGACTTCGAGCTCATCCGGAAGCTGGCCGCCGAGGCCATCGCCGAGAGCGAGCGGGCACGCGAGAGCGGCTCCCCCGCTCCCTCGCCGTCCTCGGCCTCCCCCAAGCCGGAGACCACCGCCGACCAGTCCTCTCCCTCGCCCAGCCCCTCTCCGCAGACCAAGCCGGTCTCGCTGGACGAGACCTGCCCGTCCTGATAGACCCGGGGCATGGAGCGCCGGTACCGCCTCCGCCAGATCGTCAACATCGTCAACGCCTCCACGCCGCTGGGGATGCTGCTGGCACGGGCCGGCGGCTCCGGCGGCCTGCGACGCGGCCCGCACGGGCTGCTGATCGGCACCGGCTACCGGCTGCCGCTGCCGGCCGCCCCGGCGTTCACGGTGGGCAACGTGGTGCTGGTGCGGGACGACGGGTCGATCCTGCGGCGGCGGCCCTCGCTGCTGGCGCACGAGGCGCGGCACGCCACCCAGTACGCCTGGTGCCTGGGGCCGGTGATGATCGTGCTGTACCTGGTGTGCGCGGGCCTGTCGATGGCGCTGTGCGGCGACCACGCCTCCTACAACCCCTTCGAACGCCGGGCCGGGCTGGAGGACGGCGGCTACCGGCGGCGCCCACTGCGCTTTGCGCGGCGCTGACCGCCGCTCAGCCCGGTTCGATGCGCATCGCGTCCTCCTCGGCCGTGTAGCCGCCGGAGTCGGGGCCGACATCGCGGGCGACGGCGTCCTCCTCGGTGTCGGGGTGGGCGCCCTCGTCCTCTTCAACGATCCGCCCGGCCGTCTGAGAGACGTCGGCCGTCTCATCGTCCGTCTGAGACTCGGGTTGTTCTCTGGCCAGCTTGTAGTCCATGGGCTCACCGGCGGCCTGTTCCCCGGCGGTGGTGCCGTACCGGTCGACGGCCACCGGCTCCTCGCCGGGCAGCGGCATCTCCTGGGGGTCCTCGGCCCACTGCTGCTGCGGAGTGCCGTCCTGCAGGTCGGGTATGCCCTCGTCCTCGAAACGGGACCGCGGATCAGGTTCGGTCATGGCGCCCTCCCGGTGCTCTGCCGAGGGGCCCTTACCCCCGCTGCGGCGATCAATCGCCGGTGGCTCCCGCAGCGAAGACCCGGCAACCAGCCGGGTTCGAGTCGCATCAAACGTTATACAGCCAACTTTGTTCCGCCAGACCACGAGACCCACAACGAACACGATTCGGGGGTAGCGATGGCACGCACGATCAGCGAGGAGCACATCGGCCTCGCCCACCTCGACGAACTGGGCCGGGAGCTGACCGACCGCGGCTACCTGACCATGATCGTCACCGCTGGGATTCCGCGCCTGGACGTCCTCAACCGCACCGACCCCGAGCGCCACGGCACCGTGCTGTGCGAGCGCGGCGCTCACGAGGAGGAACGCTGGTTCTGGTGGTCCTGGGCCGACCGCATCGCCCCCGTCACCGATCTGCGCCGGGCCGCCGACCTGATCGACCGTTTCCTGAGCGGCGCCGCGGGCTGATCAGCCGGGCCCGCCCCGTCCCTTCCGGTCCCCGCAAGGGGGATCATGGAGGTGAACGCGCAGGTGAACGGGAAGGCGGGTGCCGGTGCCTCGAATCCAGGACTGTCAGGCGTTCAAGGTGGCGATGCCGCGGGGACGGCGCCCGCAGAGCATCCTGGTCAGGCTGACCAACGAGGACGGCACGACGGGCTGGGGCGAGGTGGCCTTCCCCGAACCGCCCGATTCCACCTGGGCCGACATCTCCGAACGGCTCGCCCCGGCGCTGCTGGGGCTGGAATGGGAGCGCCCGGAGGACGTGTCGGCCACCGTCGAGTTCGGCACCCGGCCGGCCGCCGCCGCGGTGGACATCGCCTGCTGGGACCTGTGGTGCCGCCTCAAAGGACTGCCGCTGGCCCACGCCCTCGGCGGCACCCGCACCTCCATCGTGACCGGCACCCGCATCGACACCGCGCCGTTCCTCATCGACGCCCTGATCAGCCGGGTCAACCAGGCGGTGGGCAGCGGCCACACCCGGGTGACGCTCAAAGTACGGCCCGGCTGGGACATCGAACCGGTACGGGCCGTACGGGCCGCCTACCCGGCCCTGGCGGTGGTGGTCGACGCCTGCGGTTCCTACACCGAGTCCGAGGAGCACCTGGAGACCCTGCAGGCGCTGGACGCCTACGGGCTGGTGGCCATTGAACGGCCCTTCCCCGCCGGGGACCTGGCCGCCCACGCCCGGCTCCAGCAGCGGCTGGAGACCGCGGTATGCCCGCAGATCAGCGATCTGGACATGCTGGAGGCCGCCATCGAGCAGCGCGCGGGCCGCATGCTGCACCTGGACATCAGCCTCATGGGCGGGCTGACCGCCGCCCGCGGCGCCCACGACCGCGCCTACGCCGCCGGCTGGGACGTGTGGTGCGGCGGCTCTGGAGCGTTCGGCATCGGCCAGGCCGCGGCGGTGGCGCTGGCCGGGCTGCCGGGCTGCACACTGCCCAGCGACGTCACCGACCCGGCCGGCGGACCGGCCTTCGTCTCCCCGCCGGTCCGCTCCCACGGCGGCGTGGTCGGGGTGCCGCTCACCCAGCCCGGCCTCGGCCACCAGGTCGATGAGGAGCGCATCGCCAAGCTGGCCACCGACACCCGGCGGATCCCCGCGTGAACGCCCCGGTCTGGGTGGTCGCCGGCCCGCCCGGCAGCGGCAAGAGCACCGTCGCCGACGGCCTGCTGGCCCGGCTGCGCCCCGTCCCCGCTCTGCTGGACAAGGACACCATGTACGGGTCCTTCGTGGCCGCCACTCTCGCCGCGCACGGACGCGACCAAGGCGAGCGGGAGGGCCCCTGGTACGACGAGCACATCAAGCGGCATGAGTACGCGGGAATGACCGCCACCGCCCGCCAGATCCGCTCCCACGGCTGCCCGGTGATGCTGTCGGGTCCATTCACCGGTCAGATCCACGACGCCGAGCGCTGGCGAGCCTGGGTGACGGAACTGGGCGGCCCGCCGGTGTATCTGGTGTGGATCCGAACCGACGCTGAAACCCTGCGTCACCGCCTCACGACACGTGGCTTGTCTCGTGATGCCGGTAAGCTGGCCGCCTTCGAGGACTTCCTGGCTCGGATGCGCCCTGGTGTTCCCCCGCCCGTGCCGCATCTGGAGGTCGATAATCGCCTGCCGGCTTCCTCGACGCTTTCCACCCAGCTCGATGCCTTGGTCGCCATGACGGGCTGAGGTGATCTCTGTTTCGTGTGGCGCGGCGTCTTTTGTCGGGGAGTGGGCTTCGATAACGGCTGCTTCCGCCTCGTCCCGGGCCTGGGCGTGCCGTTTCTTGACCGCAGGGCGCCCGGGTCCGGTCCCTGCTCGCAGAAGACGGCTCGGCGAGTCTGCACCGCGTTCTGTTCCAACTCGCTTTGCCGACTACTCGCTTTCACGGAGGTCGAAGCGGTGTCCACCAGGCGCCTGCAGCCCAGGAAAATCCCACGTCGGCAACGTGCGGTCGAGACCCGGCAGCGGCTGCTGAAGGCCGCTGCTCGCGTTTTCTCCGAGTAGGGGTACGCCGCGGGCACCACCAACCGCATCGCCGAGACCGCCGGGCACTCCATCGGATCCCTGTACCAGTACTTTCCGAACAAGGACGCCATCCTCGCC
>Ga0207874_1001161_pt1 | contig 31804 bp, 36 predicted proteins | sample HigsolmetaAR201D_FD_184833 | JGI IMG/M metagenome (GOLD analysis project Ga0207874, IMG submission 184833) | Ionic liquid and high solid enriched microbial communities from the Joint BioEnergy Institute, USA - AR20-1-D (SPAdes) (version 2) ...
TACCAAGCCTGTGCGGTGCGCAACCTCCTGATGTGGCTTGCACGGGTGAAACGTGGGCAAACCAAGCCGCGAGCGCGACGTGATTGAGCTCGTTACACAGCAGTATTGGCAAGCAGCGGACGTGTCAAGTGTGGGTGACGCGTGGTTAGTGTGGGTGACATTCGCTCGCAGGCAGCGACAAATCGACGATTCGATCCCTATCAGCGGCGGAACTGGCTCGCAAGCGGGCTTGAGCAGCCAAAAACCGCTGCCACAACCACCCACCGCCTGTTAAAAAAATCCCTCATTGTTGCGTCGGCCACCCATACCCCTATTTCTGCAAAGCTCTCCAATGCGGATTTTTGGCTTTGGGAACGTCATGGTTGTCATGGTTCGTCCTAGATAAAAAGTTTCTATCCGCAATGCGGATTTTTGGCTTTGGGAACGCTACATTCCTCAGCGGTCGCGTGGCTACTCGAGCGGTTTCTATCCGCAATGCGGATTTTTGGCTTTGGGAACCTGCTGATGTAGATCTGTACGCGCTCCAGCGGCTTGAGTTTCTATCCGCAATGCGGATTTTTGGCTTTGGGAACACTATACGTCAGGTGGGTGAGCGCGGGCATCGTTTGGTTTCTATCCGCAATGCGGATTTTTGGCTTTGGGAACCAGCCGCCCCGCTGCGGGTTTGCTTTACACTGTCATCATGTTTCTATCCGCAATGCGGATTTTTGGCTTTGGGAACCGGGAAGTTTGTGGTAAAGGTTAATTGCATATGCTAGTTTCTATCCGCAATGCGGATTTTTGGCTTTGGGAACCAAAGATGCCCACGATGCGCAGATGGGCGGATAACGTTTCTATCCGCAATGCGGATTTTTGGCTTTGGGAACTCACAATGTTGCAGATTAATGTCCGCATTATCTCTAGTTTCTATCCGCAATGCGGATTTTTGGCTTTGGGAACATCCATGCACGCAACCAACCTATTCCAGCAGACAACAGTTTCTATCCGCAATGCGGATTTTTGGCTTTGGGAACATAACAACCTCCCGCAACCATCCGAGGATTTGCGCCTGTGGTTTCTATCCGCAATGCGGATTTTTGGCTTTGGGAACCTTGATTACGCTAGCGATTCTTAATTTTTTTGTAGCGTTTCTATCCGCAATGCGGATTTTTGGCTTTGGGAACCATAAAGTGAGCGCTTCAGGCTTTGCTAATGCGAAAAGTTTCTATCCGCAATGCGGATTTTTGGCTTTGGGAACTTTACAATTAGTTTACCAGGTGGGACGCCATTAATGAGTTTCTATCCGCAATGCGGATTTTTGGCTTTGGGAACCCATGACTACACGTTGTGGCGGACCAAGCGATCGGGTTTCTATCCGCAATGCGGATTTTTGGCTTTGGGAACGCCATTTACTAGTGTAATGCTTTCGATCCATTTCAAGTTTCTATCCGCAATGCGGATTTTTGGCTTTGGGAACGGACACAATGTCCAAGTCTAGTTCCTACATAGGCGGCGTTTCTATCCGCAATGCGGATTTTTGGCTTTGGGAACAGCGTTCGAGTTCGTATCGACGAATGTATCGGATTAGTTTCTATCCGCAATGCGGATTTTTGGCTTTGGGAACGCTAGAGGATGCCTGGGAGCACTTGCTCGATATGGCGTTTCTATCCGCAATGCGGATTTTTGGCTTTGGGAACCGATCTCCTCCCGTTCATCATTCCAAGACTCATTCAGGTTTCTATCCGCAATGCGGATTTTTGGCTTTGGGAACCGGCTCAATCACCGCTGCGAGGAGTGCGAGCGGAGGGTTTCTATCCGCAATGCGGATTTTTGGCTTTGGGAACTTGTCATGCCTGCCAGTTCTGCACCGCTGAAGCAGGTTTCTATCCGCAATGCGGATTTTTGGCTTTGGGAACTGGGGGATGTTTTTTTTGTCCTCCAGATAGGCGATCAGTTTCTATCCGCAATGCGGATTTTTGGCTTTGGGAACGCCATGACTACACGTTGTGGCGGACCAAGCGATCGGGTTTCTATCCGCAATGCGGATTTTTGGCTTTGGGAACGTTGAGCATTTGCGGCTTGGGCATGCTCGACGAGTTTCTATCCGCAATGCGGATTTTTGGCTTTGGGAACAGTGCGCCACCCATGTTTTCGGCGTGCGATTGGTTTGTTTCTATCCGCAATGCGGATTTTTGGCTTTGGGAACTGACGGTGCCGTCCACAATGAGGGCGTCGGCGTCAATCCGGTTTCTATCCGCAATGCGGATTTTTGGCTTTGGGAACTCGCGCGCTTTCTCGACAATCGGTAGGCTCATATCAGCGGTTTCTATCCGCAATGCGGATTTTTGGCTTTGGGAACGCCAAAGGCGAGCAGCCGCGAGCGGAGCAGTCTCGGTTTCTATCCGCAATGCGGATTTTTGGCTTTGGGAACGCTGTGTGATGTGTGGTAAGAACGCATTTGTTTAGTTTCTATCCGCAATGCGGATTTTTGGCTTTGGGAACTCCATGGGAATTTCGATCTTATCATAATCTGCAATAAAGTTTCTATCCGCAATGCGGATTTTTGGCTTTGGGAACGAAGGGCTTAATCTCAGAATTTTGGCAACATCAGACGTTTCTATCCGCAATGCGGATTTTTGGCTTTGGGAACTTAATTGCTTAAACGTTGCGCTAACAACATGATCAGTTTCTATCCGCAATGCGGATTTTTGGCTTTGGGAACTCCTCCATATATACCGAATTACGCTACTTGGATTATGTTTCTATCCGCAATGCGGATTTTTGGCTTTGGGAACTTAGTCTCGCTGTTCTCGACAGGACTGGTTATTTTGTTTCTATCCGCAATGCGGATTTTTGGCTTTGGGAACTCCCTCCAGACAGTCAAGAATTAAGTTGTCCGGATTAGTTTCTATCCGCAATGCGGATTTTTGGCTTTGGGAACCACATATTCTGCATAGCATGTATGTTCTGCATAGCATAGGTTTCTATCCGCAATGCGGATTTTTGGCTTTGGGAACTACAAGGCGATGGACGAATGGAACGCAGACATGCGCGTTTCTATCCGCAATGCGGATTTTTGGCTTTGGGAACCAAACCATGCTGATCTGCGTAAAGAATGTTGAATGTTTCTATCCGCAATGCGGATTTTTGGCTTTGGGAACCAAGCGTGCTTATCCGCGCATGCGCGTCAATAAGCAGTTTCTATCCGCAATGCGGATTTTTGGCTTTGGGAACCTCTGGGCTAGGCCTCAAATTGACACTTCAGGAGGTTTCTATCCGCAATGCGGATTTTTGGCTTTGGGAACTGCGGGCGACGGCGAGGGGATGCCCTTCTAAGACTCCTGTTTCTATCCGCAATGCGGATTTTTGGCTTTGGGAACCCACTTTGAGCTTTCCCCAACGGTTGTCTGCATCGAGTTTCTATCCGCAATGCGGATTTTTGGCTTTGGGAACCGAAGACCTGGAGGAGTACATCGAGGAGACCGGCGAGTTTCTATCCGCAATGCGGATTTTTGGCTTTGGGAACGCTTCGTTACATATTGCCCGCCTCGGTGGTCGTGGGTTTCTATCCGCAATGCGGATTTTTGGCTTTGGGAACCTGAAACGTTCAGCGCCGCAACCCAGCGCGTATGCAGTTTCTATCCGCAATGCGGATTTTTGGCTTTGGGAACGCATAATGCGGATTATGTAGCGCTCATATTATGTGTTTCTATCCGCAATGCGGATTTTTGGCTTTGGGAACTGCCAGCCGCCACCATCTCCACGCCAACCGCGTTGAAGTTTCTATCCGCAATGCGGATTTTTGGCTTTGGGAACCCTGGCACTACCTATGCCGACCGTATCGCCGCGATCGCCGTTTCTATCCGCAATGCGGATTTTTGGCTTTGGGAACGGCGCTCGCAGCCAGCGAAGCCTGCTCGATGGACGGGTTTCTATCCGCAATGCGGATTTTTGGCTTTGGGAACTCCGCTGATCCAGTTCGTAGAGTTGCTCACGGATGGTTTCTATCCGCAATGCGGATTTTTGGCTTTGGGAACTTACGAAGGCGGAGGCCGCCGCCGCGCTCGGCTGTAGGTTTCTATCCGCAATGCGGATTTTTGGCTTTGGGAACGCGCGCGTACAGCGTCAGCTTGCCATTCAATTGGATAGTTTCTATCCGCAATGCGGATTTTTGGCTTTGGGAACACGTTTCCCGCGGCCGAAGCGCCAACACCGCATCATAGTTTCTATCCGCAATGCGGATTTTTGGCTTTGGGAACGTGGAGTCCGGACGCGCAATTCCTCAATAGCGAACAGTTTCTATCCGCAATGCGGATTTTTGGCTTTGGGAACTCAGGATGATCGCCGCTGCCCACCGCTCCCAGCCATGTTTCTATCCGCAATGCGGATTTTTGGCTTTGGGAACTTGTATGGCCCTCCATTCGTCTGAACCATCCCCCGCCTGTTTCTATCCGCAATGCGGATTTTTGGCTTTGGGAACGCTTCAGGATGCGGTAAACTATCTCTGACAGATAGTTTCTATCCGCAATGCGGATTTTTGGCTTTGGGAACCGTGGTGCCCACACAGACCGTACAATGGTCCAGACATCGTAGTTTCTATCCGCAATGCGGATTTTTGGCTTTGGGAACTCCGGTGTAGACGACTAGTCCTATCGAGAACAGCGAGTTTCTATCCGCAATGCGGATTTTTGGCTTTGGGAACTGGGGTCAAACAGCGATTGACCAGCTAGCGGAGTGTTTCTATCCGCAATGCGGATTTTTGGCTTTGGGAACACCCGCACGAGTATCGCGGACGATGAGGAGGAATACGATGTTTCTATCCGCAATGCGGATTTTTGGCTTTGGGAACACGCCTCGATGAGCGCATCAAGAAGGACGTTTGCTAGTTTCTATCCGCAATGCGGATTTTTGGCTTTGGGAACTTCGGTTGGCCCTGAACCACTGGAAACTCGCGATTGAGTTTCTATCCGCAATGCGGATTTTTGGCTTTGGGAACTCTGCGCGGGTCAATTCGCGCAGGTCGCTGGCCTTCGGTTTCTATCCGCAATGCGGATTTTTGGCTTTGGGAACATCAACGCACCAATGCGGGCGGGGTCTCCATCAGGGGTTTCTATCCGCAATGCGGATTTTTGGCTTTGGGAACTCGATAGCATGGCCTCTAAAGCTTCGTCGGTCACAGTTTCTATCCGCAATGCGGATTTTTGGCTTTGGGAACCGCGTTCTCCACCGTCTGCCCGTTCTCCGGGTACATCGGGTTTCTATCCGCAATGCGGATTTTTGGCTTTGGGAACCGCCAGCGCCGTCATCCTGGCGCGAGAGCACGGAGAAGTTTCTATCCGCAATGCGGATTTTTGGCTTTGGGAACATTGAGCTTATCCCAGGAGAATAGCCATGTTCAGCGTTTCTATCCGCAATGCGGATTTTTGGCTTTGGGAACTGGGCAGCCGTGCAAGCCGATAAGGTGATCGCCCTGTTTCTATCCGCAATGCGGATTTTTGGCTTTGGGAACACGCCAGTGCAAACGCTGGTAGCCCAAATCGCAAGTTTCTATCCGCAATGCGGATTTTTGGCTTTGGGAACGAGAAAGATGGAATATTGGAGCCCGGCCGGAGCAACAGTTTCTATCCGCAATGCGGATTTTTGGCTTTGGGAACTAGTGTGCGCTAAATCATTCGGATACCCTAAATCGTTTCTATCCGCAATGCGGATTTTTGGCTTTGGGAACATTGAAGGACATCGGTCTTCCCATCCCCGTCGCATCCCCGTTTCTATCCGCAATGCGGATTTTTGGCTTTGGGAACTATCGCATGATCAGAAATCTATTTCCATAGCAATAGTTTCTATCCGCAATGCGGATTTTTGGCTTTGGGAACACCTATGCAACAAGTGATGTAAGGATGGTTGCTTACTAGGTTTCTATCCGCAATGCGGATTTTTGGCTTTGGGAACTTCAGCGATGTTCGTGCATAATTCTGGCTTTTTGGCAGTTTCTATCCGCAATGCGGATTTTTGGCTTTGGGAACGTTGAATGCCTCTGGAGAACTATCGCCTACAGGCATGAAGTTTCTATCCGCAATGCGGATTTTTGGCTTTGGGAACAGCCCACCCTTTTTAGGCCATTAGGACGCTTTATTTGTAGGGATTTGCGAGAGACTCCGATTTCGCGGCCCTTTCAAGCGCTTCAGCGTCGCCCTCCCTCATACTATATCACGCTTTTAGCCCTTTGCCAAGCGCTTTCTCTATTTGCGAGAGACTCCCGGGTTTTTTGCACTTCGGGAGTCTCTCGCAAGTTGTTAAGGTACATTGCTCCTCTGCGCCATCGCCTCAGCCCAATCGCAGTCCCGCACATGCTAGATATCCTGTGGGATCTGCGCCATCGGGCCAACGCGGTCGTAGCGCACATCGGAGCGGATCTCCTCGATCAGACGCCAGGTGCCCGGTGTGCGGGGTAGGCAGATAACCTCGACGCGGCCTTGGCGGGCCAATCGAGCGGCTTCGATGCCATCGGCCACCCAGATGCTGCCCACATAGGTGCGGCGCGGCGCAACCACGATCGCGCAGTCGAGCAGCGCGCCGTCGATCTCGCCGAGGACGTTGCGATGGGGCCGCATGCGCAACACATGCGCCCGCAGGCGAAGCCCTTTCCGCAATAGCCGCAGATCGTCCCAGGTGCGCCGCCCCGCGCGATACGCCCCAAGCCCCAGGCGCATCATAATGATCAATAACGGTACAAACCAAAAGATTCGTGAGACATTGAGGCCGATCATGCCGATCAGTGTGACAACACTGACGAGAAAGAGTGGATCAAGAAAGGTGGTGGCGGGCCGCTCGAAAATGTAGTCGCCGAAGAGATTAAGGGCAACCACTGGCGGCAATGGCCGAGGTGGAGATTGTTCTAGGTAATTGGCATCCACCTGATCTGTGACGCGGAGCACAACGACCTCCTCAACCGCAGGACAATGGCAAACAATCAGGGTGTGGTTCACTTTGCTTCCACACCCTGTTAATACTAATTATTGTAGGATGTTTCAGGTTCCTTGGCAAGTCTGCGAGGCTCAGCGTAACACTAGCACATAGGCCAGCAGAATCAGCAATTGGAAGGTGACGGGAATCAGACCACCGGCCAGCAGTTGCGTGCCATGCCAATCGTACAGGGCCTCCCACAGGCCAGCGGCGAGCAGGAACGACCAGGCGATCGCCACAAGCCAGAGCAGGATGGGCAGGAACGGCACGCCGACCAGCACCATCACCAGTGCGCCGAACAGCGGGATAAGGCGAGGCAGTTGAGTGCCAGAGTAGAGGTAGAAGGCGCGGTTGCCCTCCTCGCCACCATCGCTCACCTCGTCGATCAGCACGGAGAGCAGCGAGACGAGCGGCCACTCCAGCAGGCTGAGCAGAAACAGCACGATCATGCCCAAGAACAGGCGCGTATCGGGCAGGATGGCCTGCGAGATCGAGCGCTCGAAGAACATCAGCAATGCGATCGGCAGGGCCAGCCAGAACATCGGCTTGGAAGCCTGCATCAGGCGAAACACGTTGAGATCCTTGCTGGTCTCGTCCTCGCGAATCGTCTCCACCAAATTGTCGATCACCGTTGCGGCGCGGAAGGTCAGTTGCAAGAAGAGCGAACGCGCCTCGTTCTGGAAGATCGGGCTGTCGTTATCGGAGGCTTGTTCGCCCTGGTAGCGGCTGATCTCAAGCACGATGCGCTGCAGCAGCGGCTCGAAGTTGCTCATCGCCGAGGTGATCAGCACGCCCGGCTTAAAGCTCCCATCGTAGAGCAGACTGCTGATGCGAGCGGCGAACGGCATGCCACCCTTGCTCTGCACCAGCACGATCTGGCTCTCCTCCGAAAACTCGGTGACCTTGATCGCGGTGATGTTCGACCAGGGGACCAGCACCCATCGCGAGAAGTAGCGCACCGCCAAGCCATTCGGACGCGTCTCCAGCTCGGGCAGCACATTGCGCAGCACGAAGATCACCCCGAGCATCAGCAGCAACATCAGGTGCGCCGCCACAAGCAGCCACCACGGCGCGGCCCGATTCAGATCGAGCACGGTGAGGCGGCTGAAGATCGAATAGCGCGCCAATGTCGGGAAGGTGAGCACCAGGAATTTGAGCCAGTAGACCACGTAATGAATAGCGGTCAATACGGCCAGCACACCCGCGCTCCAGGTGAGCAGACGCACGATCCGGCTCGGATAGGCGCCGCGCACCGCCGGACCTCCGGCAGCCACGCCACCCGTGGGCACGTTCACCTCGGCGTTGGTGCGTCGGCTGAAGAACGATGCGGGGCCGAGCAGGAAGCGGAACAGCGGCGATGAGGCGTCCTCCTGGAGGCGTGCGGGTTTGGCGTTCTCCAACACGCGCGCCACCCGATCGCTCTCGCTGAGCAGCGTCTTGATCAGGCCGTCGAAGTCGTTGATCGCGGATATGATCAAAAAACCGCGCCCGAAGCCGAAGCGGTAGAAGAAGCTGTAGAAACGGTGCCAGCCAGTCAGGTAGCTGTTGGTCGTCTCGGCCAGCAGCACAAATCGCTCGGCGCTGAGATCCTCGGTAACCTTAATGGTCACCAAGCTCTCCCAAGGGATGGGCAGCCAGCCGCCAGCGAACTCGATCAGCATGCCGCGAGGGCTAGTACGCACGGTTGGCAGCGAGTTGCGCAGCAGCAGCGCCGCAAACAATGCCAATGCGAGCCAGGCCAGCGGCCCGATCAGTTGCGTGGCCTCCGTCACCAAGGGGCGACTAGTGCCGCGCACGCCGTAGATCGCTGTGTAGAGTTCGGGCAGGTAAGGGACTGTTTTGAAGAAGGTCGTATCGGCCCCACCATTGCGGAACCACAAATACCGCAGCAGGTCGCGCGCTACGATCGCCAACGCCGCCACTACACCACACGTTGATAGCAGTTCGATCGGCCAGCTGATCCAGCGCGGATACCGGTGAATCTGCTCTGTTACCATCAGTCCTCCCACAAGTCGCGGCGGGGAGCCGCACTACCAACTTGCAGTTCCTGAATGCGTAATTCGGCAGAATCTAAGAGTTGCTGGCATGCCGCCGCCACCGAGACACCCTCTTCGTAGAGGGCCAACGATTCGGCCAGCGGAAGTTCGCCAGCCTCCAGTTGGGCTACAATCAGTTGTAGGCGAGTGTATAAGGTCTCGTAGGTCGGCTGGTCGGATGTTGCGCTCATGGGGCCTCCTACTCTACCAAAGTGTGGTTGTTGTGCTGCAGAACCACTCCACAGCCAAAAAAACTATACACGATCGCGAGGGTATCGCGCAAGACTGAAATTACGACAAAACAACGTAGGTTTCGAGATCTACGCGCACAATACCGCATCCGCAGACATATGTGCGGTACCCAAGCCGTTTGCGTGTGCGGCTGAAAAGTAAACGCTCAACGACGCGGTTTTTTGCTGGATGCGGGTGCGGCATCGCGAGTGGCCTGGAAGCTCCCTTCGCGCAGGGTCACCTCGATAGCCTCGCCCGGCGCGACGTGATCCGCATTGGAGAGGACTTGCCCATCGGCGGCGCGGCGCACAATGGCGTAGCCACGATCCAGCGTTGCATGAGGGCTGAGTGTTTGCAGACGGGCGCTCAACCCATCGAGGCGAGCGCGGTAGAGGTCGATTTGATGCTGAAATCGTGCGTTCGCCCGACGCAGCAAGTGGTCGATGGTTTGGCGATCCCGCTCGATGCGTGCGAGAGGCGCGCGCTGCGCAAGGCGACGTTGTAGTTCCCCGAGTTGCATTTCGCTCTCGCTGATGCGCTGGTAGATGGCTGTGTCGAGTTGGCCGAGCAGCGCCGAGAGCGCGCCCCGCAGCGCCTCGATATCGGGTGTGACGATCTCGGCGGCTGCCGATGGTGTGGGCGCACGCACATCCGCCACGTAGTCGATCATCGTTGTGTCGGTCTCGTGGCCCACGCCGCTCACGATTGGAATCGGGCTGGCGAACACCGCCCGCGCCACGATCTCCTCGTTGAAGGGCCACAGGTCCTCGATCGAGCCGCCGCCACGGGCCACGATGATCACATCAAGATCGTGCTGGTAGAGCGCGTAGAGCGCCTCCACGATCGTCTCGGCGGCACCCGCGCCCTGCACCTGGCAGCCCGCCAGCAGCACCTCGGCGAGCGGGTAGCGGCGCCGCAGCACATTCTCGATATCGCGCAGGGCTGCGCCCGTGGGTGAGGTGACGATGCCGATCCGACGCGGCAGTTCGGGCAGTGGGCGTTTGCGCGACGCGTCGAAGAGGCCCTCTGCTTGGAGGCGGGCCTTCAACTCTTCGAAACGCAGATGCAGCTCTCCCACGCCAGCCGGGCGCAGATTATCGACGTACAGTTGCAGTTGGCCGCTGGCTTCGTACAGCGAGATGCGCCCATGAGCAAGCACCGCATCGCCGTTGGAAGGCAGCTCGGAGAAGCGCGCGACATACGACTTCCACGCGACGGCCCGCACCTGCGATTCGCCTTCCTTCAGCGTAAAATACCAGTGGCCGGATGATGGCCGCGATAAATTCGAGATCTCGCCTTCAACCCAAATATCCTGCACGATCGGGTCGGTATCGAGCAACTCGCGCAGATACATATTCAACTGTGTAACAGTCAAAATCTGCATAGCGACCACCATAGAGCAAAGAACAAAGAAACCAGGAACACCCTGGCTCTCTGTTCTCTGAAGCGACCGACAATTAGATAGGTTCGACGATCATGAGCGGCTGGCCGAACTCGACCGGCTGGCCGTTCTTCGCCAGGATGCGCACGATCCGCCCAGCAACCTCGCTCTCGATCTCATTCATCATCTTCATCGTTTCGATGATGCCGACGCGATCGCCGACGCTGATGGTATCGCCCTCCTTCACAAACGGAGGATCTTTGGGGCTTGGTGCTGCGTAGAACGTGCCCACCATCGGCGCTGTGATCGGCTGGCCCTGGGGCGCATCGGCCTCTGCGGGACGCGGCGCGGCGTTGTTGGCGGGGCGTGCAGGTTCGGCAACCGGCTGCTGGAACGGCGCAACAGGCGGCAACGGCGATGCCAATTGCGATTGCAAACCCGCCGCCAACGAAGGCGTCACCAGCACCGGAGTACTGTTCTGCGAAGCCGAACCACGCTTGATATGAAGTTCGGATTTGCCACGTTTGATTTGGATCTCTGTAATATCGCTTTCGCTGATCAATCGCAGCAACTCGCGCACTGCGCCAAGGCCAAATTCATCATCGAGCGAATGCTGTGGTTGTGCGTGCTCGCCCTCGGTCATGACAACCTTTCTCCCTTAAACAAGTTCGGAAACACAACTGGCAGACCCGCAAATAGTGCATGTGACTGCCATCGGTGCTGTAGCTCGCGTGGCACTCTACGCCCGCTCGATATACGTTCCAGTGCGTGTATCGATCCGCAACAGATCGTCCACGTTGATGAACAGTGGCACCATCACGCGCAGGCCTGTCTCCATCACGGCTGGCTTGTTGGCGCCCGATGCCGTATCGCCCTTGTAGCCTGGCTCGGTCTCGGCCACGCGCAGCACCACGTTCGGCGGCAACGCGATATCAAGCACCTCGTCCTCGTAGGTCAGGAGCTCGACCTCGGCGTTTTCGATCAGGTAATTCGCCGCATCACCCACGACCGATTCCTTGACGACCGGCTGATCGTAGGTTTCCGTATCCATAAAGTAGAAGTCCTCGCCGTCGCGGTACAAGAATTGAACCACTTTCTTCTCTAGTTGAGCGACGTTGAACTTCTCGCCAGCTTGCACAGTGGTGGTGACCGTTGCGCCCGTGCGGACATTGCGCAGCGTCAGGCGCACGTAGGCACTGCCACGGCCTTGCTTCACATGCTGAAATTCGTTAATGCGCATGAGCTCGCCATCGTACAGGATCGTGAGGCCTTTGCGCAGTTCACCCGTAGTAACCATATCACAGCTCCCCGAAACGGCTGATTGTTCGATATCAATGCCAAGTCGGCATTATAGCATAGGTCGCTCGCTCACATGCTCGCAGCCGTCGTTCGGCGATGGGCGAGGCGTTGGCTTTTCGCGATGCCCTAGCCAACCGCGATGGCCGATCGCACCTGCGCAAACAGATCGGGGGCATCGGCGGCGAACTGTCGCACCTCGGGCAGGCGTCGGAACCAGTTCGGCTGGCGGCGCGCGAAGGCGTGCGTGTTGAACTTGAGGCGCTCGACCGCCTCGGCCTCGCTGCCGCGTCCCTCCAGCAACGGCTGAAATTCGCGGTAGCCCAGGCTCGACATCGCTGGCAGGTTCCAGGAGTAGCCCCGCTGCACGAGGGCGCGCACTTCGTCGAGCAGACCGTTCGCCATCATCGCATCGACTCGCGCATCGATGCGGGCATACAGAGTCGGCGCGGGCAGCGTCAGCCAGAACGTCTGGATGCGGTAGGGCGGCGGCTGGTGCGTCTGCAGCACCGAGATCGGCGTGCCCGTCACTTCGTAGACCTCCAGCGCTCGGATCACCCGTCGCACATTGGTGGCTTGGATGTTGGCCGCCGCCTCTGGATCGACTTGGGCCAGGCGAGCGTGCAAGGCGGCTGCGCCCTCCTGTTCGGCCTGCCGTTCGAGTGCGGCCCGTAGCTCGGGTTGCGGCGGCACCCGTGGGATGTTCCATCCCTGCAACACAGCGGCGAGATACTGACCCGTTCCGCCGACCAGCAGCGGCAGGCGGCCCCGCGCGGCGATGTCGGCGATCGCGGCGACGGCGGCGTCCTGGTACACCCCCAACGAAAAGTCCTCGTCGGGGTCAACCACGTCGATCAGGTGGTGCGGCACGGCGGCGCGCTCGGCGGCGCTGGGCTTGGCGGTGCCGATGTCCATCTGGCGGTAGACCTGGCGCGAATCGGCGGAGACGATCTCGCCGTTGAGCGCTTGGGCCAGCGCGATCGACAGGGCGGTTTTGCCCACGGCGGTGGGGCCAACGAGTGCGATGACGGGAATAGGGTGCTTTTCCATACGAGATAGGCGTACGAGCCGTTTACCCACGATCTGCGTGGGTTTCGGTCGACGCTACGAGTCGATCCCTTCAAACAAATCGCGCAGACGAGCGCCGCCCTGCCAAGCCGGAATGGCCTGTGTGAAGCCTTCGCGGCTGGTCATTCGGCGCCACCACGCAGGAATCTTCATCATACTGGCCATACCACCCAGTTGGCTGCGGTGGCTTAAGCGGGCTTGATCCTGCTGTTCGAGATGCTGGCCAGTGTTGATCAATGCGTGGGTTGGCGTGATCTCCTCCAGCGCCCGCAGCATGTCGATATCCTGATTGTTGCCGAAGCGGCGGGGGTCGCGACCCATCAGGCGCATCACCAACACCCCCACGCGCAGCATGGCGCTGCCCATCGTCGAGTAGTACAGGCGCGCTGGTGCCCAGGGTTGCAGGCCCGCCGCACGCTGCTCAGGGAAGCGCGACGCGTCGCTGGCGGCTCGGAAGGCCGCTACGGTGGCGTAGTGCATGGCGATGTGGTCGGGGTGGCCGTAGCCGCCGTACGGCCCGAAGGTGATCACCACCTGCGGGCGCAGCGCGCGGATGAGGGCTGTCAACTGGCCCGTGACCTGTTCGCGAGGGGCCTGTACCAGCGCCTTGGGGTGTTGGTTATCGGGAGCGCCGGGCATCCCCGAATCGCGGTAGCCGAGGAAATGCACAGCCGCCATGTTGAGCGCCCGTGCGGCGTTAGTCAGTTCTTGGGTGCGCAGCGCGCCCACGTCGGCATAGCCTTCAAGCAGTTCGGGAGCCACATCGCCGCATTCGCCACGAGTAGCGCAGGCATAGTGAACGGCCACACCTTCCCCAGTGTAGCGCGCGATCGTGCCTGCGTTGCCGAAACTTTCGTCGTCGGGGTGTGCGTAAGCGATCAGGATGGTGCGCTTGGTCGGCTGCGGGTTAAGCCACAGCGTGTCGATGCCATAGGCGGAGAAATCGGGTGGGGTATGTTGTTCAACCATTGGTTGTGTTTCTTCCTTTGCTCAAGGGAATGCGCGAGTCAGTTCGGTTGTGGCGTGTACTTCCTTGTGCATGCCCCGCCCATTATACCCGATTGTTCTGCCAAAGCGCCGTGGGTTATGTTCGATTGCACATCCACAGATTACACAGATTTGTTTGGAAAATACCAAGGGAGGAACATGAAGGAAAGCATCGCACTGAGAGTCATTCTGAACGAGCCGCTAGACGAAGTGAAGAATCTCTCTGTCTCGTGCGGCCTTGGGCGTTTTCTTGACTCGTTCATACCAAAGATTACACAGATTTGTTTGGAAGATACCGAGGGAGGAACATGAAGGAAAGCATCGCACTGAGAGTCATTCTGAACGAGCCGCTAGGCGAAGTGAAGAATCTCTCTGTCTCGTGCGGCCTTGGGCGTTTTCTTGACTCGTTCATACCAAATCCGGTTAGACAGTGTCACTATAAAACCCGTTTTAGCCTGCGGCAGCAAGGTACTTTCTTCTTTTTGTGATGTCGATGCGCTGCTACGCGCAGCGCATCGACACCACATTCCATGGAAATAGTGGTATCAATCTAACGCCAAAGCAATGTTGTTCAGCAAGTGTGTTGATTCTGTAAGCAATCATTCGGATTTGGTATGATGTCGAGACGCTGCTACGCGCAGCGCCTCGACATCACTTGCCAGGGTGAGGCTGCTATCGCTTAAAACGCAGGATCGCGTCGTTCTGAAGATGTCGATTGTGTGAGTAATCACCCGGATCTGGTATCAGATGTCATTTCCACGCAAATGTGCTGCGCAGGCCCGTTGTCACGCCTTGCGGTACGGGACGGTTCAGGGAGTGGGGAGAGGTTATGGTGGCAAATGGCAGTATGAACTGCGGGAGGTGGTAGGACATTCACCCTGTCACCTTGTCACCTTATTACCTTGTCAAACGCTGCGCACCCGCGCCACACCGCTAACCCTGCAAGCGCTTCCGCATCCGTTTATACAGCAACGAAACCACCGGGCGTTCTTGTCCCAAATGCTCCTGAACGACTTGTTGCACGGACTGCGGCGTCAGGCCTACGTAGGGGTACTCGCCGGGTAGCACCGTCACAACCGGGCCATAGTCGCAATAATCTTGACATTTGGTCAATGCGACCTGCACCGAACTATCCAAGCCAGCGTCATCGAGGGCGGCGTGTACAGCGCGCAAAATGTGTTTGGTTCCGGCCTTCGCGCAGTGCTTCCCAGCACAAACAGCCAAGCAGGGGCGCTCTAAGCGGGCTAATTTCTCTACTTTGCGGGGTTTATCGTACTTCGACATGCGTTCTGGAATTGCTCCTACCTAAGCCCAAAAGCTTAGTGATAAAGGCCCACCGAGGCAGCCTGTGACACAACAAATAGCCTCGTCGTAAGCGTGACCAGGAGCCAACTCCATCAGGCGCACTGCTCTAGGCGAGTCACCGCGTATTGCGGATACGGATAGGTATCTTCACTCTTTGAGCTATGGATCGTCTCGACATGGTGCGAGAGCGTGACATGCGCCTCGTAGGCGCCGCGCTCAGTGCCGTCGGGCGAGATGTAGTCGATGCGCACATCGGCCCAGGGCAGACCGTTATCGTCCTCTGGACCCTCCGCCAGCACTTCACCCGTTTTGAGGTACGAGATCCACGACCAACCGAACTTAACGAACAGTTCGCGCTCGGCGGTCTGCAAAAAGGCGCTATCGAAGCCCGCCCAACCGCGATAGTGATCGTAGAGCTGAACGGCATCGCACTGTCGATCAAACAGCAGATCGGCCTGCTCCCGCTCGATATAGGCCCAATAGCGAAATTCGGGGAGATCCAGCAGCGTCGGCGCGAACACGTGCCCGCCAAAATGGCTCACCCGCCAGACCCGCAACTGCCCTTGCGATTGGTCGGCCAGCTGCCGCAGATAACGATAGATCGGGAAACCGAACTTGGCACAGGCCGCATCTACCGAGCCGTGCGTGCAGACCATCAGGTCGCGCGTAGTGGCGGATAGCAACAGGTATTCGTCGAAGCGGGGCAAATCCTCCGGCGCGACGAGTTGCGCCCAGCAGAGCGGGCCGTACAACTCCTCCGGCACCAAGTACTCCTGCTGTGTAAACTCTGCGAAATGGCCCTGTGGGCGACGGTAGGAGATCACGCGGCGAAAGCCCGACAGCGAATAGGCGCGATCCGGCGCGATCGCCAACCAGGTGCTACGGATCGGCTCGCCACGCTCATAGGATTCGATCACCAGTGCGCGAAAATCCAGCAACTCTTGCGGCAGCACGCCGGGCGTATCGTACATTGTCTCCGGCCAAGGCAGCGGAATCTCGACCGCCAACACATGCTCGTAAGCGTGAGCGTGGCCCGCCGGATCAAGACTGGCTTGACGGGCGCACAATGAACAGAAACGGGTCAGCGTACTCGCTTCGGTTGCTACAGTCACTGGACGATTCTCCTACGGTGTGCAAAGAGAGCACTTGCCACACAGCTCAACCAAGCCATCCAGAACCAACCAAGAGCAACAAACGATGTATGAACTCTATGACTTAGGTTCTACTAACAAGGTGCTTTAGTCTATGAGAATATCGCATATTTGTCAAGCGTTTGCTTGCATAACGACAAAGCCAGCAGCGAGCGCGCCTATAGCGCTTTGGAACACCAAATACGAAGGTTTGCGTTGCGCCCATCAGCACCGTTAGGCAGCCGAATCTGCCAAAAGAAAACATTCTGTGCTATCATAATGCTACGGCTGCCTGGCATATGTCAGAGACACCGAAGCCCGCATCAAAAGAGGGAATATCCTTGGTACCTGCATCTACGCTGATTCGTTTGAGCCGTTCGGTCGTGGCGCTGCACCTCGCTGCTGCGCTGACGGCCTGCGCATCGTTTGGCGCTCCGCCGCCACCCACAGCAGAGCCAACCAGCGAAGCGACTCGAACGCCGATCACGGTGGAGCCAGCCACTGCGACGGAGCTACCCACCGTCACTTTCACACCAAGCCCAACCTTGACGCCAACCAGAACACCTTCGCCTGAGCCAACGCTGACACCGACATCCACGGACACGCCGACTCCTGAGCCGCCGACGCTGACGCCGACGCCGCCGCTGATGCTGCTGCCAACGCGCGCGCCAACCGTGCCCACACCCGAGGGTGGCGACACGCCTGAGGCCGACGGCACCCCCGAGGCCACCGAGGAGAGCACGCCCAGCGTCACGCCGAGCGCCACTATTACGCCGGAGGATGGCGATGCGACCGCCGAGCCGGAGGGCACACCCACCGACGAGGCAACACCCACGCAGCCCTAACACAGAATCAAACAGCAGTGCGAGTATCTTCCCGCACTGCTGTTGTTTGTCCGCTTGTGAAACGACCGCCTACGCAGGCGCGATCGCCAGTACGCGCAACGGGCTGCCGCTGCCATCGACGATCTTGAGCGGCGCCGCGATCACCACCGCGCCTGTGGGTGGCAACTGATCGAGGTTGCACAGACTCGCCAAGCCGAACTTGCCAGCGCCGTGCATAATCGTGTGGTTCGGGAAGGGCGGATCGAAGCGCCCTGCCTGACCCGCGTCGGTGCCGACCGTCTCCACGCCAACGCCCAACACATCGCGCTCGTAGGCCAAGAAGTGCGACGCCTCCTGGTGGAAGCCCGGGCTATGCGCGCCATCCGGCCCCTCGTTCAAGAAATCCTTGGGATTGGAGCGCTTGCTCCACTCGGTGCGCAGCAGCACCCACGCGCCCGCCGGAATCTTGCCGTGCTCGGCCTCCCACGCCTTAATGTGCTCCACCGTCAGCAAGAAATCGGGGTCCAGCGCCACTTCCTGCGTCACATTGATCACACAGGCGGGGCCGATAAAGCGCTGCGGCGGGATGGTATCGCAGCTATTCTCGGGCAGGTCCTTGCCCGTAACCCAGTGGATCGGCGCATCGAAGTGCGTGCCAGTGTGCTCGCCAAGCGTGATCGTATTCCAGTACCAGCCTGGGCCTGGCTCATTGTAGCGCGAGATCTGTTCGATGCTCAGACCGGGGGACGAAGCGAACATCGGCGGCAAACCGATCACGGGCGTATCCGGCCCCAACGGCTGGGTGAGATCAACGACCTTGAGCCGACCTGCGTTAAGCTCCTCGACGAGCTGGGTGAGGACGCTTGACATACACAACTCCTTGAGATGCCTTGCGCGCTGCAAGGGCATCCCGACTGTCTCTACTGCTTCAGATTCTTCAAATACCGCGCAAACTGAAACCGATTTTCAAGCATCGGGAGGTCGGTCACAAACACGGGTGGCCCCTTCGCCTCGACCTTGGCGACCAGCGTGGTCAACTCGTTGGCGGCCAGCGCCTCTTTGAACGCCGCCACGAACGAATCGAGGTCGCGCACGGTGCTGGTGCGTGGCACACCCGCCGCAGCCGCGATCGCGCTCAAGTCGCTGCCCGTCGATGTGGCGGTGGGGAAACCACCGACCGACAACAGGCTCTCGTTATCGAACACGACGTGCACCAGATTCTTCGGGCGATAGCGGGCCAGGGTGGTCAAACTGCCGAGGTTCATCAGCAGCGAGCCGTCACCATCGAACACCACCACCTTTAATTCGGGGCGACTGAGCGCAATGCCCAACCCCATCGAAGATGCGAGGCCCATGGCGTGTTGAAGGTAAAAAAAGTTCGGGCGATGACCTAGCGACTGCAACTCAGCCGCGACCGCGCCCATAATGGTTACGACGACGCACTGCTCAAGTTCGGCGTAAACAGCTTTCATCGCATCAATTCGCAGCATATCGCCTCCTCACAGGCATAACGAGGAATGGGAGCTATTCTTCCCACATCAGATCGCGGCACAACAGCAGCGCAACGGGCTTCAGCGAAGCCTCGGCCAGCGTCTGCGCCTTGCGGATCGAGCGGGCCACCGACTCGGGATTTTCGAGGCGCATGTAGGGAATATCCAGCGCCTGCAACACACCCTCGGTCACGCCGCCACCCTCGGTCTGCCACGGGTCGCGTTCGCCGAACTCGCCTCGGTAGCTGATCAACATCAGCAGGGGAATGCGGTACAGCCGCGCTATACCAACGATTCCGTTCACGCTCTGCAAAAACCCATGGTTTTGCATCAACAAGGCCGACTTTACGCCCGCCAAATGCGCACCCGCCGAGATGCCTACTCCCTCCTCCTCTTTGGCCAAACGCACCAAAGTCATGTCGGGATCATCATCGGCCATACGCATCAAGTGAACCAGCCATGTCTCGGGCAGCGCCGAAAGCAGGCGGATATCACACATCTTGAGCGAATCATAGATCAACTGGGAATGCGCAATAGATACAGGCATACTATCGCTCCTTTGTGTTGGGGAACCGGCGCGATTGTACTATGCATTCCAACACTGGTCAATCGAACGAGCAGAGCGATATGAGGCGTTGTTGAGGGGAGAATTGGATGACGAGAGGGATGCGCGCAGACTAGCGCTCGGCAGGCACTGTGGCGAACTAAGTTGCAGCGCTGGCACGCCGGGCTTTGTGGCATACCAGCGCGCTCAACAAGGCTCAGAGCACGATCTTGCGGTCGCGAACCAGTTTCTGCTTGGTCTTTTTGTACAACTCATCGTAGTTCATGCGGCCCATCGTGATCTCGTACTTGTAAGCCTGCAGCAGCTTATGTATCTCGGCGTCTAGGCGTTCTTCAACCTGCAATTCATCGGTGATGATCTGCTGAACGGCCAAGCGCAGTTGCGCGTCATCGCTCTGGAACAACACGCCATCGATCTCAGCCAACTGATCCACCAATGTGGCTGAAAGTTGCTCAATCTTCTCGGGGGAAAGTTTCATAGCACGTCCTTACTCGATCACGCATCGGTTTTCCTCGTCCTAACTATACCATGATCGAGGCGATCACATAATAGTGGAGTGGGTGTAGTTCTCAATCGATTGTTGGGGAGCTTCCTTTTCAACGGTCAGTTCTCAAATAGAGTCATTCTGAACGGAGTGCGTAGCACGAAGTGAAGAATCTCTGTGTACCAACAACAACATTCAATGCTAAACATTGCAGCGCTTTGCCGACCTTCTAGGTACCAAATAAGGCTTTCTAATGCCATAAAACGCATCTGACAGGTCAAAATCAATGTGTTTCATTGTCTTCTTTGCGTCAACAATGAGATTCGTCACTTCGCCTGTCGTCAAGATGACGCTGCTGTTTGATGTTTCCTCGTCACCTGGTCACCTTGTCACGCATCTCGCGCTCACTTGCGGAACATACCCCCTTCTGGTACACTGCCAAAAGGGCAGCCGAGCGCTTGTGATCGCTTGGAACTGCCATAACGAAGCGACATCTATCACGTTAAGATACTGTATGGAACGCTCTGAGTACGCCGTCATGGCTGCGGTGGAAGACCGCCACTGGTGGTATGGGGGCATGCGTGCCATCGCCGCATCACTGATCCGCTACGGCTTTGGTCCACGCACGGATCTTCGTATTCTCGATGCAGGTTGCGGCACTGGCGGCAACGCCATCTTCCTACAACGCTATGGCCGTGTTGTCGGTATCGATCTCGCTGCCGATGCGATCACACTTGGCAACCAGCGCCTTCCCGGGCAACTGTTGCGTGGCTCGGTGCTCGAACTCCCCTTCGCCGATGGCAGCTTCGATCTCGTTACCTCGTTCGATGTGCTGTACCATCGCGCGGTGCCCGATGAGCAGCCCGCCCTGCGCGAAACCGCCCGCGTGCTGAAGCCCAATGGTCGGTTGTTGATCCGCCTGCCCGCCTACGAGTTCCTGCGCAGCAAACACGATCGTGCTGTGCATACGCGCCGCCGCTACACATCTCGCGATGTACAGACCCTGCTCGAACAGAACGGCTTCTGGCTCGAACGCAGCAGCTACGTCAATTCGCTGCTGTTCCCGTTGGCGATGGCGCAACGCCTGCTCGAACGACAGCTACCCACGCTCGAACGCGAAGATTCCGACCTGACCCTGCCGAATCCGCTCATCAATGAGTTGATGCGCTGGCCGATGATAGCCGAGGCGGCTTGGCTCAGCCAAGGCGGTCGTTTCCCCTTCGGCCTTTCGGTGATCTGCCTAGCACGAAAAGCTTAAACGTTGCGCTGCACACGCAGCCTATTATTTTGAGATAAAACGTATGCTTGAACAAACACTAGATCGGCTCTCAGCCAACCCAGTCGTCTGGAATGTGCTGCGCCGTGTCGTCGAGAATAACTTTCGTGGCGAGAAAGAGGTGATCGCCCGCGAGTTAGATCCCTGGCGCGAGGTCGGACGCCGCCGCTTCCTCGATTTCGGCTGCGGCACCGGCGAGTTCGCGCCGTGCTTCCCGCCCTCCTGCTATACCGGCATCGATCTCGCCAAGCATTATGTCGAGTTTGCAGGGAAAGCCTACGCTGGCAATTTCGCCGTCGCAAGCGGCATCGCGCTCAGCTTCGCCGATGCAAGCTTCGACGCCGCGTTGGTGATCGGCGTCTTTCACCATATGGACGACGCAATGGTCTACGACAGCGCCGCCGAGCTGTACCGCGTGCTCAAGCCCGGCGCAACCCTGCTGGTCATGGAGGATGTCCCGCCGCCCACGCCTTGGAACGTGGCCGGACACGCCATGCACCTGATCGACCGGGGCGGCCACATTCGCAGCGATAGCGCCTACCGCGCCCTGCTCTCGCCCTTCTTCAACGAGCGACGCTCCTACCATATGCGCAGCGGCATCTGCGATTATATGGTCTATGTACTGGAGCGCCACGCATGAGGCGGTACGTTCAGGTCTACACACTCCTGCTGATCGCGATCGTCCTGACTGTCACGGGTGAGATCCTGCTGAAGCTGGGCATGAATCGCATCAGCGCCGACGTTGGGGCATTCACACCTACGTTGCCCGTTCTGTGGGCGACCTTCACCCAGTGGCGCATCATCCTGGGATTCGCGATGATCTTCGGCGGCTCGATCTTCTGGCTCGGCGTGATCTCGCGCGCCGATTTTTCGTTCGCCTATCCGCTGCTCTCGCTCAGCTACGTCATAGCGCTGATCCCCGCCTACTTCGTGCTGCACGAACAGATCGCGATCCAACGCATCGTCGGTGCGCTAATCGTGGTGGTTGGCGCGTTGGTGATCGGCTGGGAGCGCCCCAAGCCCGAAACTGAGACACTTCAATAGGAACCACTCATGCTGATCTACCTTCTTTTGTTGATTGGAATCTGTCTCACGGTTTCGGGCCAGGTGTTCCTCAAACTCGGGATGAACCGAGTGCGCGCCAAGATCGGCGCCTTCTCCGCCTCCCCGACCGCGTTGTGGAAGACCTTCACCGAGTGGCGCGTGATCCTGGGATTCGCGCTCACCTTCAGCGCCTCGCTGTTCTGGCTCGGCGTGATCTCGCGCGCCGATTTCTCATTCGCCTATCCGCTGCTGGCGTTCAGCTATGTAGTCGCGCTCATCCCCGCACGACTAGTGCTACACGAGCCACTGACCGCCAATCGGCTGATCGGCGCGCTGATCGTGGTGATCGGCGTGATCGTGATCGGCTGGTCGTGGTGAAACCGCGAGCTTGATCACAACCTGACACAACCTTCATAAGATCTTCATAGCCATTTTGCTACACTTGAATCACCAGCATCCGGGCTGGTAGTGTCGTTTGCAAGCGTGCCTAGCGGTGATGCAAGCCACACCGCATCGCCGCGCTTGCTGATTCGAGTGAGGTTTGGCTATGCGGAAAAACCCATTCCCCACCTTTCAACAACGTCTTATCAGCGCGTTACTTGGGATGCTCGTGCTCCTTAGCGCCTGCAGCAATACAGCCGATCCTACCGAGCCTAACGAGCAACTACCTACGATCCCATCACCGCCAACAACGACATCATTATCATCCTCCGAACAATCCAACGAGCCGATCACGATCACCTTCACTGCCGACGAGTTCGAGCGGCAGGCCTACGAGCCGTTGATCGAGCGGTTCAACGCCGAGAATCCCGATATACGCGTGCAGTTCGTGCCACTGCAGATGACGGGCACTATCATTTCAGCCGAGGCGATCACTCGCCAGATCGTCACGACTGCAGATACCGGCGTCGCGCCGTTCCTGTTCCAGAGCGACATCGACCGAGGGTTGTACTACAACCTCACGCCGCTGATCGATGCCGATCCGAGCTTCGATCGCGACGACTACTACACCAGCGCCTTCTCCCACGACGACATCTTTATGCTACCCAGTAATCTTTGGCTCTCGATGATCAACTACAACCGCACGCTGTGGGAGCAGCAGGGCTTGGCAACGCCATCGCCCGATTGGACGTGGAGCGATGTGCTGGCGACCGCCCAACAGTTGACCCAAAAGCGGGGCAACACTATCGATGTGTACGGCATGATCGACGGGCGAAACGGCTTAAATGCACTGTTGGGATTATTGCGCGAGCAGGGTTTCGATCTGGAGAGTACATCGCCTGATCAAGTGCGTCTCGATACGCCGGAGGTCGAGCGTGCGCTGGAGCAAGTCGTTGAATCCATCGAATCGGGCGCGCTCTGGCACACCACCGAAAGTTCCCCTCAATTCGAGGAACAGTTCAACTTGGTGCAGAACCAGCAAGTGGGGATGTGGGTCGATCTCCCGCTGATCATCAGCACTTCTCAGGAGGAACAGACGCAGCCGGGCTACGCGATGTTGCCCGCGGGTGAGAGCGTGCACCTGGGACGCGGCTTTGTGATGAGCAGCGGCACCACCCATCCGGAAGCCGCATGGCGCTGGCTCTCCTTCCTGAGCCGCCAAAACACCGACAGAGGATACACGATCTCGGGCGTTCAAGAAGTGCCAGCCCGCAAATCGCTCGCCGCAAGCAGCGCCGTCTGGCAGCAGTTCGATGCAACGACGCGCACCAACATCGAAACGGCGCTCAACACCAAACTCAAAAAGCTGCCCGAAGGTGTCAGCAGCGACACGCTGGTCAACAATCTCCTGAGCAGTGCGCTCACCGATATTCTCACGGGCAAGCAAACGGTTGCGCAAGCCCTGAGCGCGGCGCAGGCCGACTTCGAGCAGCAGAGCCTCGAAGCGATGAACAAGCCCACCCCCACGCCCGATCCCGCGCCGATCGTGGTGGCGACGCCAGCGCCGAGCGGCCCTGCACCCGGTGCTACCACCGTGGTGTTCCGGGGCCTGCCCTTCCAGAACGAGCGATTGCGTCCGCTTGCGCAGCGGTTCCAGGAGCAACACCCCGAATGGTTCATCGATCTGCAGAGCGTCGCGATCGGCCCGAACACGCCGCTGAGCGCTGCGACTCTCGCGGACAACGCCGACTGCTTTGTGTGGTTCGATGCCAGCCCGATCACGATGACGCTCGACCTGCGCCCGCTGTTCGATGCCGATAGCACTTTCTCGCTCGACGATTACCCCAGCAGCGTGATTGCGCCGTTCCAGAACGGCACGGGCATCTACGGGCTGCCCTTCCACATCACCCTGCAGGCGCTCAGCTACAACCAAGACGCCTTTGATGCTGTGGGGCTCTCGTACCCGAACAAAGATTGGATGATCCACGACCTCATCAACGCCGCCGAGCAATTGAGCGATCTCACCGAGAGCGACCCCCGCTACGGCTACGCGGTGATGGGCAGCCACACCGATGATCTGCTGCAGTTCCTGGATCAATTCGACGCAGCGCCCACGCAGGACCGACAGCTGCGCTTCACCGACGACAAGGTGATCAACGCGGTGAGGACGTACCTGGACTTCTTGAAAAACTACACGCCGCACACCAAGCTCCAGGGCTACACCACCGAGTTCACGTTCGGTGGCGAGGTGATGCAGTTGATCGAAGAAGGACGGGTCGGTATGTGGACGGATCTGCCGGGTAGCGTACGGATCGTCATGATCGGCGAGGAAGGGCGGCGGGGATTCACCCGTGCGCTGACCGCGCCGCCGGGAGCGGGCCGCAGAACCCCCGATCGCCTGAATGTGACAGGCCTGTTCATCTCAAACACCAGCCAACAACCGGAGGGATGCTGGGAGTGGTTCAAGTTCCTCAGCGAGGATGTGAGCATTCTCGACAACGCGTTCCCAGCGCGGCGCTCGATCGCCCAATCGAGTGCGTTCGCCAACAACGCGCCTCCAGGAGCCGCCGATGTCTATGCAGGCTACCTGCCCGCACTCGAACGCCAGCCGAGCACGCAGGGCAACCAACAATCCCGCATTAATCTCTACTGGTTCTTCCAAGCGGTTGACCGTGCGCTCCAAGGCGAGGATCTGGAGCGGGAGCTTGATCAGGCGCAACGCAAAACCGAAGAATACCTGCTCTGTATCGATAGTGGAGGCAATGCACCTGATTGCGCCGTGCAGGTCGATCCACAATATCAAGGGAGATAATTCATTTTATGTCAAACTACCCACTCGCAACTCAAGCGATTGAGGAGCTGTATCACAAACACTACAACCAATTGCGAGGATACTTGTTTCGGTTGGTGAGCAACTGCGAGACGGCGGAGGATCTCTGCCAAGAGACATTTATCAAGGCGTTTCGCAACTGGCACCAACACGACCCGAATGCCAACACGCTCTCGTGGCTGTATCGGATCGCCACCAACACCGCCTACGACTATCTGCGCCGCCGCCGACGCACCAACCTGCAGCCGCTACACGATGCGCTCGGCCAAATTAATGGCGATACCTACGAGCAGCAATTGGGCGAAAACGACCATATCAACCAAACATTGCAGCAGGTGCCGAGCCGTTACCGCATACCCTTGATGTTGCAGATCTACGCGGGGCACAGCATCAGCGAGATCGCCGAACGGCTGGAGAGCACGCCAAACGCGATCAAGATGCGGCTGATGCGCGCGCGGCAACACTTTCGCCAAGCCTATCAACTCGAAGTCTAGCGTTACGAGATTCATCGGACTTGGTATGAAAGCATTATCGAACAGCATCAGGAAGTTGTGAAGCGAAAGCACTTGCTTATGAAGGAGCAAAAAGCGCATACCGACCACCGAACAAGGCCCATACCGAGGAATCAAATGATACCGGCATAACAGAGCGGATTCCTTGGGGTCCAGGGGCGATAAGCCCCGGTTGCGGGGTTCCAAGGGGTCGCGACCGACCCCTTGGGCTTGCGCAGCAGCCTGCCTGTTCGTGAGTACGCGCACAGTCGCCGTATGGCGCATCCTACGCCCTCGCGAGCAAGTGAAAGCATTTCTAACAAGCATTCGAAATTGGTCATTTCTAACGCATAACAAAGCCCTACTCATACCCAAAGCCGATTTGTAACGATGCGCCAGGGAGTATACTACAACACCAACGAGCATAGCTCTCGGCGCATCCGCTACAACTGGTACACTGCCATGCACAAACGAATCCTGATCGTTGACGACGATCCGAAAACCGCCGAACTGATTCGGCTTTATCTTGAACGCGATGGCTACCAAACGCTGGTCGCAAACGATGGACGCCTCGCACTCGAACTCGCGCGGCAACGCCACCCCGACCTGATCGTGCTCGACCTGATGCTGCCCTCCGTCGATGGGCTAGACATCTGTCGCATTTTGCGCTACGAGTCATCGATCCCGATCATTATGGTCACGGCGCGCACAACCGAGGACGACAAGCTTTTGGGCCTGGATCTCGGTGCCGACGATTACATCTCCAAGCCGTTCAGCCCTCGTGAGCTGTTGGCGCGTATTCGGGCGGTGCTGCGGCGCGTGGGCAACACAGTGAACAAAGAGCCGAGCAGTGTGCAGGTTGGCGAACTAGAGGTCGATTTCCTGAGCTACAGCGTGCGACTGCGAGGGCAGGCCGTTCGGCTCACGCCCAAGGAGTTCAAGTTGCTCGAAATCCTTATTCGCGCGCCGGGCCGCGCATTCAGCCGCCTCGATCTGCTTGAGCAGGTGTTCGGCTTCGACTACGAAGGGTTGGAGCGCACCGTCGATGTGCACATTATGAATCTGCGTAAGAAGATCGAACGCAACCCAGCCCAGCCGTACTACATTCACACCGTCTACGGCGTTGGCTACAAATTCTCCGAGGAAGCCTATGCGCATTAGTTTGCAGATCCGCCTGCTGCTCACGTTGATGTTTGTGGTGGCGGTGGCGATGGGCACAGTGGCGCTTTTGGCCAGCCGCGTCAGCGCCAGTGAGCTCCAACGCTACATCATCCGCGACAGCGAGCGCAACCGCATTATGATGGACAGCCTGCTCTCGTTCTACAAAACCCAGCCAACCGCCGAAAGCCTGCAAGCGATGGTGTCTTCACTGAGCGAGCGCATCAGCGAGCGCATGATCGTCACCGATAGCAACAATCGTGTGCTGGCAGATTCTGCAAACGAGTTGATCGATCAAGTGATCGACTGCGACTTCGATTCGCCCGGCATCATCGTGACCAAAGGGACATCGATCTGTACGAATCAACAACAGAGCGTAAGCAGCACGCTGATACTCACAAACACATCGAATTTGCAGCTCCGGCCCGTGCCAAGCACGTCGTTTGCGCTTCAACAACGACCAGCGACGAGCGAGACGCTCAGGCCGCTCACCGGGACACTGATGGTGGTCGCGGGGCAGATCACCGACGAGAGTGGTGAAATATCGCTCATCTCGGTGCGGCGCATCCAGGGCGACAAGAGCGATCCCATTCAACTCGGCTTTCTCAGCGCGGTGAACCGTTCGTTATGGATGGCGGTAGGCGTAGCGAGCATGGTGGGCTTGCTGCTCACAATGGTGCTTGGGCGCGGTATCCTGCGGCCCATCAACGCACTCACCGTTGCAGCGCGGCGCATGGGGCAGGGCGATCTCAGCCAACGCGTTGTGGTGCATAGCAACGACGAGATCGGCGAATTGGCCCACGCCTTCAACGCCATGGCCGATGGCCTCACCCGCATCGAGCGCCTGCGGCAGCACATGGTCAACGACATCGCCCACGAACTGCGCACACCGCTCACCAACATCCGTGGCTACCTTGAGGCGGTGCGCGACGGCGTGGCCGAGCCAACCGACTCACTGATCGACTCCCTGCACGAGGAAGCATTGCTGCTCAATCGTCTCGTGGACGACCTGCGCGACTTGGCGCTCGCCGAAGCGAAGCAACTGCGCTTAAACCGCGCACCAACCGACCTCGCCTGCGTCATCGATAGCGCCGTTACCGCATTACGGCCAGCCACGCTGAACCGCCAACTCAACGTGCGCGTCGCGCTCCCCGACGACCTGCCCACAGTGCACGCCGATGCCGAACGGATCGGCCAAGTGATGCGCAATCTGCTCAACAACGCCATCACGCACACACCGATCGAGGGCGAGATCTCGGTGCAGGCACACGTCGCATCCACACATGTGGTTGTTCAGGTGTACAACAGCGGCGAGGGCATCGCGCCCGAACACTTGCCGCTGATCTTCGAGCGCTTCTACCGGGCGGATCGCTCGCGAACGCGCGCCACAGGCGGAGCGGGGCTTGGGCTGACCATCGTCAAGCAGTTGGTCGAGGCGCACGACGGGCAGGTGTGGGCAACCAGCGAGCCGCAGCAGGGCGCGACATTCTCGTTCACCCTGCCGATCTGCAAACAAAAAAGCGAGCAGCAGGCCGATCAGCCTACCGCTCGCTTGAGGCTCAATGCTTACGAACGCGGGAGCACCTTGAAGTAGACGATCGCCTGGTGCTTGCTGGAGACACCCTCAAAGACGAAGGAGTAGATGCCAGCCGGAGCGCCATAGGTGTCGAAAGGAATCCCTTCGACACTGCCGCTCGGCCCAATGCTCACCGTCTGAACCGTACCGAAGATCGCACCATCTGGCTCAGTGATCCAGAAACCGACCTGCTCGTTGGGGCGGAAGCCGAAGATGTCGATCTCGAACTCACCACCCTCAACCACACACTTGCTCGGGCGGATGCGGGCGCTCACCGGATCCGGCACATCGGCGCAGTTATCGGCGGAGCCGTTCGATGGAGGCGCAGCATTCGCGTTATCGCGCACTTCCTTGCCCAACAGGCCCAGCAGCACATTGTAGGGCGGCTGGTTCTCGGGGTGCAACTCGAAGCGCGCCCGCTCGAACCACTGCACCGTGTAGCGACCGTTCGGCGTGTCCTCGATCTGGGGCTCGGAGATCGGCAGACCGAACAGCGCCAAGTTCTCGGCCTCGCTCTTGCCCGGTCGACCGTCGAACTCCAGGCCGCTCGCGCGCCAGGCGTTCAAGATATCGCCACACACATTGTGACCCGTCTCGGCGAAGTAGCGGCAGTTGGCTTGTGGCGCAGCCTTCTCGAAGGTGGCCCAATCGCGACCCTGCTGCGTCAGGCGATCCACACCCAAGCGGCCCAACAGCACATCATATGGGCGAGCATTTTCAGGATGCAACTCCAGGCGGTTCCGCTCGAACCATTGGACTTGGAATGGCTTACCCTCGATCAGTTCTTCCTGCTGCGGACCAATTGGGTAGCCGAACACGGGCAAACCACCGTTTGCTCCCAGAATTCGCGGATGCGACCGCTAATACAGAAGCTCGTCTCAGCGAAACAACGCTGTTCGGTTTGGGCATGGCCCACTTGCGGCAACGCGGCGAGTGCTAAGCTAAAGAGCAGGATAGCACAAGCCAACATGCCGTTGAGACGACCGCGAGCAAATACCATATTCCCTCCAATATAAAAAAGGAACCGCTATGATTACGATATTAAAAATATCAAATCACACAAAAGTAAGTCGATAGCACAAAAAGCTATCTTGAGACAGTGGAATACGAACGGAGGGCCATCACTGTGTGGGATAAGCAATGAAGTGTTTTTTACGCCACACAATATGGGAATACGTAGCAAAAGTGTATCATACAACACTCTATCTGTCAAAACAAAGACCATAGTAAAAATTCATGGTTTTATCTTAAAAAAAAGAGAAAATATTTATCGACATGCAGGACAAGAGCTACAGTTGTAGACAATGTTGCAATATTCACTCACGATACACGTGCATAGTGTCGCAACCACACTTCAAACTGCGCAGCAAGCCAGTGCGCAAACACGAAATTGAGCACTACCAGAGGAATGACAATCAATGTCTCAATCAACAGCGCCGACCAATCCAGCAGCGCTGAATCGACCACAAACCACAGCGCAACCACGCAATACATGCTCGCAGCCACACTCGTTACAATCGTGGGAATATAGCGCCGATACACGGCGAACTGCCCGATATGCATAAGCAAGTGGAGGAAAAAGAACAGCAGGATCGCCGTCCACGTAGTATAGCGTTGGCTCGCAACACACCAGTAGGTTACCGCCGATAGAAGCACAAACTCCTCCGCCACCGCCAACGCAAACGACGAAGTGGAGAGGCGTTCGAGCTGCCCTAGCATCCGTGGCGCAAAACGGGGAAAACGCTCGCGCAGCCGGGCCGATTCGCGCTGCAGCCAGGGCTGGAACATGATGATCTCCTCGAAATCGTGGAGCATAAAAACGATCGGCAACGACCACATCAACGTTTCGAGCGACATAGGATAACCACGCTTTCTATGCACGTGTGACGCTACCACGAAGAAAAAGTTCCCATTTGTGCAAAAGAAACTCTTCCCTAAAAACAATCAACCTCCTGCGATGCGCAGAAGGTCGGAAGTACAAGAACAAATACCGCTCTACTCAAGAGACGCGCTAGCGCCGCCAGCGGTTACGCCACCACAGCCAAGCGGCCAACAACCAGCCGCCCCACGCCAACATTTGCGGCCCAAACCGACCGAACACCAACACGGCCAAGAGCAAGCAGCGCACAGCACCCACCATCAGCCGTTTGCTCGTGACGGGCCGCGCCGATGAGCGCCAATCCAGCGCGACGATCTGCCTGAGCAGATCGCGCTCGATACAATCTTCGAGCGAAAAAACAAAGATCGTATCGGTATATTTCGCCGCCAAGAGCAGGTCGCGGCGCAGGGCGGGCCAGGGCAGACGACGCGCCGGGCCATCCACACCATCGTCGGTGCTCCCGATACCGATCGCATCGGCAGCCGGACCGTAGCTCGCGATCAGCGCGCCGCCCAAATCGTAATCTAAATCCTCGTTGGGCACGCAACTTGAACACATCAGCACATCGACATCCCCGGGAAGGTCGAGGATGTCGAGCGCCCGCTGGATCACCGTGGTGCCAACACTGCGATCATCCACGACCAACGGCATCTGGTAGCTATGGACCTCATAGCCATCGTGCCGAATCACGCCCAACAGATCGGTATAGGCCACCCGCGCGGCAGGGTACAGAATATTCTCACCAGCCAGCCACAGGCGCCGCGCCATCTCGCGCAGACCCCACTGCGGCCTGCGCATATCCTCGCCCGGCGGCACCTCGATCTCAAGGCCAACCGCATCGAAATGCAAGCCATTCTCAACCGCCCATGTGCGAAACACTTCGTACTGAGCGTGAGCCTGCGGATAATTCTGCAAATTAAAGGCAAACCCCTGCTCGGGCGGCAACAAAAGCCACGCTACCAACGGGATGCGATGCGCGTTCAACAGACGCACCGCCTCGACACGCGCCGCATCGAGACGCGCCACCGAGAGCGCAATCCCAATCTGATGCGTACTTAACAGTTCGAGCAAGCCAGGACGCCCAAGTAACTCAAGCAGGGCAGCACCATCGAGTTCAGAAAAAAAGAATAGCCGTGGCTGATCCGATACATTCGTACGTGTATGGTTCACCGCAAGTTCGGTATCCAAATCACTCCTCGGGCTTTCTCTAGCGGTTAGGACAGCGAAGCCTGTACAAACCGCGATCGACAAAGGTTGCTCTTTTCGTCAACTACCCACGGCTAAAGCGCGTGGGCTTGTCCCAGGCGCGCCGCAACGTGATGCGGCTCCGAGACGTGTGGCAGGCTGACGACTGCCCTGCCCAGGACACGAATGTTCTGGGCAGCGATTGTATCGGCATGGCCAGCGAAGCCACACGATACACAACAGAA
>Ga0207874_1001162_pt1 | contig 31800 bp, 30 predicted proteins | sample HigsolmetaAR201D_FD_184833 | JGI IMG/M metagenome (GOLD analysis project Ga0207874, IMG submission 184833) | Ionic liquid and high solid enriched microbial communities from the Joint BioEnergy Institute, USA - AR20-1-D (SPAdes) (version 2) ...
ATGGAGGAGCGTCTTCGCTTCGCCATCCGCGAGGGCGGCCGCACCGTGGGTGCCGGCATCGTCGCCTCCATCACCGAGTAACAAGGCCGTACGCACTCGGCACCGCGGCGCGCTTCACGCGCGCCGCAACCGTCTGGCGCAGCGGCGAATATTGCTTATATGGGTTGCGGGGCGCTGCGGACTCGAAGCAACGGGCTTGAAGCATCGCCGTTCAGGCTCTAGAAGCATCGGGCAGCAGAGCGCTGCGATAGGGGTATAGCTCAGTTGGTAGAGCGGCGGTCTCCAAAACCGCAGGTCGGGGGTTCGAGCCCCTCTGCCCCTGCCATCCTCCCGGATGCCGGGCGAATGGATGCGAAACCCACTTGCGCCCCAGGGCAAGAGCAATTATGTAGTGAGCCAAGACAGACGGTGCGTGGAGCCGGCGAAGGGCTTTACGCGCCTTTGTTGCGTGTGCGGCGTAGCCGTAGGCACAAAGGCCGTGTGTGCGTTGGGTATGTGGCGGCTGCAGCAGTTCGTCGCGGTTCGACGGCCGGCGTGACTTAGAGGTTCCGGAGTTTCCGGGCGTTTCAAGAACAAGAGCGGTAGATGGCCTCCAAGACCACGAATCCCTTTACATTTCTTCAGCAGGTGCGGTCCGAAACCGCGAAGGTGACGTGGCCTTCGCGGCGGGAGACCATGATTTCGACGGTGATGGTGCTTGTGTTCGCTTGCCTGGCTGCGCTCTTCTTCTTTGCCGCCGATCAGATCATGGCGTGGGCGATCGAGCTGATCCTCGGGATCGGCGTGTGAAGTCGGCGGTAAAGGGAGACCATTTTAAGATGACTGCGCGGTGGTACATCGTCCACGCCTATTCGAATTTCGAGAAGAAGGTTGCCGAATCGATCGAGGAGCAGGCGCGCCAGAAGGGCTTGAGTCACCTGATCGAGCATGTCGTTGTGCCGACTGAGAAGGTCGTCGAGGTCCGGCGCGGCCGCAAGGTGGATGCTGAACGCAAGTTCTTTCCGGGATATGTGCTGGTCAAGGCCGAACTGACGGATGCGGTGTTCAGCCTGATCAAGAACACGCCTAAGGTGACTGGCTTTCTGGGCGACTCCCGGCCCGTCCCGATCACGGAAGCCGAGGCGCAGCGCATTCTGACCCAGGTGCAGGAGGGCGTGGACCGGCCGAAGCCTTCCGTCACCTTCGAGATCGGCGAGCAGGTGCGCGTCTCCGACGGACCCTTCGCATCCTTCAATGGCTATGTGCAGGAAGTGGACGAGGAGCGCTCGCGGCTCAAAGTCGAGGTTTCGATCTTCGGGCGTGCCGTGCCCGTCGATCTGGAGTTCGGTCAGGTCGAGAAGACCTGACCGGCGGCTCCGGTTTTCCGGAGCGGAAGGGTGGAAGGAACCGGGCGCTGAGCCGGCGCCCAAGCGTTCCGCACCACCAGACTGCAACCGCCGGCTCTTCAGACGAGAGCTGGCTTGGACAACAAGGCAGATGAGATATGGCTAAGAAAGTTGCAGGCCAGCTCAAGCTTCAGGTTCCCGCGGGGTCGGCGACGCCGTCGCCGCCGATCGGACCTGCGCTTGGTCAGCGCGGCATAAACATCATGGAGTTCTGCAAGGCGTTCAACGCGCAGAGCCAGGACATGGAGAAGGGCGCGCCCATCCCGGTGGTCATCACCTACTACCAGGACAAGTCCTTCACCTTCACCATGAAGACACCGCCGGTGAGCTACTTCCTGAAGAAGGAAGCGAAGATCACCTCGGGCGCGAAGGAGCCGGGCAAGCAGACGGTCGGCCAGATCTCCCGCGACAAGGTGCGGCAGATCGCCGAGGCGAAGATGAAGGATCTGAACGCGTACGACATCGAAGCGGCCGTGCGCATGGTCGAGGGCTCGGCCCGTTCCATGGGCCTTGAAGTGGTGGGCTGACGAGATGGCAAGGAAACTTTCCAAGCGTGTGGCCAAGAGCCGCGAGGGCATCGACCGCAACAAGCAGTACGCGCTCGAGGAAGCTGTCAAGCTGATCAAGGAGCGTGCGTCGGCGAAGTTCGACGAGACCGTCGAGGTGGCGATGAATCTGGGGGTCGATCCCCGTCATGCGGACCAGATGGTGCGCGGCGTGGTCAACCTGCCGCATGGCACGGGCCGTGCGGTGCGGGTCGCCGTCTTCGCCAGGGGCGACAAGGCCGAGGAGGCGAAGGCTGCCGGTGCAGAGGTGGTTGGCGCCGAGGATCTGGTGGAGGCCGTGCAGAACGGCGAGATCAATTTCGACCGCTGCATCGCCACGCCCGACATGATGCCGCTGGTCGGCCGGCTGGGTAAGGTGCTGGGCCCGCGCGGCCTGATGCCAAACCCGAAGGTGGGCACGGTGACGACGGACGTCGCGGGTGCGGTGAAGGCCTCCAAGGGCGGTGCCGTCGAGTTCCGCGTCGAGAAGGCCGGCATCGTGCATGCCGGTGTCGGCAAGGTCTCCTTCGACGAGAAGGCGCTTGCCGAGAATGTGCGCGCCTTTGCCGACGCCGTCATCAAGGCCAAGCCGTCCGGCGCCAAGGGCAACTACGTGAAGCGCGTGGCCATCACCTCGACCATGGGGCCGGGCGTGAAGGTCGACCTGTCGACGCTCGCGGCGTCGTAGACGAATTGCGGGAAGGCGCGTCCTTCCCGAACCCCGTCCGGGCCGGCAACGGCCCGGAGCCGGAGGGAGACCTCCGGACATCCTGTCCGAGATTGCAGGCGGCTTGCCTTAATTCCTGATGGGGCCTGCATGAGACGGGTGAACTGGACATGACGCCGGGACAGGCTCCTGGCCGTGGAAGGTTCGAACCGTGTTGGCCTTTTGTCCGAGGCTGGCCTTTGTGCCGGCAAGGCGAAAGGGGACAGGATCCTCGAGCGTCGTTCGGGTGATCCTTAACCGGAAAGCCCGATCGGCAAAAGGCAACCCGGCGGCAATCCCCAGAAAGGGTGCGTCGCCAACTGGAGAAAGGCTGTGGACAGAGCGGAGAAACGCGAGTTTGTCGCGAGCCTGAACAAGGTGTTTGAAAGCACCGGTTCGGTGGTCGTGGCGCACTATTCCGGCCTGACGGTCGCGCAGTTGAACGACCTGAGGTCGAAGATGCGCGCGGCCGGCGGCACGGTCAAGGTCGCGAAGAACCGCCTCGCCAAGATCGCTCTTCAGGGTACGAAGTCCGAAGGCATTCAGGCCCTCTTCGAGGGACAGACCCTGATTGCCTACTCGGATGATCCGGTCGCGGCTCCCAAGGTCGCCAACGACTTCGCCAAGACGAATGAGAAGCTGATCATTCTCGGCGGAGCGATGGGCGAGACCACGCTCGACGCGGACGGTGTGAAGGCGCTTGCCGCGCTGCCGTCGCTCGACGAGCTGAGGGCCAAGATCGTCGGCATGATCAACACGCCGGCAACCCGGATCGCCCAGGTCGTCAATGCGCCGGCAGGCCAGCTTGCCCGCGTTTTTGGCGCCTATGCCCGGAAGGACGAGGCGGCGTGAGGCCGTTCCTGAGACACAAACACAGTTCGAACTTTCTGAAGGAAATGAACAATGGCTGATCTTGCGAAGATCGTGGAAGACCTTTCGAACCTGACCGTGCTTGAGGCGGCAGAGCTTTCGAAGATGCTTGAAGAGAAGTGGGGCGTCTCGGCGGCTGCTCCTGTGGCGGTTGCGGCGGTAGCCGGCGGTGCTGCGGCTCCGGCTGCGGCGGCTGAGGAGAAGACCGAGTTCGACGTCATCCTGGCCGATGCCGGCGCCCAGAAGATCAACGTGATCAAGGAAGTGCGCGCCATCACGGGCCTGGGCCTGAAGGAGGCCAAGGATCTGGTCGAGTCCGCACCCAAGCCGGTGAAGGAAGGCGTGGCGAAGGACGAAGCCGAGAAGATCAAGGCGCAGCTCGAGGGAGCCGGCGCCAAGGTCGAGCTGAAGTAATTTCAGCCGCCGGTCCGCGGGCACATGCCCGCGGACCGAAGCGGCCCCGAAGACGCGAAAACCTTTTTCCTGAAGGCCGGAAAGGCGGCTTTCAGGAAACGGGTTTTCATCCGTTTGGATTGGCCGTCTCTCTGACCGGGTTCGGAAAGACGGCTCGTATTGGCAGGCAAGCGGCAGGCAAGGAGCGACGATGGCCCAGACCCAGACTTTCAACGGTCGCAGGCGCGTACGCAAGTTTTTCGGTAAGATTCCGGAAGTTGCGGAGATGCCGAACCTCATCGAGGTTCAGAAAGCATCCTACGACCAGTTCCTCATGGTCGAGGAGCCTGAGGGCGGGCGGCCCGACGAGGGGCTGCAGGCGGTCTTCAAGTCCGTCTTCCCGATCCAGGATTTCGCGGGCACCGCGATGCTCGAATTCGTCAAGTACGAGTTCGAGGCGCCCAAGTTTGACGTCGAGGAGTGCCGCCAGCGCGACCTGACCTATGCGGCGCCGCTCAAGGTGACGCTGCGCCTCATCGTGTTCGACGTTGACGAGGACACGGGCGCCAAGTCCATCAAGGACATCAAGGAGCAGGACGTCTACATGGGCGACATGCCGCTCATGACGGACAACGGCACCTTCATCGTGAACGGCACCGAGCGCGTGATCGTCTCGCAGATGCATCGCTCGCCGGGCGTCTTCTTCGACCACGACAAGGGCAAGTCCCACTCTTCCGGCAAGCTTCTCTTCGCGGCGCGCGTCATTCCCTATCGCGGCTCCTGGCTCGACATCGAGTTCGACGCCAAGGATATCGTGCATGCCCGCATCGACCGGCGCCGCAAAATTCCGGTGACTTCGCTGCTCATGGCGCTTGGCATGGACGGCGAGGAAATCCTCTCCACCTTCTACGACCGTCTCATCTACATCCGTGACGGCGAGAACTGGCGCGTGCCGTTCTCGGCCGAGCGCTTCCGCGGCATGAAGGCGGCCACCGACATCATCGACGCCGACACGGGCGAGGTGGTGCTCGAGGCCGGCAAGAAGATGACGGCCCGTCAGGCACGGCAGCTTGCGGAGAAGGGGCTGAAGGCGATCCGCGCCACCGACGACGATCTCCTCGGCAATTACCTTGCCGAGGACATCGTCAACATGGAGACGGGCGAGATCTATCTGGAAGCGGGCGACGAGATCGACGACAAGACGCTGAAGGTGCTTCTGGATGCGGGCGTGGATGAGGTTCCCTTCCTCGACATCGACCACGTCAATGTCGGCGCCTACATCCGAAACACGCTGGTGGCCGACAAGAACGAGAGCCGGCAGGAAGCGCTGTTCGACATCTACCGGGTGATGCGCCCGGGCGAGCCGCCGACGCTGGAGACGGCCGAGGCGATGTTCCACTCGCTGTTCTTCGACCCCGAGCGCTACGACCTTTCGGCGGTGGGCCGCGTGAAGATGAACATGCGGCTGGAGCTCGACTGCCCTGATACCGTGCGCGTGCTGCGCAAGGAGGACATCGTCGCGGTGGTCAAGACGCTGGTCGATCTGCGCGACGGCAAGGGTGAGATCGACGACATCGACAATCTCGGCAACCGCCGTGTGCGCTCGGTCGGCGAGCTGATGGAGAACCAGTACCGGGTGGGTCTCTTGCGCATGGAGCGTGCGATCAAGGAGCGCATGTCCTCGATCGACATCGACACTGTCATGCCGCAGGACCTGATCAACGCGAAGCCCGCGGCGGCGGCCGTGCGCGAGTTCTTCGGCTCCTCGCAGCTTTCGCAGTTCATGGACCAGACAAATCCTCTGTCCGAGATCACGCACAAACGGCGCCTTTCGGCGCTTGGCCCGGGCGGCCTGACGCGCGAGCGGGCGGGCTTCGAGGTGCGCGACGTGCACCCGACGCACTATGGCCGCATCTGCCCGATCGAGACGCCGGAAGGCCCGAACATCGGCCTCATCAACTCGCTGGCCACCTTCGCCCGCGTGAACAAGTACGGCTTCATCGAGACGCCGTACCGCAAGATCGTGGACGGGAAGGTCACCGACGAGGTGGTGTATCTCTCGGCGATGGAGGAGGCCAAGCACTACGTTGCACAGGCCAATGCCGCGCTCGATGAGGAAGGCCGCTTCGCGGACGAGTTCGTCGTCTGCCGTCATGCCGGCGAGGTCATGATGGCCCCGCGCGAGAACGTCGATCTGATGGACGTCTCGCCGAAGCAGCTCGTCTCGGTTGCCGCGGCGCTCATCCCGTTCCTCGAGAACGACGACGCCAACCGCGCGCTCATGGGCTCGAACATGCAGCGTCAGGCCGTGCCGCTGGTGCGCGCCGAGGCGCCCTTCGTCGGCACTGGCATGGAGCCGATCGTGGCGCGCGATTCGGGCGCGGCCATCGCCGCGCGCCGGACGGGCATCGTGGACCAGGTGGACGCGACGCGTATCGTCATCCGCGCGACGGAGGACGTGGATGCGTCCCAGTCGGGCGTCGATATCTACCGGCTGCAGAAGTTCCAGCGCTCGAACCAGAACACCTGCATCAACCAGCGTCCGCTGGTGCGCGTGGGCGATCACGTGAACAAGGGCGACATCATCGCTGACGGCCCGTCGACGGACCTTGGCGATCTGGCGCTTGGCCGTAACGTGCTCGTCGCCTTCATGCCCTGGAACGGCTACAACTACGAGGACTCCATCCTGCTTTCCGAGCGCATCGTGCGCGACGACGTCTTCACCTCGATCCACATCGAGGAGTTCGAGGTGATGGCCCGCGACACCAAGCTCGGGCCGGAGGAGATCACGCGCGACATTCCGAACGTTTCGGAAGAGGCGCTGAAGAACCTCGATGAGGCGGGCATCGTCTATATCGGTGCCGAGGTGCAGCCGGGCGACATCCTGGTCGGCAAGATCACGCCGAAGGGCGAAAGCCCGATGACGCCGGAGGAGAAGCTGCTGCGCGCCATCTTCGGCGAAAAGGCCTCAGACGTCCGCGACACCTCCATGCGCATGCCGCCCGGCGCCTACGGCACGGTGGTCGAGGTGCGCGTCTTCAACCGCCACGGTGTGGAGAAAGACGAGCGCGCGATGGCCATCGAGCGCGAGGAGATAGAGCGGCTGGCCAAGGACCGTGACGACGAGCAGTCGATCCTTGACAGGAACGTCTACGCGCGCCTGGCGGAGATGCTGACCGGCAAGCAGGCGATTGCGGGACCGAAGGGCTTCAAGAAGGGCACCACGCTCACCGCGGAACTGCTTGAGGAGTATCCGCGTTCGCAATGGTGGCAGTTTGCCGTCGAGGATGAAAAGCTGCAGAGCGCCCTCGAAGCGCTTCGCGCCCAGTATGACGAGTCCAAGAAGGCGCTCGAGCAGCGCTTCATGGACAAGGTCGAGAAGGTGCAGCGCGGCGACGAGATGCCGCCCGGCGTCATGAAGATGGTCAAGGTCTTCGTTGCCGTGAAGCGCAAGATGCAGCCGGGAGACAAGATGGCCGGCCGGCACGGCAACAAGGGTGTGGTCTCCAAGATCGTTCCCATCGAGGACATGCCGTTCCTCGAGGACGGCACGCCCGTGGACATCGTGCTGAACCCGCTCGGCGTGCCGAGCCGCATGAATGTCGGCCAGATCCTGGAGACGCATCTGGGCTGGGCGTGTGCGGGTCTCGGCAAGCAGGTCGGCGAGCTGATCGACGCCTATCGCGAGACCGGCGACATCAAGCCGCTTAGGCAGAAGATCGAATCGCTGATCCCGGACAACGACCGCAACGAGCCTGTCCGCCAGTACGATGACGAAAGCCTCCTGCGGCTGGGCGAGCAGATGCGCCGCGGCGTTTCAGTAGCGACGCCTGTCTTCGACGGCGCTCACGAGGCCGACATAAACCAGATGCTGGAAGAGGCGGGCCTCGACAAGAGCGGTCAGGTGACGCTCTACGACGGACGCACGGGCGAGCCATTCGACCGCAAGGTGACGGTGGGCTATATCTACATGCTCAAGCTGCATCACCTTGTGGACGACAAGATCCACGCCCGCTCCATTGGCCCGTACTCGCTGGTCACCCAGCAGCCTCTGGGCGGCAAGGCGCAGTTCGGCGGCCAGCGTTTCGGCGAAATGGAGGTGTGGGCGCTCGAAGCCTATGGCGCGGCCTACACGCTGCAGGAGATGCTTACCGTCAAGTCGGACGACGTGGCCGGCCGCACCAAGGTCTACGAGGCCATCGTGCGCGGCGACGACACCTTCGAGGCGGGCATCCCTGAAAGCTTCAACGTGCTCGTCAAGGAGATGCGTTCGCTGGGTCTCAACGTGGAGCTGGAGAACTCGCGGCTCGATACCCCGCCACCGGCGCAACTGCCCGAAGCGGCTGAGTGACCAAGATGCGATACCGGCGCGCCGCGGCCTTTTGCGGCGCGCCGTGACAGCGGTGCGGCGACGAACGAGCGAGGCGGTGTCGCCGAATGCCCGCCAGGAACAAGAAGATTTAAGGGACCTCACGTCCCGCAAAGGAGATCGGCATGAACCAAGAGGTCATGAACCTGTTCAACCCTCAGGCGCCGGCACAGACCTTCGATTCCATCCGGATCTCGCTCGCGAGCCCGGAGAAGATCCTGTCCTGGTCCTACGGCGAGATCAAGAAGCCGGAGACCATCAACTACCGCACCTTCAAGCCGGAGCGTGACGGCCTCTTCTGCGCGCGCATCTTCGGTCCCATCAAGGACTACGAGTGCCTGTGCGGCAAGTACAAGCGCATGAAGTACAAGGGCGTCATCTGCGAGAAGTGCGGCGTGGAGGTTACGCTCTCCCGCGTGCGCCGCGAGCGCATGGGGCACATAGAGCTTGCCGCCCCGGTGGCGCATATCTGGTTCCTGAAGTCGCTGCCGTCCCGCATCGGCACGCTGCTCGACATGACGCTCAAGGACATCGAGCGCGTGCTCTACTTCGAGAACTACATCGTTACCGAGCCGGGCCTCACGGCGCTCAAGGAACATCAGCTCCTCTCCGAAGAGGAGTACATGATGGCCGTGGACGAGTATGGCGAGGATTCCTTCACCGCCATGATCGGCGCTGAGGCCATCCACCACATGCTCGAGACGCTAGACCTCCAGAAGGTGGCGAACGACCTGAGGTCCGAGCTCGCCTCCACGACGTCCGAGCTGAAGCAGAAGAAGCTTCTGAAGCGGCTCAAGGTGGTGGAGAACTTCATCGAGTCCGGCAACCGGCCGGAATGGATGGTGATGAAGATCATCCCCGTCATTCCGCCGGATCTGCGCCCGCTCGTGCCCCTCGACGGCGGCCGCTTCGCGACGTCGGATCTGAACGATCTCTACCGCCGCGTGATCAACCGCAACAACCGCCTGAAGCGGCTGATCGAGCTCAAGGCGCCAGGCATCATCATCCGCAACGAGAAGCGCATGCTGCAGGAGGCGGTGGACGCGCTGTTCGACAACGGACGCCGCGGCCGCGTCATCACGGGTGCCAACAAGCGCCCGCTGAAGTCGCTGTCGGACATGCTGAAGGGCAAGCAGGGCCGCTTCCGCCAGAACCTGCTCGGCAAGCGCGTGGACTATTCGGGCCGTTCGGTGATCGTGACAGGCCCGGAGCTCAAGCTGCACCAGTGCGGCCTGCCGAAGAAGATGGCGCTGGAGCTCTTCAAGCCGTTCATCTACGCGCGGCTTGACGCGAAGGGCTATTCGTCCACCGTCAAGCAGGCCAAGAAGCTGGTCGAGAAGGAGCGTCCGGAGGTCTGGGACATTCTGGATGAGGTAATCCGCGAGCATCCGGTGCTGCTCAACCGCGCGCCGACCTTGCACCGCCTCGGCATCCAGGCCTTCGAGCCGGTGCTGATCGAGGGCAAGGCGATCCAGCTTCATCCGCTCGTCTGCACGGCGTTCAACGCGGACTTCGACGGCGACCAGATGGCCGTGCACGTGCCGCTTTCGCTGGAAGCCCAGCTTGAAGCGCGCGTGCTGATGATGTCGACCAACAACATCCTGCACCCGGCTTCGGGCGCGCCGATCATCGTGCCGTCGCAGGACATGGTTCTGGGACTCTACTACCTGTCCATCATGAACCAGAACGAGCCGGGCGAGGGGATGGCGTTCGCCGATATGGGCGAGCTGCACCACGCGCTCGAAAACAAGGTCGTCACCCTGCACACCAAGATCAAGGGCCGGTACAAGACCGTCGATCAGGACGGCAATCCGGTTTCCAAGATTTACGAGACGACGCCGGGGCGCATGATCATCGGCGAGCTTCTGCCGAAAAACCCGAACGTGCCGTTCGACATCTGCAATCAGGAGATGACCAAGAAGGCCATCTCCAAGATGATCGACACGGTCTACCGTCACTGCGGCCAGAAGGAGACGGTGATCTTCTGCGACCGCATCATGGCGCTAGGCTTCGCCCAAGCGTGCAAGGCGGGCATCTCCTTCGGCAAGGACGACATGGTCATCCCCGAGACGAAGGCCAAGCTGATTGCTGAGACCGAGGCGCTCGCCAAGGAATACGAACAGCAGTACAACGACGGCCTCATCACGCAGGGCGAGAAGTACAACAAGGTCGTCGATGCCTGGGCCAAGTGCTCCGAGCGCGTGGCCGACGAGATGATGAAGCGCATCAAGGCGATCGAGTTCGACGAGAACGGCCGGCAGAAGCCGATGAACTCGATCTACATGATGAGCCATTCGGGCGCCCGCGGCTCGCCGGCGCAGATGCGCCAGCTTGCCGGCATGCGCGGCCTGATGGCCCGCCCGGACGGCTCGATCATCGAGACGCCGATCATCTCGAACTTCAAGGAAGGCCTGACCGTGATGGAGTACTTCAACTCCACCCACGGCGCGCGCAAGGGCCTGGCCGACACGGCGCTAAAGACGGCGAACTCCGGTTACCTCACCCGCCGTCTGGTGGACGTGGCGCAGGACTGCATCGTGACGGTGCAAGATTGCGGCACCGACAAGGGCCTCACCATGCAGCCCATCGTGGACGCCGGTCAGGTGGTGGCTTCCATCGGCCAGCGCGTGCTTGGCCGCACGGCGCTTGAGGATGTCGTGCATCCGGTTTCGGGCGAGGTGATCGTGCCGGCCGGCAAGCTGATCGACGAGCGCGACGTGGAGGCGATCGAAGGTGCGGGCATTCAGACGGTCCGTATCCGTTCGGCGCTGACCTGCGAGGTGCGTAACGGCGTCTGTGCGGTCTGCTACGGTCGGGATCTTGCACGCGGCACGCCGGTCAACATCGGCGAGGCGGTCGGCGTCATCGCCGCCCAGTCGATCGGCGAGCCGGGCACGCAGCTCACCATGCGCACCTTCCACATGGGCGGTACCGCGCAGGTGGTGGACCAGTCCTTCCTCGAAGCCTCCTTCGAGGGCACGGTGAAGATCCGCAACCGCAACGTGGTGCGCAACTCGGACGGCCATCTGGTCGTGATGGGCCGCAACATGGCGGTGCTGATCCTGGACGAGGGCGGCAACGAGCGCGCCTCGCATCGTGTCACCTACGGCGCGCGCCTCTATGTGGATGACGGCGACAAGGTGAAGCGCGGCCAGCGCATCGCCGAGTGGGACCCCTACACCCGCCCGATGCTCACCGAGGTGGAAGGCACGGTCGCCTTCGAGGACCTGGTGGACGGCGTGTCGGTGCAGGAGACCACGGACGAGTCGACGGGCATCACCAAACGCGAGGTCATCGACTGGCGCTCCACGCCGCGTGGCGCGGATCTCCGGCCGGCGATCACCATCCTCGACGAGAAGGGCAAGGTGGCCAAGCTCGCCCGCGGCGGCGACGCGCGCTTCCTGCTCTCGGTGGAGGCGGTGCTCTCGGTGGATGCCGGCGCCAAGGTGAAGCCGGGCGACGTGATCGCGCGTATCCCGACCGAAAGCGCGCGCACCAAGGACATCACCGGTGGTCTGCCGCGCGTGGCGGAACTCTTCGAGGCGCGGCGCCCGAAGGATCACGCCATCCTGGCCGAGATCGACGGTACCGTGCGCCTTGGCCGCGACTACAAGAACAAACGGCGCATCATCATCGAGCCGCACGACTCCTCGCTGGAGCCGGTGGAATATCTTATCCCCAAGGGTAAGCCGTTCCATCTGCAGGATGGCGACGTCATCGAGAAGGGCGACTTCATCCTCGACGGCAATCCGGCGCCGCACGACATCCTGGCGATCAAGGGCGTGGAGGCGCTGGCTTCCTATCTCGTCAACGAGATTCAGGAGGTCTACCGGCTGCAGGGCGTGGTGATCAACGACAAGCACATCGAGGTGATCGTTCGCCAGATGCTGCAGAAGGTCGAGATCACTGCTCCGGGCGACTCGACCTACATCCCCGGCGACCACGTGGACGCGGTCGAGTTCGAGGAGGTCAACGAACGCCTTATCGAGGAAGGCAAGAAGCCGGCGGAAGGCCAGCCGGTGCTGCTCGGCATCACCAAGGCCTCGCTGCAGACGCCGTCCTTCATCTCCGCCGCCTCCTTCCAGGAAACCACACGCGTGCTGACCGAGGCGGCCGTCGCCGGCAAGATCGACACGCTGCAGGGCCTCAAGGAGAACGTGATCGTCGGCCGCCTCATCCCGGCCGGTACCGGCGGCGCGATGACCCAGATCCGGCGTATCGCGCGCGCTCGCGACGAGCTGATCCTCGACGAGCGCCGCAAGGAGCAGGGTGCCGAAATCGCAGGGCCCATGCTTGCCGACATGACGAATCAGCCGGCTCAGTAATCAGGCCGGAAAATCGTCCATCCACGAGCCGCCCCGTACACTCGGGGCGGCTTTTTTTATAGGCCGTGTCTTTGCTCTGTGGTGCGGCGGCTTGAGGGGATCAGGTGCGCTTCGCGCCAAGCGGCAGGACAGGAAACAGAATGGCTTCAACAGAGCCGCGAAAGGCACTAACACAGGCCAGCGTCCAGGAAGCCATTTTGGAAGGAAAGGCCGCGAGCATTGCTTGACATGGAGATACGGCCGGAGGCCGATGACGCCGGAGGCAATGGGGAATGCCATCCGCTTTTTGCGGAAGCGCCTTCCTCAGTGGAGTTCAACAAGCTGAGGAAGCGCCTCCTGCGACACGTGCGGCAGGCGATAGCCGATTTCGCGATGGTGACGCCGGGCGAGCGCTGGCTCGTCGCCCTGTCAGGGGGGAAGGATTCCTATGGCCTTCTGGCCATCCTACTCGATCTCAAATGGCGCGGTCTTCTGCCGGTCGAGCTTCTTGCCTGCAATCTCGATCAGGGCCAGCCGAACTTTCCCAAGCACGTGCTGCCGGAATATCTGACGCGCATCGGCGTGTCGCACCGCATCGAATATCAGGACACCTATTCGATCGTGACGGACAAAATCCCGGAAAGCCGCACTTATTGCTCGCTCTGCTCGCGCCTGCGGCGCGGCCATCTCTACCGCATCGCGCGGGAAGAGGGTTGTTCGGCCCTGGTGCTCGGCCATCATCGCGAGGACATTCTCGAAACCTTCTTCATGAACCTGTTTCACGGTGGACGGCTTGCGGCCATGCCGCCGAAACTCGTGAATGACGAGGGCGACGTGATGGTTCTGCGCCCGCTGGCCTATTGCGCGGAGGCCGATCTGGAAAAATTCGCAGAGGCCATGCGCTTCCCCATCATCCCGTGCGATCTGTGCGGCAGCCAGGACGGGCTGCAGCGCGGAGCCATGAAGGCGATGCTCGCCGACATCGAGCGACGGATGCCGGGCCGCAAGGACACGATGATCCGGGCGCTTGCGAATGTGCGCCCGTCACATCTGCTCGACCGCAAGCTGTTCGACTTCGCGAACCTTGCCCTTTCCCACCATCAGGAGACGCACACGGATGCGCTTTGACGACAATGAAATCGAGTGGCTCGCCGACCTGCTGGCGCGGGCCGCCGAAGCCGAGATCATGCCCCGCTTCCGCCGGCTTGGAGACGATGCGGTACGGGAGAAGTCCTCGCCAGTCGATCTGGTGACCGAAGCGGATATCAATGCGGAACGGGCGATCACGAAGGAGCTGAAGGCGCACTATCCCGATGCGCTCGTGGTGGGGGAGGAGGCCTGCGCGGAAGATCCCTCTCTTCTCCCGGCGCTGGACGATGCGGGGCTCGCCTTCACCGTGGACCCCGTTGACGGCACCTTCAATTTCGCCTCCGGCGTGCCGCTGTTCGGCGTCATGCTGAGCGTGGTTTCGGAGGGCGAGGTGGTGGCCGGGATCATTCACGATCCCGTCGGGGGCGGCTGGCTGATCGGCGCGAAGGGGGCGGGCAGCCATATTCGCGCGCCGGACGGAGGTTTGAGCAGGGTGCGCGTCGCCCCGCCTGCCGCGGTGTCGGAGATGAGCGGTTCGATCTCCTGGCAATTCATGGCCGAGCCTGAGCGTTCGGTGCTGGCACGCAATCATGCCAAGTGCCGCGCAGCCATCGGCTACCGCTGTGCCGCGCACGAATATCGGCTGATCGCCACGGGCCACGCCCATTTCGCCGTATACTCCAAGCTGATGCCGTGGGATCATCTTCCCGGCACACTCATTCATCGCGAGGCGGGCGGATATGTCGCCCGTTTCGACGGCAGCGCATACGAGCCGCAGCACAGGGAAGGGGGCCTGCTGGTCGCGCCGGACAAGGAGAGCTGGCAGGCGCTGCGGGCGGAACTCTGGGCCCGCTGACGGAACGGCCCGGAGGCGTTTGACAGCCTCCGGGCCGATGGCCTCTTTACACTGCCGGATTGACCTGCCGGAAGAGCCGCCAGCGCTCGCCGGCAAGCACCAGCACGAGCCCGATCAAGCCCACAATGAAGTAGCCTGCGGCGAGCGGCGTCAGCGTGCCGTCGAATGCCTGCCCGATGATGGCGCCGATGACGCCGCCGCCCAGCGTCGTCACGAAGCCGAGCACGGCTGCGGCCGTTCCTGCCACATGGCCAAGCGGCTCCATGGCGATGGCGTTGAAGTTCGAGCCCATCCAGCCGAACTGGAACATGGACACCGAGAACAGAACGAAAAAGAGAAGGAAGGGGATGGGTCCGGCGAGCGAAAGCGCCAGCCAGATGCCGTTGACGACGATGAAGCCGATCAGTGCGCCATGCGAAAGGCGGCGCATACCGAAGCGGCCGACCAGCCGGGCGTTGGTGAAGGAGGAGACGGCCATCAACCCCGCGCCGATGGCGAAGATCAGCGGGAACCAGGCACCGAGCCCGTAGATATCCACATAGATCTGTTGGGCGGAATTGATGAAGCCGAACAGCCCGCCGAAAATCACCGTCGAGGCAAGCGTGTAGCAGAGCGCGATGCGATCGGTGACGACGAACCGGAACCCTTCCATGATCACCTGGAACGACAGCGAGCGGCGCTGTTCGGGCGCGAGCGTCTCGGGAAGGCGCGTGGCGGCCCAGAACGTGATGGCAAGCGAAACGCCGCCCATCAGAAGGAAGATGACCGGCCAGTCGCCAAAGATCATGGCGGCCTGCCCGAGGCCGGGCGCGACGACGGGGATGATCATGAACACCATCATGACCATCGACATGACCTCCGCCATGCGCCGGCCGCCGAAGGTGTCGCGAATGGCCGAGATGGCGATGACGCGGGTGGCGGCGGCTCCGATGCCCTGCAGAAAGCGGAATGCGAGAAGGGCGGCGAAGTTCGACGCGAAGGCCGCGGCGAAGGCCGTGGCGACATAGATGGCGAGGCCGACCAGAAGCGGCCCGCGCCGTCCGAAACGGTCCGCGATCGGGCCGTAGAAGAGCTGTGCGCCGCCCAGACCCAGAATGTAGGCAGTGATAATGAATTGCCGCTCATTTTCGTCCGCAACGCCGAGCGCGGCGCCTATCTGCTGCAAGCCGGGCAGCATGATGTCGATGGCCATGGCGTTGAGCGCCATAAGCGCGGCGGTAAGTCCAATAAATTCGGCCTTGCCGATGGCGGAGCGCGATCGGGCGGGCTCTTTTTCAATAGCTGAATCGTCCATGGTCTGCTCCAGGCAGGGGCGTCGAAGCGCCTTCAATGGTCAAAACTCCGGGCTGACGGCTGGAGCCGCCCGGCGTGCAACAGGGGCGAAAAAATGCGTCGACCGGTTAGGTCGACGCGCGTGAAAATCGATTCTTCAGAGGCACTTGGCCGGGTTAAGACCGGCCATGCCGGAGGGATCGGTCAGGCCGCCCCGCGGACACTGACTCCCTTTTCCTCGAGGAAGGTCTGCAACTCGCCGGACTGGAACATCTCGCGCACGATGTCGCATCCGCCGACGAATTCGCCTTTCACATAAAGCTGCGGAATAGTCGGCCAGTTGGAATATTCCTTGATGCCCTGCCGCAGCTCGTCGGAGGTGAGGACGTTGACGCCATGATAGTCGACGCCGAGGTAATCGAGGATCTGCACCACCTGGCCGGAAAAACCGCACTGGGGGAAGGTAGGCGTTCCCTTCATGAAGAGAACGACGTCGTTTGACTTCACCTCGTTGTCGATGAATTCGCTGATACCGCTCATCGGTTGTCCTTTCGCAGCCGAGTCGAAGCCCGGCACTCGTAAGCTGTGCTGACCATTATCTATTGCAGGAAGCCGCCGGGTGCAATGCAGCGGGAAAGATTATCCGGGCCAATGCGCAATCCGGCGCAGGCAACTCCCGTTTAATCAGGCACGCTCGTCTGCAGGGCGAGCGCGTGCAGCGTGCCGCCCATCTTGCCCTTCAGCGCCTCGTAGATCATCTGGTGCTGCTGGACGCGCGTCTTGCCGCGGAAGCTCTCGGAAACGACCTCCGCCGCATAATGATCCCCGTCGCCTGCAAGGTCGCGGATGGTGACCTTCGCGTCGGGAATGGCCTCTTTGATCAGGCGCTCAATGTCACCGGCGCTCATTGCCATGGTGAAAACTCCCCTGCATCCCGTCCGTGTAACAGCGTCTCAGCCCTGCATAAACGCCGGGAACCATCCCTCATGGGCTTCTTCTAGTTCTGCCACCGATATGGCACGCGCCCCGCCAAGTTTCAATTCGCGACCGCCGGTCATCCCGATGCAGACAAGCGACACCCCCGCTTTTTCAGCTTCCTCGAAGAGCGCCTGAAGGGCTTCATCATCGGATTGGGCGGTGAGTACGTAGCGTCCCTGGTCCTCGCCGAAGAAGGCGGCTGCGGGATCCGCGGGCGGCTCGTCGATGATCGCGCCGATGCCGGAGGCCATCGCCATTTCGGCGAGCGCCACGGCAAGCCCGCCATCGGAGCAATCATGCACGGCGGTGGCCTTGCCTGAGCGGATCAGGCCGCGCACGAAATCGCCAGTGCGCTTCTCGTGTTCCAGGTCAACCGGAGGCGGCGTGCCTGCGGCGCGGCCGTGGATGTCGCGCAGATAGACGGACTGGCCGAGATGCGTGCCCCAGCCTTCCGGCGCGCCGGCAAGCAGGATCGCCTGGCCTTCAGCCGCGAAGGCAGTGCGCGCCATCCTCGACCAGTCGGGGATGAGGCCGACGCCGGCGATGGTGGGCGTGGGCGGAATCGCCTGGCCGAGCGTCTCGTTGTAGAGCGAGACATTGCCGGAGACGATCGGGAAGGAGAGCGCCCGGCAGGCCTCTCCGATGCCCTCTATGGCGCGCACGAACTGGCCCATGATCTCCGGCCGCTCGGGATTGCCGAAATTGAGGTTGTCCGTGACGGCGAGGGGATCGGCGCCGGTGGCGGTGAGGTTGCGCCAGCATTCGGCCACGGCCTGCTTGCCGCCCTCGTAAGGATCGGCCTCGCAGTAGCGCGGGGTGACGTCGGAGGAGAAGGCGAGGGCCTTTGTGGGATGCCCCTCCACGCGCACGACGCCGGCGTCGCCTCCCGGTATCTGCAGCGAATTGCCCTGGATCAGCGTATCGTACTGCTCCCAGACCCAGCGGCGGGAGGAAAGGTCGGGCGAGCCGATGAGCCTGACGAGCGCTTCGGCGATATCGGTTTGCGGCACGCTTGCCGGATCAAGGGCAGGGGGCGCCTTGGGAGCCACCCAGGGCCGGTCATACTCCGGCGCCTGGTCGCCCAGCTCCTTGATCGGCAGGTTTGCGACTTCTTCGCCCTGGTGAAGCACGCGGAAGCGAAGATCGTCGGTCGTGCGGCCGACCACCGCGAAGTCGAGGCCCCATTTGCGGAAGATCGCTTCCGCTTCCTCCCGCTTCTCTGGCCGAAGCACCATGAGCATGCGCTCCTGGCTTTCCGACAGCATCATTTCGTACGCCGACATGCCTTCCTCGCGCACGGGCACCTTGTCGAGGTCGAGCTCAATGCCGAGATCGCCCTTGGCGCCCATCTCCACGGCGGAGCAGGTCAGGCCCGCGGCACCCATGTCCTGGATGGCGATGACGGCGCCGGTGTCCATCAGTTCGAGGCAGGCTTCGAGCAGGCATTTTTCCGTGAAGGGGTCGCCCACCTGCACGGTGGGGCGCTTCTCGTCGATGCCCTCGTCGAACTCGGCCGAGGCCATGGTGGCGCCGCCCACGCCGTCGCGCCCCGTCTTGGCGCCCAGATAGACGACCGGCAGGCCGACGCCCTCGGCTTTCGAATAGAAGATCGCGTCGGTGCGGGCGAGCCCGGCGGCGAAGGCGTTGACAAGGCAATTGCCGTTGTAGCGCGGATCGAAATTGACCTCGCCGCCCACCGTCGGCACGCCGAAGGAATTGCCGTAGCCGCCGATGCCGGCCACAACACCCGCCACGAGATGCCGCGTCTTCGGATGGTCCGGCGCGCCGAAGCGCAGCGCGTTCATGGCCGCGATGGGCCGTGCGCCCATGGTGAAGACGTCACGCAGGATTCCGCCCACGCCGGTGGCCGCACCCTGATAGGGCTCGATATAGGAGGGGTGGTTGTGGCTCTCCATCTTGAAGACGACGCACTGGCCGTCGCCGATATCGACCACGCCTGCGTTCTCGCCCGGCCCCTGGATCACCTGCGGGCCGGAGGTGGGCAGCGTGCGCAGCCACTTCTTCGAGCTCTTGTAGGAGCAATGCTCGTTCCACATCGCCGAGAAGATGCCGAGCTCGGTGAAGGTCGGCTCGCGGCCGATCAGATCGAGAATGCGCTGGTACTCGTCTGGCTTGAGCCCGTGGGCTGCGATGAGTTCGTCTGTGATGGGAACCGTGTTGGGAATGGTCATCTGCTGCTGCTTCGGCGGGATTGGTCGGCTGGTTGCGTGCTTGGCGCCGTTGTCACGGTTCGCTTGGGGCATGTCAAACCTGATTCGAAGCGTGCCGGGAAGGTCACGTTCTGCTCAAGCCATAACGCGTGCACGGCAGTATAGAAATAGGCGACGAGTTCCAACGATTTCTCTGCGCCGCGGGTCTTTAAACGCCTTGCGTGCAACTGGTGTCGCCCCTCTGCCAGCGCTGGAGGTCGGCCGTAATCCTCGGCCCGAGAGAACCCTCCAGCAGTGGCCCGAAAAATTCGATGCGTCTCGATTCGCCTTCGGCCTGGACCACCAAAAGCGGCAGGCCCTCATAGTTGCCGGAAGGAACGACTAGGAATCGCGGCCGGCCGCTGAAGGAATTGAGTTCATTGGCCATGCGATAGGCGCTGAAAGCCTTGTCCGCGCTGGCGAACCAGCATCTGTGCGCCGCCATCGCTACCTGCTCCATGGCTTGTAGCGAGGCGCTCTTGCCGGAAGAGGGCCGGGAGGCAGGCACCGTTGCCTTGCAAGCGCCGAGGGCCAGCATCATCAGGGCTGCGAGGGGTGCTGCTACCAGCGCCCGGCTTCCGTTCATCTCTGCACCTTCGATTGTCGCCCGGTAAGACGGGATCGGGCAGTATCGCCTTAAGCCGCCAGGCTCATGACGCTTTCGAAGAGCGGCCGCCCGTCCGTGCCGCCATGGGCGTCCTCGATCAGGTTTTCCGGATGCGGCATGAGGCCGAGCACATTGCCCGCTTCGTTCACGATGCCGGCGATGTCGTTGACCGAACCGTTGGGGTTGGTGCCCTCTGCATAGCGGAAGACCACCTGACCTTCGCCTTCGATGCGGGCCAGCGTTTCAGGATCGGCGAAATAGTTGCCGTCGTGGTGAGCGACCGGGCAGCGGATGATCTGGCCCGGGGAATAGGCGCGGGTGAAGGCGGTGTTGGCGTTGGCGACCTGGAGCTTCACATGGCGGCAGACGAATTTGAGCGACGCATTGCGCATCAGCGCGCCTGGCAGCAGGCCGGCCTCGAGCAGGATCTGGAAGCCGTTGCACACGCCCATGACGAGCACGCCCTGCGCCGCCTTTTCAGCTACGGCGCGCATCACCGGCATGCGCGCGGCAATCGCGCCGCAGCGCAGATAGTCGCCATAGGAGAAGCCGCCCGGGATGACGATGAGATCGACGTCGGGCAGCTCCGTTTCCGTCTGCCAGACGGTGAGGGGCGGTTTGCCCGAAATCTTCGTCAGCGCCGCGATCATGTCGCGGTCACGGTTGAGGCCGGGAAGCTGGATGACAGCGGATTTCATGCGTCGTGATGAGGCTGTGGCCTGTCGGCGGTGGAGTTTAGATCGAGGTAACGTTCAATTCGATCGAGGCGCTTGTCGTGGCGCGACAAAATTACACAAACGTTCGAAAGGTCGCGCTCGGCGGCTGCAAGCTGCCCGTTGATTACTTTAACTTCCCGCTTGATGTCACCCAGGGCGTCCGACAGGTTGCGGAAATGCTGCTCCATGTCCAAGACCATTCCGTAGAGCTGTTCCTGGCTGACTTCTGTCATATCCTGCCCCGCCACAACCTCAGGTAATGGCGATACTATAGTCTTCGATCACCGTATTAGCCAGCAGGCGCTCGCACATATCCTTGAGATCGGCTTCGGCCCGGGCGCGATCGGCCGTGTCGAGCTCGATATCGAACACCTTGCCCTGGCGCACTTCGCCGACGCCTGAGAAGCTGAGGGCCCGGAGCGCGCCTTCGATGGCCTTCCCCTGCGGGTCGAGTACACCGTCCTTCAACGTGACTGTGACACGTGCCTTGATCACGAAAACCGGTTCCCTGTCTTCAGTGCCGGGTCTGGCCGTTCGGCTTGGAGGAGACGAGCACGGGGCCGGAGGGCTTCGGCGGCTCGTTCTCGTTCATGATGCCTAGCCTGCGGGCCACTTCCTGATAGGCTTCCACAAGCCCACCCATGTCGCGGCGGAAACGGTCCTTGTCCAGCTTGTCGCGGGTGGAGATGTCCCACAGACGGCAGGAGTCGGGGGAAATCTCGTCGGCCACGACGATGCGCATCATGTCGCCTTCCCACAGGCGTCCGCATTCGATCTTGAAATCGACGAGCTGGATGCCGACGCCCAGGAAGAGGCCGGAAAGGAAGTCGTTGACGCGGATGGCGAGCGCCATGATGTCGTCGATCTCCTGGGGGCTCGCCCAACCGAAGGCCGTGATGTGCTCCTCGGAGACCATCGGGTCATCCAGCGCGTCCGCCTTGTAGTAGAACTCGATGATGGAGCGCGGCAGCACCGTGCCTTCCTCGATGCCGAGCCGCTTGGAAAGCGAGCCGGCGGCGATGTTGCGCACCACGATTTCGAGCGGAATGATCTCGACTTCCCGGATCAGCTGCTCGCGCATGTTGAGGCGCCGGATGAAGTGGGTGGGAATGCCCATCCGGTTGAGATGCTCGAACAGGTACTCGGAAATCCTGTTGTTGAGCACGCCCTTGCCGTCCACGACCTCGTGCTTCTTCTTGTTGAAGGCCGTGGCATCGTCCTTGAAGAACTGGATGAGCGTGCCGGGCTCAGGCCCTTCGTAAAGAATCTTGGCCTTGCCTTCGTAAATGCGGCGGCGACGGTTCATGGCATTCTCTGATGTTGGGTGCCGGTCTTCCAAATGGTGATCATGAGCCCGACTCGGCAAGAGGGAGGCGCCTGATAGCACTCGCGGTCTGTAACGCAAATGCGTTATTATCTCAATCGCCATTTCCTGGTTGTAACCAATGCGGGATTGACCCCCGGCGAACGGATGATTACGCGATTGACCGGAGATGGCTTCTGGTCTCTAACACTCCTATCCTGAATATCCATCTATCGCGTGGCCGCGCGGCGCGCGGCAGTGCTTGATCCGAGGGTAGCCCATGAGCAGCATGAAAGAACGTGAAGAAACCTTCGAGCGAATGTTCGTCCGTGATGAGGAGCTGAAGTTCAAGGCAACGGCGCGCCGCAACAAGCTGCTCGGCCTCTGGGCGGCGGAAAAGCTCGGCAAGAGCGGCGACGAGGCCGAAGCCTATGCCAAGCAGGTGGTGGTCGCGGATTTCCAGGAGGCGGGCGACGAAGACGTCTTCCGCAAGATCAGGGGCGATTTCGACGCGGCCGGCATCAGCGAACCGGATGAGGTCATCCGCAAGAAGATGATCGATCTGCTCGCGGAGGCCATAGAGCAGGTGAAGAGCTCTTAAGGTACGGCGGCGATGGCCACGCTTTCCGAGCGGCTCAAGGCGGGCGAGACCGTATTTTCGGCCTGGTCCACCATTCCAGATTCCCTCACGATAGAAGCCATCGCCAGCACCGCCTTCGAGGCCGTGACGCTCGATATGCAGCATGGCGGCCATCATGAGAACAGCGTGCTGCGCGGCGTTCTGCCGCTCAAGGAGCGCGGCCGGCATGTGATCGTGCGCATTCCGGTCGGCCGGTTCGACATGGCGAGCCGCGCGCTCGATTTCGGCGCCGAAGCGGTGATTGCGCCTATGGTGAATTCGCTGGAGGATGCGCGCCGTTTCGCCGCCGCCACGAACTATCCGCCGGTGGGTGAGCGGTCTTGGGGGCCGACCTTCGCCTTGCCCCGCTCGAAAGAGCCGGGCGGTCAGCACTGGCTCGACACGGCCAAGGGGCGCACGCTGGCCTTTGCCATGATCGAGACCCGCGCCGCGTTCGCATTAGTGGACGAGATCGTCGGTACGGAAGGGATCGACGGGATTTTCGTCGGTCCGGCGGATTTCTCCATCGCCTGGAGCAACGGTCGAACGGTTGACCCGACATTGCCGGACATGATGCAGGCCATCGGCGAGATCGCGGAGCGGGCGCGGGCGGCGGGCAAGCACGCGGCCATCTACTGCGCCGATCCCAGGATGGTGGGGCGGTATCATGCCATGGGATTCCGCTTTTTCGCCTTCGGCAACGACTACAGCTATATCGCGCAGGGCGCGGCCGACATGATCGAGAGGGCGCAGGCGAGCATCAATTCGAGTACCGAACCCGAGTCAAAGCTTTGACAGGAAGCGCGCGAAGGTGAGGGAGCCTTCCGGCCACGGCCCATAGCCTGCCTCGGCATTGATGTGGCCGGCGTTTCCTGCATCGAGAAAAAGCGAACCCCAGGCGGCCGCGATATCCTCGGCCGCTTCGAAACTGCCGAAATGGTCGTTGCGGCTTGCCACCACGATCGATGGGAAGGGCAGCGGATCGCGCGGGTAAGGGCCGAACGTCATCAGGTGCCTTGGCCTGATGTTCGGATTGGTGACCTCCGGCGGCGCGACGAAGAAAGCGCCCGCCACCGGCTTGCGGAAGCGCGGTATGCCATGTACGGCGCAGGCAATGCCCAATGAGTGGGCGACCAGAACGACCGGCTTTTCGGCTTCGTTCACCGCCTTGACGACATTGTCCACCCAATCTTCGCGGACGGGCTTTGACCATTCGGCCTGTTCTACGCGGCGGGCGGTGGACAGGCGCGCCTGCCACCGGCTCTGCCAGTGATCGGGGCCGGAATTGGTGTAGCCGGGGATGATGAGGATGTCGGCGTCCCTTGCTTTCATGGCCGCGCATGTAGCCAGCGTGTTCCCGCAGTGCAAGCGCCCGGCGTCTCATATTTTTTCCTTCCGGTTGGACCCCGATTGGCGATCCGGTCGGATGCCGATTGGTGAACAGCGCGTTTTCATTTCCGGCCTTGTGATGGTACCTTGCGGGGATCACATACGGGACACCGTCAAAGCTTCCGGCAGCCGCGCCGGAACGCAGAGCCCCGGAGATAAAAGATGACCGCGCTTCCCTTTTCCGCCACCACGCCCGTCCACCTCGACCGGGTTGCTCTCAAAGCGCGTGACGCCGAGGCACTCGGCCATTTCTACCGCGATGTTGTGGGGCTTCAGGAGCTTGAACGCCGGGGCAGCGTGATCGTGATGGGGGCCGGCGAGCGCTGGCTTCTCGAAATCGAGCAGGACGATGCCGCAAAGCCGGACGATCCGCGCGAGGCGGGCCTTTTCCACACGGCTTTCCTGCTGCCCACCCGGTCTGACCTCGCCCACTGGGCGCGCTACGCGATCGACCGGCAGATTGGGGTCGAAGGCGCATCGGACCATCTGGTTAGCGAGGCCATCTATCTGAGCGACCCCGAGGGAAACGGTATCGAGATTTACGCCGACAGGCCGCAGGAGCTCTGGCCCAGGCAGGATGACGAAGTGGCCATGAAGACGCTGCGGCTCAACTTCAACGATCTTTTCGCCGAAGCGGGCGAGGGGGCCTGGAACGGCGCGCCGGAGGGGACTGTGATCGGCCATGTGCATCTGCGCGTGGGCGACCCCGCCGAGGCGGAAAAGTGGTGGCGGGAGGCGGTCGGGCTCGACACCATGGCGCGCTACGGGCCGCAGGCCGTGTTTCTCGCCTCAGGTGGCTATCATCACCACATCGGCGTCAACAGCTGGCGCAGCGCCGGTGCGGGCCGGCGCGATCCCCGCCGCGCGGGGCTGGCGTGGATCAGCCTGAAATCCGCCGATGTCGCGGAGGAACGTGTCCTCGAAGACCCCTGGGGCACGGTGGTGAAGCTGGTGCCGCAAGAGCAGGCATAGCCTATACGAAACGCGGCCCTGGCAGGACTGGCGCCATGGCTCCGCTTCCGTTCCGCGCGCCTGTGCGGAAGCGCGGTGTTCGGAGGCGCTTTCAAGCCTCTCCGAACACCCTCTTGAAAATCGTGTCCACGTGTTTGGTGTGGTAGGCGAGGTCGAATTTCTCCCGGATTTCCTCCTCCGACAGCGCGGCGCGCACCTCCTTGTCGGCCAGCAGCTCTTCCAGGAAATCGGCGCCTTGCTCCCACACCTTCATGGCATTGCGCTGCACCAGCCGGTAGGCGTCCTCGCGGCTGACGCCGGCCTGTGTAAGCGCCAAAAGCACGCGCTGCGAATGGACGAGGCCGCGGAAGCGGTCGAGATTCTTCTGCATGTTCTGCGGATAAACGACCAGCCTTTCCACGAGCCCGGTAAGCCGCGCCAGCGCGAAATCGAGGGTCACCGTGGCGTCCGGTCCGATCATGCGCTCCACCGAGGAGTGGGAGATGTCGCGCTCGTGCCACAGGGCCACATTCTCCATGGCGGGCAGGGCATAGGCGCGCACCATGCGCGAAAGGCCAGTGAGGTTTTCCGAAAGCACCGGGTTGCGCTTGTGCGGCATTGCCGACGAGCCTTTCTGGCCGGGTGAGAAGAATTCCTCCGCTTCCAGAACCTCCGTGCGCTGCAGGTGGCGGATTTCCACCGCCAACCTTTCGATGGAGGAGGCGATGACGGCGAGCGTGGCAAAATACATCGCGTGGCGGTCGCGCGGGATCACCTGGGTGGAGATCGGCTCGGGCTTCAGCCCCATCTTTGCCGCCACATGGGCTTCCACGCGCGGATCGATATTGGCGAAGGTCCCGACCGCACCGGAGATGGCGCAGGTGGCGACCTCCTCGCGCGCCCGCTCCAGCCTTTCGCGGCAGCGGACGAACTCGGCATAGGCCTGCGCCAGCTTGAGGCCGAAGGTGGTGGGCTCGGCGTGGATGCCGTGGCTGCGGCCGATGGTGACGGTGTCCTTGTGCTCGAAAGCGCGTTGTTTCAGCGCGGCAAGCAGCTGGTCGAGATCAGCGAGAAGAATATCGCTCGCCCGCACGAGCTGGACGTTGAAACAGGTGTCTAGAACGTCGGACGACGTCATCCCCTGATGCACGAAGCGCGCGTCGGGCCCGACGATCTCTGCAAGATGCGTGAGAAAGGCGATGACGTCGTGCTTGGTCTCGCGCTCGATCTCGTCGATGCGGCCGATGTCGAAGGTGGCATTGCCGCCCTTTTCCCAGATGGTTTTGGCAGCCTCTTTCGGGATGATGCCGAGCTCGGCCATGGCATCGGCGGCATGCGCCTCGATCTCGAACCAGATGCGGAATTTCGACTCGGGCGACCAGATTGCGGCCATTTGCGGCCGCGAGTAGCGCGGGATCATGGGGCCTGCCTATGCTTCGGGAATGCCGGTTCGGGTCCTATCAGACGGAGGAACGAAGTCAACGCACGCGCAGCGCAAACCACAGCGAGGCCGCGAAAAGCGCCGCGAAGCCGATGGGAAAATAGAGCCTGAGGCCGATGACGGCGAACTGATAGAGGGCGCCGGCCACCGTGAAAGCGAATTGCACAAACCAGCCGCGCGTGAACGGCTCCTCGTGCCAGGCAGCGTAATAGATGCGATAGTCGAGCGCGAAAAGGATTGCCGTCACCGCGATGGTACCGAGCGCCAGCATCACGAAGGCGGCAGCGAACCGCCCGCTGGGTGCCTTGTTTTCCGCAACAAGGCGCGAGAGGAAGAGCGCTGCGGGGAACGCGAGGGCCGCGCCGATCCCGAACAGGAGGACGACGAGGGCCGCGTGGTGCGGATTGGCCCAGTGCGCGATGCCAAGATAGGCGCTGAGGCTTATGGTCAAGCCCCAGAGCAGGGCTCCCGCGAGTGCCGTGCGCGGGGATGGCACCGCCCGGCGCAGCCGCACCTTGAGCGGCGCACCGACGGCGGAATGATCCAGAATGTCCGTGTTGCCGGTCACAGCCGTCCGGTCACTGCTATAAAGCGGTGGTCGGGCCCTTCGAAGCCGAAGCGGCGGACCGCGATCATCACCGCGAAGACGGGGTTTGCTCCCTCGGGATGGAATGTCTGAACGCCCGTGATGCGATAGCCGAGCGGGCAGCCGCGGCTTTCCGGTATGGATTCGTCCTCGTGTACTGTCTGCGTTTCCTCGCCCGGCACGGTGCCGATTCGCAGGAGGCGGAAGCCCACGATCCTTTCGCCCAGATCGTCGCAGCTTTCCGGATGCTGCAGGTGCAGTTCCTCGAGCCGGAACTCAAGCGCGTCATCGAGTGCGGGCATGATGGGCCGGGGATTGACCAGCATGCGGTGCGGGTCGGCCGAGAGTTCGGTGACGGCGTTCCAGCCGGCGGTGAAACCGATGTTCCTCGTTAGCTCTTCATCGGAAATGATTGCGTCACCACGTTCTTTTGCGCTCTGACGTGCTTGCTCCACGCTCGCCTGCTCGTCGTCCAGCCGCACGCGGACGGGCGTACCGGGAAGGAAAGTGTCGTTCGCGGTGTCGATGTAATAGCGATTGGCGTAGGGGAAGCCGGAGCCGTCCTGCACGCCGTATTCCTCGAAGGCGAAGATTCCTCCGTCGTCGCTGAAGCCGAGGATCTGGACGGTGGCCATGTCCCCAGCGCGTGCGGCCACCGAGAGAAGAAGGAGCGCGGCGGCGAGAGCTGCGAGGCGGATGATCGTCATAGTCTGTCCCCCATGCTGGGCCGAGATCAGCTTCCGAACCGTTTGCGCCAGGCGGGCGCGATATCGCCTTCGGCGCTTTCGGCGGCGTAAACCGCGCGGGCGATCGCGCGCGCCATGGTGGCGGCCGCCGCTGCGTGAAGCTCCATCGCGAAGTCGCGGTCGAACGCCACCTCCTTGCGCTCGGTCGAAAGGGCAAAGACGAGATCGCCATCTACGGGCGTGTGCGCGGGCCAGATGGCCCGTGCCAGGCCCCCGTGAGCGGCGATCGCAAGCCGGGTGGCTCCAGCCTTGTCCAGCTTGGCATCCGTGGCGATGACACCGATGGTGGTGTTCTCCAGGTTGCCAAATTTCTTCCGTACGACCCTGCTGGCATCCGCCGGGAACGGGGAGGGCATTCCAAGCCCGCCGAACTCGTCACCGATTTCGAAGGGGGCAGCCCAGAAATGTGCGGTGCCGCCGATGGTCACCGACCCGGCGGCGTTCACCGCCACCAGCGCGCCGACGGTAATGCCGTCCGAAAGCACCGTGGAGGCGGAGCCGAGCCCGCCCTTGAGCCCGGCCGTGAGGGCACCCGTACCTGCGCCCTCGGAGCCGATGGGAAATTCCGCGTGCGCATCGTGAACGGCCTCGAAGCCAAGCTCGCGATAGGGCGGAAAGCGGCCCCAGTTCTTCTCTCCGCCATTGGCAAGATCGAACAGGATGGCGGCAGGCACGATGGGCACGCGATGGCCGGCCGCCTGGAAGCCCCGGCCCATTTCGCGCAGAGCGGCCTGAGCGCCGGCGGCGGCATCAAGGCCGAAAGCAGAGCCTCCGGAAAGCACCACCGCATCGACGCGCTCGACGAGCGCATGGGGCGCGAGCAGATCGGTCTCGCGCGTTCCCGGCGCGCCGCCCAGCACCTTCACGCCCGCGACCGCCGGCTCGTCCGCCAGAACGACCGTGACGCCCGATTTCAGGCGATCGTCCCGGCTGTTGCCGACCTTCAGGCCCGCGACATCCGTAATCAGGTTTCTGGGGCCGGCCTGGAACACTATTCCACCTCCACGAAAGCGTGGCCGTCATAACGGAAGAGGTGGTAGAGGTCTCCCGTCATGTCACCTTTTTCGTCAAAACGGACGGTGCCGATGCTTGTCGGAAAATCCCGTCCAGCGAGGACGTCCTGGACGGGAACGCCTTGCGAGGCGGCCTCGCGAAGGGCGGCGGCCGCCACCTCGAGGGCTGTGAAGCCCGGAACGACATAGCCTTCCACGATCACCTCCGCCTCCTGAAGCGCAGCGAGCGCCTCCGGTGCTGCAAGCTCGCGCCAGTCCGGCATGCCGACCATCAGCACGCCTTCCGGCAGCGGGACCGAGCCGTCCTCGGCCTTGAGCGCCTCTCCGCCTGCAAAAACCACGTCATAGCCGAGGTTTGCGGCGTCGCGAGCCATGATGGCTATATCGGCGCGGTCGCCTCCGACGAAGACGTGGGTTGCGCCTGCGCGCCTCAGTCTGCCGACAAGGCCGATCTGATTGTCGAGCTGCGGCCGGTACGTGTCCACGAAGACGGGCTTGAGCTCCGCCAGTTCCGCCTGCGCCCGCAGATCCTCCGCGAGCTCCCTGCCATAGATCGTGCCGTCGTCAACGATGGCGAAGAATTCGCCGCGCCAGCGGCGCACAAGAATGTCCGACACCGCCTTGCGTTCGGCGTCGGCGCGCGGGCCGAGGCGATAGACGAGCCATCCGGTGCGCGTCTTGTGGTCCGTGAGGCCAGTGGTTCGCACGGGCGTTATGACGGGTATGCCTGCTTCCGTAAAAAGCGGCAGGGCGGCCTCGATCGCCGGTGTGCACAGAAAGCCGATGACGATGGAGGCGCCTTTTTCCATGAGCTGCCTTGCGGCTGCCGCACCGCCATCCTCCGTGCAGCCGCTGTCGGCCTCGACCAGGCGCACCGAACCGTCCCGGTTTGCGGCAACCCGGGCGCCGTCCGCCCATTGCCGTCCCAGTACGGCAAGATCGTTGCTGAGAGGCGCGGCCAGGCCGACCACCAACGCCTCCTGAGCATCGGAGCGGGGTGCTGCGAGCGCGGCCAGGAGCAGAAAGGCAAAAAAGGCAAAGCGCATCGGCAGGGCGGAACATCCTTGTGCGGTTGTCGGTCCCGACACTGGTAAATGGTGGCACGGATGCGCGCAACACGCTATTGAGACGCCGCGCTTGCAAGCGCAGGGGTCGAACCTATATCGAGGCGGCGAGGTTTTAGTGCTCAAGATCAACAACATTGCACCGCAGGATTATCGCAACGCGATGGCTCGCTTTGCCGGCGCGGTGCACGTGGTCACGACCGACGGGCAGGCAGGCCGGCGCGGCGTTACGGTGATCGCCGCCTGTTCCGTTTCGGACAATCCACCCATCGTTCTGGTTTGTCTCAACCGCGAAAACGTCAACAACGACGTTTTCCGGGACAATGGCGTCTTCGCGCTCAACACGCTCGCCGCTGAGCACGAGGCGGTGTCGAACGCCTTTTCGGGCCTCACCGGCCTGCCGCCGGAAGAGCGCTTCGCCCTTGCCGAATGGGATGTGCTGACCACGGGCGCGCCCACGCTGGTCGGCGCTCTGGCGGTGTTCGACTGTCAGGTGATCGACACGAAGGAACTCGGCACTCACCGCATCTATTTCGGCAAGGTGACAGGCCTGCGCATCGGCGATAAGCTCAGGCCTCTTCTTTACCACGACCGCGGCTACCGCGTGCTGTAGCGCAAATCTCCCGGAGGCGTCATGCCCGAGCCACAACCGCGCCCCCTTCCGCAATCGATCGACGAGACGGTCGAAATGCTGAACGCGGCCGACTACGTGGCCGACCGGGCGCTTGCGACCGTGCTGTTCCTGAGCCTCAAAATGCACCGCCCGCTCTTTCTCGAAGGTGAGGCGGGCGTGGGCAAGACGGAGATCGCCAAGGTTCTGGCCGCGTCTCTCGGGCGCCGGCTCATCCGCCTGCAATGCTATGAAGGGCTCGACGTCTCCTCCGCCGTATATGAATGGAACTATGCGGCGCAGATGATCGAGATCCGCATGGAGGAGGCGGCGGGCGTGTCCGACCGCGCGGCGATGGAGCGCAACGTCTTCTCGGAAAAATATCTGATCCGCAGGCCTGTTCTGGAGGCGCTGACGGGCAAGGCCGGTGCAGCTCCGGTCTTTCTCATAGACGAGCTCGACCGCACCGACGAGGCATTCGAAGCCTTCCTGCTGGAGATCTTATCGGACTATCAGGTGAGCGTGCCGGAGCTCGGCACGATCAAGGCGGAAGAGCCGCCCATCGTCATCATCACCACGAACCGCACGCGCGAAATCCACGACGCGCTCAAGCGGCGCTGCCTCTATCACTGGGTGGATTATCCCGATGCCGCGCGAGAGCTGGAGATCGTGCGCCGCAAGGTGCCGCGGGCAAATGAGAGGCTTTCGCGGGAAGTGGTGGCCTATATTCAGCGGCTGCGGGAAATCGATCTCTTCAAGGTTCCCGGCGTGGCCGAATCGATCGACTGGGCCAATGCGCTTGCCGAGCTCGACAAGGTGGCGCTCGATCCCGAGACGGTTTCCGATACTCTCGGCGTGCTGCTTAAATATCAGGACGATATCGCCCGCCTACAGGAAGGCGAGAGCGCGCGAATCCTAAACGAGGTGAGGGCCGAGCTGGCCGCGGCCCAGTAAGGCGATGCGGGAACCCAACGCAAGCGGCCACAACACGGCCTCTACGGAGGGTCGGATTGCCGACAACATCGTCTTTTTTGCCCGCGCGCTGCGCAAGGCGGGGCTGCGTGTGGGGCCAGCGGCCGTGACCGATTCGATACAGGCGGTGCTGGCCGCCGGAATCGGCTCGCGGGAGGATTTCTACTGGACGCTCCATTCGGTTCTGGTCAACCGCCGCGAGGACCATGCGGTCTTCGATGAGGCATTCCGGCTGTTCTGGCGTTCGCGCGGGCTGATCGAGAAGATGCTCGCCATGCTGTCGCCGGTGGCGCGCGCGGCGGCACAGAAGGAAAAACCCCGCGCAGGCCAGACCCGCGCAAGCGAGGCGTTCGCGAATCTGGACCGGCAGGAATGGCAGGAGCAGGAGGTGGAGGTCGATGCCCGCCTTTCCGTCTCCGCGCGGGAGGTGCTGCGGCAGAAGGATTTCGCGCAGATGACGGCCGAGGAGCTGGCGGAGGCGCGCAAGGCGATTGCGGCGCTCCTGATGCCGCACGATCTCGTGGTTACCCGCCGTTTCAGGCCTGATCCACGCGGCGCGCGCATCGACCCGCGGGCGATGATGAGGTTCGGCCTGCGCACGGGCGGCGACCTTCTTCTGCCGCGCTACCGCAGCCCGCGCCGCGTGCATCCGCCAGTGGTGGTGCTCGCCGATATTTCCGGCTCCATGAGCCAGTACACACGCATCTTCCTGCTTTTCCTCCACGCCCTGACGGAGCGGCGCAGGCGTGTTCACAGTTTCGTCTTCGGCACCCGGCTCACCAATCTGACGCGGCAGTTGCGACACC
>Ga0207874_1001163_pt1 | contig 31776 bp, 23 predicted proteins | sample HigsolmetaAR201D_FD_184833 | JGI IMG/M metagenome (GOLD analysis project Ga0207874, IMG submission 184833) | Ionic liquid and high solid enriched microbial communities from the Joint BioEnergy Institute, USA - AR20-1-D (SPAdes) (version 2) ...
CCGAGTCACGTGTCGGTCCGCGGAGTGCGGAGCGCACGGACGCTCCACGCATATCCGGCGAGGAGCGCGACCCAGCTCAGGAGAACGCCACGGCCGAGCGTCGTCTTGCCGAGGGGCGCGACGCCGAAGCCGCCGTGGAACTGCGCGTACGAGGCGCTCACCGACAGACGGCGCGCGGCGAGGACGCACGCCACGATCAGCAGCGCTCCGACGACGGCGCCCATCTTGAGCAGGGCCGGGCCGCGTTTCGCGATCGCCCAGGGCGCAGCGATGGCGAACCCCAGCGGGACACTGAGCGCGCCGAGCACGACGAGGGTGAGGTCCACTGCCGAGGGGATGCGGGCCGACCGCACGAGATACAGGTACGCCCAGTCTCCGTGCCTCGCGACGAAGTACGCGGCGACCGGAAGGTGGACGATCGCGCCGAGCGCGAGCGCCACGAGGAACGGGCGCGCGAGGACGAGAGGGACCTCCGAGCGCGCGAGCTCGACGCGCGCGACCCATGCCAAGCTCATGCCGACGAGGAGCCCGATCGGGAAGGCGAGCGGCAAAGGCATGCCGCGGAACGTTATAGCTCGGCCGGCGGCGGACGCGTCGGCGAAGCGTCCCTCGAGCGTTGGACCCACGGGTGGGCGCGCCTACGGCGCGCCTGAGCGGGGCTGAAGCCGCGCGCGACGGCGAGGGACGGGTCGTGGTTCATCACGTTCGCCTCCGTCGTGTCGGTCACGCCCGTCACTCCGATCCAGCCGATCGCGGGCAAGCTCGCCGTCAGGATTCCTGCTCTCGATCGGATGGTGAATCTTTCCCTCGCGATCCCGTGAGCTCGTCGGCGTCGAGCCTGCGCGCGAGCGGCATCGTGCGCGAGCCCGACGGCGTGACGGGATGTCCTCGGTCGGGCCGAGCTCGTTCCCGTCCCGCCGGGGAGGCCGGCAAGGCCATGGCGCCCACGACGCGGCTTGGGCTAAGAAGGGCGCGTGGACGAAGCCCGCCTCAAAGACCTGCTCCTCCGTGTGAAGAGTGGGGGGACGCAGATAGAAGACGCGCTCGCGGAGCTGCGGCAGCTGCCGTTCGTCGACCTCGGCTTCGCCGTCGTCGACCATCACCGTGCGTTGCGACAGGGCGTTCCGGAGGTGATCCTCGGGGAGGGCAAGTCCGCCGATCAGATCATCGGGATCGCTCGCGAGCTCGCGCGGACCGGGCAGAACGTGCTCGTCACCCGCATCGACGAGGCGAAGGCCGCGGCGCTCGTCCGCGAGCTGCCCGAGATGCGGCACAACCCGATGGCGCGGACGTGCACGCTCGAGAAGTCCGCGCCGCAGCCGCTCTCGACGCGAAAGGTCGCCCTCTTGAGCGCGGGGACGAGCGACATCCCGGTCGCCGAGGAGTGCGCGGAGACGATGCGCCTGCTCGGCGTCTCGTTCGAGCGCGTCTTCGACGTCGGCGTGGCGGGGATCCATCGCCTGCTCCACAAGCGTCCGACGCTCGAGAGCGCCGGCGTCATCATCGTCATCGCCGGGATGGAGGGAGCGCTGGCCAGCGTCGTCGGCGGGCTCGTCGACGTGCCGGTCATCGCCGTGCCGACGTCGATCGGATACGGCGCCGCGCAGAACGGAATGACCGCGCTCTTCGGGATGCTCACGAGCTGCGCGTCGGGGATCACCGTGATGAACATCGACAACGGATTCGGCGCGGCGTTCGCCGCGGCGAGGATCCTTCGGCTGCTCGAGAAGAAGGGCTGAGGGCGTGGGTTCGAAGAAGAAGGCGGCTCGAAGCAAGGGGGGCGGCCCGAAGGCGGCGCAACGGCGCTCCGTGCGCGGTCGTCATCTGCATGCGCACGAGCACGAGCACGAGCACGAGCATCCGCACCATCACGGGCATGCCCACCACCATCACGGGCATGCCCACCACCATCACGGGCATGCCCACCACCATCACGGGCATGCGCACGAGCACACGCGCGCGCCGCATCCGCCGCTCGAGCGCGGGGAGGGCAAAGGGAAGATCCTCTTCTTCGATGCGCCCTCCGGGCTCGCCGGAGACATGGTCATCGCCGCGCTCGTCGACCTCGGCGTGCCCGAGTCGGTGATCGAGGACGCCGTCGCGGCGCTGCCCGTGCGGGGCTTCCACCTCCACTTCGGGACGAGGGAGAGAAGCGGGATCGTCGCCACGGCGTTCGACGTGCACGTCGAGGAGAAGCAGCCGGAGCGGACGTGGGGCGAGATCCGCAAGATGCTCGAGCGAGCGAAGCTCTCGGACGGCGTTCGGAGCCGCGCGCTCGCCACCTTCCAGCGGCTCGCGGAGTCCGAGGCGCGCGTGCATCGCATGCCCATCGACGACGTCCACTTCCACGAGGTCGGCGCGGTCGACGCGATCGTGGACGTGGTCGGGAGCGCGGCTGCGCTCGACTGGATCGGAGCGCGCGTCGTCGTCTCTCCGCTGCCGATGGGGCACGGCCGCACGCGAGCGAGGCATGGCATCCTGCCGCTGCCGGCGCCGGCGGTGGTCGAGTGTCTGAAGGGCCTCCCCACGTACGACGGAGGCATCGCGTTCGAGCTCGTCACGCCGACGGGCGCCGCGATCGTCGGCGCGCACGCCACGGAGGCGACGCGCTGGCCGTCGATGAAACCCGAGCGCACCGGATGGGGCGCAGGGACGGCCGACCTGCCGGATCGCCCGAACCTCCTGCGCGTGGTGCTCGGCGAGCCCGTCGCGGAGAAGGCGCGTCACGAAGGCGGCACGCACGTCGTCCTCGAGGCGAACCTCGACGACGCCACGGGCGAGATGCTCGGCTCCTGCATCGAGGCGCTCCTCGCGGCTGGAGCGCTCGACGCATGGACGGCGCCGCTCACGATGAAGAAGGGCAGGCCCGGGCATCTGCTCGGCGCGCTCGTGGAGGCGTCGCGAGCGGACGAGATCGCGCGCGTGATGCTCCGCGAGTCGACGACGCTCGGCGTCCGCATCCATTCCGTGAATCGCGTCGAGCGCCCGCGTCGGATCGAGGAGGTGAGCACGCCGTACGGGCCGATCCCGGTGAAGATCGCGGGCGGTCCCTTCGGCCCGCCGCAGCGGAAGCCGGAGCACGATCGCTGCGTCGCAGCCGCGCGCGCGCACGACGTTCCGGTGCGGCAGGTCGTCGAGGCGGCCCTCCTGGCGAGCGCCCGTTTCGGGGCCTGAACCGGGAGCAATCAGCAGCGATTCTGCACACGTCCAGCCGGAACGGACGAGCCTGGGCACCCCATTTCTCTAGTTCGGCTTTTTCTCTCGTTCTCCGATATGCTGCCCGAGAACGCACTGCCGCTTTTTCCATCGCACGTGCGTCCACGGAGACATTCCCGATGAACCCCTGTCCGCAGTGCGGCGCGATCCCTCAACAGTCGGACAAGTTTTGCAACATCTGCGGTACCCCCGTCGGGGCCGGCGGCGCAGCGCCCGGCTTCGGCGCTCCGCCTCCGCAGCCCGGCGGCTTCGGCGCTCCGCCTCCGCAACCCGGCGGCTTCGGCGCTCCTCCTCCGAATGCTTACGGCGCGCCTCCGGGGCAGGGGGCGCCTCTTCGCTGCCAGATGGGGCACGACATCGCCCCTGGCGCGAGCTTCTGTGCGCACGGACATCCCGTCGCTCCCGAAGCGATGCCGTTCGGCAATGATCAGTACGGCGGTGGTTATGGTCAGCCGCAGCAGGGTGGCTTCGGTCAGCCGCCTGCGCAGGGTGGCTTCCCGGGTCCGCAGTACGGCGCGCCGCCCGGAGGGCCCGGCGGCTTCGGCGCTCCGCCGCCGCAGCCCGGCTTCGGTGGGGGCGAAGCCGGCTACGGTCAGCCGTTCCCGGATCCCAACGCGCAGTACGGCGGGGGCTTCGGTCAGCCTCCTCCGCAAGGTGGTTTCCCTGGCGGAGGGTACGCGCCGCCGCCGCAGCCGGGCGGGTTCGGCGCTCCTCCTGCACAGCCGGGCTTCGGCGGTCAGCCCGGGTTTCCGCCTCCGCAGCAGGGCGGCTTCGGCGCGCCCGCGCCGGACGGGCAGAACGCGGCAGCTCCAGCGGCAGCGCCCGCCCCGAACCTGCCGCCGAACGCGCTCCGCGGGTTCTTGATCTCGTATCAGTCGAACTCGCAGGGTGATTTCTGGCCGCTGCACGGCGGCAGGAAGACGATCGGTCGCGCCAACTCGGGCGAGCAGGTCGACATCCCGCTCTCGGACGCGACCATCTCGTCCCGTCACGCGGCGATCATCGTCGATGCCGTCGCCGGAACGGTCCAGATCGAGGACACGGGCTCGACGAACGGGACCTTCGTCAACGAAGAGCACATCGGTTTCAACGGAAAGCGCGAGCTGCGCGACGGCGACAAGATCCGGTTCGGTGGCTACACGACCATCGTGAAGGTCATCCACCGCATCTGAGAGCGCACGCGAGGGTCGGGGCGTTCACGCCGCACGGCCGTGAGGCCCCAACGACCCTCGATGTGTTAGGCTCGCGCGCGTGAAACGCGCTCCGACGATTCCGCCTCGGCGGCCCAGCCGGCCGCCGAGGGCTCCACGATGGTCGACGTGTGCCGGGAAGCTTCCCGGCTCGAGGCTCCTCGCCGCGCTCAGCCTGCTTCTCGTCCTCTTCACGACGAGGATCGCGGCGGCGATCCCGGAGGCCCACATCCTCCGGATCGATCCGCGCGCGGGCATGAGCGACGGCCAGCCGATCCTGACCACGGTCATCGAGCTCGTGGAGTTCAAGCCGATGAGCGAGGTCGTCACGAACGCCGGCTGTGGCGCACAGCGCGGCGACGCGCTCCTCGACTGCATCTCGTCGGCGGTCGAGCAGAAGGGCGCGATGTGGAAGGCGTTCCAGTTCCCCGATCAGGGAGCACGCCTTCTCGTGCGCGTCGACGGCGGCGAGAGCGTCGCGAAGCTCGAGTCGAAGGCCACGTGGGCCGCGTCGGTGAAGGATCCGCTCGTCGGCACGGCGTGGCTCATCGCCCTCGATGCGTCCAGCCTCATGGGGGCGCGTTACCTCGACGCGCGCGAGGTGGCGAACCAGTTCATCTCGGCGCTCGGGCCGAACGATGTCGCGAAGCTGATCATCTTCGACGATCGCCTCAACACCTACGTCGCGAACTCGCCGTGGGTGCCCGCCGCGCAGAAGGCGCAGCTCATCCAGATCCTCCAGGCGCATCCGTCGCCGTCGCCCTCGCACCAGCGCGCGCGGCCGCTCTTCAACCAGATCAAGAACATCGCGAAGTCGTTCGGCGATCTCGGCAACACCGGCGGGATCCAGAACATCCCGATGCACCAGGCGATGGTGCTCCTGTCGAACGGCTCGGGGCGTGAGGACGCGGGCAGCGCCGCGATCAGCGCGGAGGCGCTCAAGCAGTACTTCAACAAGGGCCGCTTCCCCGAGGACAACCCGCTCGCGCCGAAGACGCCGCTGCCGGTCATCTCGATCTACTTCCCGAACGCCAAGGGGTTCACGAACGACGTCTACGCGCTGAACGACATGCAGTTCATGCAGGATCTCGCGAACCCCGAGATCGGCGGCTTCTTCGACATCGTCCGCACCGGGCAGGGCGTGCAGAAGGCGACGACGATCCTGTCGATCGTCAAGTCGCGCTTCAACGCGATGTGGGTCGTCAAGTGGCGCCTCTCCTGCCTCGCCTCGACGGCCGAGCAGACCTTCAACCTCGTGTTCCAGGGCGGCGCGATGCAGATCAAGCCCGACGGCACGTTCAAGGACGTTCCGATCGGGATCGATCCGACGGCCTGGCCGCTGAACATCAACATGGAGGCGACGATGCGCGAGGCGGCGGCGAACCCGGTGTATCCGGGCGGCACCGTCCGCGTGTACGGCGACTTCTGCTGGGGCGGCGACAAGGGCCGAGCCGAGGCCTACTTCGTGCCGGCGGGGACGAACCCGAACCAGAGCGTCAACAAGAACGATCCCGACGTCGCCAAGAAGGCGATGCAGCACCTCATCGCCCAGAACCTTCGCGGTCAGGCGGTCGACGCCAACGAGAGCTTCGTCGTCTTCGAGGTGCCCGACGAGGAGAAGCTCCTCGAGGGCGACGGCGACAACATGGTCACGCGCCTCGTCGTCTACGACAACAGGGCCAAGCGCGCGAGCGGCGTGACGCCGGAGACCGTCATCACGCTGAAGGCGCGCAAGAAGCCGCTGAACCTTCCGCTCATCCTCGGAGCGGCGGGCGTCGTCGTCGTGATCCTTCTCCTTCTCGTCGTCCTCCTCCGCGGCGGTGGCGGCGGCGGGAAGGGCAAGCGCAGCAACCAGCCGCCGCCGGCGCCCGTCGTGGCGGGCGGTCCACCTCCGTACGGCGGAGCGCCTCCTTATGGCGGCGGCGCACCTCCTTATGGTGGAGCGCCTCCTTACGGAGGCGGCGGTGGTTACCCGCCGCCGGGCGGCGGCTACGGCGCGGCCCCGCACGAGCCGGCGCAACCTCACGCGGCTCCGGCTCCCGTGAACGCCGCCGCGCCTCCACCCGAACCGCCGCCTCCGGCATCACCATCGGGAGGAGGTGGCCACCCTTTAGCATCAGCGGGGGGCGCACCGATCGAGGTGCGCTGCCCCGCATGCAGGATGACCACGCTCGCGGTGCCGGGTCAGGCTTCGGTGTGCTTCTCGTGCGGTCAGCCGCTGCCGAAGGACGTCGCGTCGTTGCCTCGTGCAGCGGACGTCGGCCCAGGCGAGCCGGCGCTGCCCGCCGGGCATCCTCCGGTGCCGGCCGTTCCCTCCTTTCCGCTCACGAGCGCGCACGAGCAGGTTCCGCTCGTCCCGCCGGCTAATCCGTACGGCGTCGTCCCGACCGCGGCGACGATCGTCGGCGCGGCCGGGCAGTTCGCCATTCGCGGCGGTGTCGAGGTGAGGGTGGGCCGCGATCCCGCTGCCTGCCCGATCACCCTGACGGAGCCGAGGGTGAGCGGCATCCACGCGACGCTCAAGTTCGAGGGCGGGCAGCTCTACGCGAAGGACGAGAGCTCGAACAACGGGACGTACGTCGCCGGCTCGCGAATACCGCCGCAGTCCTGGGTCGTCGTTCCTGCAGGCGCGACGATCCGATTCGGTCCGGTCGAGTTCACGGTGAAGGTCGACTGAAGGGCGGGCTCGTGGAAGTCGACGGAGTGCAGCGAGACGAGTGATGAGCGAAGGCCCGAAGTGCCCCGCGTTCGAGATCGCCGTCCGGACCGACCCCGGACGTGATCCCGACAAGCAGGTGAACGAGGACGCGGCCGTCTACAAAGAGACGGCGCATGGGCTCCTCGCCGTCGTCTGCGACGGGATGGGCGGCCACGCCGGCGGCAAGGAGGCGTCCGAGCTCGCGGTCGCGACCATCGTCGAGATCGTCGAGGCGGCGCCGCCGGCGACGACGCCCCGCGCCGCGCTCCAGCGCGCGATCGAGGAGGCCAACGCCCGCGTGTGGGCGATGCCGACGGCCGAGGCCGGCTATCGACCGGGCTCCACCGTCGTCGCGATCCTCGTCCACGCGGCCGGCGCCGAGGTCGCGCACGTCGGTGACAGTCGCCTCTACCTCGTGCACGCGGGCGCGATCTCGCAGGTGACGCGGGACCACTCGATGGTCCAGCAGATGGTCGACCACAACTTGATCCGCGCCGAGGACGCCGCGAAGCACCCCGACGCGAACAAGATCCTCCGCGCGCTCGGCATCGCGAAGGAGGTGGAGGTCGACGTACGCGCGGAGCCGATCGTCTACGCCGCGGGCGACGTCTTCGTCCTCTGCTCCGACGGTCTCAGCGATCTCGTCGAGCCCGCCGAGATCCTCCAGATCGCCGGCTCGCAGCCGCCCGCGCAGGCGGCAGGGCAGCTCGTCGATCTCGCGAACGCCCGCGGCGGGCACGACAACATCACGGCGATGGTCGTTCGCATGAAGTCGAGCGCGGCGCGCGACCACGCGACCATCGTCAAGACGATGCCGTTCACGGCGGCGCCCGTGCCGCCGGCGGAGGCGCCGGCCGGTCCGACGGGGACGGTCGTCTCGGGACCGTTCACCGGGATCGCCGGCGCGCGACCCGCGGAGGCGGCGGCGGGAGCGACGGGTACGGCGATGGCGCCGCCGGCTCACGTCGCGGCTCCTCCCGTCGTGGCCATCCCGCCCGCGCCGCCGTCGTCGCGTACCGCGACGAGCCCGGGATCGCGGACGCCGATCCTCGCGCTCGGAGTCGTGCTCGCCGTCGTCGGCGTGGCGATCGTGATCGCGGTCGCCTGGCTCGGGACGCGCCCGAAGCATCGCGCGGTGGACGTCTTCGACGACGACGCTGCGGCGTCCACGACGACGTCGAAACCCGACGACGACGATGCGGGCCCGGAGCCCGAGATCTCTCCCGCGCCGCCGCTGTCGACGGAGAAGAAGCGCGTCCCGATTCGTCGCTTCGATGCCGGCGCCGTGTTCGATCCGTGCGTGAGCGCTCGCCGCGCGCGCGAGCGCGACGCGGGGGCGGAGGTGATCGAGAAGCTCGAGGAGAAGTGCCGGGAGTCGGGCGGCGTTCCGTGACGACTCGGCCCGTTCCGCGCGTCGAAGGGCTGCTTCGCGGCCGCCACCGTCGAATAGACTGCGTGGCGTGACCGCTCCCGTCCTCGTCCTCGATCGCCTCGGAAAGGACTTCGGCGCGACGACGGCGCTCGCCGAGCTCTCGTGCGAGGTTCGACCGTCCGAGGTCGTCGGGCTCCTCGGCCCCAACGGTGCCGGCAAGACGACGACGATGAAGCTCGTGCTCGGGCTCCTGCGCCCGACGCGCGGATCGGCTCGCTTCGGCGACCTCGACTGCACGAAGGACGCGCGCAAGGTGAAGGAGCGCCTCGGGTACTCGCCCGACGAGCCGGCCTTCTACGACTTTCTCACCGGGCGCGAGACGCTCGACTTCGTGCTGAACGTGCGCGGCATCCCGCTCGCGGACGCCCACGCACGGCTCCGAGGGCTCATCGAGACGCTCGAGCTGAACGCCGCGCTCGACGCGCCGACCTCGACGTATTCGCATGGCACGAAGAAGAAGCTCGCGCTGCTGCTCGCGCTGGCGCACGAGCCGCGGCTCCTCCTGCTCGATGAGCCCACGAACGGCCTCGATCCGCCGACGGCCGCTCGTGTGCGCGCGCTCCTCCGCGAGCGGGCCGACGCGGGGGCCGCGGTCGTCGTCTCGACGCATCTGCTCGAGATGGCGGACATCCTCTGCGACCGCGTCCTCGTGCTGCACCGCGGGCGTCTCGTCGCCGAGGGACGTCCGGACGACGTCCGCGCGCTCGCCGGCGTCTCGGCGGACGCCTCGCTCGAGGACGCGTTCCTCGCGCTGGTCCGGTGACGATGAGGCTCGGGCGACAGATCGGGGCGCTGGTCCTGCTCCAGCTCCGCCATTGGGCGCGCGCGTCGCTGCCGAACCGCCTCCGGCGCGACAAGGGCCGACGCGCCTCCGCCGGGCTGTTCCGGCTCGCCTACCTCGCGTTGATCGCGGTCTGGGGCTACCGCATCGGCGCCATGGTGGGCCGCCTCGAAGCCGCCGACCAGCGGATCCGCGGGACGGCATGGATCGTCGTCGGCCTGCTCGGAATGAGCGTCGCGTGGGCGGCGCTCACGCGCGGGCCGGTCCTCCGCGGCGAGCCGAGCCCGCTCGAGGCGAGATTCCTCGACGTGCTGCCGCTGCGTGACGGCGCGCGTCTCGCCGCGGGCGTCCTCGAGCGCGTGTTCGTGCATGTCGGCGGGCTCGCGACCCTCGTCGGCGCCTTCCCGCATGCTCCCGTCGGCGCCGCCGCCGCCGCGCTCGCCATGTCCGTCGGCGGCGTTCTCGTGGGCGAGGCCGTCATGCGGGTGGCGCGTGCGGCGCTCCCTGCGATGGTGATCGCGAAGGCCCGCTGGTACCTGCTCCTGGTCCCGCAGTGGGTGTCCCTCATGTGCATCGTGCAGGCACCGGCGCTCGCGCGGAGCAGCCGGGTCGGCGTCGTCGTCGGCGGATGGCCGACGCTCGTGGTGAAGGCGATCGATGAGGGGCTCTCCGGCGTCGGCCTCGTGATCGGCGGCGCCGTGGTCGTGAGCGCGTTCGCGCTGGCGGCCATCGCGGTGGCCGAGCACGTCGGCTACGACAAGATCGACCTCGTCCCCACGGAGCGCCCGCGGCGCTCGAAGGCCGACGACCTCGTGCCCGAGAGAATCCACGAGGTCCTCCGTCGCCGCGAGCCCGGCGGGAGGTGGACCAACGTCTTCATGACGGCGTACGTCCTCCTCATGGTGGCGGTCGCGGTCGCGGTCGAGTGGAGCGGCCATGGCCACGACGGCGCCGAGCGCGGACGGATCATGTCGCGCGTCGCCTGCTCGACCGCTGCGTTCGGCGTCTTCGCCGTGGTCCTCGCGTACGCGTCGCGGATGGCCGCACGCGACGTCGCGGCCAAGCCGTTGCTCGCTCCGCTCCCCATCGAGCCGCGTTCTCTCCTCGCAGGCAAGGCGGCGCGTCTCCGACGCCGAGCGCTCGTCATGGCGAGCCCGATCGTCGGATTGCTCGCCATGCCGGGCTCGTTCGAGCGCCATCTCGAGATCGCGTGGCAGATCGTGGCGCTCTCGATCGCGGTCGCGCTCGCGGCGTCGGCCTCCGTGTCCATCGCGTTCCTCACGGTCGGCGCGGGAAGCAGGAGAGGGCCGGGAGGCCAGTTCACCCTGGAGGCCATCCTCGTGTCCATGCCGCTCGCCCAAGTCGTGATGGCTCCCTACGCATGGGCGGCCGTCGTGGCGCTCGCGCTCCTGGCGTTCGTCGCGCGCGAGGCGAAGAGGTCCGCGCTCGGATGCGTCCGCTGGATCGACGACGACGACGACTTCGATCGCGAGACGCCGATCTGGCGAGCATTGCTCGTCCTCGCGGCGTTCCTGGCCGTTCAGCAGATGACCGGGAACCTCGTGAGCCTCGGCGGGCTCGACGTGGGCACGACGATCGCCGTCGCCTATGCGGTCTCGTCCCTCGTCCTCGTCGTGCTGACCGCGCACGGTCGTCGCGCCGCGCCGCGCATGCGCGCGCTGCCGGAGCGTCCCGCATGGATCGGCGCCGGCCTCGCGCTCGGGGCGGCGAGCGGCGCGTTCGCGCTCGGCTGGCTCTGGCTCCTGCATCGGCTGGGGATCGAGCTCCCGTCGCCGTCGGGGGCGTCGCGGATTGCCGTGGCCGTGATGGCCGTCGGCTTCGCGCCCGTCGCCGAGGAGATCTTCTTCCGAGGATGGCTCTTCAGCTGCATCGAGAACGAGGTCCGTCCGGAGCGGCGGCGCTGGCTCGCACCGCTCGTCGGTGCGTTCGCGTTCGCGGCCGTCCACCCGCCGCTCTCGTTCGTGCCGGTGTTCGTCCTCGGCCTGTTGGCGAGCCTGCTCTACGCGCGGACGCGCGCGCTCGGTCCCTCGATCGCCGCGCACGTCGTCCACAACGCGATGGCCGTCCTGCTCGTGTGAGCGGCCCGTCGCGTCACTGCGATTCGCTCGCGAGCGCGGCCATCGCGCGCGTGTACTCGAGGGCCGTGTAGCTCGCGGCCGCGCGTCCCTGGCGGATGCTCTGGACGTTGGCGCACAGCCGCTCGCTGCCCCAGTCGGGCGACGCCGTCGCGACCGGTCCGAGGAGCACGTACCTGTTCGTCGCCGGATCGAGCTGCATCACGCCCGAGCCGCTCGTCCCGTGACACGCGAAGAGATCCGTCCAGACGACGGTGCCGCTGCGCCAGAGCCGGCGGCGAGGGGCGCCGCTCGGCCAGTCGGTGCTGACGAGCGGCAAGAGGTCGTTGCGCCCGTCGCCGAAGTAGTGGAAGTTCTGCGTCCCGGTGGGGTCGGCACGTGTATAGTGCAAATACAGGTCGTACTCCGGGGTGAGCCGCGGAGGCAGGTTCACCGGAGCGTCGTAGACCTCGTGGAACCAGAAGACCTTCACCGGTCCGGTCTGGTCGTCCGTCTCTGCGACGGCGACCGGCTCGCGATCGTCCGGCAGCGGGTCGCATCGCAAGAGCGCGATGTCGGCGCCGTCGCCGAGCGCCGGCTCGGGGCAGCGATACGTCCCGTAGGTGCATCGGGACTCCACGAAGCACGTGAGCGGAGTGACGACGTAGCCCGGCGTGCCGGCGAGGGGCGGGTGGGTGTAGTCGGGGAAGGTTCCCGTGAGCCGCGAGGCGCTCTGCCAGTCCACCTCCGGGCCGACGTCGTACAGCTCGACGGTGACGGTCCGCGTGGTCGGGTCGGGGACGTCGAGCTCGCCGACGCAATGCGCGGCCGTGATGGCGTGCCTCCGGTCGATGAACGTCACGCCGCACGTGCTCCGGATGGTCGTGCCGTCCAGCGCCGTGACGATGCTGTCGTCACCGCTCGGGGACCGGCGAGGGACGATGAGCGCCCCCGTCGCGCGCTGCGCGGCCGCGATCGGCCCGGTCACGGCGGTCGTGACGACGTCGAAGTGCGTGTTCAAGGGTGCGAACTGCACGGCGTCGCTGCCGGCGGCGGCGACCTCTCGCGGTTCGTCGGCGATGCAGCCGGCGGCGAGCGCGACGGTGCAGATCCCCGTCAGGACCGGCGAGGACACCGGTGTCCTCATGCTCGCGAGGTCGTGCAAGAGCTACGCCTCGAGCTCGAGCATCGGTGGACGCGAACGTCGTCGCGGACGTGGTCGACGACGCGTGCCCGACGCGCGGGCGTTCGTCGGGACAGGATGACCCCCGGGATGGATGCCCGACTGCTCGGGGCGGATGTCGGTTAGTATGGGCGACCGATGATCCCCGGCTTCGGCAAGGAGCAGCTCACGCTCGGCAGTGCCCCCGACAACGATGTGGTGCTTCAAGGGCCAGGCGTCGCGCCCCGTCACGCGCGACTCGTGAAGCAGGGGGGGCAGCTCGTCTTCATCGACCTGGGCGCCGCGCCTTCGTACGCGAACGGAGCGCCGGTCCAACCGAACCAGCCGGTCCCGTTCGACTTCCGCACACAATTCTCACTGGGGCAGACGGCGGTCCCTCTCTCGCACCCGGCGATCGTGATGATGGTGATGTCGCGAGGGCAGGCGACCGCGCCTCCCGGGCACATCCTCGTCGGGCGCGAGCCGTCCACGTCGTCGCTCGTCATCGCGAGCAGCGCCGTCAGCGCCACGCACGCGACCGTGATGATGGACCGCATGATGGTCGTGGACCAGGGATCGACGAGCGGGACCTACGTCGGCGGCTCGCGCATCCCGCCGAAGACGCCGGTGCCGATGGATCCGAACGGCGTCGTCGCGTTCGGTCCGGTCCCGGTCCCGGTCTCGCTGCTCGGTCAGATCGCGCAGGCGTTCGCCGGGGGCGCCGTCGCGCCGAATCCGTCGAGCCCGCAGATTTCCGCCGGGCCCGCACCGGCGCCCGCTCAAGGCGGCGCCGCGGCGGGAGGAGGAGCGCCGCGCAAGCACCGCACGGTCATCGGCGAGCTGAATCTCCAGCAGCTCCAGGGCGGCACGATCTCCATCGGTCGAACGCCGGACAACAAGATCGTCGTCCCGCACCCGCAGGTCTCGGCGCGCCACGCGCAGATCGTCGACCAGGGCGGCCAGCTCTTCATCGAGGATCTCGGGAGCGCGAACGGCACGTTCGTGCGCGGCCAGCGCGTGATGCGCGGCCAGCGCGTGCCGGTGCAGAACGGCGAGAAGGTCTACATCGGCCCGATGCCGGTGCTCATCCAGATCGCCGGCCAGCAGGTCAACGTCGTCGTCGAGGACCAGCAGGCCTCGTGGGCGGGCAAGCCTCTCTACGAGATCGAGGCCTGGGACCTCTTCCTCGAGGTCCCCGACCGCGACCACAAGGGCCAGATGAAGGTCCTGCTCGATCACGTGTCGTTCAAGGCGCTGCCGGGCGACATGATCGCGCTGATGGGCCCGTCGGGAGCGGGCAAGACCACGCTCCTCATGACCCTGAACGGCTACCTGCCGCCGACGAGCGGGCAGGTCCGCATCAACGGCGAGGACCTCTACGCGATCTACGACGCGCTCCGCGGCGTCATCGGGTACGTCCCGCAGGACGACATCGTGCATCCCGAGCTCACCGTCTTCGAGGCGGTGAAGTACTCGGCGAAGTTCCGCCTGCCGAACGACTACTCCGAGGAGGAGATCAACGCGCGCGTCGAGCAGACGCTGAAGGACCTCGGCCTCGAGGGCGTGAAGAACCTCCAGATCGGCAAGCCCGAGAAGAAGATCCTGAGCGGCGGTCAGCGCAAGCGCGTCAACATCGCGCTCGAGCTCGTCACCGATCCGGTCATCCTCTTCCTCGACGAGCCGACCTCCGGTCTCGCGGCCGACGACACGACGGCGCTGATCAACCTCTTGTCCGACCTCACGAAGAGGACGGGCAAGACGATCATCATGACCATCCACCAGCCCGCGAAGGACGAGTACGAGAAGTTCAATCTCGCCTTCATCATGGGCTACGGCGGTGTGCCGGTCTACTTCGGCCCGACCGGCATGCCGAGCTACAAGTTCTTCGCCTCGATCATCGAGAACCCGAACAGCCCGTACCGGCACATGCCGCAGGCGCAGAACCGGGTGATCGACAACCCGCGCGACATGTTCGACATGCTGAACATTCGCGAGCGCGGCGTGCACGAGGCGATGAAGCAGCGCGATCCGAACACGCCGCGCAATGTCGCGCGCCTCGAAGCGGCGAAACAGTGGCGCAGCGAGTTCATGAACCAGAGCAACCCGGTGTTCCAGCAGATGTACTCGGGACGCCGGGCGGTGGGCACCGAGCCGGCGGCACGAGGCGTCCCGAGTCGACCCAACGTCGCGCTGTTCACGCAGCTGCTCTTGCTGATGAGCCGCTACTGGAAGGTCAAGATCCGCGACCGCGCCGGCGCCGCGATCATGTTCCTCCAGGCGCCCATCATCGGCGCGATGCTCGCCTTCGTCTTCGCCGGGCAGAAGGAGGCGGTGCCGTTCTGGTGCCTCGGCGCCCTCCAAGAGCTCGGCAAGAAGGCGCAGGCGTCGCAGGGATCGGCCGATCTGCTCTCGCAGATGTTGCCGACGAGCGATCACACCGCCGCGATGTTCTTCGTCGTCGTGTCGGCGGTCTGGTTCGGGACATCGAACGCCGCGCGCGAGATCGTCACCGAGCGAGCGATCTACCTGCGCGAGAGGATGGTGAACCTATCCCTCTTCAACTACGTCTTCTCGAAGTACATCATCCTCTGCCTCGTCTGCGTCTTCCAGTGCACGGTCCTGCTCGGGATCGTGTTCTTCGCGCTCGGCTTCCACGGCGGAGTGCAGGCGTTCCTACAAGAGCTCGTCGTCATGATCGCCGTCGCGATGAACGCGACGGCGCTCGGTCTGCTCATCTCGACCGTCGTCACGTCGGCCGAGGCGGCGATGTCGCTCACGCCCATCGCCCTCATTCCGCAGGTCGTCCTCGGCGGGCTCATGGTCCCGATGACGACGAACCCGATGCTGAAACCGCTCATGTACGTCATGCCCGCGCGCTGGGGCTTCGAGGGGTCGATCGCGCACGAGCGCCTCGCCATCGCCAAGGACCCGGCGTGGCTCATCAACCTGCAGAACCCGGCGCTCAACAGCCCGCCGGACTACGTCGTCAACGGCTACTTCCAGTGCGCGCTCGCCCAGATCGGCTCCGAGAACCTGAAGGGCGCGTGGGGATTCACGCACTACACCGAGCACTGGCTCCCGCTGGCCGTGCTCGCCGGAATGACGGTGTTCATGCTCACCGTCCTGCTCATCCTCCTCAAGCGGCGCGATCCGGTGTGACGCTGCCGCGGCCGCGACGGGCCGCCGTCCGCATCGCTCGGCGGCGGCACCGCTTCCGCGGTGCTACTTCCAGACCTTGATCGGACCCGCGAGGTCTCCGCCCTTGTTCGACGGCGGAGGCCCGAACGGGTTCGGCGGCGGCTTCGCGTTCGCAGGCGGGCCGGACGTCGGGGTGGAAGGGGGCGAGCGTTTGACCCGCGGGCGGGGCGACGCCTTCGCGCTGCTGCCGCCCGTGTTGCCGGGGGGCGGGCCGTCGTCGAGGTCGCCCATGTCGATGATCGGCGTCACCTCCGACGGGTCGCTGGGCTCGAAGTCGATGCCGGTCGAGGACGAGAGCGAAGAGGTGTCGATGGACGAGGTGTCGATCGACACGCCGTCGCGCGTGCCCGTCCTGCGCGCGCTCGGAGACGGCTCCTTCACGAGCATGGCGGCGCCGATCCCCAGAAGGCCGACCACCGCGGCGGCGGCGAGGATGAACCGCCACGAGCCGGCGGAGGACGGATAGCGCTGCCGTGGCGCGACCTCCTCGTCGTCTGCGAGCGACGACTTCCTCGCCGGGATCGACCCTGCCGGCAGCGCGTATGCGAGCTGCGGCGGCGGCTGCGAGGCGGTCGGCGGGCGGAGCGGAGCGTCGAAGTCGGGCGGGAGCCCGCTCCGGTAATGGCGGGCGGTGCTGACGTCCTCCTCGTCGACGTTCGGCGGGTCGAACCACGCGAGGCACTCGGCGACGTCGGCGTGGCTGTCCGGCTCGCCGAGCTCGACGAGCGCGAGCTCGATGGCGTTCTGCATCTCGGCGGCGTCCGAGAAACGCTGCTCGGGACGGCGGGCGAGCGCGCGTCGCAGGATCCACTGCACGGGCTCGGGCAGCGTCTCCGGGACGTAGACCGGGGTCGTCGAGAGCAGCGAGTTGATGATCGCGAGCTCGTTCGGGCCCTCGAACGGCGCGCGGCCGGTGAGCAGGTGGTAGATGACGGCGCCGACGCTGAACAGGTCGGCGCGCCGGTCGATCGCTTTCTCGAGCGCCTGCTCGGGCGCCATGTAGCGGACCTTGCCCTTGAGGCCGCCGCAGACGGAAGCGTCGGCGCCCGTCGCGAGATCGCGCGCCTTCGCCACGCCGAAGTCGATCAGCTTCGCCACGCCGTCGCGCGTGACGAGGACGTTGTGGGGCGACACGTCTCGGTGGACGAGGTTGAGCGGCTTCCCGTCTTCGCCCCGCAGCTCGTGGGCCGCGTGGAGCCCGCCGCAGAGGTCGCTCGCGATACGGAGGGCGATGGAGCACGGGACGTGCTGTCCGGTCTCGCTCACCGTCCTCGCGACGTTGCGTAGCGAGTAGCCGTCGATCCACTCCATCACGAAGAACGGGACGTCCTCGTGCAGGCCGACGTCGTAGAGCCGGACGACGTTCGGGTGGTTGATGGAGGCGGCGAGGGTGGCCTCCTTCACGAACATCGTGCAGACGCGCGGGTCGGACGCGTACTGCGCGGAGACCGTCTTGATGGCGTAGAGCTGCTCGGGTGCGTCGTAGGGATGGCACAGCCAGACCGTGCCCATCCCGCCCTCGCCGAGGAGCTGGACGAGCTCGTACCGGCCGACGCGCTTGCCGCGCCCGACGCTGCCCATTCTCGAACGATGACTCGCCAGCGACGTCACGCCAAGCCCGATCCCACACTGACCCACTCTACGGAGTGGGGACAGCAGGATCATTCTACAGCCAAGGCTCCGTGCGCGCGATGGACGCGGTAGGACGTTGTAGAGCGCTATGGATCACCGGGCGTCCATGGAGGCTCCAGGCTCCAGGCACTTCAGGCTCCAGGCTCCAGGCTCCAGTTTGGTTGGTCTCACTTTCCCGCTTCAGTCCTCGGTCCTCGGCTGGAGCTCGATGCGCGGCGTGAGCTTTCGCCGACTCCGTCCACTCGACACGCCCGGAACACTTCGTCTTCGCGCCTTGGCGCGGCTCGATGCGAAAGAGACACCGCGCCTGCCCGACGCCTCCTCTGGAGCCTGGAGCCTGGAGCCTCTTGTCAGGGAACCGCCAGGCGACCGATCGGGTCGTCGGCGAGGTGGCGGCAGAAGAGGGCGGCTTGCGCGCGGGCCGTCGGGTTTCGGAAGACGACGAAGTGGCCGTCGGTTCCGTCCGTCGGAGCGAACTGCGCGAGCGCGCCCGTCGCGCGTCCGTTCGCGATGTTGCCGGAGACGCCTTCCGGAGGGATCGTGACGTCGCCGAGGCCTGCCCAAGCGGCCTCGATGACGGCGCGAATCCCGGGGTGGATGCGCGGCAGGCTCATCGAGACCGCGAGCGCCTCGATCCCGTGCGGGGGCGAGTAGGTGTCGCCCGAGCCGTCGGAGGCGATGCCTTCCGTCTGGAAGATGCTCTTCGGCGCGAACCCGGGGCGCGGCGATGTCGTGATGAAGGCGCCGTAGTGGACCGGGTCGGTCGCGTCGACCAGCGTCTGCGCGAGCGCGAGGGCAGGGTGGAAGGCGTTGAGCTCTTTCGCGCGCTCGTCGTCCGAGAGGCCGAGCAGGAGGCGGACGGTCGCCGAAACGTCGATGGGCTTCGTCTTCTCGAGCAGCGCGACGACGAGCATGCTGCCCGCGCCCGACAGGACACCGCCGCGGGCGAGATCGCTCGCCGCGAGGAAGAGTGGACCGTTCAGCCCGCCTTGCGAGTGTCCGAAGAAGAGGACGCGGCTCGGATCGAACGCGATCGCGCGACCGGTCCGCGACACGTTCGCGGGGACCGTCGTCCTCGACTCGGTGAAGAGGCGTGCTTGCTGGACGACGTCGATCGCCGACTGACGGTTGTTCGTCCTCGCCGCCAGGGCGTTGTCGAGATTGAAGAAGAGGAGCTGGATCTTCGAGTCTCGCTGCGGATCGTCCGCGGGCGGCGCGCCCGGTCGCGTCCCGTGGAAGATCTGGTCGATGCCCATCGAGGCCAGGCAGCGCTGCGCGAGCGCGCGCGCGGTGCCGTCGTCGATGAAGGAGCGGTAGTCGCCGCCCGTTCCGTGCGCGTAGAGCACGACGGGATGGCCCTCCGCCGGCTGCGGGCAGCGGTCTTCCTTCGGCACCGCGAGGGCGAAGCGCAGATCGAACGTGTCCTGGAGCTTCGGCGTGCCGTTCTCGAAGACGAAGCCGCCGCCGTCCGGCGGCTTGCGGTAGGGGATCGCGCCGATCTGGAAGTTCGGCGAAGGTCCGTAGACTCCCTCGTAGACGTCGTAGTCGGCGTTCGACTCCTTCGGTGTCCAGTCGCGCGCAGTGGGGGCCGGGAAGCTCGCCTTCACGTGGTCGGCGATCGCGAAGACCTCCGCGGTCGGATCGTTCGTGGTGAAGACCGTGAGGTGGACGATGTCCTTCGGCGCGATGCCGGCCGCCTCGAGCTCGGCGACGGCGGGCGCGAAGAGCTCGCGCGCCTTCTGCGTGCGCTCGGTCGCGGGCTTCGTCCCGATCACCTCCTCGAGATCGGAGCTCGGCGTGATCGGCCCGCCGCCCTTCGCGCGCAGCTTGTTCGTGACGACGACGGCGTACCGCGTCTTCGGCCGGAGCGGGCGTCCGAAGATCGGCATGACCGCGAGCGTGTTCGGCTGCCAGTACGAGCCGTCCTCCGAAATCGCCTCCTGCCAGTGGATCTGCACGAGACGGCGTTTGCCTCGCTCGGGCGACGTCGGATCGACGTCGACGAGCTGCACGGAAGCGTCCGTCGCGGTCGAGCTCGGCGGGTCGCGTGGGAGCGACGCCGGATCGATCGGACCCGTGAAGCGCAGATACGCCGGCGCGGCGGGCGAGAACCCGTCGAGCAGTCCCTCCGTGGCCTTCACGTACTCGCGGACGAGGACGTTCGAGAACGGATTCGGCCAGCCGGTGAACCGCGCCGTCCCGTCGGGCTCGCGGCGCAGATCGCTCGGGAACGGATGCTCGAAGAATCGATCGTCGCTGAGCTCGTCGAGCGAGGTCGGGACGACGAAGATCGAAGCTGCGCCGGACGGGTCGGAGGTGACGGACGTGTCGTCACCGCAGGACAGCAGCGCGACGAGGGATCCGAGGACGAACGAGCGAGGTCGGACGCGGACCACGCGTGGGATATACCACTCGGCCGTGCACCTGACACGGAGCGCGCCGTCGACGCCGCTGCGGCGTCGGACCGTCAGCCGCCGTCGGGAGAGGGCCTACCCGAATCGCCGTCGCTCGCGTCCCGGTCGCCGCCGTGGCCGTCGTGGCCGGCGTCCGAGCCCGGCTCGCTGCCGTCTCCGAAGCAGGTGGTGCTCGGTACCGCGACGTGCGGGCAGTGCGTCTCGGGGCCGTCGAGCGAAAGGATGAGATGCAGCATGCGGCAGTTCAGGGTGTCGACCCCGTCGCGAGCGCCGGCGCCTTCGACGTCCGTCTCGTCGTACGTCAGGCGCCGGCACGCCTCGACGCAGTCGGCTTTGTTCGCATAAGGCGCGGGCGGCTGTCCGCCGAACCGCTGGATGCATTGCTTGTCGACGAGGTCGCAGAACGTCTCGCAACGATCGCCGCACACCCCGCCCCCGTAGGCGCTCGCCCGCTTGCACTCGCCGGCCCTCGCACCCGTGAGGCGGCAACCGACGGTGTTCGTCGTGTCACCCTCCGGCGCCCGCGTCATGAACGAGCACATCTTCATGCACTGCTCGCGGTTGTCGAAGGCGCGGTTCGTATCCTTGCAGTTGCCCTCGACGACCTCGCAGTAGACGGCGCAGCTCGGGGGCTGGGGCCCGGGATCCTCCGAGATGCAGGCCGCTATCGCTGCGAGGAGGAGAGCGAGGGAGCCGAACACCGCCGTTGCCTTCTTCGCAGCGTGAGGTCGTCGAATCATGCGCGCATCCTAACATCGTCCTCCGCGGTCGCGCGTCGCCACGACACGCCCTTCGAGCGCGCGACGGTGCTCGCCGGTCGATGCCGGGCGTCTCGTCAGTCGGCCTGCCGGCTCGTCGCGGACGGCCGCGCGGTGGCGGGCGCCTTCCCGCCGTCGGGGCCGTCGTGCGTGACCCACCAGTACGTCAGAAACGCGAGGAGTCCGGCGGCGAGGAGGAAGAGCACCTTCGCCGTCGGATCCGGCTCGGTGCGCTCGCGGAGCGTCCGCGCGGCCTGCTTCACGCGTTCGTCCGTCGCGGACGCGGCGAGCTTGGCGGCGCCTTCGCGGACGGCGCGGTAGTCACCGCGCGCGAACGCGGCCACGAGCGCGTCGAGCTCGGGGTGGCGCGGGAACTCGCGCGCGAACGACGGATAGCCCCACGACGCCTCGACGACGGCGAACGTGTCGAGGGGCGTGGGCATCGAGCTCGGTGAACGACCTCGCGCGGACTTGGGCGCCTTCGACGGGGCCGGATCGTCCGCGTCGGTCGCGGACGCCGGGGCCTCGTCGTCGGGCCGCAGCGTTGGCTCGTCGTCTCGGCTTTCCTTCTCGGCGCTCACGCGGTGGCCTGGGCTCGAGGCTGCTCTTCGCGCGTCGTGCGCGGCGCCGGCCGGACGACCTCGCCATGGGTGATCGCTCGGTGCAGGAGCGTCGGCGAGAGACCGGGGGCGAGGAGGCTCGGCGTCACCTCGCTCGACGGGAACATCTGGACGAACGCCGGAGCGCGCCGGACACGGTCGACGATCGTGCGCTCGAGGATCATCGACGTGTACTGCGTCGCGCCGAGCTCGGGGGTGTTCGCGTTGAGCACGACGTCGAGGTCCTGCTTCTTGCAGAGCGACGCGAGCCCGCGGATGCGGCTATCGAGCGGGGACCAGTTGTCCGCGCACGTGCCGTTCTCGCTGATGCCCCACACGCCCGACTCGGTGTTCAAGAACAGCGTCTGGTTGCCCGTCGTGTGCCCGGGCGTTCGGAGGAGCATCACGCCGTCGCCGAGCATCAGGTCGCCCGAGGTGAGGACGACGTTCTCGGTGCGGACGCCCATCTTGCCGTCACGCACGAACCACGCGCGCTGGAACGGATGCAGATCGTCCCAGTCCTCCCACTCGATCCGAGGAGCGAGGAGCTTCGCGTTCGGGAAGCGAGCCGCGCGCGCGCCGTCGGCGGTGCCGAGGATGCCGCGGAGGTCCTGCGTGTGGAAATGATCGTAGGCGACGTAGTCGATGTCGTCGGGGGAGAGCCCGAGGCGCGCGAGCTGATCCTCCAGCGGCTCGAACCGCTTCGCGATCATGTCGGTCACGCGCTGGCCGAGCTGCTCGATCAAGCGTGCGAAGAACGGCGTCGCGCGCGCGCCGTCGATGTCGGTCGGGTTGAAGAGCAGGTTCTTGAGCTCGCCCTTCTGCATGAACTGCACGAGGACGCAACGGTGCGTCATCAGGACGAAGGGAGCGGGCGTGAACGCGGCCGACCAGAACGCGTAGCGCGTCGGGTACGCGAGCGTGGCGAGGGGCAGCGTGCGTACGGCCACGCAACGGGGGCCGGAGGCGAAGCGATCGCGGAGCTGCTCGGCCGCGCGCCGAACCGCGCGGAGCTGCGTTCCGTGGTGAGGCTCCTTCCAGGCCTGGTCGAGGTCGGCGATGCGTTCGACTCCGGGGATCATCGTGCGCCGAAGCGTAGATCAACCCCCGCGATTGTCGACACGGAGCCCAGCCGCACCAGCGCGGTGCACCGGCCGCTCGGCCCGTGTGGCGCGGGCCGTTGCGCGTGCCTCAGCGGCAGTGTCCGAGCTTGTCCGCTCCGACCTTGGGCCCGCCGGGGCCGTAGACGTCGATGCAGGTCTCGAACTGGTCGCAGTCGCCGACCTTGCCGACGCGGCACCAGCGCTGGCACTCGGCGCCGTTCCCGAGGGGCTTCGCGACGCAGCCGAGCCCGGGCTTGCAGTCGTCGTACTTCTGGCAGGGCGAGCGGAGGTCCCCGGTGCCGGGCGTATTGCAGTCCAGCACCTTCAGCGTGGTGTCCCACACGCACGTGTTGGTCCCGCACGCCGCGCTCGGCTCGCGCGGGTTGCACGCGATGGTGCACACGAACGCGTTCGGCACCGCGGTGCCGGTCGGATCCGGGAGCTTGCTGCACGTGCCGAGGCCGTCGCCGCTGCACGCTTCGTTCTCCTTGGCGCAGTACGGTCGGCACACGCCGTACGCGCAGGCGAGGCCCTTCGCGCAGTCTTCGTTCGTCGTGCAGGCGGAGCCTCGCTTGCCTTCACCAGCCTCGATGCACGCGACCGCGCCGGTCGAGGCGTTCGTCACCGTGCACATCTCGCCCTCGCCGCATCCGCATTGAGGCGAGAGAGCGCAGGGCTGGCCGGGCGGGATGTTCGTGCAGGCCGCGCCTGCGTCTTCGCCGTCGCCGCCGGGCGTCTCGGGTTCCGCACCGGAGTCCGTGCCTGCGTCGTCGTCCTCGGGCGCGGGCGGGGGCACTTTGACGCTGTCGGTCGGCTCGGGCTCCTCGGGCTCCTTGGGCGCCACCTCTTCCGTTCCGAGGAATTGGGGGGTCTTCGATCCCTTCGCGCACGCGGCGACGGAGACGGTTGCGAACAGGGCGCCCGCGATCGCGGCCTTCGTCGTGAGCTTCATGCTGCGGCGACGCTCATAACATCGCGCACGCATGTGACGCGACGCGTGCGAGCGCGCGAAGACGCGTCGAGACGCGATGGAGGCTCAGCAGCACGCGTCTCGAGCGGACGAAGGCTCAGCAGATGGAGCGAGCAATCTCCGCCGTGACCAACGGCTGAGTACTGTTCAGAGGCTCCAGGCTCCAGGCTCCAGGCTCCAGGTGCGCGCGCTTCGCGCGCGCATCCTCAGACGCTGAGGACTGACGGGGAGGCTCCAGGCTCCAGGTGCGCGCGCTTCGCGCGCGCATCCTCAGACGCTGAGGACTGAGGACTGAGGACTGAGGACTGACTGACAGCGCGCCCTCGATCGAGTAGCGTGCACACGATGCCGAAGCGGCACCGGCCGGGCGCGAGCGCAGCGAGCGTCCTCCGGCACGTCGAGGAGGTCGTCCTCGCGACGAGCGGAGAGGACGCCTTCGAGATCGTCTTCGCCGTCGCGGCGGCGCGCGTGGCCGGCCCGAGGCGTCTTGCCGGCTCGCGTTCGCCGACGGCTCTCCGGCGAGCGATCGCCGAGGTGGCCGCGCGCCATCCCGACCTGGAGATCGATCGCGTCGAGGACGCGAGCGACGAGCTGCTCGCGCGCGTCGACGAGCTGCTCGGGGCGGCGCTCGGCGCCCGTCCCTCCGACGGCGATGCTCCCGCATCGTATCGCGACGAAGGCGTCCTCGACGCCGTCTTCGAGTCGCTCGTCCCTCGCGTCTCGAAGGCGGACAAGGGCCAGTTCTTCACGCCGCGTCACGTCGTCGACTTCGTCATCCGGATGCTCGGGCCGCGCGCGCGCGAGGTCGTGGTCGATCCGGCATGTGGCTCGGGAGCGTTCCTCGCCCATGCCCGCGTCCACGGCGGCGCGCGGACGTACGGGTGCGACGTCGACCCGCGCGCGGTGCGTGTCGCGCGGCTCCTCGCGCTCGCATCGTCGGCCGATCCACGCTCGATCGCGCGCGCCGACGGGCTGCGTGGGGCCTCGCTCCCCACCGCGGACGTCGTCGCGACGAACCCGCCCTTCGCCGGGCGCGCCCCCGCGGACGGCTTCGAGGTCGCCCGCCTCGTACGGACGCCGGAGCGGGACGTGCTCTTCCTCGAGCGCGCGCTCGACGTGCTCCGTCCCGGCGGACGGCTCGGCATCGTGCTGCCCTACAACAAGGCGAGCGGCGAGGCGTTCAGCGCCCTTCGCAGGTGGCTCGTCGAGCGTGCCCGCGTGCTCGCGATCGTCGGGCTCCCGCGGGAGACGTTCCTACCGCACACGTCGCAGCGGACGTTCGTCTTGTTCGCGCAGAAGCGCTGGCGGCGAGCGTCGGCCGCGCGGCCCGACGAGCGGACGATGTTCGTGGTCAGCGAGCGCGCCGGCAAGGACTCCGGTGGCGAGCCGATCCTGCGCGACGGTCGTCTCGATCACGACCTCGACGAAGTCGCCGCCGAGCTCGGACCCTTCTTGCGCGCGGAGGGATTCGCGTGAGGCGCACCGTCAAGTCGCTCGCGGAGCTCGGCGACGACGTCGTCCTCGCGCCCGATCGCTGGGTCGCAACGGACGACCTCGGCGAAGGGATCGCGCTCGCCGATCTCGTCGTCGAGCGACGCGAGCGCGCGGACGCGAAGGACGTCGTGGTCCTCGACACGACGCACGCGCGCGACGGCGTGCTCGACATCGCGTCCGCGATGCGCGCCGCGACGCCGGCGAAGAGCGCGAAGAAGCGCGCACGCCCGGGCGATCTCCTCGTGTCTCGGCTCCGTCCTTACCTCCGCCAGATCGCCTTCGTGCATCCTCGCGCGGTCGAGGCGGCGGGCGGTCGCGAGCTCGCGGTCTCGACGGAGTTCTACGTGCTCGCGCCCCGTCGCGCGGGCGACGACATCGCCTACCTGCTCCCGTTCCTTCTCGGCGAGCGTGCGCAGTCGATCCTCGCCGCCGCGCAGGAAGGCGGTCACCACCCGCGCGTGCCACGCGCTTGCGTGATGGCGCTCCGCGTGCCCGAGGACGTCGTGCGATCTCGCCGTCGGATCGCGCAAGAGGTGAGGCGGAGGCTCGACGACCTCTACGTGGCGATGGAGCGATGGAGGGGCGTGCTCGCGGGCGATCCGCCGGCGGCTCGGGGCGCATCCTCCTCGCCGAGCCCCGCGCGCACGACGAATGGCTCGGCGTCGGCCGGCGAGGGGACGTGAGGGGGCGAACGTCCGGTCACGGACCGGCAGCGGGCTTGGGCGCCGGCGCGAGGCACTCGCGATCGATCGCCTGGGCGTGCTCGCGCGCGACCGGGTTGCTCGGATCGATCCGCCGGGCGCGCCGGATGGCCCGGTCCGCCTCGGCGCAGTCGCCGCTGCGCGCGGCGCGCAGGCCCGCGCGAGCGCGCTCCTCGAGGCTCATGAACAGGTACGGATCGGTGCGGTTGCGGACGTACACGGCGAGGCTCGAGACGATGACGAGGGCGATGCACCCGCCGAGGATCAACCGTTGCTGGCGCTGCGTGTACGTGACGCCCCTTCGCCACGTGGCGGCGATGATGACGCCCCCGAGCGCTCCGCCGATGTGAGCGGCGTTGTCGACCTGGACCATCCCGCCCTGGAGGTTCTTCGCGAGACCGAGCACGAAGAGGAACGCGAGCCAGCCCGCCATCTGGCGCGCCAAGGGACCGCGCCAGCCTTGCGTGCGGGCCCCGAGGACGAGGATGGCGCCGATGAGCCCGCAGATCGCGCCGGACGCGCCGATGCTGAGCGACGCGCCCCAGAGGCGCCCCGCGATGGCGCTGAACGCGCTGCCCATGATCCCGGCGCCGAGATAGAGCGGTAGGAAGCGCGCGCGGCCGACGGCGCGCTCGAGGAACGGACCGACCTGCCAGAGCACGAGCAGGTTGAAGCCGAGGTGGAGGATCGATCCGTGGAGGAAGCACGACGTCACGAGCGTCTCGATGCGCGTGTCCGCGATCGTGAACATCGAGTCGTTGCCGCCGAGCCAGCGGAGGATCGCGTTCCACACGGAGTGGTCGTGGAGATCCGCGCCGCCGAGCGCGAAGCGCACGTGACCCGCGAGCGAGACCTGCGCGGCGAAGACGCCCGTGTTGGCGGCGAGCAGCGCTCCGGTGATGGGGGCGCCGCGCAGGCCGCGCGCCTCCTCTGCCTCGTCCACGGTCGTCCGCTCGCGTGTCGCCTCCGTCACGCGGGAAGTTCTACGCACGCCGGGCCGAGCGTGCACGTCGAAACGAGCGTCGTAGGCGGCCTTCGGCGCGAGCGGCGCGCGCGCGGACCCTCCGAGCCGACGGCGGGAATGAGGCGAGCCGTTCGCTTGTCCGTCCCGCGGGCGCCGCGTCGCGGGCCGAGGGGACTTCCGTCGCGCGTGTCAAACAAGCGGACGAGATCGCCGTTTTCTGGCTACCGAACGGCTCGGCCTGCTACCGGACGGGGTATATGGACTCGCTCGTCCGTGCGTCGCTCCTGGTCCGCCGGCTCGTCCGCGGCGGCTACGGGCTGGCCCTGACGTGCGCCCTGGCCGCCTACGTGATCGCGGGCGGCGCGACGGCCCCGCTGGGGGTCGTGCCCGTGATCGCGGCGCTCGTGTGGGCGCTGCTCTTGGGCAAGAGGCTGAGGTCGAAGCTGCGCCTCATGGGGGAGGCGCCGTTCCTCCTCGACTTCGAGCTCGGTGCGTTGCTCGCGGTCGGTCTCGATGCGCTCCTCCTCCGCGTCGAGGGGACGCTCTCGGGCCGCTTCTCGCCTGCGACCTACGTGCTCGTCGCGCTCGTGGCCTCGTTCGGCCGGCCGCTCGCGGGGCTCGCCGTCGTCGTCTGGGTCGTCGTGCTCGATGCGCTCATCCGGTTCATGACGCTCGGGCAGGCGTCGATCGAGGCGCTCGCGACCCAGGCCGGCTTCGCGTTCGCGTTCGCGCTCCTGAACCTCCTCCTCCTCCGCGCCGAGGTCGCGCGCATCCGCGTGACCGCGCGAGCGCGCGTCGAGCGCGAGCTCGAGCGCCTGCGCGAGGACGCCCGCAGCTACCGCCTCCTCGGCGCGGGCGAGGGCGCGGCGAAGAAGGAGGACGCCGAGGAGCGGCTCGCTCGCTCGAGCGTCGAGGAGATCCACCAGTCCGTGCACTACGCGCTCGAGCTGCTCCGCCGCTCGCTCGACCTCCACACGGCGGTGCTCCTCTGGCGGACCGACTCCGGCACGCACCTCCGCATCAGCGAGCTGTCGACCGCGTCGGACGACATCAACGACGCGCCCTTCTCGATCGGCGACGGCGTCTGCGCCGCGGTCATCGCGAAGAAGGAGGCCGTGCTGCTCTCGAACCTCCGGCCTTCGTACAAGGTGCCGTACTACAACGGGCCGTGCCCCATCCGCGCGCTCGCCGCGATCCCCGTCATGGAGGACGGGATCGTGCGCGGCGTGCTCTGCCTCGATCGCATCGAGAGCCGGCCGTTCTCTCCTCACGAGCACGATCTCGCCGCGCAGGCCGCGCGCTACTGCCTGCGCGCCATCCAGAACGAGCGCGTGTTCGTGCAGCTCGAGCGCGCGAAGGTGGAGCAAGGGAAGCTCTATCGCGCCGCCCAGGCGCTCGGCGCCGCGCTCAGCGAGCGCGAGGTCGTCGAGGCCGGCGTGCGCGCGGCGCGCGAGATCGCGAGCTTCGATCTCGCGGCGGTCACCATCTGGGACGAGGCGACGCGCACGCACGAGGTCTGCGCCGCGACGAGCAACGGCGGCGAGATCGACGATCTCGTCGGGCAGCGCTTCAAGCACAACACCGGCCTCGTCTCGATGGTCGTCACGAACAAGTTCCCGCTGCCGTACAAGGGCGAGCACGACCCGGCGCATCAGGTCGTCCTCACCAAGCGGCTGCCCTGGCCGAACCTCCCGTCGCTGCTCGTGCTCCCGCTCCTCCACCACGGGCGCGTCCTCGGGACGCTCATCCTCGGCGCGCGTCGTCGGCACGCGTTCGGGGACACCGTGCGCCCGACGCTCGAGGTCCTCGCGAGCCACCTCGCCGTCAGCCTCTCGAACGCGCGCATGGTCCACAAGCTCGAGACCATGGCGACCACGGACGGCCTGACCGGCCTCCTCAACAAGCGCGCGATGCTCGAGGCCGCCACGCAGAAGGTGGCCGCGGCGCAGCGCTTCGGCCGGAAGCTCTCCGTCCTCGTCACCGACATCGACTTCTTCAAGAAGGTGAACGACACCTACGGGCACGACGTCGGCGACCTCGTCATCAAGGGCCTCGGCGACATCCTCAAGCGGACGAAGCGCACGACCGACGTCGTCGCGCGGTTCGGTGGCGAGGAGTTCGTCATCCTCTGCGAGCAGACGGACGAGGCGGGCGCGCTCCAGCTCGGCGAGCGGATCCGCGAGGAGCTGAAGAAGACCGTGTTCCACACACCGACCGGACCGCTCAACGTCACGTGCTCGGTCGGCGCCGCCACGTTCCCGGCGGCGGGCGAGACGTGGGACGACCTGTTCAAGGCCGCCGACGAGGCGCTCTATGCCAGCAAGCGCGGCGGTCGTGACCGCGTGACGATCTGGTCGCCGCCGTCGATGACCAGGATGAAGAGCGCCTGACGGGCCGAGACGCGCTCACGCTCGAGCTTGGCAGCCTGGACAGACGCTCTTCGCGTGGTCATCATCGGCTCATGAGCGACGACAAGCCGAGGCCGCTCGACGATCTGAAGCAGGGGTTGGGCCTCCTGTTCCGAGCGGCGAAGGGTGCGGTCGAAAGTATCCCGACGGACAAGCTCGAGAAGCTCGAGGACGTCGCCAAGGACGCCGCGCGCGAGGTGGGCCGAGCGTTCGAGTCGCTCGGCAACGAGATCGAGAAGGTCGTCCAGCGCGCGACCGGCACGCAGCCGCCGGCTCCGCCGCCCGCCCCGCCGCCGGAGGCGCAGCAGGCTCCGCAGGAGCAGTACGACGACGCCTACGCGCCGGAGCCGCCGAAGGGCCCGCGCGTCGGCTGACGCGGACGATCAGAAGACCTTGCCGGGGAAGCAGATGTTCTCCGGCCCCTTCGCGTAGTAGTCGCGGACGAAGGCGGCGAGCGTCGGCTGGTCGGCGCAGTCCGCCGTGTAGGCGGCGCCCCATGCCGCGGCGGCGACCTTGGTCGGGATCGTGGGGCTCGGCGCGATGATGATTCGCTTCGGGGTCGGCTGCCCGTCGCAGATCGGATCGGCCGCCGCCTCGTCCCGCACCTTCCGGAGGACGTCGACGATCTCCGGGCACGCGGGATCGCACTTGTAGAGCAGGACGATCGCGCCGTGCTCCATGCTGTGCACGAGGTACGGCCACTCGACGGGCTTGTCGTACTCCTGGAACGCCGCCCAGATGGGGTAGTGGTCGCCTCCCGACGGGGGATTCGTGCAGTACTCGATCGCGGTCCCCTCCGGGACGTGCCGGACCGATGGCGAGACGGGCGAGACGTGGATCGACACGTCGCACGAGGCCGCGGGCTTCTGCGGCGCGGGCGGCGGATCCGGGCAGACGGCGGGGGCCGGATCCGTGCCCCCGTCGGGCGTCGGCGTCGTGTCCGACGAGTCGTCGTCTCCGCCGCAAGCAGCGATCGATACGGCAAGAAGGACCGTCGTGGAGGAGAAGAGGCGCTTCACGGCCGACACCATAGCCCAGCGCTGGTGGTCGCCAAAGCCCGTACCGCCGTGCAGTCGTCGTCGACGGCATCACCGACGCGCCGATCGGCCCGTTTGACGTCCTCGGCGAAGCCGCGTCTCCTATTTCCGTGCCCGCGCCGTCGTCTCCGCACGAGCTCTCGGACGAGAGCGCGGACCGAGCGTCCGCGGTGGCTCCGCCTCCGGAGTCTCGAGCGCCCGCCTCGCGTCGAGACTCGGGGGTATCGCCGGCTCCTTCCGTGCTCCACCCGCGCGGGCGGATCGCGCCGCCGCTGCCGGCGTCGGAGCCGGCGTGGAAGAAGCTCCGGCGCGGCGTCGTCCGCCTCGTGCAGGGCATCTACCACCACGAGGACATCTTCCACGCGGCGCCGGCGATGGCGTTCCACTTCTTCCTCAGCCTGCTGCCGCTGCTCGTCTTCGTCGGCTACGTCCTCGGCCTGCTCGCGCAGCGTCAGGGGATGAGCGCCATCATGGGGCTCGTGCTCCAGAACCTGCCTGCGACGACGAGGCCCGTCCTCGAGGGAGAGATCGTTCGTCTGGCGAGCGCCGACCGGCTCGGACCGATCGCGGCCGTCGGCTTTCTCTGGATCGCGTCCGGAGGCGCGCAAGGGCTCATGCAGGCCATCGAGCGTGTCGTGGGCGTGCCCCGGCGCGCTTGGTGGAAGCAGCGCCTCATCGCGCTCGCGTGGGTGATCGCGACGCTCGTCGCGTGCGCGGTCGCGTCGTTCGGCCTCATCGAATGGGACAACGTCCTCCACGCCCTGGACGACGCCGCGGTGGAGGCGCCTGTCGGACAAGCTCCCAGCGAGCCGCAGGCTGCGCCTCCGCCCGCGGCGAACGCGGCGCGCGAGGCCGTCGCGGTTCCCGCGCGCCATGCTCGCCGCCTGCTCCGGGCCGGTGGGGAGCGCGTCCTGACGATCGGCGCCTCGCTCGTCGCCGCCATCTGCGGTCTCGCGGCCTTCTACTGGTTCGCCATCGCCCACACACGTCGTGTCCGCAGGCGCGTCTTTCCCGGCGCGGTCGTCGCCATCGCGCTGATCGTGGGGATCTCGTGGGCCTTCAGCCTCTACGTGCGCACCCTCGCCAGCTACACCGTCTACTACGGCAGCCTCGCGGCCATCGCGGTGCTCCTGATTTGGTTGTGGTTGGTCAGCCTGGCGATCCTCATCGGGGCCGAGCTCAACTCGCAGCTCGAAGGTCTTCGCGACCTCGACAGTGAGCTCACGACTCATGCAGACGATCGCCGCTGATCGGCGCTAGCACCGCTGCATGGACGAGCGCGTACGCTCGTGGTGCATGAAGGTGCGCATGTAGTCGAGCTGTCCCGACCTCGAGCGAGGCACTCTTGATCCATGCGTCGGAGTAACGCTCGAGCACACCGTGTAAGCCTGATTTTCCAAGCTTTTTTGTGCGTCTCGGACTCGCGAAGATCGTGGCGATCGTGCAAGCTGATGGATGGGTGTGAGGCAGTCTTGCGAGGACTGAATCGTCCGAGCTCACTGCCGCAGTTCCGCCTCCGCGAACATGACGCACGCACTACGTCGAGCTCTCTTCTCAAGGTCGACAAACTCCTCGCCGTTGCGGGCGGCGACGATGGTCGTAGCGACGCTCGCTCTGCTCGGAGCTGGATGCGTTCGGCGCCAACAGACTCCCGATGATCGGATGGTGCGCGCCATCGAGCAGGAAGCTTCGTCGGGCGTCGTCGCCATCGCCACGACGATGTCCGATTCGCCTTCGCACATCACGTTGTGCAGCGGCGCGATGGTCGCGCCGAACCTCGTGCTCACCGCTCGTCACTGCGTGTCGCGCGCGGTGACGGCGACGCCGTCGTGCGATGCTCGCGGTCGTTCGCACAACGGCGATCACCTCGCGGAGGACGTCGACCCCTCGGCGATCGCGATCTACACCGGCACGCACGTTCGTCCCGACGTCGACACTCCGGTC
>Ga0207874_1001168_pt1 | contig 31700 bp, 29 predicted proteins | sample HigsolmetaAR201D_FD_184833 | JGI IMG/M metagenome (GOLD analysis project Ga0207874, IMG submission 184833) | Ionic liquid and high solid enriched microbial communities from the Joint BioEnergy Institute, USA - AR20-1-D (SPAdes) (version 2) ...
CGAGGCCCGTCGCCGCGATCTTGCGCAAGCTTCGCCCAAGCGCGGTACTCCATAGCCTCTTTCCGTCATTCCGGCTCAGGCAGAACAGCGCGCTTTCAGAACCTTGGGTACCTTGCACATAGAGCCGGTCACCCTTCATGGATACCGAGCCGTATCCGTCGCCCAATCCTGTCATGGACCATACAACTGGAGGCCCATTGGACGGCCACGATTTCATCAGACCGGAGTCAGTCGAAATGCCGTTGCGGAGAGGCCCTCGCCACTGCGGCCAATCCGCTGTCTGTTCCGCACCGCAAAGGGGCAGCAGTGGAGCAGAAAGCAGAGGGAGGAACGTCCGTCGATTCATGAGCGCCTCCTGTTGTCAGACCAGTCTACATCCACTGCTCTAGCGCGAAAAACCGGCTTAAGAACTTTACAAACCCGTGCGCTCAATGGCGGTTTAATTCGCAACTGAAAGGCTTCCGGCGCTGAAACAGATTGGGCATGCGGGAGTCCAACACCCGAAAGGAGGCTAGCGTATGGCGCAGAACGAGGCTCCCGGAACGACCACTCAAACCTGGGGGCAGCCGGGTCAAAGCAACATTCCATACGGAGAGTCCCGCCGCTACGCATCGCCAGGCGAGGCGCAACTGCAGGGCTCTCAACGCTTTGGCCAGGAAGGTATGGGATCGAGAGTTGGACTCTACTCGGCGATCGCGGCCGGATCTATCGGCGCTTTGGCCTTTCTTCTCATGAATCGCGAAAAGGCCCAGGAAGTGATCGAGGAAGGCGTGGGACGTTTCGCCCATCGCGCGCGCGGACCGGGCCGCGAAATTGGCGAAGGCAGAGACACCAGCGAGATTCGGGCGCGCGATATCATGACGGAATCGCCGGCCGTGGTCACGCCCGACACGGACCTGAAGAAGGTCGCGCAACTGATGGCGGAATGCGACTGCGGCGCCGTCCCGGTCGTTGACAGCAAGTCGAGCCGAAGACCCATCGGCGTCATCACGGATCGCGACATCGTCATCAGAACCATTGCGGAAGGAAGAGATCCGATGGACTGTACTGCCCGGGATTGCATGACTGAGGATGTGATCTCCGTGCGGCCGGAAGCGACCGTCGACCAGGTCATCGAAAAAATGGAAACGCATCAGGTACGTCGTGTTCTGGTGGTCGACCGGAATGGCAAGTGCCAGGGAATTATCTCCCAGGGAGACGTCGCGAGGCATGCCCCGAAACGTGCGGCGGGCGAACTGATTCGGGAAGTCTCCAAATCGAGCGGCATTTTCGCCCGGGCTCGGTAAAACTGATTTTTTCTGACCGGACCGGGCTCCTCCTTCATCAGCACAGTCCCCGGTCCGGCCCCTCTTCAGTGATCAGACCTGCCAGCCTTCCCAGTCCTTCTGAGAAGACAGCGGGATCGGTGAGAAGGCTCAGCACGAGATAGGCCTCCGACTCGAAATCGTAGAAGTATCCTGGTTGAATCAGCACCCCCTCTTCCAGGAGCTTGAGAGCCCACTCCTCCTCGGATCGGATGCGAGGCACGCGCAGCGTTGCATACCAGCCCCCTTCGACATACAAGACTTCGCTTTCCGGCATCCGCGTTATGGCCTCTTTGAGAGTCCTGAAATTGGAGCGAAGCCTGGACATCAGCCTCTGTTGGAACCGTGGCGCGAGGTCGAGCAGGCGCGGAGCCGCGCACATGACGGGCGTGCCAACAGACAGATACGTATCCGCGATCAGGTCGATGCGCTCCAGGGCGGTTGTACGGAGGCGTTCCGGCCCTGAAACCACCATCCAGCCCAGCTTCATCTGCGGAAGCCCCACCACCTTCGAAAGCCCGCTCAGGCTGAACGTGAGGACCTCTTCGGCGCCGGCGAGTGTTGAAAGCCTCAGGGGATCCGGCTCGAACGCGTAGTCCGCAAACACCTCATCGCAGATTAAGGCCAGGTCGTTTTCCCGGCACAGTTCCGTCAGCCGCTCGTATTCATCCCGCTTGAGGTACGATCCTGTCGGATTGTTGGGGCTGACGAGCACAACCGCGCGCGTTCTGTCGTCAACGAGCGATTCGAGAGCGCCAAAGTCCACTTCCCATCGTCCGTGGTACCGCAGCGGATACTGCGTGACCGTCACGGATTCCAGCGAGGCAAGAAACTCAAAAAGCGGATAGGAAGGCCTGGGCGCCAGGATGCGATCGCCGGGACCGGCAAGTAGCTTGAACAGCCACGAGTAGGATTCGCTGGTGCTGGTTGTAAGAACGATGTGTCCCGGATCCACGCGCACGTTCCGATTCGCATAGTAGGAGGCGACGGCATTGCGCGCTTCGGGTGCTCCCGCCGGATCCGGAACGTAGGAGAGAATCCGGGGATCGTCGAAGGCAGCAAGGATTTCCTCGGCATCATGAATCAGGCCGGCGCGTGTAGGATTCGACTCAGTGAGATCGAAAATCTCAGCGCCCGCCGCGCGGCGTCGCGCCAGAGCTTCACTGAGACGGTTGGGATGCACATCCCAGGCGAGACGTGAAGAGAACATAGAAAAAGGGTAGCGAAACAGTGGTTTATCATGTGGAAATCATGCGAGCGTTTGCACTGTTGCTGGCCGCTGCCATCAGTTTGTCCGGCCAGGGCGTAGAGTACGTCAAGGCCCATTACACGAAGTTCGAGTACAACATTCCGATGCGGGACGGAAAGAAGCTCTTCACTGCCGTCTACGTCCCCAAAGACTCATCCAAGACCTATCCGATCCTGCTGACCCGCACGCCCTACAGCGTGGCGCCTTACGGCGTCGATCAGTACCGATCGAGCCTCGGGCCATCCGAACGGTTCGCAAGGAAGGGGTACATCTTTGCCTATCAGGATGTTCGAGGCCGGATGATGTCGGAGGGCGAGTTTGTCCATGTCAGACCGTACGTGCCCGTGAAGAAGTCTCCTTCGGTCGTCGACGAGAGCACCGACACCTATGACACGATCGATTGGCTTGTGAAGAACATACCGAACAATAACGGGCGCGTAGGTCTGTGGGGCATCAGCTATCCCGGATTCTACACAGCCATGGGACTCATCGATGCTCATCCGGCGCTGAAGGCTGCCTCTCCGCAAGCCCCGATCGCTGACTGGTTCATCGGCGACGACTTTCACCACAACGGCGCTTTCTACCTCGCTCACGCCTTCAACTACTTCATAAATTTTGGCAAGCCGCAAACAGAGCCGACTCGTACAAGACCTCCTCGCTTTGACTACGGCACGCCCGACGGATACCGGTTCTTCCTGGAGGCAGGCACGCTCAACAACCTGAATGAGAAGTACTTGAAGCATGCCATCCCGTTCTGGAACGAAATGATGAAGCACGGCGCGTACGATCAGTTCTGGCAGGAGCGGGATATTCGCAGGCATCTCAAGAACATCAAGCCGGCCGTGCTGAACGTGGGCGGATGGTTCGATGCCGAGGATCTGTTCGGCCCTCTGCGAGTGTACGAATCGATCGAAAAGAGCAGTCCGGGCATCCAGAACCTGCTTGTGATGGGCCCTTGGTATCACGGCGGCTGGGCGACTTCGGATGGGGACCGTCTGGGCTTTGTCTCATTCAATTCCAAGACATCCTTGTTCTACCGGGACAACATCGAATTCCCGTTCTTCGAACATCACTTGCGAGGCGAACCCGACCCCGGCCTTCCCGAAGCCTTCGTCTTCGAGACGGGGACGAATCAGTGGCGGAAGCATTCCGTGTGGCCTCCGAAAGCAGTCACCCAACCGCTATACTTCCGCGCGAACGGCAAGCTGTCGACGGAAAGACCGGCGGACACTTCTCCCGACGCCTTCGATGAATACCTGAGCGATCCGGCAAAGCCCGTTCCCTTCACTGCGGACATCCGAAGCGGAATGACCCGGGAGCACATGGTGGACGACCAGCGCTTCGCCGCCACCCGTCCCGATGTTCTGGTGTACCAAACGGACGTTCTCACCGAGGACATCACGGCCGCAGGCCCAATTCACGTCGACCTGCGAGTATCGACCACCGGCACCGACTCAGACTGGGTGGTGAAGCTGATCGACGTCTACCCCGATGACTACCCGGACCCGGATCCCAATCCGCGGCAGGTGCGTATGGGCGGATATCAGCAACTCGTGCGCGGGGAGGCCTTCCGCGGCAGGTTCCGCAACAGCTTCGAGAAGCCTGAACCGTTCCAGCCGGGGAAGGTTACCAAGGTTGAATACGAGATGCCGGACATTTACCACACCTTCCGCCGGGGACACCGCATCATGGTGCAAGTGCAGAGCTCCTGGTTCCCGCTGATCGATCGGAACCCGCAGCAATTCATCGATATCTATAACGCCAAGGCCAGCGACTTCCAGAAGGCGACGCAGCGCGTCTATCGGAGCCGCGAAACCCCTTCGTCGATACGGATTCCCATACTAAAGTAGTTAACAACCATGAGTTCCCGTCGGACGTTCCTCTTCTCCGCCCTCGCCGCCGGCGTAGCGGGCCATGTTCCTGGTCTTGCGCATGCACAGACTCGAAAGCCCAACTTCATCATCATCTACGCGGACGATCTCGGTTACGGTGATCTCTCGTGTTATGGAGCCACAAAGCACAAGACGCCGCGGCTCGACAGAATGGCGGCGGAGGGCGTGCGCTTTACGGATTTCTATGTGCCGACGCCCTACTGCGCGCCCTCGCGGGCATCCCTCCTCACAGGCCGCTACCCATTCCGCAACGGCATGATGCTAAATCCGGCTCCCGACGCCGGCATCAATGACGTAGGCCTGGCGGCTGGAGAGATTACGCTGGCCGAAGCGCTGAAACCGGCAGGCTACACGTCCATCTGCATCGGCAAATGGCATCTCGGGCATACGGAAAAATTCCTGCCCCGCGCCCAGGGATTCGACGAATACTACGGGATCCTGTACTCCAATGACATGCGGCCGGTCCAGATCGTTCATAACGAAAAGGTGACGCAATATCCCGTCGTACAGGCGAATCTCACGAAGGAATACACCGACCGTGCGATCCAATTTCTCAAGCAAAATCGCCACAGGCCCTTCTTCCTCTATTTGCCGCACGCGATGCCCCATAAGCCTCTGGCCGCTTCAGAACAGTTCTACACGCCGGATACCCCGGATGACCTGTACTCCGATGTGATCCGGGAACTGGACTACAATGTCGGGCGCCTGCTCGATGCCGTTCGGAATCTCGGTCTGGAGGAAAATACGCTCGTGATTTTTGCTTCCGACAATGGCCCATGGTTCGGCGGAAGCGCCGCAGGGCTGCGGGGCATGAAGAGCACTTCGTGGGAAGGCGGACTCCGGGTTCCAATGATCGCCCGCTGGCCGGGTAAAATTCCGGCCGGCTTGGTCTGCAGGGAGATGGCGGGTGTAATCGACCTCTTCCCGACAATCTGCAAACTTGCAGGGGTAGCACTACCGGCCGACCGCGTGATCGACGGAAAAGATATCTTTCCCCTGATGACGGACAAGAGCGCGCGCACGCCGCATGAAGCGCTCTATTCCATGTCCGGTACGAACCTGCAAACAGTCCGGTCCGGACGATGGAAACTCCACGTGCGCAAGCCCGCCACGGGGCCCGCCTTTCTGGACAGCGCATCGGAGTGGGTCGACCCGCGCGGCCCCGACGGCCTCACCCTGATTGCACAGTACGAGCAGGCAAGGCCATCGGCCTACCCCGGACTGCTTTCCGGAGCACCGGCCAAAGAAATGATGCTCTTCGATCTTCAGCAAGATCCCGGTGAGCAGCACGATGTCGCAGAGGAGCATCCGGACGTTGTGGCGAGGCTCAAAGCATTGTTCGACAAGGTAAACAAGGAGCTTCCTGCGACACCGCCGAGACCTCGCGGCGGAGGGCGAGGCATTATGCGCCTGGAAGGCGGAGAACTTCGCTATGACAAGCTTCCAAAAACGCCCGTGCCGGAAAGCCGGTAGCTCAGTCTGGCAGAGGTTCGGAGAAGAGCGCGAGAGAACGTGCAATTAGCTGATATGTCCTCCCGGGCAGGAAGATCGGGGCTCCTGCGATGTTCGGAAAGTACGAATCTCTTGTATCGAACACCAGATACCACCCTTTCTGGGCTTCACACGGCGGAAGAAGGAACTCAATGTCCTCGTCGTGTGAATTCAGCAGGAGGAGGAACGTTGAGTCGTAGACGGAATTGCCGATAACGTCAATCTCGCCCATCGTCTTCCCGCTGAGCTTCAAACCGATACAGCGTATCCAGCCCGCGTTCCACTCTTCTTCCGTCATCTCCCCGCCATCCGGCCGCAGCCAGGTAATGTCCTGCACTTGCGTCCCTCCGACGCTGCGCACTCGATCCGCGGCAGGATTGATGGAGCGGTCCTGAAAAAACTTCCTGCGCCGAAAATTGGGATGCTCCTTACGCAGGGCGATGACACCGCGTGTGAATTCCAGCAAAGCACGCTTCCTCTCATCAAGGTTCCAGTCATGCCACGTCAGTTCGCTGTCTTGGCAGTATGCGTTGTTGTTTCCAAGCTGTGTGCGGCTGATCTCATCGCCGCCACAGATCATCGGCACACCCTGGGAAAGGAGCAGCGTCGCAAGCAGGTTCCGCTTCTGGCGCTCGCGGACTTCGAGAATGGCGCGATCGTCCGTCGGCCCTTCCACGCCGTAATTGCAGGAGTAATTCTCATCCGTCCCGTCACGGTTGTCTTCGCCGTTTGCCTCGTTGTGCTTCTCGTTGTAGCTCACCAGATCGTTGAGGGTGAAGCCGTCATGCGCGGTTACAAAGTTGATGCTGGCCGACGGCTTCCTGCCGTCGTGCTCGTAGAGGTCGCTGCTTCCCGTTAGCCGGTAGCCAAGCTCCGCGAGAATGCCATCGTCTCCTTTCCAGTACCGCCTGACAGTATCTCGATACTTTCCGTTCCACTCCGCCCACAAGGATGGAAAGTTGCCGACCTGGTAACCGCCATCACCAACATCCCAAGGCTCGGCGATCAGCTTCACCTTAGAGATCACCGGGTCCTGGTTGATGACGTCGAAGAAGGAGGAAAGCCGGTCGACGTCATGCAGCTCTCGCGCCAGCGCCGCTGCCAGATCGAAGCGAAAGCCATCGACGTGCATTTCAAGCACCCAGTAGCGCAGACTATCCATGATCAGCTTTAGGACCTGCGGGTGGCGGACGTTGAGCGTGTTACCCGTGCCCGTGTAGTCGACATAGTAACGTGGCGCGTCGGGGACACTGCGATAATACGTCGCATTATCAATCCCCCGAAAACTTAGTGTCGGCCCCAGATGGTTTCCTTCTGCTGTGTGGTTATAGACCACGTCAAGGATGACTTCAATATTCGCGTGGTGAAGCGCCTTCACCATCGCCTTAAACTCGTTCACCTGCTCGCCGTGATCCCCCGAGCTGCAATAACAGGAGTCGGGCGCAAAGTAGTTGATGGTGTTGTAGCCCCAGTAATTTCGCAGTCCTCGATCCCACAGGTGCTTATCATCGAGAAACGCGTGAACAGGCATTAACTCAACGGCGGTGATGCCGAGCTTGCGGAGATACTCGATACTCGAAGGCGACGCTAACCCTGCATACGTTCCTCTCACTGCCTCGGGAACGTCCGGGTTGCGGGCAGTAAACCCCTTGACGTGCACTTCATAGATAATCGTGTCGTTCATGGGCGTGAGAGGCGGACGATCGTTGCCCCAGTCAAACACTGGAGCCGTGACGACGCCCTTCGGGATTCCCCACGCATCATCCTCTGTGTCGCTTGAAAGGTCCGCGTCAGGATCGCCAAGGCGATAGCCGAAGACCGGAGCAGCCCAGTTCACCTGCCCGGCTAACGCCTTCGCATACGGATCTATCAGGAGTTTGGCCGCGTTGAAGCGCTGCCCCTTTTCAGGCGCAAACGGACCGTGCACTCGATACCCGTATAACTGCCCCGCCTTGATGCCCGGGATGTAGGCATGCCAGACAAATCCGGTCCGCTCACTTAGCGGAATGCGTTCCTCCGTCCCGTCCTTGTCGAAGAGGCATAATTCGACGCCAGTCGCCCCCTCCGAATACAGGGCAAAATTCACGCCCAGCCCGTCCCACGTTGCTCCCTGGGGGAACGGTTTTCCAGGGAGCACGATCCGTGTCATCCTTCTCCTTAGCTTGCGTCGCATCAGCCGGATTGCGTCCGGCTTCGCCTCGTAGACGCTGAAGCGGGGAATAACGCTACAAAACTGTGAAAAGAGACTAGGAAGCGTTGTACGGCCGACAGCCGCGACCATCTCCTTGGGCCGCCGCTCGCTCAGCGCCTCATCAGGCTCTGCACAGGACTCGCCCTTCGCCCGTCAGCGTCACCCTTCAGCCCTGCGAGTCCTGTCTGATCGAAGCAGCCGCGATCTGCGCGATATCGAGCAGTCTTGGCGGAGAAGGCGAGATGGCGGCAAGGGCATCGCGGAACATCGTATTGCAGAACGGGCAGGCGGCGCCGACGACTTCCGCGCCGGTCGCGGTCAGCTCCTCCGCCCGTTCCACGCTGACCCGTTTGCCCTTCTCTTCCCCTAGGAAGGCTAATCCTCCCCCGGCTCCGCAGCAAAAGCTGCGCTGGCGGGCGCGATGAGGCTCGATTACCTCCGCCGACCGGGCGATCACCTCGCGAGGCGCATCGTAAATGTTCCGATAACGCCCGAGATAGCAGGGGTCGTGGAAAACGACCCTGCTCCCGCTCTTGTTCTCCGGCAGTCTCGCCTGATGGCGTGCGAGCAGCTGGCTATGATGCTCAATCTCGAAATCGCCGCCGAACTCCCGCCAGTCGTTCTCAATCGTGCGCACGCAGTGGGGACAGATGGATACCAGCTTCTTCACTCTCGCCGCCCGCAGAGCTGCCATGTTCGACTCGGCGAGCTGCTGAAAGGCCAGGTCGTTGCCGAGCCTCCGCGCGGGATCCCCGGAGCACCGCTCCTTCGCGAGCACTCCGTAAGTAATGCCGAGATGGTTCAGCACTTGCGCGAGCGAGAGAATGATCTCCCTTCCCTGCGGATCATAGCTCCCCATGCATCCCATCCAGAGGCAATACTCCTGCGTTCCGTCATAGACCGGCAGTTCGTGCTTCTTGATAAATCTGTCACGCTCGAGTGCAGACATCCCGAGCGAGTTTCCGTTGCGCTCCAGATTGAGAAAGAGCTTGGTGCCGTATTCGTCCTCCCACTTGCCGGTATTCGTCGCTCCTCGTCGAAGTCCGATGATCACCGGCAAATGCTGGATGCCGACCGGGCATTGATACTCGCAGGCGCCGCAGGTCGTACATTGATAGGCTGCTTCCTGGGAGATGTGCGTGCCGATGAGAGGAGCCTCGGCTCCCGTGCCGTATTCGTTGAGGTACCCCCGGACACCGAGGATGATTTCCTTGGGATTCAGAACCTTTCCAGTGTTGTACGCGGGGCAGTGTTCCGTGCAGCGGCCGCATTCCACGCACGAGTAAGCCTGCAGAGCAGTAATTTTGGTGATGTCCTTCCCCGTATCCACGCCGAAGTCTTCATCGCCCTCAAGAGGGGGGATCTTGCTGAAGCCGTCGCGCTTGAGGAAAATTGCAACGGGGCTGAGCATCAAGTGCAGATGCTTGGTGTGCGGGATCAGCGGCAGAAAGACAAGAAGCGCCGCCGTGTGCATCCACCAGATCGGTCTGACCCAATCCGGCCCCAGCCAATGGGTGTAATCTGCCAGGTAGGTGATCATCAAGATGAAGATCAGCAGGGCGATCACTCCCGATTCGGGAGACACCCGGCCGAGCCAGCGAGGCTGCGCCAGAAAACGCCGCGCTGCGAGTCCGGCAATGGAAACCGATACGGCGACGGCAAACAGAGCCGCCATGGCGAAGTAGATCCGCCCGAAACTCCCGGAACGGTCCAGCAGAGGCGCCCCCAGTCCGGTTCCGATATGATCGATCGTCACCAGGGCGAAGGCGCAGAACCCCCAGAAAACGAAAGCATGGGCAATTCCAGGCAACGGCCGTTCCCGGATGACTTTCGTTTGAAACATGACCTCCGAGACAAAAACCCACACCCTTTTGCCAAGCGACGAAAGGCGGAAGTCAGGATCTGTACGTGACCGGAGGATGTTCCGCAGAACGGGGCCGAAGCGGCGCCAGAATCCATAGAGAGAACCGGCCAGAAGAACAACTAACAGGGCCGTTTCCATGCCGGATGGACGAAACATACTACTTCAGCATGTACTATTTCCGCGCCCATTGCGAATTGTACTGGAACTGCTGAATCTAAAATCCTAATCTGGCCTTCGAAGAGCACACGCTACAATAAAACGCGGAGGGATACTTCTTGCGTTTCTTAGTGTCAGGAGCCGCCGGCTTTATCGGCTCACACCTCTGTGACAGGCTGATCGCCGAGGGCCACGAGGTTATCGGAGTGGACAATCTGATCACAGGTTCCACCCAAAACATCAGCCATCTGTTAGGGAATGAACGGTTCGAGTTCATCCGGCACGATGTTACGGAAACTTTTGAGGCGCCGGCGCCCCTGGACGGAGTCTTGCACCTGGCCTCTTTGGCGAGTCCCAAGGATTACTTGGCAAATCCGCTGGAAACGCTCGAAGTAGGCTCTACCGGGACCCGCAATATGCTGGAACTCGCCCGGTCACACAACGCCCGCTTTCTGCTGACGTCCACCTCCGAATGCTACGGCGATCCGTTGGAGCATCCGCAGAAGGAGACGTACTGGGGCAACGTGAACCCGATCGGCTTACGCTCCTGCTATGACGAGAGCAAACGGTACGCCGAAGCCCTCACGATGGCATACCACCGGGTCCACGGAGTCCGTACAAACATCGCCCGCATCTTCAATACATATGGCCCGCGGATGCAGTTGAACGACGGGCGCGTCGTACCGGCTTTCCTCGATCAGGCCCTGCGGGGAGTGCCGATCACGGTATTCGGCGACGGCTCCCAGACCCGCAGCTTCTGCTATATTTCGGACTTGATCGAGGGACTCTACCGCTTGATGATGTCCGACGAGCGGGAGCCGGTGAATCTGGGGAATCCCCGTGAAATGACCATGCTCGAATTTGCCGAGCACATCAGGCAGCTTACGAAGACGACATCGCCGATCGTCTTTCACCCCCTTCCCGCCGACGACCCGAAGCGGCGTCAGCCGGACATCACCAAGGCGAAGACGATCCTTGGCTGGGAACCGAAGGTAACCCTGGAAGAAGGCCTGGCAGAAACGATCAAGTACTTCCAGTCGATTTACGCTGCTGCCGGAGCGAGCAGCAGATAGGTGCCTCTAGGAAGAGTAAGCTTCGCTGGTGCTCGGTTGCACCCAGACCTTTGCCGCTACGGAACGGCCGAGCGGAATCGTCCGATCCGCAATCCGGAGGGTGAGTGTTTCGTCGTAATTGCGATTCACTAATTCCAGACCTGCTCCCGGCTGGATTCCGAGAGAATCGAGGAACTCCAGCAGACGCCGGTCCCGCTCAAAGACGCTGACCACAACAGCCCGAGTCTCCGCCGGCAGCTCGTCGAGAGGGTGCAGTCCACGGCGGCGGCGGTCTTCCGGCCGGTCGTGCTCGACCCGATTTCCGTGCGGGCAGGCCGCGTGCATCCCGAGCTTCTCCACCAGGCGTTTCTCGAAGTCCTCAGAAACAGCGTGCTCCAGCGCCTCCGCTTCGTCGTGGACCTTATACCATTCCATTCCGAAGATCTCCGTCAGCATTCGCTCGATCAGGTGATGGCGATTCAGGAGTCGATTGGCGATTTCGCGCCCCTGCCCGGTCAAAGTCACATGCCCTTCTTTGCTCACCTCGATCAGGCCATCACGCTTCAGACGGCGGATCGCCATAGTGACAGCGGGGGCAGACACATTCAGCCACCGCGCCAGGGTCGCCGCGATTACCGTTTCCCCCTCGGACTCCGCCTCCGCGATCGCCTTCAGATAATTCTCTTTGGAGATCGTAATCTTCACGCTTCGGAATGCCAATCAGTTAAGATTGTAACCCGGGATGCGCCTTGCAATCCGCCAGCAAGGCTCAGACCGGTTGTCCGGTCGGGAAACCCGCTCCCGCAAGAAGGGGCCGCCGAGTCGCCGCCCATCCCCCGCGAACCACATAGAAATCGTAAGATGCAATACAGTATATGTATTGGAGCAGTCCAATCTAAAGCTCTCTCAACCGGTGCGCGCCGAGTTGCTCGCGAACGGCTCTGCTACAGGCCTTGTGAGATCCATTCCCGCTGGAGAAGTGATTTTCGTATTAAGCGGTCCTCAGTCCGACGGGCACAGACTCGTCTCCTGGTCCGGCCGCACCTGGCTGGTCAGCGAATCCCACCTTATGAAAGACGGAGTGCCGATCTCACAGGACCGCCCGCCGCGCCTGAAGGCGTGACCATCGAGCCGGTTGAGCGGGCTTGTATTCGCCGCATGATACCCTCAAAGTATGGGGCTTAATGAAAGCTTCTTCGGCCAAAAGTTTGGCATCACAGAACGCGACCTCGAGAACTATCTAAGCGAAGCCCTGTCAGCGGGTGGGGATTACGCTGACCTTTACTTCGAGTACCTCGCAACCAGCTCCATCAGCCTCGATGAATCGATTGTAAAAAGCGCGACGCAGGGGGTGTCGCTGGGAGTAGGCGTCCGCGTCATCAGCGGAGAGCGGACCGGCTACGCTTACAGCGACGATCTCAGCCCCGACAAGATTCGCAAGGCCGCCCGCACCGCAGCGCTCATCGCCTCCGGCCCTTCCAAGACGATCAAGACGGGCCTCGAGACGGTGAAAACAAAGGACCTTTACCCGGTACTGGTCCCACCGATCGAACGCAGCCTGGAAGAACGGGTGGCTTTGGTGCGGCGAGCGGACGTCGCAGCGCGCGAGTACGATCCGAGGGTTTTTCAGGTACAGGTGTCATACGGCGACAGCCTGCGCCACGTCCTGATTGCTTCGAGTGACGGACGCCTCGCTTATGACCGGCAGCCCATGGCGCGGCTCAACGTCACCGTCCTGGCAAAAGAAGAGCACGGGACGCCGCATCGCGGATATGCGGGAGGGGGAGGGCGCGTCTCCCTCGATCTGTTCCTTACCGAGAAAACGCCGGAATACTTCGCCCGTGAGGCGGCGCGGCAGGCCATCATTCAGTTGAAGGCGGCGGAGACGCCCGCCGGGGAGACGACAGTTGTGCTCGGTCCCGGCTGGCCCGGAATCCTGCTGCACGAAGCGGTCGGACACGGTCTGGAAGCCGACTTCAACAGAAAGGGCGTTTCGGCTTTCTCAAATCGCATCGGCCAGCAGGTCGCCAGCCCGCTGTGTACAGTCGTCGACGACGGCACGATTCCAGGACGCCGGGGTTCGTTGAATACCGACGACGAAGGGGTACCCACACAGCGCAACGTCCTCATCGAGAATGGCATCCTTCGCGGATACCTGACGGATAAGCTCTCCGGGAGGATCATGGGCCGGGCCTCCACCGGCAGCGGACGGCGTGAAAGCTATCAGCATATTCCCATGCCCCGCATGACGAACACCTTCATGCTCGCAGGCGAAAGCGATCCCGAAGAGATCATCCGCTCCGTGAAGAAGGGCATCTACTGCGCCACGTTCGGGGGCGGGCAGGTGGACATCACGAGCGGGAACTTCGTGTTCTCCGCCTCCGAAAGCTACCTGATCGAAGACGGAAAGCTGACTCGCCCGCTTCGCGATGCGACGCTGATCGGCAACGGGCCGGAGGCAATGCGTCACATCAGCATGGTGGGCAACGATCTCCGGCTCGACGAAGGCATTGGCATCTGCGGCAAAGAGGGCCAGAGCGTTCCGGTTGGCGTGGGAATCCCCACAGTCAGAATTGATCGGATGACGGTTGGAGGCACCGCCTAGCGCCGCTGCGCAATAGAGAACCATGAGCAATCACCCATACGAAGAGTTGGCCGCCCGCGTGGTGCGCCTGGCGCTGGAGCGCGGGGCTACGGACGCGGAATGCACCGTAGTGGAAGGCGATGAGTTCTCCGTGAACATCCGGATGCAGGATGTGGAGAGCTTGAAGGAGGCCGGATCAAGAGGGGTCGGCCTCCGCGTCCTGCAGGGCAAAAGGACCGGATCTGCATACACCTCGGATCTTTCCGATGACGGGATCGACCGTATGATCCGCTCCGCGATGGATCTTGTGGCGGTCACCACCGAGGATCCGTACGCCGGCCTGCCAGACCCCTCCGAGCTCGGTTCGCTATCGGCAGACCTTGGCCTCTTTTCGGACGATATCCCCCAGCTCAAAACGGAGTTCAAGATTGAGCAGGCCCGCAGGGCCGAGGAAGCGGCGCTTGCATTCGACCCTAGAATCGCGAACTCCGAGGGAGCCTCCTTCGACTCGTACACTGGAATTCGCGCCTTCGCCAACTCCCGTGGATTCAGCGGAAGCTATAGATCAAGCTCATGCTCCATCAGCGCGGTGCCGGTGGCCCGGCAAGGCGAATCGATGGAACGCGACTACTGGTACTCCGTTGCCCGGGGCTATGCCGGTCTTGAAGACGCGGCCGAAATCGGCAGGAAGGCCGCACAGCGGGCGATCCGGCGCCTTGGCGCCCGGAAGGTTGCCACGCAGAAGGCGCCCGTCGTCTTTGACCCGCGCGTAGCCCGCAGCCTGCTTGACAACATCTTCGAGGCGGTCAACGGCGATGCGGTTTATCGAAAAGCTTCGTTCCTTGCCGGCAAGCTAGGGGAAAAAATTGCGTCGGAGAAGGTGACGGTCATCGACGACGCAACGATTCCTTTCCTCTTCGGAAGCTCGCCCTTTGACGACGAGGGCGTGCCATCCCGGCGCACGGTGGTGATTGAAAAAGGTGTGCTCAAAAGCTATCTGATGAATACGTATACCGCGCGGAAGCTAGGCATGAAGACCACCGGAAACGCTTCGCGAGGGATCACCGGCAGCGCGGGGATCGGCCACGGTAACTTCTACCTCGAAAAGGGCGATATTTCGCCCGAAAAGTTGATTGCCTCGGTGAAGAACGGATTCTACGTGACCGAGCTCATGGGTTTCGGAGTGAACACTGTCACCGGGGATTATTCCCGTGGAGCGGCAGGGTTGTGGATTGAGGACGGAGAACTGGCGTATCCTGTGTCGGAGGTCACCATCGCCGGAAATCTGAAGCAGATGCTGTGTGACGTCGAAGCCGTCGCCGACGACCTGGAGTTCCGCGGGTCCGTAGCGGCGCCAACCCTGTTGATCGGCGAGATGACTATCAGCGGTCACTGACAATGACGGAACACCAACGGAATCTCAGCCGCCGCGGTAGTGCGGCCCTCGTAGTTGCCATCGTTCTCGTAATTGTACTTGTCGCCGGCGGAGCGATCTGGATGTTTTATGCCAGAAGAGGAGGGCAGGAGGCCACGAGAACGTTAACGCCCGAAGGGAAAGCCTATGTGCGGAACCTGCCGTTGAGTGATGTCGACATGAAAGCCACCGAGAGCTTTCTGGAACAGCAACTCGTAGAGATTACAGGCAAGATCACCAACAGCGGCGACCGCGCAGTGCGATTCGTGGAAGTCGAGTGCATCTTCTACGATCCCTATCAGAACGTCATCTTCCGGCAGCGCGTTCCAATCGTACGGGCTCAATACGGTCCGCTCAAGCCGGGCGACACGCGGCCCTTCCGTCTTCCATTCGACGAGATCCCGCCGAACTGGAACCAAGGCCTCCCCCAGATGGTGATTTCGCAGTTGGAGTTCGCGGAATAACCGCAGGAGCTTCTGAAAATGGCTCAAGTTCTGCTTGTTGAGGACGACCGCGACCAGTTGGAAGTTCGGAAGCTTCTGCTAGAACGGGAAGGCCACGCCGTCGTGACGGCGATGACAACCGAGGAGGCTTTGCGGCACGCAAAGGAGCGCCAGGTCGATCTTGTGCTGATGGACCTCCGGCTCCCCACCGCCGAGGATGGCCTCCGGCTGATCCGCGCCTTGCGGGAACACGACGCACAACTACGGATTCTGGTGATGAGCGGCTGGACGGAGGATCTGATGAAGGCCCCCGAAGCAGCGATGATCGACAAGTGCCTGCGGAAGCCGGCTCGCTCCGCTCAGATCATCGGCGCGGTTCGAAGCCTCTCCCGCGCTTCAGGTGGGTAATGGATCTCAGCGAACTGGAAAAGAAGCTGGCGACTGAAGGCAGCCTCGCCCTGAAAGTAAAAGTCATTCCAAAGAGCCAGCGGACCGAGATCTCGGGCTGGATGCCTGACGGCGCCCTCAAAGTCAAAGTAGCAGCAGCGCCGGAGAAAGGGCGCGCCAACACCGCATTGTGCGCGTTTCTCGCTCAGACGTTCGGCGTTCCTCAACGAAATGTGGCGATTGTCGCGGGCGAGACGTCGCACTCCAAGCAAATCCGCATCACTCGCCCCGCGCGCTAAGAGTGCTTCAGCTTCCAGGTTTCGGCGCCATGACCATGCGCAAGCCTTCAAAGCGGACAAGGTGGGAAAATTCGTTGAGCTTCGCGAGAAGCTCCGGATGAGTCTTTGCGCGGAAGACTTTAAGATCGGGATCTTGAAGACTGAGCCGCATGATAAACAGGGGTGTCCATTCGTCTGGGTCGAATGGATCGTCAAGGAGCATGACGGTCGATTCCTTGGGGAACTGGAACTCAGGCATCTGATCGATCATGGCGTCGATCCGTGCCGCGTGGGGAACATTCCAGTCGAACATCCTGGGCCGGTGCGGCGCAAACACCAGCGTCAAGGCAACAGCGGCCGCCGCAGGCACCGCAACCCGGATCCACGTCTCCGGCATTAGTTGACGGCCCCACGCACGCACCGGTATTACTTGAATCCCTGTGCGGATCCGCACCAGGACCTCCGCGAAGTAGAGCGAAAGCCCGAACAGAGGCAGATACAGGGCAAACAGCCCTCTCGGGAGAATGAAGGCAAGGGGAAGCTCGCCGATGAGAAACATCCCCAGCCCAAAGAGCATCGCTCGTGACCGCAGCCGCAGCGCAATCAGCAGCATCGCTGCAACAGACAAGGCGATCGAGCGAAAGGTGGCGGCGAAGGGCTCCATCAAGAGGAGCTGGCTGACGTACCACCGCCAGTTGCGGCGGTAGACCTCCCAGGAGAAGACAGGCGTATATGCCTCGTTTCCCACGTAGGAAGGAACAGCAGCGCGGGACCATGCGAAGATGGCGGCGATGACCAGGAGGAGCACTGCCGGGCGGCCTTCCCTGGCTAGCCACCGTAAGCTCGCGCGAAGCGAGAGTTCCTTCGGGGGATGCCATAGCGCCTCGTAGAGCAGAAGCAATACCGGCAGCGTAATCGCCACTTCCTTCGACCCGAGGGCAAGGATGAACAAACCGGCCAGCACAAAGATGTTAGACAAGGCAGGAAGCGTTCCCCTCAGCCGGATCCGCAGGTAATACCCGAAGGACGCAGAGAAAAACGTGTACGCGAGGACATCGTAAACCGTACCCGAGCTGTAGTAGAGGTCGGACATCCGCACATGAAAACTGCCCAGGAGCGCGGTAAGCCAGCCGGTCTCGGCAGATTTGGTAATGAGGGAGGAAACCCAGTAGGCCAGAACAATGTTGAGACCGAGGAAGAGCATGCAGACTGCACGGTAGGGGAAAGGGTCCAGACCGGCAAGCGCAAAGATGCTGCGGTAGAAGAGGGCGCCGACCGGACGGTAAAAAGGCTCAAAGAAAACGACGGCGGATTTGAGGACGAGACCGAGAGGTGCGGACCATGCCCCGTACAGGTTCATCAGATCGTCTGGCGTGAACCGAGCATAGATCCCGTCTCCCGCATTCCATAGGAAGAAGCAGAACACGATAACGGCGGATGCCGCTGCGGCAAATCTGCCTTGGGCCGGTTTCGTTCTCATCGCGGCGACGGTCCCGCTGCATCCAGCCGCGACTGCCTGCGGTCGAGAACCAAGTCCGCCAGCTCCTCCATGCGATTCACCAACAGATCCGGAGGCTCCTCTTCGAATCCCTCCGGCTGGAATCCGTAGGTCACCCCGCAGCAAAGGATGCCCGCATTTCGCGCCGTCCGGACGTCCACCGCGCTGTCGCCCACCATCATCGCCAGTTGCCGGTCGACACCGGATTCTTCCAGCAACATCTCTACGCCAATCGGGTGCGGCTTCTTGTGCTCGAAGCTGTTGCCTCCGTAGACCTGGAAGAAATGCGTGCCGACTCCAAGTCCGTTGAGAATGTCCTTGCTAATCCTCACCGGCTTGTTGGTGAGCACCGCCATCTTGACGCCGTGCTCGCGCAAGCGGTCAAGCGATTTGCGCACGCCGGGATACAGCCGCGTATGGTCCAGCATGTGCTTCCGGTAGTAGTCCAGAAAGTAGTCGAGGGCCCGCTGCACATCATCCTCGGATGCTTCGGGTCCCATGGCCCGGCGTATCAGGACGGGCGCCCCGTTGCCCACATACGTGGCGATCAGCTCGTGTGAAAGCGGCGGCATCCCCATGAAATCTCGCGTAGCGTTCACGGAGTGCGCCAGATCAAGCTGGGAATCGATCAGCGTCCCGTCCAGATCAAAGATGAGAAGGTCCATTACTGTATAGGATGCAACAGCGCGGAGAGACTCGACCGCCGCCGCGTGACAATCTGGTGTCAGATCTGGTGTGTCGGCAGGCGTTGGACGCCTTTACGGAGCATCTTCGACCACGTCTTCTTGACGTGCTCGTAGCTTGCGGCGAAGCCGTCTCTGAGCTCGCGAGGGGCAATCGCCGCCAGGACCGAAGCCGCTTCAATTACATAAGGTGACAGGCGCGACTGCACGACCGCGGAAGGAGGCGGACCAGGAGTGAACGCCATGATCGCCATTAGGAGGGCGATGGCAATCAGGAGGCCGCGGACAAGTCCGAATGCCGCCCCTACGGCACGGTCGAGCCAACCGAGGCCAGCCGCTTTGAAGAGCTTCGAGACGATCCACCCAAGAAGGGAACCTGCAATCAGCGCCGAGACCAGCACGGCGAAGAAGCCAAGCAGATTTGCCAGGGATCGCGAACCGACAACCGGAGCAAACAGGGATCCCGCCGTCCCATAAAACCATACGCCCAGCACGATGCCCGCGACAGCAGCAGCTATGCCGATTCCCAGCCGGGCGAAACCCTTCGTTATGCCGGTGATCACCGAGAGTGCAATCACACCGCCGAGCAGGATGTCCAGCCAGTTCACAGTGACTTTCCGGTTAGCGCCCTATAGGCTTCCTTGTACTTTTCACCGGTTCTAAGCGCGACATCGGGAGGCAGCGCTGGTGCGGGCGGCTGCTTATTCCAATGAATCGATTCCAGATAGTCGCGCACGTACTGTTTATCGTACGACGGCTGCGGGCCGCCGGGCTTCCAGCTTTCCCTAGGCCAGAATCGGGATGAGTCAGGCGTCAAAACCTCATCGGCCAGCGTGAGCTGGTCACCGACAAAACCAAACTCGAACTTCGTGTCGGCGAGAATAATCCCCCTCTGTTCGGCGTATGCCGCCGCTCGCCGGTAAATCTCGAGCGTCAGGTCACGAAGTCTTGCGGCGAGTTCCGCTCCCACAAGAGATACGACGCGGTCGAAGGAAATGTTCTCGTCGTGTCCCGACTGGGCCTTGGTCGCAGGCGTGAAGATGGGCTCGGGCAGACGGTCGCTTTCGCGCAATCCGGGAGGAAGTGCAATTCCACAGACCGTCCCGCTCTGTTTGTATTCCTTCCACCCGGAGCCGGAGAGATAGCCGCGAGCCACACATTCCACGTCAATCATGCGCGCCTTACGGACGAGCATCGACCGCCCCTCCAACTGATCCCGATACCGCCGCAGCGGCTCAGGGTATTCGTCAACGCACGCCGTGATCAGATGGTTCGGGACAACTCCGGCCAGAAAGTTGAACCAGAAAAGGGAAATTTGAGTGAGGACGCGGCCCTTATCCGGAATTCCCGACCCGAGAATGTAGTCGAAAGCCGAGATGCGATCCGTGGTGACGATCAGCAACCGGTCGTCACCGACGCGATAGATGTCGCGCACCTTGCCGCGTCCGGCCAGTTCGACCTCGGGGATCCGGGTTTCCAGCAAAATTTCGCTCATAACGACGCCCGAGCAGCCAGCGCCCGCGCCCTGCTTGAAGATTGTTGCATCAACCCGCTGTTGTAGCACGGGCCGGACGGCTGGACAACTCAGGAGGTCCGGATAAGAGCCAGACTGCTTTATCGGAAGACGACGCCGAAGCGAAATTCTCCGAAACCGCTAAGGTCGTAGCCGCCCGGGTATCCCCGGAGCTCTGCGCGCAGACCGATGCGCGGAAGCATCCAGTAGTGAACTCCTCCCCCAACGTTCGCCCACAGCCCGGTGTTGTCGTTCTTATGGCCGATTGAGAAGCCCGCCGTCAGGAACGGATCCAGCCGCCGCAGCTCGATTGGAAGATGAAAACTGATGTTTCCGGAGCCGATGACTCCGTTGCCATTCTTTGCAATCCCGCCGATCTCGCCGCCCATCGTAACCAGCGGGGCCACCCTTCCTTCGCCGCCAATCCCGTAACGGAAGGCCCCGCCTACACCACCTCTCCCACCTCCGAAGGTGCCTCCGATAAATCCATACCCGAATGATTGCTGCGCAAAAGCGCCGTCCGTACCAAATACAGCAAGTGCAAGAACAAACAAAACGATGTGTTTCATAGATCGCTATGCACTCACTCTACCTAATCGCGCCGCTGCAACCTACTTCACGTTTGTAAACGGTAATGCACTCGAAGAGAGCACAGGTGTTACACGGCAGCCGCTGGCGGGCGGAATTCGGGCGAGCCGCGAATGATCGTTACGAGCTATCTGGATCCGGCCAAAGCCAGGCAGATCCCACGTACAAGCTCGCGTTCGAGGAGCCGTGCCAGCCGGTGAGAGGACAGGGACAGGAGGTGTCATCCTGCCCTTGCGCAGCGATCGAGAGTGCAAAACAAGCGATTCCAAGACCACGTATCGCAAGGAGACTGATGTTCATTCGTCAGTCCTGTCATTCTTCAACAAGGCCATCTTTTCCATTTGAGAAAACAATCCTTGCTGGAATGCCCGTCGGAACCGGCGTAGCTCTGAGGTATGATCAACAGCGATGCATTGGAACGACGCAGCCGAAGACTTACTGAATCAGATCCTCTCCCGCACGCCGAGGCCGGTCCGGGACGAAACAGAAGACCGCATTCGCGACGCGGCTCACGCACTGGCAGAAGAAGAAGGCAAGAGGCGCATCGGTGTGGAAACCGTGATCGCGGCCTGGGTTCAGTGCACACCGGAGGCGCTCCGGCCGGACCTCCCGCGACAAATGGAGTCCATGGGCCTCGACCCGCACGAATACGAAGCACAGCTCTCCGGCCTCATGGACTAGCTGAGGCTACGCGTCGTTACGTTGGTAATCTTTGCCGGAAGGAATTACAACCACCACTTGAACGTGCTCCCCTAACCAACAGACATCATTGATATTTAACAGGATCTTACGTGGCATGTTACGTGCTGGATATTAGGACAGGAGGAGCCGATGAACTGGGACCGGATCGAGGGGAACTGGAAGCAGCTCAAAGGCGCCATCAAGCAGCGTTGGGGCCGGTTGACCGACGACGACATCGCAGAGATGGAGGGACGTCGGGACAAGATAATCGGAAAGCTCCAGCAGCGTTACGGAATGGCGCGCGACGAAGCTGAGCGGCAAGTGGATGAGTGGCACGAGTCGCAGCGCAGCGTGAGCCTTTGAGAGGTTGGTTGCACTCTTTTTAAAGGCTTGCCCGTCGTCCGATGACCGGTAATACGGCTGTCGGGTGATAGGGCGAGAAGGGCAGGTTTGTAGCCTGCCCTTTTTTCATGTCCGGAGGGGATTTACCTTATAGGTATGCGAATCTTTCCCCTCTGGGCGGCGGCGCTGACGCTCCTTCAGGCTGCAGCGCTAGCGCAATCTCCAACCGTCGCGGAAGTGAAGGCATTCCTGGATGCCGCCGAAGCGCGGTTGCTTCAGCTCACCACCGAGGCAGGCAGGGCCCAATGGATTCAGGCCACCTACATCACCTACGACAGTGAGATCATAGCGGCTCAAGCCGGTGAGAAGCTGGCGAGCGCACAGGCCGAGCTTGCAAAGCAGGCGGCAAAGTATGCCTCGGTAAAGCTCCCGCCAGACCTAGCTCGAAAGCTGATGCTCCTGCGTGTCGGCATCACGCTGCCCGTGCCTTCCGATCCGGCGGCGAGCGAGGAGCTGACGCGGCTCGTCACGGCGATGGAAAGCACATACGGCAAGGGCCGGTATTGCCCCGCAGGCGTCACGGACGAGAAAAAGTGCCTGGATCTGACGGAGATTACGCGGATCATGGCCAACAGCCGCGATGCCAATCAGTTGCTTGACGTTTGGCGCGGCTGGCGGACGATCTCGCCGCCAATGCGAGACAACTATCGCCGGTTCGTCGAGCTTTCGAACAAAGGAGCGGTAGAGCTCGGGTTTCCCGATACAGGTGCACTATGGCGGTCCCGGTATGATATGCCGCCGGACGATTTTGCGCGGGAAGTGGACCGGCTCTGGGAACAGGTCAAACCCCTCTACGTCTCACTTCATGCCTACGTCCGGTGGAAGCTGCGCGAAAAATACGGAGACATCGTACCGGAGCGAGGCCCCATCCCGGCTCACCTGCTTGGCAATCCGTGGGCGCAGTCCTGGGATAACATTTATCCGCTGCTCGCACCTCCGAACGCCGATCCGGGATTTGATCTGACGGACATACTGAAGGCCCGCAAGGTCGATGCGAAGGAGCTGGTGCGCTATGGCGAGCGTTTCTTCACCTCGCTCGGCTTCGCACCGCTGCCTCAAACATTCTGGGAGCGCTCCCTCTTCGTAAAGCCCGCAGATCGCGAAGTTGTTTGCCACGCCAGCGCCTGGAATATCGACAGCGTCGACGACCTGCGCATCAAGATGTGCATTGACATCACGGGCGAGGAATTTGGCGTCGTCCACCATGAGCTCGGTCACAACTTTTATCAGCGGGCTTACAACAAGCAGCCCTTCCTGTTTCGAGAGAGCGCCAATGACGGGTTCCATGAAGCGGTCGGCGACACGATCGCGCTATCCATCACGCCGGAGTACCTCGTCAAGCTCGGATTCCTGGAGAAGCCGACGGATCCTTCGAAGGATATCGGTCTTCTCCTGCGCCGCGCGCTCGATAAAGTCGCCTTCCTTCCCTTTGGCCTCCTGGTCGATCAATGGCGCTGGAAAGTGTTCTCAGGGCAGATTACGCCGGATCAGTACAACAAAGCGTGGTGGGAGCTGCGACGGAAATACCAGGGAATCGACGCTCCAGTGCCTCGCTCCGAGAACGACTTCGACCCAGGGGCCAAGTACCACGTACCTGCAAACGTACCCTATACGCGGTACTTCCTGGCTCACATCCTGCAGTTTCAATTCCACCGTGCACTGGCGCAAGCCGCCGGCTGCACTGATCCGCTCCACCGGTGCTCAATCTACGGAAACCAGGAAGCTGGACGGCGCTTGAACGCGATGCTTGAGATGGGTGCTAGCCGGCCCTGGCCTGACGCCCTACAGGCGTTGACTGGAAAGCGCCAGATGGACGCCACCGCAATCCTCGATTACTTCGTGCCGCTGCAAAAGTGGCTCGACGAGCAGAACAAAGGGAAGCCCATCGGCTGGTAGAAATCGGCTGCAGCGCAAACAGTACTATTCTCCCCAGATTTGTCGGATGCAGAGCCAATGGCGCCGGCGTCCACCATGTAGGGAGAATGAAAATGCGCACTCTCCGATACATTTGCGCGGCTGCCGTGGCGGCGGCCGCCTTGGGACTTTCGGGCTGTGCGAGTCGCACGTTACAGCCCGCCGCAGGTGTGCAAACCCTGCCCGGCGATCCGCAAGCGGCTGTGGGAGAGGCGGCCGGCGTCCGAATGGTCGTCAGAGCCAACGCGTGGAAAGCGGATCCGAGCGACCTGAAAGACGTGATGACGCCAATCCGCGCTACGATCGAGAACCGCAGCGGGCGGCCCCTGCAGATTCGTTACAGCGACTTCCAGCTTGTGTCCGACTCGGGCTTCCGTCACAATGCGATTCCGCCTTATCAAATCAATGCATCTATATCGCGGGTGACACCTGTCAGTGCGCGATTCGGCTATGACGCCTTCTGGGTGTCGCCGTATTACTCGGGATTCTATGGCCCCTATTTGCGCCCCTGGGGCGGCTATTGGGCGTACGATCCGTGGTATTACGGCACTTACTATCAGGTCTGGCGGGAGCCTCTGCCGACGGAAGACATGCTGGAGCTCGCGATTCCCGAAGGAGTTCTTGATTCGGGCGGCCGCCTGAACGGATTCCTCTACTTTCAAAAAGTATCTGGCGATACCAAAGCAGTGACGTTCCGTGCCGGGCTTGTCGACGCATTCGGGCAGGGCCAGTTCGGCAGCATCAATATTCCGTTCGTAGTGGCAACAAAGTGATGAGCAGAAGGATCCCTGTTTCGATACAATCTTCGAGGTTGTGAGTGCTCCTTCATCGCTTTTGGGTCCACTTGTGATCGCCGCGTTGGCGGCGGCTGCAATCGGGGTGCGGCGGTCGAAACGCTTCCAAGGATTTTCCTTCACGTTCTCTGTGTTCACGTTCGTAGCCGCCGCAATGTTCTACCCTGCAGCGTTCCACAGTTGGGGTGGATTTCAGCTAAGCCGCCTGATCGTGCCGCTCATTCAGATCATCATGTTCGGAATGGGCGTCGGCTTGAGCGTAGAGGACTTTGCACGTGCGCTGAACATGCCGAAGGCTGTGAGCGTGGGAATGCTCCTTCAGTTTTCGGTGATGCCGGTGGCAGGGTGGACGATTGCGAGGCTCTTCGGCTTTGAGCCTGCCATCGCCGCGGGGGTCGTCCTGATCGGCTCGGTCCCGGGCGGTGTTGCTTCCAACGTGATTACTTATCTCGCCAAAGGGAACGTAGCCCTGTCTGTCACGATGACGGCCTGCTCGACGATGATGGCGCCCGTCATGACGCCCCTGTTGATGAAGACGCTCGCAGGGCAGTATGTACCGATCTCGTTCTACGAGATGATGATGTCGATTGTCGAAATGATTGTCCTCCCCATTGTGGCCGGTCTCATTGCCAATCGACTCATTCACGGACGCGCCTTATGGCTCGACAATCTCATGCCTGTGGTCTCCATGGGCGGCATCTGTTTCATCATTGCCATCATTACTTCGGCCTCCCGCGACAAACTTCTCGAAGTTGCACCGGTATTGATTCTCGCCGCGGTCCTCCACAACGCGATCGGATATCTGTTGGGTTACTGGGGCGCCCGGGCCCTGGGGCTTGGTGAGTCGGATGCGCGGACAGTCTCCATCGAAGTGGGCATGCAAAACGGTGGCATGGCTTCAGGCCTCGCGGTCAACGTCCTTCGAAGCACGGATGCAGCCCTCGCGCCCGCTATTTTCGGCCCCTGGATGAACATCTCCGGCTCCGCCCTCGCATCCTGGTGGCGTCGGAAGTCGGAGCGCGCCGAAGCCAAAGAAGCCGCAGCGCAAGCGATTTCGGCGCGCGGCTGAGGAAGTTCCCGGACAGGACGGCGCCCGTCACAAAGAACAGCCGTCTATAATGGCAACACCACGTTGGACGCCGTGTCGGAGTGCGCCGTAATGAAGATTACCATTCTGCCTCTCGTTCTCCTGTGCCTTCCGGCCCTTCAGGCGGAGACGGTCGTCGATCTCCTACAGCAGAAGACGCTTCAGAACATCGCGGAGATTGACAGGAAACTGGACGGCGTTCTGGGTGTCGCAGCGATCGATTTGACGACCGGCCAGACGATGCACTATCACGGAGACGTCGTCTTCCCGCAGGCAAGCTCGATCAAGATTCCGATCCTGATCCGCATGTTTCGCGCTGCACGCGCTGGCGAGTTCTCCTTGAACGATCAGATCACCCTCACCTCCAAGGACAAAGTAGGCGGCAGCGGGCACCTTCAACAAGCGCTCGCCAAGGGGCCGGTGACGCTTTCGATACGTGAATTGGTGACCGCAATGATTGAGACCAGCGACAACACGGCCACCAATCGCTGCATTGCCATGGTGAAGATGGAGCGCGTGAATCGCATGCTCGACGAAATGGGATTCCTCAACACGCGCCTCCGACGAATCATGATGGATACTGCGGCCGCGGGGAGAGACGAAGAGAATGTGTCGACTCCCAACGAGATGGCTCGCCTCGTCGAGAAGATCTACCGAAAGGAAGCGGCGCACGAAGAGGACTGCAACGAGATGCTGGCCATCATGAAACGGGTGAAAGCATCGCTGCACAAGGCAGTTCCACCTCGCGTCGAGGTCGCTTCGAAACCCGGAGGGGTGCCAGGTGTGAAGTGCGAAACCGGCATCGTCTATCTGCCAAACCGGCCCTTCGTTCTCAGCGTCATGTCGACCTTCGTCAGACCCTCGGCAACGCCTGTAGAGGACGTGACCCGAGTCGTTTATGCCCATTTTGAGCGCCTTGCCCAAAGCAACAAATTCGGCAACCAATGGCGTTAGCGACCTCTGTAGAATAAGGTGGCTATGGAACTGAAGGGGAAACGGATCGCAATCCTCGTAGACGATCTCTACGAGGAGATGGAAGTCTGGTATCCACTTTATCGTCTACGTGAAGCCGGCGCGGAAGTGGTAACAGTCGGCGCCAAGGCCGGCACCACGTACTCCAGCAAGCGGGGCTACCCGTGCGTTGCCGACAAATCCTACGACGAAGTCAAAGCCGCCGATTTTGACGGCGTGATTTTGCCTGGCGGCTATGCGCCGGACCGCGTCCGCCGATATAGCGCCGCCATACAGTTTGTGAAGGACATGAACCTCCAGGAAAAGCTTGTGGCCGCTATCTGCCACGGCCCCTGGATCGCCTGCTCTGCGGGGGTTTTGCGCGGAAGGCGAGTGACTTGCTTCTTTTCAATTAAAGACGACGTCGTCAACGCCGGCGGGCTCTACGAGGACTCGGAAGTTGTCGTCGACAATAACCTCGTCACCTCTCGCCAGCCTGATGACTTGCCGGCCTTCTGCCGAGCGGTGATCGGCGTCCTGACGAGAACACCGGTATCGACGCTGTGAGACTGCTACTTCCTCTTGCATTCACTTGTGCCGTTGTAGCACTCGGCCAGGACGGCGCTACAAAGGAGAACTGGACAGACTACGGCGGCACGCCCGCTTCCTGGCGATATAGCTCGCTCGACCAGATCAACCGGTCGAACGTCGCGAAGTTGACGCCTAAATGGATTTTCCAGACCGGTGATCCGGACGGCGGTCTCAATGTGACGCCGATCGTGGTGGATGGCGTCATGTACGTCTCCTCCAGCCGGAACCGGGTCTTCGCCCTCGACGCCGAAACCGGGCGGGAGATCTGGCAATACCGCTATCAGTTTCCCAAGGACTTCATTGTGAGTTACGGCCCGTGGAATCGGGGGGTTGCAGTCGCGCACGGCCGTGTATTCATGGGGACACTCGACAATCACGTCGTCGCGCTCGATCAAAAAACGGGCCGCGAGTTGTGGAAGGTCAACGTCGAGGATTACAAGCAGTGCGGATGCAACATCACCGGCGCCCCCCTCGTTGTGAAGAACAAGGTGATCGTCGGAGTAACGGGCGGCGATTCCGCTCACCGCGGTTACCTCAACGCTTTCGACGTCGAGACCGGCCGGCACTTGTGGCGCTTCTGGACGATTCCGGCTAAAGGCGAACCCGGGAACGAAACTTGGGAAGGCGACAGCTGGAAATATGGCGGCGGCGCCACATGGATGACCGGATCCTACGATCCCGAGCTGAACTTGCTCTACTGGCCTGTCGGGAACCCCGCCGCCGACTTCTATGGCGGCGACCGCCGCGGATCGAACCTCTACACGGACTCCGTCGTCGCGCTCGATCCGGATACGGGCAAGCTGAAATGGTACCACCAGCAGATTCCGCACGACGTCTGGGATTTCGACACCGCTTACGAATGTGTGCTTTTTGATGCGCCTGTCGATGGCCGTATGCGGAAGCTTCTGCTGAACGTAAACAAAGGCGGCATGACCTTCGTCATTGACCGGACGAATGGTAAATTCGTCTCCGCCTGGCCTGTAGTAAAGCACTTGAATTGGATCACGGGAGTGTCACCCGAAGGTGAGCTGCTCGGGCGGAATGAGCCCGAAGTGGGTAAAACGAAGTTTCTCTGCCCCAGCATCGGCGGCGGCCGGAGTTGGAACCAGGGCGCCTACTCTCCAAAGCTGAAGTGGTATTTCACGACCGGCATTGAATGGTGCCAGGATGTCACGGCAACTCCCGAGGAACCGCGCGAAGGACAGTTCTGGTTCGGAGGATCGTTTACCCCGAAGGATCCCCCGGGCGAGCGCGCGCACGGCCACCTGGGTGCGTATGATCCTGTGACCGGCAAACGTCACTGGCTTTACAAGCCCACTTATCCCTTGCTCGCATCTGTTCTTGTCACCGCCGGAGACCTTGTGTTTACAGGCGATCCCGAGGGTTACTTCTTCGCACTCGACGCTCGAACCGGCGAGAAGCTGTGGAGCTTCCAAACCGGCTCCGGACACCGCGGATCTTCGATAACCTACGCGGTCAAAGGCCGGCAGTACATAGCCACACCCTCCGGTTGGGGATCCGCTCTGGCCGGCATGGTGGCTCAGATGTGGCCGGAAGCCGAGAAGTTTCGCGGCGGCTCCACGATTATCGTTTTCGGCCTTCCGGAGGAGCGATGACGATCGTGTTGGCGCTTCTTCTGGCGCAGGCTGCAGCACCAGCGCCTGATCTCGCCCGAGGCGAGAAGATTTTTTCCCAAAGCTGCGCGATCGGCTACTGTCACGGCGCAAAGGGCGCTGCGAATCGAGGCCCCCGGTTGCGGGGACGGCACTTTGAAAGGCAGTACCTCATACGAGTCATCCGGGACGGTATCGCCAACACAGCGATGCCGGCCTTCAAGGCAACCCTCAATGAGGCCGATCTCAACGCTGTCATTGCCTACGTAGAAAGCCTCTCCGGCGCCGCCGATACAAGCGGGCATGAAGTCAGTTCCCTGCCCGCCGTGAAGCCTGCAGCCCCAGTCGCTGAAGCTCACCCGGGCCGCAGTCTCTTCTTTGACGCAACAAAGGGAACGCGCTGCGGATCCTGCCACGTCGTCGACAACCAGGGCGTCGCTGTCGGTCCTGCTTTAGCGAGGGCAGCAGGGACGAGCGCTGACATTTTGAATGCCATCCAGAAAGGCAAAGCGAATCGGGTCAGAATGGTGACAATCCGCGGCGAAGCGCCGTTTCCCGCGATCGTTGTGGAACAATCTTCGGACACGGTTCGTCTTTACGATTTGAATTCCATGACTCCCGTACTGCGGACGCTCCCCGCGCGCGATGTGACAATCGGTCCTGCTTCCGATTGGCTGCACGGTTCACTCGTAAGAGGCTATACCGCCGCCGAACTGACGATGATTGCCAGCTACCTGAGCTCTCAATGACCGAACCCGTAATCGTCGTACAGCACCTGAAGAAACGATACGGCGACTTCGAAGCAGTTCGTGGGATCGACTTCGAGGTATACGCAGGCGAGGTCTTCGGCCTGCTCGGGCCTAACGGCGCGGGGAAGACAACCACGGTCGAGATTCTGGAAGGACTCCGCTCCCGGACCGAGGGAAAAGTCTCAGTCCTTGGCTTCGATCCGGATCAGCAGGCGGCGCAATTGAAGGACCGGATCGGAATCTCGCTGCAGGCAACAAATCTTCAAGAGAAGATCACTGTGGCGGAAGCGGTTGAGCTATTTGCTGCGTTCTACAGCCGCAAAGTCGATCCTGACATCCTCTTGAGGCGCCTCCAGCTTCAGGACAAGCGCAACAGCCATTACGGACAACTCTCAGGCGGACAGAAGCAGCGATTGGCCCTTGCGCTTGCCATGGTCAACGATCCGCAGCTTCTCTTCCTCGATGAACCAACGACGGGGCTCGACCCACAGGTTCGTTTGGAGATTCACGAACTGATTGAAGAGCTCCGCGAGAACAAGCGGACGATTCTGCTGACGACACATTACATCGAGGAAGCCGAGCGCCTGTGTGATCGCGTTGCAATTATCGATGAAGGGCGGATCATTGCGATTGGTACGCCTCGCGAGATCCAGGCTCGAACGCTAGGGCAATCAATTATTGAGATTCGATGTACGAGTCCGTTTTCCGATATTGATCTCCCGGCGCGAGAAGGAGACCTGTTGCAAGTCAGTAGCGATGGACGCGGGTTGAGCGTGAAGTCGGGCTGCCCGGCGAAAACCATTGTGGAACTCGTGAAATGGGTCGATCAGAACGGCCTGGAGCTGGAAGATATCCACCTGAAGCGGCCGACACTGGAAGACGCTTTCATCGAGCTCACGGGAAAGAGCCTGCGCGAATGAAAGCCTACATCGCCAATATCAAGATCAACCTCAAGCTGACGTTGCGGGACAAGATGATCCTGTTCTTCAACTACGCCTTCCCGCTCGTCTTCTTCTTCACTTTTGCGCAGACATTTCGTGCCGCCCAGAGCGGCGTCATAACGCAAATTGTTTCGATGGTCCTGATCCTGGGCGTGCTCGGCGCGGGATTCTTCGGCGCCGGCCTGAGAACGGTGCAGGAACGGGAGCAGAACATCCTTCGCCGGTTCAAGGTCGCGCCCATCGGTCCGGCTCCAATCCTGGTGGCGTCTACGGTCGTCGGATGGCTGGCCTATATGCCTTCGGCCATCCTGATCCTCACTCTGGCCCACTTCGTCTATGGCATGCGGACTCCGGAGCAGCTCCCGTCCCTCCTCCTCTTCCTGTCGCTGGGCGTTATCGCCTTCCGCTCGCTGGGACTGGTGATCGCCGCCGTCGTGAACTCACTCCAGGAGAGCCAGATCATCATTCAGCTCTTGTACCTTCCGATGCTCTTCTTCAGCGGCGCGACGTTTCCGCTGGCGTTCCTGCCCGAGTGGGTTCAGATTGCCGCCCAGTTTCTTCCGGCAACCTACGTGCACACGGGCCTTCAGGGAATCCTGCTGCGAAACGAAACGATCGCCGCAAATGCACCATCCGTCGTCGCGCTGATCTTGACGACGGCGATCTCCACCTTCATCGCCACAAAGCTGTTCCGGTGGGAGAAGGGAGAAAAGCTGCCTGCAAGAGCAAAGCTGTGGCTGCTGATCGTCTTTGCCCCATTCCTGCTGCTGGGCGGATGGCAGGCGTACAGCCGGGAGAATATCGCGAAAGTCAAACTGCTGCAGCGTGAGCTCCAACGCAGCCAGACCTTCCTCATTCGCAACGTCCGAATCTTCACCGGGAGTAAAGTCATCCCTTCGGGATCCCTGCTGCTGCGCCATGGAAAGATCGAGCGCATCTGGAACGGGGATGCGCCCGAAAGCGCACGTGAGAAAGCGGAACTGATCGACGGATCGGGTAAGACAGTCCTCCCTGGCCTAATCGATACTCACACGCATCTCTCCGCTCCCGGCGGCATTCTTAGTGACTGGAAGAACTATCAACCGGAAAAGGCGATGGAACGCGCCCTGGCAGCGTATCTGTACAGCGGCGTCACGGCATTAAGAAGCGCCGGTGATCCGGTCCAGGCCGTGTTTCAGCTTCGGGGAAAATCAAGATCCGGCGAAAAGACGCTCTCTGAGCTGTTCGTCTGCGGCCCCGTCTTTACAGCCGAAGGAGGCCACGGCACCGAGTACTTTCAGTCCTTGCCCGAGGCCTACCGTAGTAAGGCAATGCAGCAGTTTGCGCGGCTGCCAAAGACAGGGGAAGAAGCCCGTACCCAGGTGCGCGAACTCAAGGCGGCAGGTGTGGA
>Ga0207874_1001172_pt1 | contig 31587 bp, 29 predicted proteins | sample HigsolmetaAR201D_FD_184833 | JGI IMG/M metagenome (GOLD analysis project Ga0207874, IMG submission 184833) | Ionic liquid and high solid enriched microbial communities from the Joint BioEnergy Institute, USA - AR20-1-D (SPAdes) (version 2) ...
TGGCGCGGATGTAGCGCTTGAGCATCTTCTTTTTGCATCCGTCGAACAGGCACACCAGGTATTCCTGGTGCACGCTCTCCTCGACGGGAACGGCGGGTTCCTTCGGCAGATGCGCCCAGCGTTCCGACGCCGACTGGATTTCCGTCCTGGACTTCGGGGCGAGCCCGGCATCGTCCTGAGCGACGTCGCCAGCGTTGCGCACACCGGTCATCAGCTCCTCGCGGACCTGCCGGATGAAGGCGATCGTCTCTTCCTTTGTCAGGCTGTTGTTGGCGAGGAAGGCCTTCGTGATGTCCGTAATCCCGCGCAAGATCTCCGCGGTGACGTCCGTGTTGGCGGTGACGGCGGTATCGACGGCGTTGCTCATTGGGTCCTCCGACTTTTCCTTCTGCGGTTTTCACCGGATCCTGTTGTTCGTTCCAAGGGAGGTCTCTTTCCCTCCCTTCACCCCCATAATCGCACCGTATAAGGACTGGTTCCATCGAGGTTCAAAAAAATTTTCATGAAACCTCGATTGATGCCACGGATCCTTTTTTCGCATCCTTATTTGTTCTCCTTTTGTTCTATTCTTCGAACTCTTTGGGCTATTGGCCCGGCGCCGTGAATCCGAAGCCGCGCAAGCGTTCGAAATGCTGCGGCCATGAGGAGGATGAGGCGACGGGACGCCCTACCCGGTTCGGCGCAACAAGGACGCGGGCCGAACTTCCGGACGACAGGCCATGGCCGACGCAAAGGCAGCTTCAACCGGACCCGTGCCATGTTTGATCGACGCTCAGACGCCCCGCGATCAAGCGTCTCGGCCATGACACGGCGCACCGTCATCCGCTCGCGGGGGAGCCCGCCCTGACAGGGCGCTGCGCATCGGTTTGGATGCGCTCGTTCGTCGCTGACCGATTCTCGGTCCTGTTCACACGTGAACAGAAATAATATCAATTGCTTATGCCGCCGTTACCGGGCGGTGTCCGATGGGCCGTCTTCGTCGTCCCCGGTCGACATTGCGTTTCCTTCGGTTCGTGCAACCTCGATGCTCCGTCGACGTAGCACCATCATTGCCTGCGCCATTTCACCGATCTCGTCCTTGCGGTCGTCCCCCTCCACGTCCATGGGGATGCCCCCGGCTGCCAGCATCGAGAGGTAGCCCACCTGCTGATTGAGTGGATCGGAAATACCGGACTTGCCGATGAGCCACGCGACCGCCAGGCAGGCGACGGCGCCGATGACGGTTATGGTGACGAGGATGGTCGTGAGCCAGAGCTTCCGCCAGCTGATTTCCCCTACGAGGAGATTGATCTCGGAGATCTGTTGCCCGGTGAATGATCGTACAGCGATCCGAAGTCGTCCCACCGCATCGAGACTGGCCTGGCTCTGCTCGAAGAGTTTCGCTCGGCGCTCCCGTTCTGGAACGTCTATCATGGCCTGGGCCATGTCGTAGGTCATCTTGAGCTGTCGGCCGTACGCGTCCGCGAGTTCAAGGATCTGGTCGATCTCGGCCCCCTCGGTCTCGTCGGCGAGCTTCTTGAACTCGGTGACGTAGTTCCTGAAGTGCCTGACTTCCTCGTCGATGCGCCGACGCGCGGCGTCGATCGTCTCGTTGGTGGGATTCGCCGCCATCCAGAGTTCGGCGGAGTTCATGGAGTTCGCCCGCACCTCCATCTGCGACGCGAGCAGCGCCTTCAAACCGGCCGAGTGCCGCTCGGCCGCGCCCTCATAGAGACTTCCTAATGCCAAGACACCAGCTGCGCCGAGTGCCACGGCAACAATGACGAGGCACACGGAGAGCAGCATCACCTTCGGGAGAACCCGAAGGCGAGCTAGGTACGACATCACCGATCCCTTCCGCCGAGTTACGCCAGGAGCCCCCAACGCTCCGCAGGTCCAGCGCAGACTGGCAGTCGTGCTCTAAGCCTCGCGCGGCCAGTTGGCAATACGGAATGACGAAAGTGCCAAACGTCGAGGCCTATCATATCCTGGACGGAACGATCTTTGGTGAGAGGAGAGCCTAAATTTTTGAGCGGTGGGCCCCGATGTCGCACCTCGACCGCAGATCTCATGATGACCTTTGTATTATGGCCACATGGCGACGCGGTCCGGCCAACTCATTACATGTTGAAATCAAACGTATGCGAACATGTCGTCGCCTTGCGAGTGATCGAAAGCCTTCATCCGGGCGTGCCGTGAATGGCGGCCAGGATGCACAACCAAACAGAGGCTCTCCGTGGCGACCTAGCCGGACTTAATCTCGATCAAATCCATGATATGGTATTAGCATTCGCCGCTGCGGATTCTGCTTCCATATTGAATTCAGTGTTTGGTTCACGTTTCCGATGATATATCGGTCCGAGTCATCTCCGCCCTTGGGCGCGCTCTACCCCGTTGACGATCGCATTGCTCGGCACGTGGCCTACGAGGCGTGGGTTCGCGGTTACCTGCCGTTCGAGGGAGACCTCGTGCAGCTTCGGGTCATCGACCATATAGGAACCTACACCTTGCCATTTCCATGCGAACTGAGGGCTGGCGTATGGGTCAACGCAACGACCCGCCAACCAATTGAGGTGCCCGTCGTCGCGTGGAGGACGTGGAGGCAATCAGCGTCTCAACGCCTACCTGAAGCCGGGATGCCGGGGGGCGGACTGCCGGAGTGTTCTCCGCGTAGCGCGGAGATGAAGTTCGCGACCCTTCCGTGAATGTTGTCCATCGTGGACAGCTGATCATTGTCGTTTGACTCACCGAACGCCACCGCTGGCTCATCCAGTATCTTGAGCACCCCGGCGAAGTGCCTGTGCAGTTTCTCGATCTTGCCCGTCATCCGGGAATGCAATGTCGCGATCGAGACCGGGCGAAGTTCCTTTCCAACTCGGTCATAGAAAAGGCCCTTGTTCGCCCTGGCCTCCCGGGGGAATGCCTTCGCCGCATTCTCCTTTGGCGCGACATCGAACAGACGCAGAAGCCGCAGCGCGCCCTGGCGGCCCATGACGTGCGTTAGGTAGGTCTCGGATTCCGTCAGCGGGCGGCCGAGCACCTTCTCTACCGCCTCCCGGTCGGCCTTCGCCATCTCCCCGGCCATCGCGGCCGACAGGTAGACGTTGTAGCGCAAGTTCATGATATGCCTGCGGGCCTGAAGGTCTGGCACGTGCAGCCTGCCCTTGTGAACTCTGATCTGCGCCGCCTCCACCGCGTAGCCGTACTTGGCCCCATACTTCTTCATCATCGCAAGCCACGTTCCCTCGAGGAACTGGAATGGGCCGCGGCCGCTGGAGGTCTGCGCCACTTGGTTCTTGCCGAGGGACGATTCCTGCGCGCATTTCGCCAGCAGGTAGGCAGGATCCTGCCCCGTGTCGTTTGCGGCGTCCGCGATTTGCCTAACGAACCCTTTGCTGGCGGAAAAGGGACCAAACTCGAGATACCTCGCCTCGTCGAGGACGCGATCGATACCGAGGAACGCGTCCCCATTGAGTTGGGGGCCCTGCTCGGATAGGGCTGCAGTGGCCGTGTCCATGGGCCCGAAGCCGAGCCCCGTGATGTTGTCGGCAAGGAAAGTCGTGCCGTTGAGGTCCGGCATCCTTGTCGTGGAGAGCAGTCCCGGCATGGACGCGAGAATGGGTAGTCGGGACAGAACGTCGAAGGATCCAGGTACCGGGGCGTCGGCGCTGACGCGGTGCTCGACACGCGACAGGGGATCTGCGGCCGCCGACGGCCCCAGGGTGTCGATACCGTCGACACCGCGGGGCGCAATCACGACGGGATCCAACGTCGCGATATGGCCGTCGTCTACCCCCTCGTTCGACGCCTTGATCGGCGAGTTCGACCCCGAGGAGTTGGCGAGAGTTATTGATCCCTCAGGTGCCTCGAGGACCTCGGCGAGCGTCACGGGACGTGAGAGGCCTTCGGCGCTGCGGAGCTCCCCCGCCGCCGGCTTCACTACCTTCCCGTCTGTCATGTTTCGGTAAAGGACGCGGCCGAACTCGATGCCCTGCTTCCTGAGCTTCCGCAGACCGGCCATCGTCCTGCGTTCGTCGACCTTGAAGGTCCCGATTTCCCGCTTGCCGGACTCGAGCGCGTCAACGACCTTGAGGATTCTCTCGAACTCCGGGACCAAGCCGGAATGCTTCCGTAGGTCGTCGAGAGGCCTCCTGCCGTCGAATCCGGCTTTCCGCATCCCGTCGCGCATGTCGAGCTTGTGGATGAGCTCGTTCTTCCGCAGCCCGTACTTCGCCTGGATGTCCTTGGCGAGGCCCGCGAGCCCCGCGAGGTCGAGCTTCATGAATCGTTCGCTGGACGCCAGCCTGTCCCAGTTCTCGAGGATCCGGTTGAGGATGTGCGACGAGAAGTGCGTGTCGCCTGGACTGCCCAGCATCTCCACGTGCTCGCGCATCAGCGCGACGACCTGCACGAGCTCCCTCGGAGCACCTTTCTGAATGGCGCGCAGTGCGGCGAAGGCATCGGCGATCTCCTCCGCCGAGACGAGCTTCATGATCTCGGGCATGCCGGGATCGGTCGCGGTGAGGCAGTGCATGACCTCATGATCCGCGAAGAATGCGTGGAACCAGAGATCATCGACGCCGCTGCGGTCGACGCGGATGTTGTGGGTCTGGTTGGACAGCATCCTGTCGATGTCGAGGTCACGGCCGAACCCGACCACGAGGCAGCCATAGCCGCCCCTCGCGAGGTGTCCGTGGTACGCGTAGCCGTTCGCGTCGCGGGACAGGCTTGCGGCCGCGTCCCTCGCGAAGTCGCTGTTGCCGAAGAAGGAATCGAATTGCGCCCGCGGGTCCTCGTAGCGGTCAAGGACTTTGATCTCGTATCCTGGAACCTTCGGGACCTCGTTCTCGAGCTTCTCCCTGAGGTCCCCAACAATCTTCCTGTAGTCCTCCAGCGAGATTCCGTCGTCAGGATTGCGATGGCGACCCAGCTTCGCGCCCCCGTCGACGGCTTTCGGCGCCGCCACCAGCGCGATCGTGTTGCCGGCAAGCAGGCGCACGCGGGGGGTCTTCTCCATCACCCTTGGAGCCGGCATCTCGATCGTGTAGGCTGGCCCTTTGGTAATCTGGTCGAGAGCTTCGAGGAGGGCTGGGTCGATCATCGTCAGCCCTCCACCGCAAGGCGCGTGATGCGCTGGGGATCGCCATCCAGCCCCATCTCCACGACCAGGGCGGATCCCATTCGGTCGATCATGCCGGAGGCGATCCTGCCGTACAGGGCATCGCTGATGACGCCTCCGGCCCCCATGATGACGATGCGCCTGCCACGTTTGAGCAGGCGCTCAGGGACTTGTTCCGATCGCTCGATGAAGATGGCGACGTCGCCGTTTGCCCCGGCCACGCTGACGCCCGTGATGGCTGGCTCGTCAATGCTGGCGGCGGTGGCGTCCATCTTGCTCCTCCGCAGGCGCATCCCTGCATGTTCGAGGTTGGATCCGAACAGCGAAAGGAACGATAGCCGACGGAGAGCAAGGGATTGGGAGCGAGCTGGTCCCGACATTCGCGCTCGCTCCTTCCGTCCAAATGCGAGGCTTACATCCCGATTCCAGGCGCCTGATGGACTTCACGCGAGGGTCGAAGCGAATCTAGCGAGGCGATCACCTGTTCGCGAACGGCGCTCAGGTCGCTGCCATCGGGCTTCGGGTTCAGCCTGCGGACCATCCCACACCAAGCGACGAGTTCCTCGGGCGACATACGTCCACGGGCCGTTGGCGACGGAAACCTGTCCGCATCCTGAAGCAGGACTGCGTGTCATCAGGTCATGCGGCCGGAGGAGAGCGGTGCTTGCGCCATCACCTCGCACGCATTGCGCATCCACCGCTCGCGCCCGAGCGCGCGGGTGTGTCGGAATTCGATGCCGATGTCATACCGATCCTGCCAGGAGGCGAAGGCGCGCGCCGCCCTCGCGAGAATATCGCGCTCCTTCCGAACCGCTGGATAGACGGTAAGGTCGATGACGGCATCGATGTCGTCCAGTCCAAGCAGCACATGGTCGCCAGGCATGACCTTCTCGGCGACGAGGGCGCGATGGAGCGCGTTAGCGGCTGCCATGATGCAGGCTTCCGTCCGGTCCGCCGGACGTTCCAGGAGCCGTCCGTTAGTCCTGAACGTGGACTTCCCGGACTGGCCGACGCCGGACCAGCCCCACTCACCAGTTGCTTCGTCATGGGCCACTGAAGTCACGATCGTTACATGCATGTCGGGATCCTTCGGTCGCTTGGCCGAAGGATTCAGACGCAGCCCGCAAGGAACGATCTTGGTCGACCTCAGGCCATCTCGGCGCCTGTCGCGGCGGCCTTCTTGCGGGCCAGGGGGGTAACGATCGCGTGCGTCACGTCCCGCGCGATCCCCATCATCATGTGGGAGAACAGATCGGCCGCCTCTGCCCTGAATTCAGCCAGAGGATCGCGCTGGGCGGCCGTCCTGAACCAGACGACGGATCTCATCCCCTCGAGAGCGACGATGTGCTGCTGCCAGGCTCGGTCGTAGGCGGACAGAAGCAGCCTCTTCTCGATCCTCCGCATCGCGTCGGATCCGAGTTCCCGTTCACGGGCCTCAAGGATGGCATCGACCATCTCGAGCGTGCGATCCTTGATCGCGTAGGCGTCGACCGATGGTTCCGCGACCCATGATCCCACGGGAACGTCGATCCCCAACAGCGACCTGAGGTCGTCCTGCAGCCCCTCTACGTCCCATAGGTTAGGATGCACCCTCGCCGCGATGCGCTTGGCGATGAGGTCCTCCACTGCGATGATGCACATGCCCATCACGATGTCGGACACGTCCGACGCGGCAAGGATAGTTCGCCGTTCGTCGAAAATGGCCTTCCTCTGGGCGTGGATGACGTCGTCGTAGCGCTGGAGGTTTCGTCGGATGGCCGCGTTCTCAGCCTCTGCAGCCCGCTGGATCCTGTCGAGGAACCTACTGGAGGCCTGATCCAACGCGAGCCCCTTTTCCGGAATCCGCCACCTGACCCACGGTCGCCGCGAGTATCTGCGGCCACGCCACCTCGTCGCGAGGTCGTCCTCGAGGGAAACGAAGAAGCACGATCGTCCAGGCTGGCCTTGCCGACCGGCGCGTCCGCGAAGTTGGTCATCGATGCGGCGGCTCTCGTGACGCTCCGTGCCGATGACGAACAGGCCGCCGCTGGCTTCCACGAGGCGACGCATCCTCTCTCTGGCCTCGACGTAGGCCTCGGCGGACCTGCCATCTGCGTGCAGGTCATCCACGATCTCCTCCATGTTGCCGCCAAGCTGGATGTCCGTTCCCCGTCCGGCCATGTTCGTCGAGATCGTCACCGCGTACGGACGCCCGGCTCGGGCGATGATCCTGGCCTCATCCTCGTGATGGCGGGCGTTGAGGACGTGGAACGCGCGTCGGAGCCCTGGCGCCGACTCTGAAATTGGCTCGTCAACCCTCATCCGGCGGAAGCCGGCTTTCTCGAGCAAGTCGGCGACGATCTCGGACTTCTCTATAGAAGTCGTTCCGACGAGGACTGGCTGCCCGCGGCCGTTAGCCTCGACGATGGCGTCGACGATCGCCGCGTACTTTGCTTTCTCGGTCCTGAACAGCCTATCTGGCTCGTCGACGCGACGGCTCGGTTTATTCGACGGGACCACGCATACGTCCAGTCCGTAGGTGCCGATGAACTCGTCCCTGGCTGACATGGCCGTGCCCGTGATACCGGCGAGTTTCGGGTAGGACCGGAACAGGTTCTGGTAGGAGATCGAGTTCAGTGTCAGGGTCTCGGGCCTGATCTCGACGCCTTCCTTCGCTTCGATGGCTTGGTGGACGCAGTCGGCGTACCGCCGTCCAGGCATCGCGCGTCCAGTGAACTCGTCGACTATGACGATCTCGCCCTCCCGGACGATGTAATCGCGATCCCGCTTGAAGAGGTGTCTTGCCTTTAGGGCCGCCTGGACATGATGAACGAGATCGGCATTGCCGTGATCGAAGAGTCCGGCGTTCCGCGGAAGAAGACCACAACCGCGCAATAGCGCCTCGAGGTGATCGACACCGGCGTCCGTCAAGACGGCCATCCTCTCCCCTTCGTCGACGGAAACGTCCCTGGCGGACAGCCTTGCAACCGCGGCATCCACTGCGCGGTAAAGGTCGGCCTTGCCGTCACAGGGTGCCGCGAGGACCAACGGCGTTCGTGCCTCGTCCAGGAGCACGGAATCCGCCTCGTCCACGATGGCGAAATGCAGGTCCCGCAGGACGCGCTCGCTGGAATCGAGGCGCATGTCGTCGCGAAGGTAATCAAAACCGAGTTCGGCATGGCTGACGTAGGTCACGTCGCATTGGTACGCCGAGCGACGGTCCGCGTCGTCCATCCCCGAGACGACCACGCCAACGGAGACGCCAAGGCATCCCAGGACCTTGCCAACGATCCCTGCATCGCGTCTGGCAAGGTAGTCGTTCGTGGTGAGGACATGGACACCGCGCCCGGTCAGGCCATGCAGGTAGGCAGGTGCGACAATGGCCAGGGTTTTCCCCTCGCCAGGAGCGAGCTCGACTATCCTCCCCTCGTGCAGGGCGATCCCTGCCAGGAGCTGCTGGGGCCGAAGCTGGAAGTTCAACGTTCTTCGCACCGCGGTGCCAACCAGCGCGAATGCCTCGGCCAGCATCTCGTCCATGTGCCTGCCGTCCGCGATGGCCTGCCTGATGGCGCACGCCCGCGCCGCGATCCCGTTGCCATCGAGCCCTTCGAGACCGGATTCCGCCTTGGCGATGGCGTCGAGAAGTCCTTGCCGCCCCCTGTCCGTGATAATCCCGTCGGCAAGACGCGACAACGATGGCATGCCTCACTCTCCGCTGGGGCGCATCGCGCCCAGTTCGAGGCTATACCGTGCGAGGAAGCCCAACAAGGATTCGCCCCGTCGCCTCGCCTATGGCTCCACGATGACGACAGCCCCTGGCTGGACGAGGTCGTACAGCTCGGAGACGTCCTCGTTGTACATGCGGAAGCAGCCGCTCGAAGCTGCATTGCCGATGGACTTCGGGTCGTTCGTGCCATGGATCCTGAGCAGCCCCTCGGCGAGGTACAGCGCGGCGACGCCCAGGGGATTGCCGCGACCGGGCTTGACGACGGCCGGCAACGAAGGGTTCTCGCGTCTCATGCGCGGGGTCGGACGCCATTCCGGTCGCCACCGCTTATGCGTGATCCACGTCGTTCCGGTCCATTGGGCGCCCGCCCGGCCGACTGCAATGGGATACTGGATGGCCGAGCCGTCGCCCAAAACGAGGTTGAGCTTCCGGGTGGAGGTGCTGATAACGATCGTTCCTGGAGGCAGGTTACGGTCCCACTGAACGATTCTGCCGTCGGCATGCGCAGCCTGGATGGTCAGACAGGCCAGACCGACGGCGATCAGCAGGCGCTTCATGGTCGCTTCCCGAAGATGAATCCTTCGAGGAAGATGCAGCGGCATCCCGCCGGCGGGAACGTCGGCCCAGCCATTTCATCCGTCATGCATCGTCACCGCCGGGGTTCAGGAGGGTGTTCGCATCGATGGTAGGCAATCTTTTCTTGATGAGGTTCGCCTCGCGCTCGAGCCAACGCGCAGCAGATTCGTCTCGTGGAAACGGATGCCGTGATGGATCTTCGCGCTCATCAGGCGTCCATCCACGCTACCCATCCGGCAAGCGACGGCTCGCCGTCAAGGACCACGACCGACGGGAATTCGACGTCCGCCGCGATCATCCGCGCGAGGCGGAACGCGGGCTCAACCAGATGCGGATGCGCGTCCAGTCCCTCGAAGATCTCGTCGCACGCCGGAAGATCCCTGATCGCGACGGGTCCGGCTGCAACTGCCGCCAGACACTGCCGGGCAAGAAGGCGAACGCCCTCCTGATCGACAAAGACATCTCGTGCGAACGCCTCGATCTCGAGGCGAACCTCGTCCTCCGTCAAGCCGAAGTCCTTTCCGATGGGAGCGAGGGGCTCTGTCGGCCCGGTCATGCCGACGTGACGGTCGATGATTCTCACCTCCCGTAGGGTCCGGCGGCGCAGATTCGCATGGATGGCCTTGGCCAAGGCCATCCCGTGGACCGATCGGTCCGTTACGGCTTCCATACGATTCCTTTCGCCGGATCCAGGTTCGATATCATGCGGGATGATTTCGGTCATTGGACAAATCCTTTCGTCCATCGCGGCGGCGGCCGCGCCCCGGATTCGATGACCGACTCGGAAGTCCCTGTCAACAATTCGCTATCGAACCCTGACTCGATGGATCACGACCCGATCCCGATGACCTTGGCGGGATCGAAGCCGTTGCCGTTCTGGCGGCCGTATCCCCTGGGATTGCACACCACGCGGGTCGCGCCTGCATGGTAATCGAAGGAACCGTGTACGTGCCCATGAATCCAGAGAGCCGGGCGCGCGGCCTCGATGAGGCCGGACAGGTCACTGGCGTAGGCCGGCGTCAGGGTGTCGTGCTGGTACCTGGGCGCAACGGACCCCGGGTGCGGAGCGTGATGGGTGACGACAACGGTTGGCCCGTCGAAGGGTTCTGCGAGCGCAGTCTCGAGGAAACGCCGCGACCGTGAATGCATCTCGCAGACGTCCTCGGGGCACAGTCGGGCGGTCGGATCCCGGCCGGTGGCGATGTATCGGAAGTCCCTCATCTGAAGGTTCGCCGCCATCATGGCGAGGGGCTGGTTGCCGAACAGGCGGAAATCCGTCCAAAGCGTGCATCCGAGGAACCGCACGCCGTCGATCACGGCCTCCCCGTCTGCCAGAAGATGCAGCCCTTCATGGCGAGAGGCCTCGGCGAGCCCCTCGGCGAGGCCCTCGCTGATCGAGGAACCGTAGAACTCGTGGTTGCCCGGTACGTAGACACAGGGCATACGCGGCAAGATGTTCGCGGCGATCCATCTTACGCCGCCAGCGAGAGGTTGTGTCAGGTCGCCAGCGATGACGCAGACGTCTGCGTCGGGGACCGACAGCGGCGCATCGAGTTCCGAAATCTCGAGATGCAGGTCGGAAATCGTCCAAATGCGCACCGCGGTTCCTCCTTCAAGGTCGATCCAGAATTCTTTCGTGCGGACATCAAGACGGCAAGGAAATCAGACCTCGACCACCTTCCACCAATCGAAGTCCGCCGATTCCCGCGAATAGCCTCTTGGGTTGCAGACGATGCGCGTCGCCCCGACCCGGTAGTCGCAGGCATGGTGGACGTGGCCGTGTATCCAGAGCGTCGGGTTCCCGGCCTCGATGAGGCCGGACAGGTCGCTCACGAACGCCGGCGTCACCGGATCGCGTTTGAACCTAGGCGAAATGGAACCGGGATGCGGAGCATGGTGTGTGACGACTACGGTAGGGCCGTCGTGCGGTTTTTTCAGTTCTCGCTCGATGAAAGCCCGCGTCTCCGCGTGCAGCGCTGCGGCGTCCTGCGGCAGGAACCGGCGGGACATTACGCCCTCGACGACCTCGGTAGCATCGATCGAGAGATGATCGTCGAGGCTCCTCCTCGCAGCCGCCATCGCCGTCCTCACGGCGTCCTGCCTGCCCTCCTCGCCGTCCTCGGGTCGACTGAAGAGAGCATAGTCGGTCCAGAGCGTTCCCCCGAGGAACCGGACGCCGTCGATGACCACCTCATCGTCGTCCAGGAGAACGCAATCGAACGCCTCAGCCGTCAACTTGGCGACCTTCCTCGCGCTTGGCACGGAATGCCCGTACATGTCATGGTTTCCTAGGACGAGGACGACGGGCATCATCGGTCGGATGACCTTGGCTACCCAGCCCAGGCCGGCAAGACCGTCGCCGACATCACCCGCAACGACGCAAAGGTCGGCATCAGGGAAGCCCCCAGGTGGCGGAACGAGCTCCGCGATCTCGGTCGGCCTCAGGTGAAGGTCGGAAACCGTCCAGATCCTCATCACATCCTCCCAGCCCGTGCAGGCCGATCAAGGGATGGCAGCGTCCACGTCGCATGTCAACAATTGCGGGCATTGACCGCGACGTCGTCTCGGGAAAGGATTCGCGCATGACCTGGAACCGAGCGTTACGCCAGCTGCCGCCGACGACACGTGGGATAGTCGAGGATCTCCTGCCTCGTGCGGCCGCGGCAAGAGGGACCGTAGCGGAGCCGCCGGCTACATCCCCCGAGTACATCCACGCGCTTCTCATCGACGCTGTCGCCCGTCGGGACATGTCCATGGACAGACGGTGCAGGTGGGTCGGCTTCGCATTCGGCGTCATGGCGGCCCGCGGGATCGTCTCCCCGGGCCTTCCCTTCGACGGATCGGGAAAGCCGGCGGCCGGGTCCAGCGCTCATGAGGCGCGGGAGGCATTGTCCGGACTGCTCGAGCGGATCAGCGCTGTCGACCCTCCCTCGGGATGCAGCATATCGGCGAACGAGGTCGCCAAGATCATCCGTGCCACGCTTGCCGACGAGAGCATTTCCCTCGAGCAGCTTTCCCTGCGTCTTGGTTTCGCCCAGGGCGCGCTGACCGCCTTGGGCCTTTTCTCGGTGAACGGGGAGCGGAACACGGCACGCCCCGTATTCCAAGCCGAAGCCGCGCGCGGCTTGGCGTCGGATCCGATGACGATGGCCCCCGCATGAGGGGGAGCTCGCTCATGAACTGCGCCACCGACACATCGCTCGATGAAATCGCGCAACGCATGCGCCGATGGGCGAACCATGGCTTCCTGGTCGGCTTGCTCGACGCCGCCGAGCTGGAAAGGTCGCGGAAGGCGGTGATCCTGCCGTCCACGGCGTTGATAGAGAAAATCGCGAGGAACGTCCCGCAACCAGGGGCATCTGCTGATGCGGAGATGAGAAGGCATTTGGATTCCGCCTTTGAGACCGTGAACGACCTGATGTCCCGCGAAAGCGCCCTAATCGGCAGGCGCTATCGCCTGATGACGTTCGGACTGTTCGTCAGGGCCGGGATCGCTGCCGCAGCCGTCATCGGCATTACCTGGCTAACGATGGATTGCTTCGTTCTATGGCTCTGCCTACTGCTCCTCGCATTCGCCGGAAAAGCTTCCGCGTGCATCAAGGAGGCGGACCGAGCCATCGAGGAAGCCGCGTTCAATTGGGGTGACATCGCGTTCATTGGCGGACCGCAGGTTTCAGGACAAGTCTCTCGCCCCTGAAGACCGACAATTGAAAATCGCCGCGGATGCTGTATGAGGATCCCGGCCAGTCTGAAAGCGTCTGGAAGGTTCGATGCGGCACGGCAATGAACTGCCTGCGGCGCAGGCGGTTTCGACATCCTGCAGGCTGTCATGCCGTAATCACGGGAACCGCCAATGCAATCCGAGGAGAGCCCGAGACAAAGGTCGTCCGCCATCCGAGTGAGGCGCCACAGAGAGAGAGTTCGGCAGCGTGAGCTTCAGATGGCGGTCGCGGTCGCGCGTCTGGTTGCAGGCCGCGATCCTGGCGACGCGGGCAGAACCTTGGCTCGCTGGCTCGAAGGTATCGCGCGCCGTGACGACGTTCCCGAGGAATACGCCGACATGATCGCCGAGGCGGCGGTCAGTCTGTCGCGTCGCCGTCGGTTACTGCCCTAGGGCATGCCCCTGATGCGCGATACCAGATCGTCGCATTCGGATTCCATCGCCGCCTTGATCACATCCATGCCCTCCTCGCGGGCCGTCAAGTTGAGCGACACGAGCGCGGCCACGACGGAGTTCTGAAGTGTCGTCTCATCGACGTTGAATCTACTCCCCTCGATGTAGAGTTGGGTCCCGAGATCCCTGACAACGGCCCGGAGGTCCGGGCTGACCTCGCTCTGGCCATCCATCCCGCCAACCACGGCGTAGTAAGCCATGCAGCGGCTGATGACGCCCAGCTGGGAATCCTCCTCCCGGGCCCCCTGTCCAGAAACTCCATCACGCGCCAAGGCGGTGCCGACGAGAAGCGTCGCCGCCAGGAACGCCGTTGCCAGTCCTGCATTTCGCATGAGCGGCGGTGCTCCGATTGCAATTCTCCAAGGACTCTCACGCTTGGACGCCGCCAAGTCAAAGGGATTCGAGAAGAGGAGGAGAAGCCGGCGGCGATCCGGTCCACAATCCTCCATGTAGGGCGCATGCCCAGGAGGTACTTGATGCACTATGACGCCAGCGGGGACGCGGAAAGGCTCGCGACCCCTCTTCGACAGTGGGCCAAACTCGGTTTCATCCGCGGTTTGGTCGGATTGCGATCGGATATCGGGCCTGACGGCCGCATGACATTGCCGTCGGCCGCCTTCCATGAAGCGGCGGCGTCATCCATCGGGGATCCGGAGCAGATCGGGCGGGAGGAGTACGAGGCCCGTCGTGCCTACGCCGACGCCGTTGAGGCGCGTCTGAGAGACATCCAATCCGACGTGATAGCCACCCACTACCGCAATGTCGCCTGCGGCTGGGTCGTCGACCTCGTGCTAGGCATCCTCTACGTGCTCTGCGCCTACCTGATCGGGCGCGAGTTCGGGGCCCTTCACGTGGTCACGCTCGCGTTCATCTCTCTCATCGCGATCAAGACGGTCCTGCTGCAGATGACCGTCAGGCGCCTCATCAAGTATTCGCTCGCGACCTTTCAAGCGGAATCATCGACCATCAGGATGCCGTGGCAGAGGACCGACGGTACATCTCTTCATGAGCCGCAGCCTGCGGCGTGATGGTTTCGCCGCGGCTCTCGTCGGTCGCCAATGATCACGTCGGGATGCAATGCAGATGCTGCAACCGACTGCAACTGTCGTCAGACTTCCTCGGCGAGAAAGTGACGATGCGCCTCGAGGTGTCTGCGCTCCTGCATCGTTGGTTCGCCGAACCACCGGCGAGGATTTCCGCAGCAGGGACCGGAGCAAATGCACAGGTGGTTGTAGCAGAAGGTCCAATTGCCGCCTATCACCCGGGTCAGCCACCGGGCCTTGGCCTTGCGACGAGCAAGATCCCGGCGGCGCCGGGCGCGCTTCGGTTCCTTCATTCCCATATCCTCCCGTTGAGGAGGATCGTTCCAGCCGGCGAGGACCGGGTCAACGGGAAGACCTATGCGGCAAGGCGCGCCACATGCGGGACGAGGCCGTCCTTCGTCGCCAACGCTAGCCACTCCTCGGCCAGCGGCATGACCCTTCCCGCGTGCCGCTCGATCTCGTTCAGCGTGAAGCTCTCGACGTAGCGTGCATCCCGATCGGTTGTGACGATCACGTTGGGATGGCCGAACTGGTCGGCCGTAAGGTCCACGACTATGCCGTCCTCGGAAACCGCCCAGAAGTGTCCGTGGAGACGTCCGCGGCGACAAGCTATTCCGCCGCCAGACTGCGGCCATCCGCCCGCCATGCGCCATCCAGGACCATCGGTCACACTTAGCGCCAGCACCACGAATGCCGACGTAAACCCGCACATGCCCTCGGACAGCGGCGATCCCGCATCGGGAAGCCTTCCTGTTTCCGCCTTCCTGCGCAGCCAGAGGGGCTCGAGGAAGGAGCGGAGCTCGGTTGCCGTGTCCCCGATTCTGGACATGCGTGCGGCGCGATCGACCTCCAACGCGGACTCCTGGTTGACGAATCCTTCGGCGGAGAAATACGTCAACGAAGCCAGCTAGGCAAATTCACCACTTGCGCCGGCGCGATTCCTGGTCGCGGACTGTTGCATGATCGACGTCGCCACCTTTCGTTCATGCGGAAAGACGCTCCGTTCGGGCGTGATCTCGAGCGTGCGCGGCCACCGGGAGGACTGGCGGCGCTCCTTCCCGAGGACCTCGTTGTCCTCGATCGTTCAGAATCTCATCGTCCTGGAATAGTCGTCGATCCGCCGATCGTGCGGGACCCGGCTATACGGCTTGCCGCCCGGACGCCGGCCGATGTATGGGCGCTTGGGATGGCGGTTGCCCTCCTTGAGGGGGACGGGCTCCTGCTTGTCGGGGTCCCATGACGCAAGCCGAACCCCGCTTGCGCTGGTCAGGGCGCACATCAGGTCGACGTTGACCGATGCCACGCGCTGGATGCGACGGCGCGAGACCATGAGGACATCCCCCTCGGCGGGGATGGCCACGTCCTTGACGCCGGCCAAGCGCGCGATTTCGGAGTGGGCCTCCAGATGCGTCCGTTCGCCGTGTACCGGGATGGCGAAGCGGGGCCGGATGATGCCGTAGAGAGTTTCGAGCTCGTTCGCCTTCGCGTGGCCAGATACATGCAGGGGCTTACCGTTGAATTCTTCTTGAAGGACCGTCGCGCCGCGGGCGCGCAGGCCGTCCAAGACGGTCTCGACGTCCTCCTCGTTGCCTGGGATTACACGAGCTGAATGGACGACGACATCTCCTTCCCCGATCTCTGGCAGGCGACCGTCGTCGCCGCTGGCGAGGCGAGCTAGGGCTGCATTGCCCTCGCCCTGAGAACCCGTGCAGATCAGCGCCATCTCGCGGCGATCGAGACCGCGCAGATGGCGAACGTCGTGAATGAACTCCGGGACGCCGGCGAGCAGCCCGCATTCGCGCGCCACCTGCTCGGCGCGGATCATGGAGCGCCCCGCGATGGCGACCTTCCGTCCGGTCGCTGCCGCGGCCCTCGCGACGGACGCTAGGCGCGCGACGTTGGTCGCGAAGCACGACACCACCGCCATTCCCTTCGCGCTGACGAACACTTCCCGCAGGCCCTCGGCCACCATTGCCTCGGACGTGATCTCGCCACGCCGATCGGCGTTCGTCGAGTCGCACACCATGCCGAGGACGCCATGCCTACCGATCTCACCGAGCGCGTCGATGTCCGTTGGCAAACCGATTACGGGGTCAGGGTCGAGCTTCCAGTCTCCCGTGTGCAAGATGGTCCCCGCAGTCGTCCCGAGGGCCAGCGCGACGCACTCCGGAACCGAATGCGTCATGCGCACGGTCCTGACATCGAATGGTCCGATCCTCAGGGAGTCGCCGGGATTGAAGGTTCGGATCCTGACGCGGCCGAGGCGGCCGAGTTCCCTGAAACGTGCGGCAAGGATGCCGGATGCGAATGGCGTCGCGTAGATCGGCGCCTTGATGGCGGGCCAGAGGCGGTGGATGGCGCCGATGTGGTCCTCGTGGGCGTGGGTGACGATGAGGGCGGAGAGATACGGAAGGATGGAACGGAGGGAACGTGGATCGGGGAAGATGGCGTCGACGCCTTGGACATCGCGCGGGGCGAAGGCCGAACCTGCGTCGATGAGGATCCACCGACCGGCATGCCCGTAAAGCGTCCAATTCATGCCGATCTGCCCCACGCCCCCGACGGGGCAGATAAGGACCGAATCCGCGGTCGGCTTCGGGAACCTGCGACTGACGAAGTGATTGACTTCCGTTCCCGCGGTCACGGCCGGAGCGGCCGCCCGTTCGTAGCTTTTCATCATTCCTCTCCGATGCAGCACGACTCGGATCGAGTCAATGCCGTACTTGCTGAATCCTATTGCGAATCCCTGACCGCGGATCCCTTCGACGCCGTGCCGAGGGAATGGTGGTTTCTGGCGACGAGGCCTTCCCGTCTCCACGTCCGTTCGTCGATCGCGCCTGTCGGATGGCGGCTGGTGTGTTCGCTTGGCATCAGCGCAACTGTCCCGGCGCCGGATGCGACTGACAAATCCGGCGCCGGGTCCTGCCGAATGCCATTGCCTGATCGTCGGCGACGGACGCGGTCCTCCCCGACGCAAGGGAGGACCGCCACTCGTCATCTTCGTCGAGCGGCCTCACGGATGGCGGCAGCGGCCCCATCAAGCGAAACGCTTCCGATTTCGCTGTGCATGTCCCTGAGGGAAACGTTTCCAGTCGCTTCCTCCCGCGAGCCAACTACAGCCACAACCGGGATGCCCATTGCCCTGGCGCCGACGATTCTGCGCTGCAGTGTCGAGGAGGCATCGTCGAGCACGCACCGCAAACCTGCATCCGAGAGCACCTTATGGACGGTGGCCGCGTAGGCGGCGTGCTGACGGGAGACGGGCATCACCGCGACCTGGTCTGGGGTGAGGTCGAACGGAAGGCGTCCCCCGTAATGCTCGAGAAGGATGCCGATGAACCGTTCCATGCTGCCGAGAACGGCATGGTGGATCATGACCGGGACACGTCGACTGCCGTCAGGCGCCACGTATCCTGCCCCGAGCCTGCCGGGCAACACGAAATCCAGCTGAACCGTTCCGCATTGCCATTTGCGTCCCATCCGGTCGGTCAGAACGAACTCGAGCTTGGGCCCGTAGAATGCGCCTTCCCCCGGCTTGACTGCGAACTCCAGCCCGCATGCCCTGGCGGTCGCTGCCAGCAAGGCCTCGGCCCTGTCCCACAGCGCGTCGTCCCCGGCTTTGTTGGACGGCCGAGTGGACAGGGCAACCTCGAAGGAGGGGAACCCGAGATCTGCATACATGTCCGACAGGAGACGGACGAAGCGACCGACCTCCTCCTCGATCTGGTCCTCCCGGCAGAAGACATGTGCATCGTCCTGCACGAACGCCGCGGTGCGCATGATCCCGTGCAATGCGCCGGAAGCCTCGTTCCTGTGGCAGGCACCGAACTCGGCGTAGCGCACTGGTAGCTGCCGCCATGACACGATGCCTTGGTTGAACACCTGCACATGGCAGGGACAACTCATGGGCTTGAGTGCGAAAAGGCGGTCGCCGTCCTCGATGAGGAACATCGCCTCCCTGAATTTCTCGAGATGACCGCTACGCTCCCAGAGCGACGCATCGACGAGCTGTGGGGTGCGGATTTCACGGAAGCCGAGCCTCCGCATCCGCTCACGCACGAAATCCTCGAGCGCGCGATAGATGGCGAAACCGCGCGGGTGCCAGAACACGCTTCCCCGCGCTTCTTCCTGAAGGTGGAACAGGTCCTGGCGCTGCCCGAGGACCCTGTGATCGAGATCATCCATCCGACTGCTCCGTCTGTTTGGAACGACGGGCGGATGGGTCTTCTTCCCGGGACACCGACCGTCGTTGGGCGGTGTCCCGGGGAAGCGTCACGTCAAATGGCGCAGAATCCCGACCGACCGCCGATGGCGGTCGTCGTCGTGCAGCCCATGTAGTGTCGCTTCGCGCTCATGCCCGCAAAATTTCACGATCGGAAATACCGGTCAAGTTGGTCAGACCCGCATCGGGAAGCGCCCGCAGGCGCGTCGCCGACGCGATCCCTCCCCTTCCGCATGGACAAGGCGCAGAGTCCGGCAATCGCCATCGAGGCGATGACGTTCCAACCAGCGAAACTGAGCCCCAGAAAGCGCCACGGAGCCTCGGTGCATGAGACGGCCTTGGTCGCCTCGATGGACGCCAGAAACGATTCGGCCGAGCTCAAGTCGAGCGCTGCCATGCCGCAATCCGTCGGCCCCCGCCACAGATCCCATTCCGCCCCCGCATGGTAGATCCCGAGCGCCGCGCCCGCGGCGAAGCCGACGACCGCCACTGAAAGGATTGGGCTTCTTGCCCATCCCCAACGCGTCCTTCTACGAAGGATTACGGCGTCAACGCCGAGCACTGCCAGGCCCATGACGTAGGGATAGCGCTGCGCCAGACACAGCCGGCATGGCTCAAAGCCTCCCAGGTATTGAAATGCGATGGCCGCACCGAGAACGGCGGCGGACAGCGCCAGCGCGAGATGGATGCAGCCTTCTGGATTCTTTGGCGAACCGGGCATTCAGTCCTTATCCGACGGAGATCGAAGGATATGATGCCGTCCTCAAGGCACCTAGGCAATCCATGCCGGGCAGGATCGGGATCTGGCGAAAGATACTCCAGAAGTATAGTTTTTGCCGAACAAACGCTGAACATCGACAGTTTTTGGACTCGATCCCTTTATAAATCGTTCCCGGGGGCTTAAACCGTCCGCTCGTTGCGCGCCGCGGATCGGCGGGAACCCCGGCGGAGACCGGGGGACTTCAGAGGAGCCCATCATGAGCGCAAGAACGAGCGACACGGGACAGACGGAGAGGGTCGTCTTTGACGGCGTCGTCCCCATCGTCGCTTCCTACGTCTCCAGGAACGAGATCTCACCGGATGAGGTGTTGTCTTTCGTACGGAGCCTTTCGACCGAGCTTTCCGGGATCCTACTGTACGGTCCAGGGCGCGCGGAGGCCGTCAATCGGAGCGAGATCGCGGACGCCCAGGCGGCATCATCGGCGGGACCAGGATGGGCGGACCTCCCGAAGGAACCAGCGGTACCCATAGAGCAAAGCGTTCGCGAAGACGCCATCGTCTGCCTGTTTGACGGCGAACCTCGCAAGATGCTCCACCGATATATCCGCGCGAAATACAACATGAGTCCCGAAAGATACCGACTGTACTGGAACCTTCCAGAGAATTATCCGATGACGGCGCCGGGATATAAGCGAAGAGAATAGCCACCGGATAGAACTGGTTCGAGAACAGGGGGCCGCGACGTCAACCGACGGCACGGAAGACAGGATTCTCCCTGGCTGGCGCGACGATGACCGACACACGTCGCAACGCAACGACATCCGACCGACAATCCGGCCGGATCCTGCTGAAAGCGATCGATAGGTCCGGCGACATCCCGGGCGGCTGGAAGTTTCTTGATGCATCACGATTTCCCGGTCGAGATCGGCGGTTGCCAAGAGTGCCACCCATCAGGAACCTCGATCCTCATTCTGAGCAACGACACGTTGCTATCCTCCGGTCTCGGATCGCTCCTCGCTCATTACGGATTTTGCGTCACCGTCAGGGAGGTGTCTGACACGTCCCCTCCACCCGAGAGGGCTGCCATCGTCCTTGTCGACCAGGCCCTGAAGGCCGCTCTGCCCAGGCTTTTCTCGATCCTGAAGGGGCGTGACCCGTGCCCGAGGATCGTCGTCCTCACGCGTTCGGCCGACCCAGCCATTCTCGCGGCATTCCACCGGGCCGGGGCGGATGGATTTTGCCCGGTTGACGTAGCCCTGGATGACGTCGAGAGAGCTATCCGCCTCGCCGCGGCCGGACATGCGGTATTGCCCATGGAGGCGATGGCATCGCTTCTGGGAGATCGTCTCGAGGTGCCAGTCGACCTCCCCGGCAGGGTGGAAACGCTGTCCAGGCGTGAGATTGAGGTGTTCTTCTGGTTGCCGACTGGGGCCAGCAACAAGGAAATCGCCCGTCAGCTCAACGTCACCGAGGTGACGATCAAGGTTCACATCAAGGCCATCCTTCGGAAGCTCGGCGCCACGAACCGAACCCAGGCCGCGATCTGGGCAACCTCCTTCGATCCTCCCGATGATTTTCGGTCGAGGCTGCGCCGCAGGTCCGGCAAGCGAGCGCCCGACACCACTTGATCCGGAAGGTTCCTAGCCGATCCTCCCGCGTCACAGGAATTGAGAACGGTGGCGCTCTGAAAGGGCTGAAGCCCACGCTCGTGGCGTGGGCCCAACAATTGGAGCGAGGAGACATCCCGTTCCATGCTGTGAGTTGCAAGAGGCGCGTCGCTTCGTCTCTCTAGGCTTGTAGTGCGGCATCCGCAGCCCAGACCTGTTCCAGACCCGAGCGAATGGCAGCGAACTGGTATGCCATCTCCGCCTCTGGATTGGCGGTGATCCTGTCCACGGTGGCCACAAGTTTGTAAAGGCGGACGACATCATCGTCCGAAAGGCCCTTCAACCAATTCTGGTAATCGGTCTGGTGGTCCCACGTGAGAACGTCGAAGCCCTTTGCGCCGGTTAGGACGAGCCACCCTCCGCTGCGACCGGCCGTCGCGAACTCGAAATCGCCCGGGGCTGTGTCGGGGAACGGGGCGAAGTCACCCTCGAGGAACATACTGAGACCGTCGTGCGCAGCTTCCCAGAAGAGATTCGGGTTGTTCTCGACGAACTCGTCCCAGCGTTCGTCGAAGGCTGGATCGTTTTCGAAATCCTGATGGTGACCGCTGGCGTCGAAGTTTCTCACCTTCACGTCCCAGGCGATGGCTTCCCCGCGGCCGCGGCCGACTTCGTGCAACGTATGATTTGCGAGGAAATCGATGATTTCGCGGCGCGTCACCAATGGGAAGACATCGGGGTCTTCCTTCTGAGAGTGCGGGAAGATCACTCGGTCGGGCTGCGGCCTCATTACCATCGGCTCGGGATCGTGGATGTCCGGCACGCTCCCCCGATAGCGTGGGTGGGTGCGCACGAACTCGGAGAACTCAGCCCAGTCCATGGCCATGATCCGCTTGAACTCGGCAATCTGGCGTCTGGAGGGACCGAAGTAGCCGCTTGTCTCCTTGACGTGATTGTCGAGGACTACCGTGCCATGGTCCTCATCAAGGATGACAATGCCATTGTCCTCTGGTCCGACGATCCCGGCAATTCTCGCCCCGGCGATCACGACAATGAAATTCCGACCTCGAAACGATTTCTCTCCGATCGCCCCGTCGGCGTAGGTGAACTGCCCGATCCGATTCTTCACTCCAATGCCCATCGCGGTCCTCCTGCCTGCGATGGCCAACCTATGGTGATGCCAAGCAAGCAACCATTTGATCGGTAAGGACCACGCTGGCAGGCCAGGCGCTGAGCCAAAAGGTTTCGCGAGGGGGCCCCCATGAGTTCTTTCGCCACGACGATTCCGCTTGCATGAATCGAAGGATTCATAGCTAATGCTCCCCTGGGCTGAATGAGGGGCATGGGGGATGAGGAATACCATCGTCGTTCACGGCCGTTTGGCGATGCGTGGCACCCGGCTGCGAGTGGCTCGGGCGCGCGCCATCGGGACGCAGGTCCTTTCCATTGAGCACGTCGCGGCCCGGCTCGCCGGAGGCTTCTCTGAAGTCGTCGACATGGCGACCCTGAGGGCAGCGGTCGCGAAGGTTCTTTCCGGGGTCGACCTCGGCGAACTCGAACCCATCAAGGCCCTCCCAGGCTTCCCGCGCGCAGCAGCGGCGTCCCTCATGAAGCTTTGGATGTCGGGCATCGATACCGATGCGATGACCGATGCCCGGATCGCTGCGATGGCTCGGCTGGGGAACGCGGTTCCCGCTGCCCTTCCGGCGACGATGAAACCGCCACACCAGATCGTCGCCGAAGCGCTCGGCAGGGTCCGCTTCGCCCCGGCGGTCCTCGGCCCCGTACGCGTCGAGGGCATGACGGAGCTTCATCCGATCTGGCGCGATCTCTTGTTCGCCATCGCCGAACATGTCCCGGTGACGTGGGCGGCTGGTCCTCGAGAGGTTCCCACCTGGCTGGCTGGGACACGCATCGCGGTCGAACGCTCGGAACCTGCGAGTCCTGCCCTTTATGCGGTTTCCTGCGCCACCGCCCGCCACGAGGTCATCGAGGCAATCCGCTGGGCTCGCTCGCTGCTGTCGCAGAACGTCCCTGCCCACGAGATCGCCGTCGCGACCACGTCAACCGCCGACTATGACGACCACTTTAAGGCGCTCGCTGGCGATGCCGGGCTTCCAATCCATTTCGTGCACGGCATCGCGGCCGTCCACACCGCCGATGGGCAGGCGGCAGCCGCTCTCGCCGACATCTTGCTGCGCGGACTTTCGCAGAAGCGGGTCCGCCGTCTCATCGATCTCATCCGCCGCACGTCCGACGCTCTCGAAAAGCTGCCCGAAAACTGGGAAGACGCCCTTCCGCCCGATGCGGCGCTGACGACTGTCGAGCGTTGGAAGCAGGCGTTCCGCAGGCGGGCGTGGGGCGAGCAGGTTGCAGACATCATGATGCCTGTCATCGAGCTCCTGTCGAAGGGCATCCCGGTAGCTCGTGAGGCCGGCGAACGGCTACTTCGAGGTCGGGCCCTGTCAATCTGGGAACGCGCTCTTGTCGACGGTCCGGCGTCGGCACTTGACCAGACCATCGAGAGCCTGCGCATCGACGACGACTACGAGCCGTTCTCGTCCATCGCCTACATGAGCGCCGAGGCCCTCGCCACGATGCCGCGCACCCATGTGAGGTTGCTGGGCTTGACATCGCGTGCCTGGCCGCGCGGCATCTCCGAGGATGGATTGATCCCCGATCACGTCATCCCGACGCGCAGGCTTGACCCTCTGCCGCTGGCCGAGCAAGACAGGCGTGATTTCGCCACCATCCTCGCCACCACCTCTGGCAGTCGGTCGCCCCGCGGTGTGGAGATCTCGCGCGGCTCGGTCACTCTGTCGTGGGCCCGGCGCGACGCTGAAGGGCGCAAGCTCGGCATCAGCCCACTCGTACCGAAGGAACTCGCGGAGAATCCACGGCACCTTCGTCTGACGGCGAAGCCACATCATGCCATGAGCGAGGCCGACCGCTTGCTTGCCCGTCCGGAGGAGTTTGCCACTACAGCACACGCCATCAGCGCGATTGCCTGCTGGGATGACTGGCACGACACGCAGATCACGCCTCACGATGGTCTGGTGAGGGCCAACCATCCGCGCATCCTTGCCGCGCTTCGGCGAACCCACTCAGCGACATCCCTGCGAAAACTCCTGCGAGATCCACTTGGTTTCGTTTGGCAGTACGCGCTCGGCTTCGCAGCCCCTGAATTCGACGACGAGCCGCTTACGCTCGACTCCCGCCAGTTCGGGAACCTGTTGCATGAAGTCCTGCAGCGCACGGTAGAGTCGCTCGAGGAGAAAGGCGGTCTGGCCCGCGTCCCGGTCGAGGTGGTGAGAAAGACCATCGAGGCTCACGCCGTTGAGGCCGGCACGCGGTTCCAGGTCACGCATCCCGTTCCGCCGCAGCTGATCTGGCACGCGACCATGTCGAGCGTGGTCGCAATGGCCGAGGCGGCTCTGTTCCTCGATCTCGAACCGCTCGACGGGCAGGTCAGCTACACCGAGGTCCCGTTCGGCGGCGGGTTCGAGAACCCTCGGGCGAACGCGCCATGGAACCCAGCCACCGTCGTGCACGTGCCAGGCACCGACATCCGTATTAAAGGCTACATCGACCGCCTCGACCTCTCGGCCGATGGCAGGACGGCGCGCGTCCTCGACTACAAGTCGGGGAAGGTACCGAAGAACATCGAGCAGTGCCGTCTCCTTGGCGGCAAGGAGATCCAGCGCTGCCTATATGGGTTCGCGGTCCGTGCCCTGCTCGGACCCGAGGTATCCATCGAATCCGCTCTGATCTATCCGCGCGGCAATGTCTATGCGCGGCTTGAAAACCCTGACGAGACCCTCGAGCGGCTCGCTGGTTACGTGCGAACGGCGGCTGACGTCATCAGGTCCGGGAAGTGCCTGCCTGGCGAAGACGCCAGAGACGAGTTCAACGACCTGATGTTTGCGCTGCCTGCCAACGCCCGCTCGACATACCTGAAGCGCAAGACGCTCGCCATTGATACCGCCCTCGGGGCCGCGATTGAAATCTGGAAAGAGGTTTGAGCATGCTGACCGACCGCAACGACCGCCTCGCGGCCCTCGTTGATCTCGACCGCTCACTCCTCGTCGAGGCTGGTGCCGGCTCAGGCAAGACGTCGCTCCTCGCTGGCCGCATCGCGTGCCTTCTCGCTTCGGGCGTGAAGCCGTCCTCGATCGCTGCCGTGAGCTTCACGGAAATGGCGGCGAGCGAACTCCTGGAGCGCATCTCTGACTACGTGAACGGTCTGATCTCAGGCGACTTCCACGTTTCGCTGCGGCTCGCCTTCCCAGAGGGCCCGACACGGGACCAGGTCAGGAATCTCAAGGAGGCCCGCGATCAGCTCGGCGAACTGACGTGCACGACGATCCATGGCTTCTGCCAACGCCTGCTGAAGCCGTTCCCGGTCGAAGCAAACATCGACCCAGGGGCGCGCATCATGGATCCGGCCGGGGCCGACCTCGCCTTCGAGGACGTCTTCAACGCCTGGCTCCACGAGCGTCTGTCCCACGCGGACGCTGGCAGGGACCTTCTCTCGTCCCTTGTGGCGTACAACCCGAACGGTGCCGTGCGGATGATTTGGGATCTGGCGATCCTGTTGCGCAACCATCGCGACGTTGCCCCGGAACGGGCCACGATCGGCGAACGCCCCTGCGACGAGTTCCGCGAGGCGGTGGCCGAGTTCCGCGCCTTCCTTGACGGGCTGGGCTTCGAGCAGGAGGACACGCGCAGGATCGTGGACGGCTTCGGGGAGGTCGCCGACGCCTGGGCCAACATCCACACGACGCTACCCGAACACCTCCAGGTCATGGAGATCGTGTCGCGCGAGATCCCCCGCGGGCTCCTGACCGCAGAGGGAAAGTTCCGCCAGTACCGCATGAAGGGGAAGTGGGAGAAGGCCGCCCCGACCAAGGCGGCCGGGGCGCTTCTCAACGAAAAGGCGACTGCCCTCTACGAACGCTGCTGCGGCAGCCTCGGCGAGCTTCGTTCGCTCGCCGCCCGCTGCGGCTTGTCAATGCTGGTTGACGAGATCCGTCCGCTGATCGACCGCTACCAGGCATTCAAGCGTGAGGCGGCGCTGCTCGACTTCGATGACCTCCTCGTGTCGACACGCCGGATGCTTCGCGACCATCCGGCCGTGCGCGAGGCGCTCGGCAAGCGCTTCAGTCGGATCCTCGTCGACGAGTTTCAAGACACCGACCCAATCCAGACCGACATCTTTCGCTATCTGGCGTTCGATCCCCCTGCCGATGGCAGCGAGGACATGTCGAAATGGCGGCCGCGACCGGGGGCCATCTTCTTCGTGGGCGATCCCAAGCAGGCCATCTATCGGTTCCGGGGCGCCGACGTTCATACATATCTCGCCACGCGGGACGCACTGCGGGCCGTGGCACCCGATTGCGTGCTCAACGTCGCCACCAACTTCCGCTCCTGCGAGGGGGTACTGTCGTTCGTTAACGAGTGCTTCGAGGAGCCGCTGTCATCTCCAGGACAGCCGGGCTTCGGACGCCTTGACGCCGTCCGCAAGGATCACGGTCAGGGGCCGTGCGTCGCGGCCATCGACATCGAGGCCGGAGAAAATGCCAGCCATTCGCGCGACGTCGAGGCCCAGACCGTCGCCGAACTCTGCTCCCGCCTCATCGGCAGCTACCAGGTTGTCGATCAGAGGACGGGCGCCCTGAGGCCGTGCGGGCCAGGCGACATCGCCCTGCTCGCGCCGACTGGCACAGAGCTGTGGCGATACGAGGCAGCCCTCGAGGATCGAGGTATCGCCGTGGCGACGCAGGCCGGCAAGGGAATGTTCCAGAGGCAGGAGATCCAAGACCTCATCGCCATCACGCGCATCCTCGCCGATCCGAGGGACAGTTTGGCTTTGGGGGCCTTCCTGAGAGGACCGATGGTGGGCCTGACCGAAGAGGAGCTCCTCGACATCTCTCATCGGTTGCCCACGTCCGAGTTTGGTGAGATCGAATTCCTGCGTGTCGGGACGCCGGCGAACAAGATCGAACATCCCGTGGCCAGTCAGATCATCGAGACCCTTGCGAAGCTCCGCAGGCGCGCCAGGGAAACGACCCCGTACGAGGTCCTGTCTCAGGCCATCGAGGATTTGCGCGTCCGCCCGATCCTTAATGCGCGCCATCGCGGAAACGCGGAGCGTGCGTTGGCGAATGTTGACCGCTTCCTTGAGATGGCGCGCCCCTATCCGGTGCGTGGCCTGCGCGCCTTCTCGGACGCCATGCGTCGGGCGTGGGAGGACAGCGAACGCGTCCCAGAGGGCCGTCCGGATGCCGAGGAGCAGTCGATCTCGCTCATCACTATGCACTCGGCCAAGGGCCTCGAATGGCCGATCGTAATCCCTGTCAACACGTTGACCCAGGCGGGCAGCACTTCGCGGTTCGTCCTCGACGTCGCAAAACGACGCATGTCGATGCCATTCCTTGGCATCCGTCCCCTGGGATACGACGATGCCATGGTCGTGGACCTTCGTGAGCAGCAGGCGGAGCGGGTCCGCCTCTGGTACGTGGCGGCGACCCGGGCGCGTGATCTCCTTATCCTGCCGCGTCACGCCAAGGCCGACGACAAGGCGTGGGCGGCGGTAGTCAACCTCAGGATCGATGACCTCCCGGCCATCGATACCTCCTCCTTCCCCCCGTTCCTTCCATCGACGGGCAACGAGGTGTCGAACGTGCAGGATGCCGAGGAATTCGCTCGGCAGCAGGCAGCCATCGAAGCCCGGCGCTGCCCAGTAACGTGGCGTACGCCCAGTCGCCATGAACCGACGGTCGCTACTAGCGAGCGCCTGAGCTACGACGACATCGTCATGGCAGTGCCGGAGACCGATCCGTACCTGATGATCAAGGGCGGGCGGCTGCGTGGCCTAGTGCTGCACAAGATCATCGAGGAGGTTCTCACTGGAGAGACGGAAGACAGCGATGATGCCATCAAGGCTCGTGCGGCCGAGCTTTCCCGTCAAATTGCATCCCGGGAGGATGCTGACCCTCTAGAGACGTCTGAGATCCATCCCGAGGAGATCGCTCGCACGATCCGTCGCACGCTGTCCATCCCTGAAATCGCCTCGATCAAGGGCCGGCTGATGCCCGAGCTTGTCGTCGGCACTTCGACCGTGAGGGACGGTGGCGGAGAGACGGTCACCCACGGCGTAATTGATGCCGCCGTTCCGAAGGCCGATGGCTCAGGCATCGAGATCGTCGTTGACTGGAAGAGCGACGTTCGGCCCAATCCGCGCGTCATCGCTCAGTACCGTTCACAGGTTAGGAGCTATCTCGACGCAGTCGGAGCTTCTCGAGGCCTCATCGTATTCATGACTTCGGGCGAGGTGGTTCCGGTGACTCCGAGACACTGAAACGGGCCAACCCGACTGGCCCGAGAAGGCTCGTGAAGGCTTCTCCCGGCACCGTGCTCCTGGTCGATGGCGATGATGACGCTCGACGGGGAATCGTTCTCGACCAGGAGCCGCGCTGACGTTAGAGACACGATCAGCGTAGCGCCGACCAACGCAAGCGCCATCATGAGGAGCGCCGCGGGACTGTGATGTCGCGTGGCACCCTCAAATCCCTCGGATGAAACGTCTTCCTTCATCCGTTCTGTGGCTTGGATCGTTCGCATGCGGCGCCCCCCGATCGCCGTACGAACCGTTAGCCGGAAGTAGGCCACCGGTTGAATGGACTCCGCAAGCACCTTCATTCATCACGGATGGCGACGACCCCATCGGAGGCACCCTCGCTCACTTGGCCGCCTCCAGGTCGCTTAGGGCATCTTTTCGGCTTCGGCGGCACCGCACAGGGCGATTTGCTTGCGCGTGCGGGGCGGTTCCTTTGTTATCTCAATGCGTTGTCGTTTCGCATCCGTTACGACATGCCGCTATGCGTCGTGCTTGACAAGTGCTTAGCAAGTCGTGCCTGGACGATCCCCGTGTGCGGTGCGAAGAGTGTCTCGACCTGATCATCTATGCAGCATGAAGAGCTACATTTACGTGATCAGCGCCACCGGCAGCCGAGTAAAGATCGGCTATTCCCACCGTCCGCAAGATCGCCTTTGCAATTTGAGGTCGTCTTCTCCGGTCGATCTTCATCTCGAATTCGTCGTTGCCGTCAGGAAGGCGCGCGATATTGAACAGATGATTCACCGCGACCTTGATCATTGCCGAACGCATGGCGAGTGGTTTGAGATATCCGTCGAAGCCGCGATAGCAGCTGTTGAGGCCAGGGCTGGAAAGGGTCGCCGCCTTGACCCGAATGATCGTGGGCAGTTGTCACGCGAGGCGCATGAAGAGCGCCTTGCAGAGCTGGACGCCTATTGGGAGCGCCTCCATGGCCCAGGCAAGCGGTTCCCAACGACATTCCCTCGCGACAAGCAGAAACGACGCTCTATCGCCGATCGAGCTTTTGCCGATTGGAAGAACCAGCAGCGTGCAGAACTCACACCCGGTGATTACCCACCATGGGAAGAGGGCCCGGCGCGCACGTTCTCCCTGTCCTGCGCCTGCGGCCATTCCGGCGAGATCACGTCGCCGCCCGAACGGCTATGGCGTCGGCCGTTGCGCTGCTCGAGCTGCGGCGGTCGCATCGAACTCCAACCCGAAGCGCTGTTCAGTCATCTGCCCGGCCGGAAAGCACCGCCTTGCGGCAGTTCTGCGTCGAGATGATGCGAAGCGAGCCCGAGCGCGCGGCCGACGTGGCGGAACGATGGTTCACAGTACGCGATTGAGTGTCGCGAAACTTGACCGAAGCCCCGCAGCGCCTATCATCAGGCCCGTCCCAAACCGTGGGAACGGGGGCTATCGTGACGGTTCTGGATGATGTGGAGCACCTGATCCGATCGCGCGCGCCAGAGGCAGTGTGCGATGATTGTGTCACCGAATTGCTCGAACTCACCATACGGCAGCACGCCAATCATAAGACGCGCCGGCTGGCCGAAGCTCCAATGTTCGACAGGCGGCCCGGTGAGTGCTCCGTTTGCAAGAAAACGAAACGCGTCATCCGATACGCACTCTGACGAGCGCTTGCGACTGGCCGCTTATGCATGCCCGGGCGGCGGCTTCGAGGTTGGATCGCCTTCCCACACATGAGCCTCAACCAGACCGTCCTGCCCATAGAGGGCGACGTAGTGCATCGCCTCACGGAATCGCGTCCCGGGGCAGCTAGACTCCGACGGCGGCGGCGACGGTTTCCATCGGGAGGAAAAAGGTTCGCGTTCCTTCGGGAAATTGTTGAAAGCCATAGCTCGCATAAAAGGCCGCTGCTTCATCGTCGATTGCGTGCACCATCACGGCGCGACTACCGACAATCTTGCTGGCGTGGACGGCCCGCCCAAAGGCGTCTTTCAGAAGGGCCTTTCCGATTCCCATTCCCTGAAAGCGCTCGTCGACCGCTAACCTCGCAAGGAGGGTGGTGGGGACGAGGAGCGGAACGTTGCGACGTAGGCGTTTCGGAAGTTCATCAATCCGAACAGCGCCGTTGGCGAATGTATAATACCCTACAACAGTATTTCCCAAGCAAACAACATATGTCCGAGCGGTCTTCGCCTCTTGTTTGACCGCGTGGCGCCTCAGCCAATCATCTAGCGGCTCTTTTCCGCATCTAAACTCGTGCAATCCATGTTCCTGGCTCAAAGGCGCGGGGGGCATGATAGCCGACCGCGCCTTTGAGCTTCCGATAGGCGTTATCGTTCCCATGGGTCCTTCTCGTTGAACAAGTCCCTGAGCTTCTGCACAGGGGGTGGTGGGTTGTCGAGCACTTCCAGGAAGGCTTCGAACTGCTGCTCAGGCAGCGAAAATAGCCGTTGATCGAGAAGGACATCGACCGCATGCTGCTTCGCACTTTCCAAAACAAATTCAGTTCTCGTCTTTCCCATGACGGCCGCGGCCGTATCAATGAGTTCCTTTGTCTTGCTCGGAATTCTTACGTTTATTACAGCGTCGCGTCTGGTTTCCTTCTCATGGTGTGCCCGACTCTTTGCGAGGGCGGCGCTCATCTGATTTTCTCCTGTTCGGACTTTTTATTTATGGCATTTATGAGTTATATTGATTGGTCGTTCCAATGGGAGCGCTCTTGGGCTCCCCCTCTCCCCTTGGAGACGACACGGGTTTTATGCCCACCTGTATGCACGTTGTCAATACACGAACGTGTGCGCGAACGTGTGGTTCCAGGCAGCCCGAATTGCAGTTAGCGTGCCTGTGCTCAGATCGGACTCCTTGAATGGCATCAAGAGTGGTCGGGCATGCTCTCCAAGCGCCCCGATCAGAAAAAGCACTCCGGGGAACGCCCTCCCGGTCGGCTGTACGCCGAGCGACCACCGCAGCGCCGATGATGTCCCGGGGCGTGGTGTAGCAGGATAGCGGCGGTCACCAGTGTTTTTCCGGTAGGGTCGGGTTGTTCAAGCTCAACCTGATGGAAAGTCCACCGATGACCGACGATATGATGAA
>Ga0207874_1001180_pt1 | contig 31459 bp, 23 predicted proteins | sample HigsolmetaAR201D_FD_184833 | JGI IMG/M metagenome (GOLD analysis project Ga0207874, IMG submission 184833) | Ionic liquid and high solid enriched microbial communities from the Joint BioEnergy Institute, USA - AR20-1-D (SPAdes) (version 2) ...
GGAAGTTCTTGAAGGAGCGGAAGCCTCTGGCCGAGCGCTTGGCGAGCTGGAGGAGGCCGTTGATAGCCTCTACCAGACCGTTGGTGACGCGGGTGGCCAGGAAGGCGAGGATGCCTTGGCGATGACGGCGGATGGTGCGAGCCAGATCCTTGAAGGGCTCCAGACGCGAGCGCATGGCGCGGCGGCACCACCAATCGAGCGACTCGGCGTCCTGGCCGGCGAGGACGTCCTGGAGCATTTCGCGCAGCATCATCGCGCGGGCGAGCCTTGGGTAGAGCTTGCAGAGGTTCTCGCGCATCTGGAGTTGGGTGGCCGAGCGGGTCCACTGGTTGCCGCGCAGAGCCCACAGTCCGCCCTTGAGATCGGCTCCCTCGCGCGCCAGCGCCCGGCGCACCTTGTCCAGGGCGGCCCCGGCCAGCATCATGAGGTGAAAGAGATCGAAAACGACTTCGGCCTGGGGCAGGTGCTCGCGCACGCCCTTGAAGTAGGCCGCGCTCATGTCCATGGAGACGAGCTCGATCTGGGCCGGATCGGCCCCGTGACGACGCATCTCCTGGGCAAAGGCAGCCACCGTCTGACTCTCTCGTCCTTCGGCCATGAACAAGAGCCGGCGGGTGTCGGCGTCGATGATGTTGGTCACGTAGCGATGCCCGCGCCGGGCGCTCGTCTCGTCGATGAGGATGCGGCGCACGCCCTTCCAGCTCTGCGTGGCATAGGCGGCTTCGACATGATGCTCGATCGTGCGCCAGAGCCGCGTGTCCTCGATGGCCAGAAGCTCGGCCGCCTCGGACACCGGCATTTGCCGGCAAAGCAGCATCGCCATCGCCTCGAGCAACAACGTAAAACCGCTGCCCGCCCGAGCCCACGGCACCTCGACCTGCACCACCTGCCCCTCGGGCGTCTTGACCCGCGGCACCCGAGCCACCAACTCCGTGCGGAACTGGAAGAAATTGAGATGCTGCCAGCGCCGCTCCACCGTGTCGTGAACCGGCAGGCCGAGCTGATGCCCCTGACCGGGCGCCACAAACTTGCTGCCGCGCACGAACCCGATGCGCAACGTCAACACCCCCTCTTCGCGTCGCAGATCACACTCCTCCACCCGCCACTGCTCGCCGAGCTGCAGCGCCGCCGTAAACAAATCCCTGGCTTCCATCCCCAAGCTTCTACCGCCACCGGGGGCATCCTTTCCAGATGTTCCCCCAAGAGGAGGGGGGTCGGGGGAAACGTGGTTCCCCCGTCCAACCTCCCCGCGCCTCCGGCGCCTCGATTCAGTTCACCTCCCAACTACCCACTCGATTCAGCGAAGAGCCGAACCAGGAGCGACACGGTCGAAGCCTCCGGAACGGCGACAATTTCCACCATGTTCAGAAAGCCGCGCGTTTCGGTTTCGGAGCCGTCGGAGGCGATGAATAGCGACTGTCCTTCGGCGATCGAGATCGTGACGGCATAGTAGTTATCCTCTTCGGTGAAGTAGGTGTATTGCCCATCATAGCCGGTCGAGGGATACCCGATGTTCAGCTGCGCTCCAGGTGTGACCAAACTGAAATCGAATGTGTCGGACGTCGCGCCCGCCGCGACGAACAGGTCCATGGGAACGAAGGCGGCGTTCGAGTTGGTGTTTCGCGCCATGATGTAAATGACGTAGTCGCCCGCTGCGAGACCATCAACGCGCAGGCCGATCGCGCTGCCATCGGGCCCGCCGCTCGATCCGGTGCCGAGCCAGCCAAGGCGTCCCGGCGCCGTGGAGAAGGTGTCCTCCCCGTAAACGGAACCCGGGCCAAGAAGCGATTGCTGGCCAGGAGCTCCTCCGCCCGAGCCAAGATTGACATCCGTGCGAATCGCGGCGGTGGACGTGAAGTCGAGAACGCCGCTGCCCGGGACCGACTCACCTCCGAACACGATGGAAATGCCGGTCGCAACGGAGCCGTCGCTCTTCAGCAGAGAGCTGCTGGGCGTGGCCGTGTTGAAATTGTTCCAGATGAACTCCTCAAGCGAGAGTCCGCCAATGGCGTGCGCGGGATCGGTGAGCAGATAGGGTTCGGAGACCGGGCCGGCGTCGGCACCCGCCGTGCTGTGGAAATTCAGCAGGAGGGTCTGCGCGGAGGCAAACGAGGGAACAAGAAGCAGGCCCGCGAGGGCGGCGAGGGGGGCTTTCATAAAGTGAGGGTTGACTTCCAACGAATGTCGGAGAGCGGAAAAATGTTAGCAGGGAATCGCGGAATTTTTTCGTCGTGGTGACCAGCCGCGACGGAGGGCGGCGCGCAGAGCGGCCGCCTCCGCCAGCGGGGGGGATGCGTCGTCAGGCCTGTTTGCGGCGGCGGGCGCTGGCAACGAGGGCGAGGAGGCCGACCATTCCGGCCGCGACGGCGGAAGGTTCCGGCACGGCGACGACCTGGACGGCGTTGACGAAGCCGCGGGTATCCACGGAGGGATTCGCGCCGTCGATCGCGAGATAGAGCGACTCCCCGGCCGCGATCGAGACATGGACCGCCACGTAGTTGTTGCCCGCCTGGAAGGTGTTGTATTGGCCGGCGTAGCCCTCCGAGGCGTAGGTGGTGTTCGATTGCAGCGACGGAGTCAGTGAGCTGAAATCAAACGTTTCCGCGGCGGCTCCCGCCGCATAATAAACTGATCTTGTTCCACGACGTATCCGTGAGCGGGACCGTCCCGGCCGCGTGGCCGGGGCTGGTGGTGAGGTAGGGAGAGGCAACCGTCGTTTGCCCGAAATCGAGCAGCAGCGACTGGGCGGGCGCGACGACGGCGGTTAACACAAGGGCGGCGCTGGCCGCCAGGAGGGTTTTCATGATTTGTCTGGGGTTTGGGTTGAGATGACGCCGGCAATCCGGCGATTGGTTTGATTTGCTCAACCCGATGACAAATCGGTTCGAAAACTTAGCGGGCTTTTTAAAATTTTTCCCACGCTGCTAAGTTTTTTCCCGGGCGGGTCATATGTTCTTTCGAACCCCCGCTGTTTTGATGAGCGAAAAAAATGACCCGGACTCCCATGTGGCCGAAGTGCAGGGCTTGTTTATCAAGCACCAGCCGGCCGTGCGCGGGTTCATCCTTTCCATGATCCCCGACTTCTCGCTCGCAGATGATCTCGTTCAGGAAACGTTCCTGGTGGTGACGAAGAAGGCTCATACGTTTGAAATGGGAACGAGCTTCCTCGCGTGGGTGGGCTCGATCGCGCGCTACAAGGTCCTCGAAACCTTGCGTCAGCATTCGCGGCGGAACTGCTTCCTTTCCGAGGAGGTGCTGGAGGCTTTGGTCGTGGAGCAGGAGCATCTCTCGACCAACACGGACATCTGCCTGCAACATCTCGCCACCTGCATTTCCAAACTGGCGCCGCAGGCTCGCAAGGCGATCGAGTTGCGCTATCGTCGGGACTGTCGCCCGCCCGAAGTCGCCCGGTTGATGGGATGCACGATGCAGTCCGCCAACGTCACGCTTTCCCGCGCGCGCGCCTTTCTGCGAAACTGCCTCGACCAACAAATGCGAACCTCCACCATTTGATTCCCCATGCTGGACGAGCCGAGACTTGAAACTCTGCTGAACGCCTACTTCGACCAGTCGTTGTCGGCGGAGGAGAAGGCGGAGCTCGAGCAGATGCTGCTTTCCTCGGCCCGTGCCCGGGAAACGTTTCGCCGGCACGCGGATCAACACGGCTTGCTGCGCGAGTGGGCCTTGCGCAATCAGGGCGCCGATCTCGCCAGCATGGCGGTGCCGCAGGCCTCGACTCGCGACTCCAGGGTGGTGCCCTTTCCGAAGAAGACCATCTACTGGCTGGGTGCCGGCCTCGCGGCCTGTCTGGCCGTGGCCCTACTCGCGTTTTGGCGGCAGCCATCCCCGGCGGACGAATCCTCCCGCGCCCGGACGGTGGCACGGGCGGATGGGGAGGTCCCCTGGAACAAGGTGGCCCTGCTCGCGGAGGCCGTGGATGTCGAATGGGCGAGCGATTCCATCCGGCCCGCGCTGGGCGGCGCCCTGCCCAAAGGCTGGCTCAAAATCCAGCGGGGCATTCTGCGGCTCGATTTCTACAGCGGAGTGCGCGTGGTGGTGGAAGGCCCCGCGGAGGTGCAGCTTCTCTCGCCGGAGGAAGCGCGGCTCGAACGCGGGAAGCTGACCGCCTACGTGACGCCGCCGGCGGTTGGTTTCACCGTGCACAACCGGGAATTCACGGTGGTGGATCGCGGCACGGAATTTGGCATGAATGCCACCGGGCCGAGCAGCTGTGAGGTTCACGTATTCAAGGGCGAAGTGGCCCTGCAGGGCGGCATCATCAAGAGCGGCGAGAAATTGCTCTTTGGCGGCGATGGCGTCTCGGTTCGTGACGGAAAGTTGACCTCCATCGCCCCTGACCCCAATCGCTTCGTCAATCCCGAGCTGCTCCGCACCATTTCCGATCAGGCGCTGGCGGCGAACCTGAGCGAATGGAAGGCGCGATCCGATGCGTTTCGCTCCACGCCCGGCCTCGGCGTGTATTTCGACTTCGAGGATATCGACTTCAATCGACAGGTTCTCCGGAATCGTTCGCTATCCCCCCGTAGTGGCGACGGTGTCATCATTGGCTGCGAATCCGTTCCCGGCCGGTGGGCGCAGAAGGGCGCGCTGGGCTTTGCGCGCACGAGCGACCGCGTCCGTTTCCGGATGGAGGAGGGCACGACCCCATCGCTGACCCTTCTCGCCTGGGTTCGCGTGGATGGGCTTCCGCTTCAGCATAACCAGATCTTCTCCATGGCCCCCATGCAGGTCGGCGAGGTGCATTGGAAGCTAAACGAAGAGGGGAAGATTCTGGTCGGCGTTCGCGCGGTCAACGAAGCGAGCTGGGGGGCCTGGGAGCGATTGGAAAGCCCGCCCGTCATCGGCGAAAAGGATTTCGGATGCTGGCTGCGGCTGGCGGCCGTGCTCGATGGAGAGCACGGGGTCATGAAGCTCTACCTGAATGGGAGGGAAGTGGCCTCGGGGCCGTGGAAACGCGTGGTGCCGATCAAGCTGGGAGTGGCCGATCTGGGGAACCTCGCGATGTTTTCCGCCGACGGTCAACCGGAGCCGACGGAAACGCAGGTGCGAAATTTTGGCGGACGCATCGACGAGTTTGCCGTGGTGACCCGTGCCCTGTCGGCGGCCGAGATCCGCGAATTTTCAAAGTGGCCGGAGATGCTGCGCGCGGGGCTCGACACTCCCGCGGAAACGTCCAAGAACTAGCAAGTCCGATCGGCATCCATGGGAGGCAGCCGGAACGTTTTGCCGAAGGGCGTTCCCGGGCTGTCGGGGTGTGATGCGTTTCGGCGTGGGTTGCGGACAAATTCCGCGCCCAAAATTCCGTGCCCTTTCGGGCCCGAGTGCGTTAGCCTTCGAGCGATGTCCAGATTTGCGAATCAGGTTGCCATTGTGACGGGAGCGGGCCGGGGGATCGGCGAAGCGATTGCGAAGCAGTTTGCGCGCGAAGGAGCAAAAGTGGCGGTGGTGAGCCGCACGGAGGCGAATTCGCAAAAAGTTGCGGACGCGATCAATGAATCGAACGCCGAAGCTGCGAAACCCTACGCGGTGGACGTGGCGGATTTCGACGCAGCGCAAAAAGTGGGCGAGCAGATCATCGCCGATTTCGGACGGGCCGATGTGCTGGTGAACAACGCCGGCATCACTCGCGATACCCTCGCGATGCGCATGAGCAGCGAGGAATGGGATGCCGTGCTCGATACCAACCTCAAGGGGGCGTTCAATTTTACGCGTGCCGTGCTGCGCACGATGGTCAAGCAGCGCTCGGGACGCATCATCAACATCAGTTCGGTGAGCGGACTGATGGGCCTCGCCGGCCAGGCGAACTACGCGGCGAGCAAGGCGGGATTGATCGGCATGAGCAAGAGCATCGCCCGCGAGCTCGCGAGTCGCGGGATTACCGTGAATGTCGTCGCCCCCGGGTTCATCGAGACCGACATGACGGCGGTGCTCTCCGAGGAAATTCGCAAGGGTGCGCAGGCGCAGATTCCCCAGGCGCGCTTCGGGGCTGCTGAAGATATTGCCGCAGCGGTGGCGTTCCTCGCGAGCGCGGAAGCCGCATACATCACCGGGCAGGTGCTCGCCGTGGACGGCGGAATGTCGATGTAACCATGCTGCTTTTCTTTCTCCGCCATGCCGAGGCCGAGGACGAAGCCCCGACGGACTTCGACCGCCGGTTGACGCCGAAAGGCCTCGAGCAGGCGGACAAGGTCGGGAAGTTTTGCGTCCGCTACGGATTGGTGCCGGACGTGATTCTCACGAGTCCGCTCGTTCGCGCGGAGCAAACGGCGCGATGTGTCTCGAAGCGGCTCGACGACCGGGAGGTGATCGTTGAGCGATGGATCGCCTGCGGGATGTCGCCGGAGACGTGCCTGGAGTCCCTTGCCGGCTACGCGAAATTCGAGCACGTGATGCTCGTCGGCCATGAGCCGGATTTTTCGTCAACCATCGCGACGTGCGTCGGACTTCCGGACCCGGGCGCGCTTCACGTTCGAAAAGCTTCGTTGACCGCAGTATCCATGCACCGGCTTCGCGCGGGGGCCGGCCGCCTGGAGTTTTTCCTTCCCGCGAGACTCATGTGAATTATGAACCCCGACATCATCCACTCGAAAGATTTCGTAAACGACGCCGTGGCGCTCATCGAGTCCGCGGCAAATGAAGCGATCGCAGCCCGTGGCTCGTTCAGCCTGTCGCTGAGCGGCGGCAACACGCCGAAGCCCGTTTACACAGCCCTGGCGCAGCGTCCCCTCGATTGGAGCAAGGTGCTCATCACGTTCGGCGACGAGCGTTGCGTGCCGCCGGACGACGAGCAGAGCAATTACCTCATGGCGCGCCGCACCCTTCTCGATGCGATCCCGATTCCGGCGGAGAATGTCCTGCGCATGAAAGGGGAGCTCGATCCCGCGGAAGCGGCGAAGGAATACGAGGCTGTATTGAAGGAGAAGGCGGATGGCGGTGTCTTCCGCCACGACCTGATCCTCCTTGGAATGGGCCCGGACGGCCACACGGCGTCGCTGTTTCCCCGAACCCCGGCGCTCGAAGAGAAGGAGCGGCTAGTTGTCGAGAATTACGTGCCGAAGATGAGCATGTGGCGGATCACCTTCACGTATCCGCTGATCGACGCCGCGCGGCACGTGTGCTTCCTCGTGAACAGCGCCGGCAAGGACGCGATTCTCGACGAGGTTTTCAGCGGCAAGTCCAGCTACCCGTGCGCGGCGGTGAACCCGACCGACGGAAAGCTGACGTGGCTGCTCGGCGCGTAGTTGTCTTTCATGAAGTCCCTCCTCCTTACCAACGAGTATCCACCCACCATCTACGGCGGCGCCGGTGTGCACGTCGAATACCTCAGCCGCCGGCTCGCCCGACTCATCGATGTCGAGGTGCGGGCCTTCGGAGATCAGGACCTCGAAGACGACCGGCTGCGAGTGAAGGGATTTCCGCTCGCCAAGGACGGCTGGACATGCCCGAAGCCGTTGCAATCCGTCTTCGGCGCGATACGTCGATGCACCGATTTCAACACGACGAACATCGATGCCGACATCGTCCACTGCCACACGTGGTATTCGCATTTCGGCGGCATCCTCGCGAAGCTGAATTACGGCATTCCACTCGTGATCACGGTGCATTCGCTCGAGCCGTTGCGTCCGTGGAAGCGCGAGCAGCTCGGCGGCGGCTACGATTTCACCTGCTGGCTGGAAAAGACTGCGATGGAAATGGCCGACGCGGTGATCGCGGTGTCGGAGGGCACGCAGGCGGACATTCTCCGGTTGTTTGACATCCCGAAGGAGCGCGTCCCGATCATTTACAACGGCATCGATCTCGAGGAGTATCGGCCCACACGATCGACGGCGGCGCTGGAGCGGCTGGGCATCGATCCGGCGAAGCCGTATGTTCTCTTTGTCGGGCGCATCGCGCGGCAGAAGGGAATCATTCACCTGGTCAATGCGATCCGGTATTTCCAGCCGGGATTTCAGGTGGTGCTGTGTGCGGGCGCGCCGGACACTCCCGAGATTGCCGAGGAAATGAAGGCGGCGGTAGCGGCCGCGCAGCAGGAACGCGACGGCGTGGTGTGGGTCGAGGAAATGGTCGACACCGCGATGAAGGTCGAGCTCTACAGCAATGCGAGCGTCTTCGTGTGCCCGTCGATTTACGAGCCGTTCGGCATCATCAATCTCGAAGCCATGGCGTGCGAGACCGCCGTGGTCGCGAGCGCCGTGGGAGGGATCAAGGAGGTCGTCGTGGATGGCGAGACGGGGGTTCTCGTTCCGCTCGAGCAGATGAACGAGAGTCCGTTCGAGCCGATCGATCCCGATGCCTTCTCGCGCTCGCTCGCCGATGCCATCAATGACCTGATGGCCTCTCCGGAGAAATGCGAAGCGTATGGCAAGGCGGGCCGTCGCCGCGCGGAGGAGCTGTTCGGCTGGGATGCCATCGCGAAAAAGACGGTCGATCTCTACGAATCGCTGCTGAATTAGACGTTCGCGCCCGCCCGCGGAGCGTGACGAATTTCACGATTGCCTTTGCGTCGCGCGGCTCGTTTGCGTGAGATGCACGCATGAAGTTTGTCGACCAGATTCGCGTGCACGCCATCGCCGGTGAGGGAGGGCGGGGGTGCGTGAGTTTTCGCCGCGAGAAGTTTGTGCCGAAGGGAGGCCCCGATGGCGGCAATGGCGGCGACGGCGGCGACATTATTTTGAAGGCCGACCCGCACACCGACAATCTGGTGGCGCTTTTTTACGAGCCCATCATCCGGGCGAAGAAAGGCGCGCACGGTCAGGGCAAAAACAAGCACGGCCGGAGTGCCCCGCCGACGATCGTGAAGGTGCCGGTCGGGACGATCGTTTATCAATTGCCCGACGAATTCGTGCCCCACGCGCCGGACCCGTTTTCCGACGAGGACGAGGCGCCGCGCGAGCGGCCGAAGATCGAGCCGGGGCAGCTGCCGGTGCTGGCCGATCTCGTCGAGCCGGGACAGGAATTTGTTCTGTGCGCCGGCGGCAAGGGTGGGCGTGGCAATACGACATTCAAAAGCTCCCGAAATCGCGCGCCGCGCCAATACACCGAGGGCGAGCCGGGCGAGGAAGGCTGGTTTCTCCTCGAGCTGCGCACGATCGCATTTGCGGGGCTCGTGGGATTTCCCAACGCCGGCAAATCCACGCTGCTTGGCGCGATTTCCTCGGCGCATCCGAAGGTCGCGTCGTATCCCTTCACGACGCTGAATCCCGTCGTGGGCGTGGTCGAGTTCCCCGACTACAAGCGGGTCACGGTGGCCGACATCCCGGGCCTCATCGAGGGTGCCCATGAGAACAAGGGCCTCGGGCACGAGTTTCTGAGGCACATTGTGCGCTGTCCGTTGCTCCTGTTCGTCATCGACATGGCGGGCAGCGAGGGACGCGACCCGGTGGCCGATTTCAAGACGCTGAGGCAGGAGCTCGATCTTTACGATGCCACGCTCGGCACGCGCCCGTGGGCGGTGGTTGCCAACAAGATGGATCTTGAACCGGCGGCGGAGAATCTCAAGCGCTTCAAGCGCTCGGTGCGGAAGGCGCCGATATTTCCGATGGCGGCGGGGCTCGGAGAGGGCGTGGAGGAATTGAAGACCTTCCTGCGCCAGCAGCTCGACTGACTCGGAAGACCTATTCGTGGATCACGGTCGTCGTCCGTTCCACGGTCCGATCCGGAGTCTCCTTCTCGACGCTGATGCATCCGGAGAGGATCGAGAAGGCGGCAAGGGCGGACAAAAGCAGGATGGTTTTCATGACTCCTGCGGATCGTTTCGCCCTCGCGCCCCGGATGGGTGAAAGCGGCCCGCGCGCTATGTCGCGACCGGCTCGGCGTTCACGGGCGTGCCCACGCTGACATTGGTGGCGTCCGGCGGCAGCACGACGCGATCGCAGAAATCGCCGAACCGTTCGCCCTCCCGCCGCTCGAGCGCGTAGCGCTTGATGATGGGCGCGAGCATTTGCACGGCTTCGTCCACGGTGACGCTTTGAGCAAGGAGTCGCGAAAGGCGGGTGCCATTGTAGGCCGCGCCGACGTAGAGCGCGTATTTGCGAGGTGCGCGACCGACGAGGCCGATCTCCGCCAGATACGGACGGGCGCAGCCATTCGGGCAGCCGGTGATGCGCAGACTGATCGCCTCGGAGGACAGTCCGGCCTCCTCGAAGACCGCCTCGAACTTCTCGAGCACCTCGGGCAGGGCGCGTTCACTTTCCGCAAGCGCGAGGCCGCAGGTCGGCAGGGCGACGCACGAGAGGGCGTTGAGCCGGAGTCCGGAGCGCGCGTTTTCGTTCGACAGGCCGTGTTTCGCGAGGATCGCGTCGATCTTTGGCTTCTGCTCGGCGGTGACGCCGGAGATGGTGAGATTCTGCGACGGCGTGAGCCGGAAATCGCCCGTGTGAATCTCGGCGATTTCGCGAAGCGCCGTTTTCATCGGCCATCCTTCGACGTCCTTGATGCGACCGCTGAGGATGTGGAGGCCGTAGAACCACGTTCCATCGACGCATTGGTGCCAGCCGTGCGGATCCTCGATGGTTTCGAAATGGAACGGGCGGGCCGGGGCCAGTTTGATGCCCGAGCGCTTCTCGACCTCGGCCTTGAACCAATCCAGCCCGCGGTCGTCGATCGTGTATTTGAGGCGCGCGTGCTTGCGATTCGTGCGGTCGCCGTAGTCGCGCTGCGTGGTGAGAACCGCCGTGCCAATCGCGTTCACCTGGTCCGGTTCAATGAAACCGAGCACGTCAGCCAGGCGCGGATACGTCTCGGCGTTGCCGTGGTTCATTCCCTGGCCTCCGCCGACGGTGACGTTGTAGCCGACGAGTTTGCCGTCCTCGACGATTGCGATGAAACCGAGGTCCTGGGAAAAGATGTCGACGTCGTTGGACGGCGGGAGCGCGAAGCCAGTCTTGAATTTCCGCGGGAGATACGTGTCGCCATAGAGCGGTTCGACCTCCGGTTCCCCGCCGGCCACCAATTTCTCGTCGAGCCAGATCTCGTGGTAGGCGCGGGTCCTCGGCAGCGCCCATTCGCTCCAGGCCTTCGCGTGTTCGTAAACCTGCTGCAGCACCTCGCTGCGCTCCGGATTTGGCGGAGCCATCACGTTGCGGTTCACGTCGCCGCAGGCCGCGATCGAGTCGAGCAGCACCTTGTGCATGCTCTGAATGAGGGGCTTCACATTGCCTTTGACGATGCCGTGGAACTGGAACGTCTGCCGGGTCGTGAGACGCAGCGACGGCGTGGCGAGGTCGTCGGCCAGTTTGTCCAGAACGAGCCATTGCTGCGGCGTGGCGCGGCCGCCGGGAAGGCGCACACGGAGCATGAAACCGTAGGCCTTTTCCTTGCCTTCCTTTTTCAGCGCGGTGCGCAGGTCGCGGTCGTCCTGCAAATAGAGGCCGTGGAACTTGCAGAGCTGGTTGCTCTCCTCGGAGATCGCACCAGTGGAAAGGTCGGCCATGTCCTCCGCGATGTGGCCGCGGAGGTGGTTCGATGCGGCTTTGATGCCTTCGTTGGGGACGAGTTTCACGCCCTCGGTTTCGTTACTCATTCAGGCTAGGGTATTCAATTTGGTCGTCCGCGCGTGGCGACGAGATGGCAAACTGGATCGCCGGCCGGTCCTGGCATTGCGCCCGGGCCATGCGGCGGGTGACCAATATGCATCAAAAATGGAATGCGGCCAACCGTCCAGCACGGGAAGGTGTGTCATGCCGCGAAGTTCCAAAGGCAAACTATCGGGGTTGCGCGGGAAATGCCAAGCCCGATAAGGGCTGCCGGGATCCTCGGCTGGCTCAATCGATGACGCGCACTCTGTAGAACCGGGCGTCCGCGCCGTCGGGATCGTCGTCGAACTCGAACCGCTCGCCGCTTCCGGTTCCATTGTAAATGGGCGTCCAGTTCTCGAGGTCGGTGCTCCACTCGATCACGTAATTTCTCGATGCCGGCACGACGAGCCGGAGTTTCACCGTCTCCGGCGCGCCGTTTGCGGGCGGGTCGAAGGAGAGATCCAGCTCCACCGGCTGGGTATGGATCGTGACGCCGGCCGAAGTGGTGCTTTCCCCGCCATTGTCGAACGCGATTGCGCGAAGCGTGTGGGTGCCAACGGGCGGCGAGGCCCAGTTCCATTCGTAGGGCATCGCCGTGCTTTCGCCGAGCCGTTGATCGTCGGCCCAGAATTCCACCCGCGTGATCTCGCCATCGATGTCGCCGGCCTCCGCGAGCAGGCGAACCGTTTCCTGCGGCAGGAAGGTCGAGCCGCCGGACGGCGAAGTGAGCGCAACCACGGGCGGCTCGTTTTCGGATTTCACGATGATCACGGAAACCGGGCTGGTGCGCGCGCCTCCCGTGGCATCGACCGCGCGTGCGGTGATCTCGTGGCTGCCAATGGGCGGTGCGTTCCACACGAAGGAATAGGGCGGATTCGTGGCTCTCCCGACTTCGGTGCCATTCACGAGAAACTCCACATGGTCAATGGTGCCGTCGGGATCGCTGGCATCGGCCACCAGCGTGATCGATGCCGGATTGGCAAACTCGGCTCCATTGAGCGGCTGCGCGAGCGCGACCCTCGGGACGAGGTTGGCCGCGACTTCGTGACTCTTGATCTGGATGAAACAAATCTTGGTGTTCACCGCGGACACGCCGAGCGAGACGGTGAGACGACCGTCCGTCACGCGGCGGGTTGCGGTGGCATCGAGGAAAGGCGTCTGGGCGTTTGTGGTGCCGTTGATGAGGGTCAGGCCCTCGACCATCACGTGTTGAGTGCCGTTTGGTGAGGCCGGGTCGCCGGCGACGACACGCACTTCGTAGGTGGCGTCGGGAACCTGAATCTCCCATTGCGCGCCCGAGCCGGCGCCGCCCATTGACAGGAAGGTGTTGTGCGGGAGGTCGGGACCGCCGGCAACTTCCTGAGCCGCCGGGGAATGATTTTCGGACCAGCCATAGACCAGGCCGTTCGGGCGCTGCGCGAAGACCTCGCCGGAGTCGACGTGGAATCCCTCGGGCACTGCGGAGCCGGCGGGCTGGAAGTTGATGCCGAGGTTGTAGGTCAACATGTCCGGGTGAACGAAGGTGAGATGATCGGCAGCAACCTGCGTGGCCACTCCATTGTTGTGGGACGACACCGCGATGCCCGCGTAGACGGTGGCATTCATGTCGACCGTTTGAGCTCCGCCGACCTGTGCCCAGCTCGTGCCGTTGGTGGATTGGTAGGCGCGGAAGGTATTGCCGGAGCGCACGAGCCGCATCCATCGAGGCGCCGCAATGCCGGTGGTCCGCCCGACTTCGATGGCGTCGATATCGGCGGTGGTGCGAGCCTGGAAGGTCGCGCCGTTCTGCGGCGTGATGGCGGAGAAGGCGAACGGGGAGCCCGGCTCGAGCGTTTCGCGGAACATCACCCCGGCCTTCGCCCAGGGATCGGTGTTCGCGAGAGAGACGATGCGCGCAATGACCTCTCCGTCGCCGGTGAATTTCCGATACACGAAGTGCATGCCATCGGCGGCGTTCCAGATGTCCGTGCCGGATGCAGCGATCGTGAACGCCCCGTCTTCATACGCGGCGCCGCCGGCGACTCCCACGTTCCCGATGTCCTGATGAGCCATCGGAGACGGGAAATATGACGACTGCAAATCCACGAGCACCACGGGCGACGCACCGAGATTTCCCGCGCGATCCGCGGCGACCGCGGTGAGGTAGTGGGTGCCATTCCACAGGCCAAACCAGTCGAACTCGAACGGTGCGGTGGTGTCGGTGCCCACAAGGCTGTCGCCATCGTAGAACTCGACTCGCGCGATGCCGTCCGCATCAAACGCATCGGCCCGCAGCCTCACCGGCAGATCGGTGGTGAGGAACTCCGAGCCGTTTGCGGGCGCGGTCATGCGAACGATCGGCGCCGGATTCGACTCGAGCGAGAGGAGCCATTCCTTGATGACCTCAACGCCATCGTGATCGACGAGATTTTTGGCCAGCGGCGGCATCTGGAAATTCGCGCCCCCCGCAAGAAGGATGCGCTGATACAAGACCGAGTGCGCTTCGCTGCCCGGGAAAATGACACGGCCAAGCGGGTCGCCGAGGTTGTTGACGAGCGGCCCGTAGATCAGCCCCTGGTGGCTGAGCGGTGTGTCGAAGCGCGCGTCCCAGAGGGCATTCACGCCGCCGGGGCGGTGACAGCTCGCGCAGTTGGCGTCGAGATAGGAACGCGCGCGCAACTCGATCGAGGCGGAGGTGTCGTCGAGCGCTGCGAGCCTGTCGAGGTTCGGAATCTCTTCCTCGGAAGGCGGTTCGTCGAAGAGCCCTATGTGCGCCCACGAGCGCAGCTGGTTGTCGGTGACGTTGTTGGGGTAGAGCAGGTTGCCATTGAGCTGGCGGGTCTTTGGCCCGAGCACGCCGCCGGCGGCGGAAGAGTGGCAGGAGAGGCAGTCAACGCGGCTCGGATAATACCAGGGCTGCAACCGCGCGTTCTGCAGATGGAAGACCGCGGTTGCCGGGGCGCCCACGTCGTGGGACGTCACGGCCGCTCCAAAATAGACCGTGTCGGGCAGGTCGAGCGTCTGCCGCGCGAGTTCCACCCACCACGCACCGTCTTCGCTCGTGTAGGCGGTGAAGACATCGCCTTCGCGGCGCAGTCGCAGCCAGGTGTTCGGGTAATTCACGCGCGGGTTCGGCGCCGTGGGATAAATGACGGTGGTGGGACCGCCGGTGTTTGCGCGGTATTGAAATTCGTAGCCGCCGTCGTTGTTGTTGCGGGCTGCGTTGGTCGGGAATGCGAGTGCGAACACGTGCCGGCTGCCTGCTGCGAGCGACTCGCGCGCCATGAGCCCCGCCTTCGTATAGAGGTTCGTGTTGCTCACGGACTCGATGCGCACGTAGACGTCGAAGTCGCCGGTGCGCTGCTGCCAGGCGAAATGGAATTGATCGGCGTTGCCGAAGATGTCGTTTCCGCCACCGGTGAGTTCGAGCTTGTCGCCGGTGCGCGTCGTCGAGCCCGCGATTGCGGGGCCGCCCACGTCCGTTCCGGTGAACCCGCCGACCGGTGCGGTCTTCACCGCAATGTTCTCCGTGAGGGAGCCGTCCATGAGGTCGGCGTCGCTGTTGTCCGCCCGCCATTTGTAGGTCGCGCCATAGACGGCGCCGGATTCCATCTTCACCAGCAGACGCGTTTCCAGCCGCTTCCGGACGGATGGATCCGTGTCGTCGACCGGAAGCTCGAAATGCTTCACGAGCACGCTTCCCGCCGGCCACGTCCATTCGCCCGTTGCCTTGAATCCGATGGTCGCGCCCGAGGGAATCGCCGCCCAGCGCGACTTCACGGCGCCGTCCGACCAGAACGGGAGGTTGAGCGCGTAGGGAATCAACTTGTCGCTTGGGGTGAGCGTCTCCATGTCGCTGAAGACGCCGGTTTCCGAGAGCGTGGCCGGCAGCTTGCCCGCGGGAGGCGGGCCGCCGCGCTGGAGTTTGTAGATGTAGCCGCCGACGCTGCTGAGCTGGCAAAGGTAGAGTTCGCCGTTGGCATCGTGGCCGAATGACGAGATGCCCGTGTAGTCCGCTCCGGCGCTTGGTCCGGAGCCCTTCGGCATGGTCGCGAGCAGGATCTTGCCGGCCTGTGTCGTCGGCGTGTGCGTCGACTCGTCGAGCACCCAGATCTTGTTCGAGACGTTGTCGGCGAAGAGGTATTTGCCGACCAGCTCCGGAAATTCCGAACCCCGGTAAACGTAGCCGCCTATGATCGCGAAGCCGTCGCTGCCGTGCGCGTAGTCGAGCACGGGACGGCGGTTGATTCCGATGTAGGGCGGCTTGAGGTCGCCGTTGTAGCCCTCGATCTTGTCCCACTGGAAGTTGAGGCCCGGGGGGTCGCTCGGCTCGATGATGTCGAGTTCTTCGCGCGCGCCTTCGCCGACGTCGCCGATGAAGATGCGACGTGTGACGGGGTCGATCGTCATGCGGTGCGGACTGCGCAGGCCGATCGCGAAAAATTCCTCGCAGGCGCCCGGGACGCCGACGAATGGATTGTCGTTCGGGATGTAGTAACTGTTTGGCCAGTTCGGGCCGACCTCGCCGGCGGGGCGTTTCGTGGGCGGGTGGCTGATGTCGCCGCCGCGTTTGTCCACGTCGATGCGAAGCACGCCGCTGAAGAGCCCGCCGGTGATGCGCTGATCGTGCGCGCGGATCGCGTCGTTTCCGTTGGTCAGGTAAAGAAAGCCGTTGTCGGGATGAAAGAACATCCCGCCTCCGTTGTGCCAGAGGTTCTCGGACATCTGCTCGATGATGACGTATTCGGACGCGGGATCGAAAATTCCGGTTGCCGGGTCCATCGTGTAGCGGACGAGCTTTTGCCGCGTTGGCGTGTTGGTGGGCGGCCGGGCCGTGGGGCTTCCGAGCGTGGTGCCGGGCGGCACCCAGTTATACCAGATGTAAACGTAGTGGTTGGTCTCGAAGTCGGGATGGAACGCGAGACCAAGCAAACCGCAGTCATCCCACCCCTGACATTGCTCGTGGATATCCAGTGCGAGCGTCTTGGTGGAGACATCCGGATCGTTCTCGAAGGCGTAAACGCGGCCTTCGCGTTCCCACACGACGAGCTTGTTTGTGCCAGGGATCGGCAGGAGGCCGAGTGGGTTCAGGAAGGTGATGTTCGGGAAGGCCTTTACCGTCGACCAGTTCGACGGGATGGTCGGCGGCTCGGGTGGCAGTTTCCCATCGAGGTAGGGTCCGACCACCGGTCGTTGCGTGAGTCCATACTCCTGGCCACGGGCGGGCGGAAGAAGGGCAAGGCCGGCGAGGAACGCGAAGAGACAAAGCGAACGGCGGGCAAGAAAATCCATCATCCTGGGGGAGGAGACTGCAGCCGGGAACTCTCGACCGCCTCGACGTGGTTGGCAACGTTCCGGCGCGCCGGGACGGGGATTTGTCGCACGATTTGCCCAAAACCAGAGGGCAAATTGCGTCATTGATGCGGCGTGAGCCTTATTCCCACCGGACGTTTGGCTGGCGCAGCAGATCGAGGGCTTCGCGCACGGAGATGCCATTGCGGGCCTTGGCGACCCATTCGGCGCGAATCTTTTCCCAGAGAATCCGTTCGTCCGGCGACGCCTTGTGCTGCCGGTCGTGCGGGAGCTTCATGCCGATAAACATCGAGTAATACCCTTCCAGGCCGAACTGGTGGAGGCCCTTGAAGAGAGTGTTGTTCGCGAGCGGGCTGGGGCCGTTTTCCCGATAGAATTCCAGCAGAGGCTCCGCGGAGTGCAGCGGTGTCGCCTCGCGGCAGTGACGCCAGAATGGCGTGTCGAGCAGGGTGTTGAACCGATAGTGGACCGCGAGGAAGTCACGGATGTCATACCAATCCTTGATCGTGAAATCGTTGTAGATCCGTTGCGCCGAGGGCGACGGGTCCAGCGCGGACTCCCAAAGGCAGACCGCGAGGTTCTTCGAATGCGCGCAAAGCACACCGAGCGCGGTCGCCTCGAGCGGCTCGACGAAGCCGGCGGCGTTGCCCACCGCGCAGACATTTCCCACCCACGTGCGGCGGTAGGTTCCCGATTTGAAAACGATGCGCCGGCGCGAGGTGATGTCGGGGTTCTTCCGCGCAAATTCCTCCTCCGCCTCGTCGTCGGAGACAAAGGCCGAGGAATACACGTAGCCGCGGTTCACGTGGTGTTCGTGGTCAATGCGCCAGCACCAGCCGTGGTCCATCGTCTCGACGGTCGTGTAGGGACGGATCGCTTCGTCCTCCTTGCGTTCCCGAGGCCCGGCGATTGCGCGATCGCAAAACAGCGTGTCCGAAAAATCGACAAAGGGTTCCTTGAGCGTCTGGCCGAGCAACTGCGAGCGGAATCCGGAGGCGTCCACGTAGAAATCGGCCTCCACGCGACGGCCATCCTCGAGCACCAAATGCGTCACGCGTTTGTCCCCGCGCCCTTCCTCGCAGCCCACATCCACGACCTTTGCATCTTCAATGGGGATGCCGTCCTGGGTGGCGCGCCATTCGAGATACGACACGAGATTCACGTTCTCGATATGATACGCGACGTTCCTGAATTGGATGTCCGGCTGCCCCTTCGCGTTGCGGATGAAGATCTTGTTTCTCTTCATCAGCGCCGAGTCGAGATTCGCATCGGTGAAGTCCGTCTCGCAGTAGTAGGCGTGGTTTCGAAGCAGCCCCTGGGTGAAGACGGTGAGCGTGGGCGCGAAGGTGTAGTGAAATTCCTCCCGGGGACCCCACAGAAAACGCAACCCCAGTTTCCACGTCGGATGCGCCCGCTCGTGGAACTCCCGATAGGAAATGCGCATGTGCTCGTGAAAGTGCGTGAGGAAGCCGGGGGTCGTGCCTTCGCCGACTCCGATGACGCCGATTTCCTTGCTGCGGATTACGCGGACATTGAGGAACGGGATGATGCGCTTGAGGGAAATCGCAGCGATGAGGCCGGCGCTCCCGCCGCCGAGAACAAGGACATTCTGGATGGGCATGGGGTGAAAGTTGCAGCCCTTACAATACCCGGTCGGTTCGGTCGAACGCAAAAACGTCCGTGGGGGGCAAATCGAGCGTCCTCACTTTGTCGCAAGGCGCGCCAAAGTTCAGCAAGCGACGCCAAGACGGATATTGAGCCGCCATATAGAGGTTGGCTCAGACAGCGATCCCTATTGAGGGGATCTTAACCCATTCCAACCTCCATCCCCAGACATCCATATGCCAACCAAATCCTCCTTGTTCACCGCGCGGTTTTTGATTCCCGCGGGCCTTCTCCTGCCGCTTTCGGCGGCAGTCGCCGCCGACGTCTCATGGGACAACCCGGGCACCGGTGCGTTTGTTGATGCCAACAACTGGTCACCCAAAACGGTCCCGGGCACCGGAGACAATGCCATCATCGCCAACGGCGGGACGGCACAGCTTTCACCTGACGAGTCGGCGTCGGTCCGTCAACTGCGTGTGAACAACGGAAGCATGACCGTTGAGGCGGCGACCCTTGAGACGGGTATCACCTCGAGCGGGTGGCAGACGACCGGAGACTTGCAGGTCGGTGCTTCCGGACAAAGCGGTTCGCTGACGGTCAGCGGTGCGTCTACGATCAATACGGGCCGCGTCCGTATCGGCGGCTACAATGACGGCAGCGAGGCCTCCAATGTTACCGGAAGCTTCTCGATGAGTGGTGGCACCCTCACGACCGCCAACGGGTATGATTTTTGGATCGGCAGCGGCAATGGAAGCACCGGCACCATGAACCTCAGCGGCTCCGCCTACATCAATGTGCAGAACTCTGGAACGGCGGGCCGAAATGGCGCAACAGCGACCGTCACACAATCGGGAACCAGCAAGTTCCAGGTGGCGACGAATTTCGCTTTTGGTGAGGACGGTGACGCGAATTGGACGGTCTCGGACAACGCCACGCTTCAGATCGGCACTTACGCGAACATTGGTCAAAACGCAGGCGCAAACGGCACCGTGAAGGTGCAGGATTCGGCCACCTTTACGACCGGTGGTATCTTGAGTGTTGGAGAAAAAGGAAAGGGAACTCTCGAGGTTGGTGGAGGCTCTGTTTCCTCTGGCAGTCAATTCTTTGTCGGAAACGCGGATTCAGGAGAATTCGGAGAAGGCACCTTAACGCTCTCGGACGGCTCGGTCACCTCATCAAGCTGGTTTGTCGTTGGCCGCAATGGTGCGAAGGGCACGCTGGAGGTGTCCGGCGGCACGCTCACAAAGAATGGAGCGGGCACTCACTTCATCACCCAAGGCGCGGCTGACAAGGTTGCGACGGTCACCCACACCGCTGGCACGATTATAAATACCGTTTCGGAGACGTGGCTGTCGGAACACCCCACCAGCGTTACTGAGTGGACGGCATCGGGTGGCACCGGAAACTTTGCTGACCTTCAGGTCGGCAGGGACGGCCTCGCGACACTGACCTTGAGTGGCACCGCGAATTACACCGCCACCACGGTAAGGCTCGGTGTGTATGAGAACGGTAATGGCGTTCTCCAACTCAATGGCGGCACCCTGACGGCGAATTCCATCACGGAGGTCGCAGGCAGCGGCACCGTCAACTTCAACGGTGGAACGGTTCGCGCAGCTGCTGACAGTGCCGACTTCTTCGGTGGATTCGAAAATGGTGACCTTGTTGCCCAGTCGGGCGGTTTGGTGTTCGACACGAATGGTCACGCAGTGGCCATCTCGCAAGGACTTACCGGCGCAGGTGGGCTCACCAAGGTGGGGGCTGGAGATCTTCTGCTCTCCGGCACGAATGCCTACACCGGAGCCACGGTGATCGAAGGCGGCTCGCTGACGCTCGGCGGCAGCAACGTCATCGCCGACGCCTCCGCCGTGACGCTCGATGGCGGCACGTTGAACATCAACAATTTCAACGAAACCCTGGCGGCGCTCACGCTCGGGTCCACCTCGACGATCGACTTCGGCAACGTGCCCGGAGCGAACACGCTCGTGTTTGCCGACAGCAGTGGCCAGGCGTGGTCCGGTTCCTTGATTTTGAGCAACTTCGAGGTCGGCGTCGATACGCTCAACTTCTCCTCGGCGGATGGCCTCACGCTCTCACAGCTCAGCGCGATTTCGGTGAGCGGCTACTACGCGACGGGCCTCACCGCAGGTGGTGACGTGGTCTTCGCCGCGGTGCCGGAGCCTGAGCATTTCGCGATTGGAGCCCTGGGCGTCCTCGGGCTGGCGATCCTCGCCCGGCGGAGACGGCAGCACGCATAGCCAAAGACAGGATTTTCATGCGGTGATGGGGATTGCCGCATTAAAAAACGAGAGGCGCGGCACTTTGGGGTTGCCGCGCCTCTTCCTTTTCGGCGCTTGGCTCCCTTCCTCAAAGTCGCAAAGAGCGCAAAAGAATCGCAAGCGACGCCAAGACATGCGGACCCGAAGAACCTAGCTTGGGGAAAATTTCCCCCGCATCGCGGGGACTACCCTCACAACCTTCAACTCCCCACTAACGCCATGTCACAAAAGTGTTCCTTGTTGTCCGCTGCCTTCATGATTCCAGCAGGGCTGCTCCTTCCGATGTCTGCTTCGCTGGCTGCCGATGTGTATTGGGACAATCCGGAGACCGGACTCTTCAGCGAAGCCACAAACTGGGACACCGGCATGGTGCCGACCTTCGAGGACAATGCGTTCATTGCAAATGGAGGCACCGCCCAGGTCGTGGCGGATGAGGTGGTCGAGGTAAATATTTTGCGCATTCAGGACGGTGCGCTCGAAGCAGTTGATGCGGTGATCACCACGGGTCTCACGTCGCCGGGCTGGCAAACGCCGGGAGATTTTCAAGTCGGCGGCATCGCCGGGCAGATGGGGTCGCTAACGACCAGTGGAGAGACTTCAATTACTACGGGCCGTGTTCGTATCGGCGGCTACAATACATCGGATGAAGGCGATTCTCCGGAAATGCACGGGGTGGTTACCATGTCGGGTAGCAGCACGCTGACAACAGCGCCGGGTGGCGCATACGACCTCTGGCTCGGCAATGGCAATGGCAGCACGGCGACGCTGAATATGAGCGGCACGTCGCGTATCACCGTGAACAGCAGCATGACCTCCGGTCGTGCGGGTGGCAGCGCCACCGTGAATCTCACGGAGGACAGTGCGTTTGAAGTCTCCACATACGGCAACATTGGCGAAGGCGGAGACGCAAACTGGACGGTGAGCGACAACGCAACGTTCACCCTTGGCGGGAATCTCAGACTGGGCGGAGGCGACACTCAGCTGACTGTGAAGGACTCCGCAATCGTGGTCGTCGGTGGGGAGTTCCAGATCGGGAATGGCGGTGGCAATGTCGGTATCGTAAACATACTGGGCGGAGAGCTCACCGCGAACAGCTGGATGTCCATTGGACGTGAAGGCGGCACCGGGTCCGTGACGGTATCTGGCACCGGCCACCTCGTGAAGCAGGGAGTCGGCAATTTGATCGTCGGCGATGTGTCAACCGGAACCATGGACGTGTCTGGAAACGCTACGGTCGAGACGGACAGCGACATCTGGGTCGGATTTGGCAATGGCGGCAACGGCACGCTGACCCTCTCGGGAGGCTCGACCCAGACCTCCGGCATTGTGATTGTCGCGCGAGGCAATGGCTCTCAGGGCACGCTCAAACTCAACGGAGGAACGCTGACCGCGAGTGCCATTCAGAAAGGCGACGACACAGGGGTCGGCACGGGAACGGTGGAGTTCAATGGCGGCACGCTTCGCGCCGGCGCGAATAGCGTGGACCTTATCAGCGGTTTCGAGAGCGCTGACGTTGTCATCCAAAGCGGAGGCCTCATCGTCGACACGAACGAGTTCGACGTCACGATCAACCTGGATCTCCAGGGCGTGGGCGGCCTGGTCAAGGTCGGCGACGGCATTCTGACGCTTACCGGCAACAACACCTACCAGGGCAGCACGGCCGTGTTCGGTGGAACTCTGAGCATTACCACGGGATTCCTTGCCGACGAGGCGAACGTGATCCTGGCATCCAATGTGACCTTCGACCTGAACTTCGCCGGTGTGGACACCATCAATGGCTTGAACATCAATGGCGAGTGGCAGCCGGTTGGAACCTACGGCGGCCTCGATTCCGATGCCGATTTCAAGCTGGCGATCTTCACGGGCAACGGAGTCCTCAGCGTGACTTCGCCCGTGCCCGAGCCAGGGACGATGGCCCTGATGGCGATCGGCTTCGGAGCAACCTTGTGGACGTTGCGCCGCCGCCGCAACTGATTACGTGACATTCCCGGAGGTCGCGCAGCGTTCGAAGGTGACAACGCTGCGCGCCTCGTTTTTTTCGAGACAATGAACAGACGTGCTGCAACGACGCTCGTTGCACTGGTGTTGGGAGTTCGCGGTCTTTGCGCCGTGGAGAATCCCGTGGTCGTGGGGGATGCGCGGTTTACCGTCATCACCCCCGAATGCATCCGCATCGAATACGCTCCGGGCGGAAAATTCATCGATGCGAAATCGCTCTTCGCCGTGGAGCGGAATGCGCGATTGAAGGATTTCAAACTCGAGCGGAAGCCGGAGGCCGTGACTATCGACACGGGCGCCATCCGGCTTCTTTACAAACCCGACGGCCAGCCGTTCAGTCCTTCAAATTTAAAGGCTGAAATCCGGAAGGGTGGGGAAACGGTGACGTGGACGCCGGGCGCGCCGAATCCCGGCAATCTTGGCGGAACGATCAGGACCCTCGATGGCGTGGTCGGGCCGGTGGACCTCGGTGAAGGGCTTCTTTCGCGGGATGGCTGGTATTTGATCGACGACTCGCGCACGCCGCTTTTCACCGACAAGTGGGTTGAGTCGCGTCCCGGGAACTCCGGAACCGACTGGTATCTCTTCGGCTACGGCGACGACTACAAGGCGGCGTTGAAGTCCCTGATCACAATCGGCGGACGGGCGCCTGTGCCGCGCCGCTACACACTGGGCATCTGGTTTTCACGCTACTGGCCCTTCACCTCGGAAGACTACCGGAAGATCATCCGCGAGTATCACGAGAACGACTTTCCGCTCGACATCATCGTGATGGACATGGACTGGCATCGCGACGGATGGACGGGTTGGTCCTGGAATCGGGAATTGATCCCCGATCCGAAGGCGCTGTTGCGCTGGTTCCACGAACAGGGACTTCAAGTGACGCTCAATCTCCATCCGGCCGACGGCGTGGGGCCGCACGAGGATCGCTACAAGGAGTTCATGCGCGCCCTCGGGGAGAACCCCTCCAGTCGCGAGACAGTGCCATTTGATGCGGGCAGCGAAAAATACGTGAAAGCGTTGCTGGATGAGATTCTGAAGCCCCTGCAGGAGGATGGCGTCGATTTCTGGTGGCTCGACTGGCAGCAGTATCCCTTCACGCGGTCGATTCCGGATCTGACGAATCTTTTCTGGCTGAACAAGATTCTCTTCGACAGCACGACGTGGAATGGCGATCGCGGCATCTCGTTCAGCCGCTGGGCGGGCTGGGGCGACCATCGGCATGTCATTCAATTTTCCGGTGACGCCGATACAGGCTGGCCGATGCTCGCATTCGAGATTCCGTTTACGTCAACCGCCGGAAATGTCGGCTGCTACTACTGGTCGCACGACATCGGCGGACACCAGGGACCGCGCAACGAGGAATCCTACACGCGCTGGACGCAGTTTGGCGCGATGTCCACGGCGTTGCGCTCGCATTCCACGCGCGACGAGCACCTCGATCGTCGCCCCTGGCTTTACGAGAAATGGGCGGAGGACTCGATGCGCATCGCGTTCCATCTGCGCGCGGAAATCCTCCCCTACGTTTACAGCAGCGCATGGCAGACGTTTCTGACCGGTGTTTCGCTCAACCGCCCGCTTTATCTCGAATATCCCGAGCGGGAGGAGGCGTATCACAACGGCCAGGAGTTCCTCTTCGGGGACAATCTGCTCGTGGCGCCGATCACGATGCCCGGTGTCGGCCCCGGCAGGGTGGGACGTCAAACCGTGTGGTTCCCGCCGGGCGACACATGGTTCAATTTCTTCACCGGAGAAAAATTCGAGGGAGACCAGACGCGGATCGTCTCCGCCGACATCAACGAGTTCCCGCTCTACGTGAGAGGTGGCGTGCCGATTCCGATGCAACGCTACAGCGAGCGGCCGGGCACGGCCGTTCTCGATACGCTGCGGCTGCGTTGCTACCCGGGGAAGGACGGCGTCGCCGGGCAATACATCCTTCACGAGGATGATGGCCATTCGGGCGAATATCTCTCGGGCAAGTATGCGGCGACGCCGCTGCGCTATACCCGGCAGGGCGATCGGGTTGTGGTCGAGATCGGGGCGACCAAAGGCACCTACAAGGGCCAGCCCGCGAAGCGCGGCTACGAAATCGAACTCGCCAACACGGTGGCTGCGACGGATGTCACCATCGATGGCCGTCCCGCGAAGGCCGGCTACGACGCGACGCTCGGCGTGAGCCGGATCGTTGTGCCGCCGTCGGACATCCGGAAGCCGATTCGAATCGAAGCAACCGCCCCGGAGATCGATGCGACAAAACTTGCGAACGCCGCCCAGGCTCGGCGGGCGCGGGGCATCGTGGGCGATGCTGCGGGATCGAAGTCCCTCGAAGCGTTGTTGAACATGGACAGTCTCTCGCGGGATGAGAAGGAGGCCTTGCTGGCGCTCGAGGGGGTCGGCCTGATGCCGTATCACGAATCGCCGACCTTTTTCGGCGAGAAGAAACAGTTTGCCTTCCTCGCCCCGGCCGGACTGCTGGAAGGGAATACGGTGCAGAAGATTGTCGACGACGAGGCGGGCGAGCACACGGAGACCGTCGAGGTTGGCAAGGGACCGATCCTGCTGGATGGCAACCGCTATGGCCGCGTGGAATTTCGAATCGCCGGCCGCGATTACTCGGTGGCCACCACCGGACTGCCGGTCACTGGCAACATTGCCCGGAAGGCACGCGTGTCCGCGAGTTCTTCGGAAAACGGGCATGCGCCGGAGGCGGCGGTGGATGGCTTGATCGGCGGCTACCCGGACAGCCCCGAGCAGGAATGGTCGGCAAACCGGGAGACGACGGGCGCGCGCCTCGAACTGGCGTGGGATGAACCGCAAGAGGTGAGTCGAATCATCCTGTTCGATCGGCCGAACCTCGTGGATCAAGTGACTTCGGCGACGATTCGTTTCAGCGATGGCAGCACGATCGAGGTCGGCGAGTTGCCAAACGATGCCTCGAAGCCGGTCGAAGTGACGTTTCCGGCGAAATCGATCACCGGACTCACGGTCGAGATCACCGGCGTGCGACAGGGCACGGAAAACGCCGGATTCGCGGAAATCGCCGTTTACTGATTCGCGGTGACGACGCTTGCTTGCGCAAGAACGATCGAAAATCGCAAGATACGCACAGAAATCCAGCCGGCTGCTTCTAGACTGTCTGGCAATCAACTGGCTGCGATGCGCCATGCAATGGAGCTGGAAGAGATGCCTTGAAAAGTTAGAGTGGCGGCGAAGCACGCTCTACTCGTGCTGACAGTCCCATGGCCCGTTCCCCCAAGTCTGTTCTCACGACCTCCATCGAGGTCGAAGGCGCGGTATTCGAGGCGGCGCTGATGCTGAAGCCGGACGCCCGGCGGGAGTTTCTGGAGCGCTTCTTCCGCGACGATCCCGAGGGCCTCGCCAACATGACGGCGCTGCTGGAGGTGGCGGGCGAATCCTCCGCATTCTTCCTCGAGGCGAGTGAGCGCCGGGGTGAACTCGCCGATGAAATCCTCGCCGACCTGCCCGGGGTGCCCGTGGATGATGGCGACGAGCCGTCGTCGACCGAGGAGATTGGCACGCGGATCGGGCCGTATCGGCTCGTGGAGCGGATCGGCGAAGGTGGGTGCGGCGTTGTTTACGAGGCCGAGCAGGAGCATCCGGTCCGGCGGACCGTTGCGTTGAAGGTGATCCGGCTGGGAATGGATACCGAACGCGTGATTGCGCGCTTCGAGGCGGAGCGCCAGGCCCTCGCGATGATGGACCACCCGAACATCGCGCGGGTTTACGACGCCGGCGCCACGGCGAATGGACGGCCCTACTTCGTCATGGAGCGGGTGAGTGGCGAGCGCATCACGACCTACTGCGACCGGGAGAAACTGGACGTAAGATCACGAATTGGTCTCTTTATTCAGGTCTGCCACGCGATTCAGCACGCGCATCAAAAAGGCGTCATTCATCGCGACATCAAGCCGTCGAACGTGCTGGTAAGCCGCGAGGACCCGGTGCCGAAGGTGATCGACTTTGGAATCGCGAAGGCGACCGACGACCGGGAGGTGGATCTTCACGGTCCGCGGACGGCTGGGGATCAATTTCTCGGAACCCCGCCCTACATGAGCCCCGAGCAGGTGGACATGAGCGGCAGGGATGTCGACACCCGCACGGACGTTTACAGCCTAGGCGCGCTTCTCTACGAGATGCTTGGAGGGCGTCCGCCGTTTGACGAGCGCGCGCTGAAGCAGGCGGGCATCTCGGAAATGCGGCGGATTCTCCTGCAGGACGATCCTCCCGTTCTCTCGAGGATGCTCGCGGCGCTGCCCCTCGAGGAGCGAAAGCAGATTGCCGAATGTCGAAGCGTCGATGCGGATCGCCTGGTCGCGCAACTTCGCGGGGACCTCGACGGCATCGTGGCCAAGGCGATGGCCAAGGATCGCGATGCGCGATACCAGACCGTCAACGCGCTGGCGGCGGATCTCGGTCGGTTTCTCGCCGACCAGCCGGTGATCGCGCGTGCGCCCGGCCGTTTGTATTTGTTCGGGAAGTTTGTCCGGCGGAATCGCGTGGTTTGCGCACTGGGATCCGCGGTGGCCCTGTCCCTGGTGGTCGGCATGGGCGCCTCGACCACCATGTATCTGCGGGAGCGCGATGCCCTCGCGGAACAAAATCGCCTCCGCGTGGAGGCGGAGGCGGCACGGGCGGTGGAATCGCGTTTGCGCGAGCAGGCGCAGGCGCGGGCAAATGTTTCCCAGGCCGCCGTGCTCCTCAGCGAGGGGCGCATCGAAGAGGCCGATGCGCTGCTTCAGCAGAAAACGCTGGAAACAGTCGAGCCGTCACGGGAGGCGGCGGGGGTTTTCCGCGAGCTGGGAAACTGGAATGCGTTTTATGAGCGCTGGCAGCGCGCGGTGCAGTATTACACGCTGCTCAACCAGGCGAACCGGCTCGATCCGCCCAGCGAGATCGTCGAGGGATGCGAGGTCATGGCGATTTCGTCGGCCTTGCTCGCGTATGGCGACACGGAGGGATATGACGAGTTTCGGCGCGAGATGCTCGACTTGTATCTGCCGGCCCGGACTTCGCATCAGGCCGAGCACCTCCTGCAGGCCAGCCTGCTCACACAGGCGGATGAATCCATCATCGACCGCCTGCACGATGTCGCGGCGGTTTGTGAGAAGGGTGCCTCGACGGAAATCGAGTCGCCTTATCCGGAATGGGAGGCTTTTTCGATGGCGCTCTATCACCATCGGCTTGGACATTCCAAGGCTGTCCTGCGTTGGGGAGAGCAGTGCATGTCGTATCCGCCCGAGACGACAGCCGCCTCGGGAGAGGCGCGCATTGCCGCCACGCATTGCCTGATGGCGATGGCGCGTTTCCGACTCGGCGAGCGCGCGGATGCGGAAGCGGAACTGCTGAAAACGCGAAGGCAAATCACCGAGGGACGTCGCGCCGCGCTCAGCGGGAAGCCCTCCATTCCAGGCGAGTGGTATACGTGGGTGATCGCCCAGCTCCTGTTCGACGAGGCCCATCAAATGATCTTTGGCAAACCCGACGAAACTTTGGGAAGGAACTGATGCAACCCGACGGATCACGCACCACGGATTCCCGCATCGCCGAGCTTTATCCGCAACTCCGCCGCCTTGCCGCGGCGCGAATGGCGATGGAGCGGCCCGATCACACGCTCCAGCCCACCGCGCTCGTGCACGAGGCCTGGCTTCGTCTTTCGTCCGATCGCTCGCATTCCTGGAGCGACGGTGAGCCGGGGCTCTTCGCCGCCGCGGCCGAGTCCATGCGCCGCGTGTTGATTGACCGCGCCCGGAAACACGCGCGATTGAAACGCGGCGGCGACCTCACGCGTGTGCCCATCGAGGCCGCCGAGGAACTCGACGTCACGGAGGACGACCAGATGCTGCTGATTCACGAGGCCGTAAACCGCCTCGAGGAAGAGGACGCCGTGCGGGCGCGGGTGGTGGTGCTGAAGTTTTTCGGCGGACTCTCGAACCGCGAAGTCGCCGACGAGATGGGCCTCACGGAACGCACCGTCGAGCGTTATTGGGCGCATGCACGGGCATGGCTCTACCGGGAAATCCGGAAAATGTAAGGTCCGATACGAGACGGTGCCGGGAAGGCGTCGCAATTTTTTCAAAAATCCCTGTCGGGATTTGCTCATGGAGGACGCGAATTGAGTTGTGACCGCATGGTCGCAACCCGAACCGATGACTCCCTCCGCACCATCTCAAAACCTGAAATCGTCGAGGAATTTCACCTTTGCTTCAGGAAGCGATGGGGAAGTTTCTCTGCCGCCCACCACCGAACTTCGGATCTGCATTTTCTTTGGCGCAGACCGTCTTGCGCTTTCCCTCCAACATCCCGATGGAAAGCAGGAGGAAATGATCCTGCCGCCGCGGACGATGATGGTGGTGGACCGGAAGGTGGCCGCAAGCCTGGCCTGGCGCGGTGCGGCCGACGTCCTTGTCGTGGGTTTGAATCGGAACGTCCTTGCCGAAGCCTCCCGGAACCTCGGAGTGCCAAAGTCTTTGCGTCCCGGCATGGCGAGAATGACCGATCCCGTCCTTCAAAACATTTCCGGGATGGTGCGCGACCTTTTCCTGCGGGATGGCGAAGTGCCGGCATCCGTTGCCGCGTCCGCCACCCAGCTGCTTGCGGTGAGGTTGCTCACGCAGATCGGCCGCAGTGCTCGTGAGAGCCGGCGTGAGCGTCTTTCACCCGCCGCCCTGCGCCGGACTTTGGAGTTCATCGACAGTCATCTCATGGAGGATTTTGGCCTCGAGGAAATGGCGCGCGCCGCAGGCTGCAGCAGGTTTCATTTTGCCAGGGCTTTCCGCAGCTCCACCGGCGTGTCACCGTGGCGCTACGTCACGGGCCGTCGTCTCAAGCAGGCGGAGGAACTTCTCAGAACCCAGGAGCAACTGTCGGTGGCCGATGTTTGCCACATGGTCGGTTTCCAGGACCAAAGCCACTTCACGCGCGCCTTCAAAAACGTGTTTTCGGTGACCCCCGGCCACTTCCGCCGCCGCGCCATCGGCAGAGCCGCCTGAAAAAAGTGCGAACGGAATTTTTGGGGCTGCAGATGCCTCTGCAAGGAGTGAAAAGCGGTCTGCAGCGCTGAAATGCTGCTTCCGAAAAAGAGGACCGCCGCGTGCAAGCGCAAATGGCACGCCGAGAAGCTGGAAGGCCTGCATGCCCCCCGTCGAAAATGCGAAGGCAGCTGAAGCGACCGGGAGAGGTTAGTGTGGCTATCGCTGGGGAGTGGCGGTCCCGTTTCCGTGGGATTTTTGGCCGCTCTTTTGAATGAGAATAACGATTTCCTGATTATAGGCGGTCGCAAATTCCACGGCCTGCAGCCCCTTCGGGTTGGTGCACCCCGCGAGACTTCCATTGCGCGGGAGGTGTGCCACCAGCTTTTTCTGCTCTTCCGTAATGCCAGGTTCAAAGGTCTCAAATCCCCCCGCTTTGTAAATTTGCGGGTGTCCCGAAGCAAAGTCCCGTCGAGCCTGTGCCCTCGCGGCCTTCGGAGATAGGTCTTCAACCGGAGGTGCCGCCTGAGAGGAGGCGAAGACGGCTGTCGCGACACTTAAAGATAGAATAAGAAGGCTCTTCATATTCGGATTGGCCGTTGCGTGAGATTTCTCGTTCGTTAATGGTTGGATTCCGTTACACCCTATTAGCTTTCCTGCAAGGGGTGATTTGCCAGGCAAGAATCTTCCATTCCATCTCTCGCCGAATGAAATGAGAGGCTACGTGGAAATGGCCTTCGACGGGAGTGCCATCGATATGGAGGCGTTCAAAGCAAAAATAAGTAAGAATTGGGGACGTGGAGGGACCGTGTATCGATGGATGCTCTATCGTAAACTCGACCAAACGAAGACGCTCGAACAGGTCATCCAGCAGATCCCTCTTCGACAAACGCCCAAAATAATTGATCTCGACAAAGTTCTCATCCAGCAACAAAGAGAGGGCCTTCTTGTCGCGAGTCAGCCAGGCATCGCGCCTCTTAATCTCAACCGCGAGAAGATGCTCAAGAAGGTTCATGCCAGTTTGATCGGCGGTAGCTTTCATCAAGTCGTGAGAGCAGGAGGCAGCTGAAGATCAAATATGGATCTGCACCAGCTTTGTTCGTGAAGACATTCCGCTTTTGATCAGGATGGCTCCTTTGGGGCAACGAAAGTGTTCGGAAAGGAGGGAAATCAACTCCTGATTGGCCTTTCCATCCACCGGCGGCGACTTGATATGCGCAAGCCAGGGCCCCTCCGCGGTTTCCTCCAACAAGCTCTTCTTTGAATTCGGTTTTACCTTTACTTGAATGGTTTTCACAGACGAAAGGATCCCACGCTGAGCTGTTTCGAATATACTTTGATAGAAAGTAACGCTCAAATCCGGCATGCTGCGAAGCATGATTTGAAAGTGATAGGGTTATTCAAAGCTCTCCAGCAACTCCGGTTTTCCCAAGGTTTTGCTCTCCTGGCTCGGGGGTCAGGATCGACCAGGCCATTCGAGGATCGATAACGAACCTCGCCGGATTTGGATCGATGACCTCCAGGCGGGTCACTTCCGCTGTCCATGTGATTGTTTTCACAAATCGCGCCATTGCCCGTGGGTCGTAATATGCTTCGACCGAGGCCCGTTTCGGAAAGGGGAAATTAAAGTCGTCGATGTCGATGGAGTCCCATTCCAGCACTTTGTAGGTGTATTTCTCTGTGGCTCTTCGCTGAATCGAGTGGGTAGTTGGGAGGTGAACTGAATCGAGGCGCCGGAGGCGCGGGGAGGTTGGACGGGGGG
>Ga0207874_1001216_pt1 | contig 30883 bp, 20 predicted proteins | sample HigsolmetaAR201D_FD_184833 | JGI IMG/M metagenome (GOLD analysis project Ga0207874, IMG submission 184833) | Ionic liquid and high solid enriched microbial communities from the Joint BioEnergy Institute, USA - AR20-1-D (SPAdes) (version 2) ...
GCGCTACAACCACCAGTGGCTCGTCGAGCGGCACGGCTACCGGACCCCCGCCGAGGTCCGCCGCGAGCTCACCCTCCTGGCCGCCTGATTAAGCCAGGGACTTGTCCAATGAACCGGGGGCGCTACAATTTCTCCTTCCTGGCCTCCTGCTCGTCCAGCCACCTCAAGAACTCTTCCGGGTCCACGTCGCTATCGATCATGCGCCGCAGGGCAACACCGAAGACCGGATCTGCGGAGGCCCGCCGCTTGATTTCACTGATCGGCGGACGCGTGTCGTACGTTGCAAGTTCGTCCTTCGTGGTACCAAGCTGCTTAGCGATTCTTTCCAAAATGGCATCCGACGGGTACCGTCGGCCTAGTTCCACGTCCGACATGAATGCCGCAGACACTCCAAGCACTTGCGCAAGCTCCCGCAATGACATGTCTTTCGCCTCACGGAGCTCTCGAATTCGCTCACCGAGGGTCTTCATATGTCCGCTAATGTAAGCTGACGTACAAAAGCAGTCAAGAGGCACAAGACAGCCCCCCCCCTGCCTGCCCGCAAAGGCTGTTCCCAGTTCCTACTCAGTCGGAGAGTCACCTGATAGCGTCTCCCGGCGTCCTGGCAGTGCATGGGCTTGACCTACGCCACCCCCAACCCCTTCCTCGCCGCCATGATCGGATCCGAATAGAAGATCGGATCCACGTGCTCCATGATATCGGGGTCCACCTCCAGGAAGTGGCGCTTGTTCTCGATCGGGATGAGTGCGCGACGCGCGCCGTTGTCCTTGGCGAGCTGGAGCGGCTCGGTCAGGGTGTGTACGGGCTTGGGGTTGCCGTGGATGCTCATGTCGCCGAGGATGACTAGCCCGGGTTGGGCGGGCTTCTTCTGGAGCGCCGAGTACATCGCGACGAAGAAGGCGACCCCGATCTCGCCGGCGTCCTTGCGGTTGAGGAGGTCGACGACCTCGACGTGGAAGTCGGAGTTGTCGATCATCGGCCCGACGCCGAGTTCGACTTTGTGGGCCTTGATGTAGTCGAAGGCGCGCTTGATCGACTCGCGCATCTCGGTGCTCGCGCCGCCGCTCATGGAAAGTTTGCCGGTTCCGGCCGATGTGCCGACCTCGATGCGGTAGAGGCAGACTCGACCGTTGGGCGAGACAGCGCAGGCGTAGACCGATCCCGGTGCGAGCGGATCGGTCGAGATGAGGCCGCGCCCGCCCTCTTCGGGAACACCGACGAAGGTTTCCTCGCGGGTCTCGAGATCGACGAAGGAGAAACTGGTCTGGGCGTACTCGAACCCGCCCATCTTCTTGAGTTGCTCCTTCACGCGGCGCCTGGCTTCCAGAGCGATCGCCAAATACTCCTGCATCTCCTCCTTGGTGCACTCGCCCGAGGGGTGGAGGAGCTTCAGGTACCCCGAGATCGTCTTCCGGACGGCCTTGACGTCACGAGTGTTCAGATGGCTGCCGAAATCGAAGTAGCGGTCGACGCGTTCAGTGTAATTCGCCTGCCGCAGGTACCGTAGCGCTTCCGCGAGGTAGTCGACGACGAAGCCGTAACGGTCCGTCAGCAGGTCGTTCCGCATCTTCGGCATCTCCCACCCCGGGAGATAGAAGTGCATGCGGTCGAGGAAGGCGAGGTCGTCGCGGATCGTCGACGGCATGGGCATGAAGAGGTGCGACGTGCGCGTCAGGACATCGACCGGCTGGTTGATATTGCCGAACAGGGCGATCGAGGCGTGGCCCTCGAGCGTCTCCCGATCACGGGCGAAGCGGCCGGACTCGCAGTACGTCTTGAGGGTGGTCACGACCTCTTTGTCCATCTTGTCGAGGTCGGCAACCTCGTCGAAACCGACCGCATCCCACTTCCCGACCAGCCCGACTTCACGGCGGTTGATGTTGTAGAACAACCGCGCGACGGTGGTACCGCCGGTGAGGAGGATCGTGTAGGGCGAGATCTCCTGATAGACATACGACTTGCCGGTCCCACGGGGGCCGAGCTCGACGAAGTTGTAATTCCGTTCGCACATCGGGATCAGCCGCGCCAGGAGGAGGAGCTTGAGGCGCCGGCTGAACTGACTCGGCTCGAGCCCGATGCTGCGGACGAGGAGATCTAGCCATTCGTCCGTCGTGAATTGGGCTCGCCCCTCGAGGTATTCGTCGAAGGAAAAGCTCGCGAGCTGGATCGGCTTGATCTCGTCGATCCAGAACGGGCTCTTCTTCCCCGACGCCGATTCGTCGTACATGTGCCGGATCTCGACCTGGGCCCAGATCCCGCCCAGGAGGAGCCGGTCGTAGACCGTGACGTACGATTCGGGGACGTGCACGTACGCGTGCCCGAAGTTGGTCAGCTCGGCCCAGTACTTGTCGTCGCTGGAGTGATACTTGACCTTGATCTTGTCGATGAAGCGGTGGCTCCCCTTCTCACGCACCAGCGATTGTGCACGGTTCGCCTCGTCCGGGCGAACGTAATTCTCCCGGAGTGTCTTCTCCACCGCTTGGAGGCCGAGCTGGATCGTCTGCTCGTCGTCCGAGGCGCAGTACTTACCGAGGAGGTATTCGAGGACGAAGACCGGCACATTCGCGCCGACCTTTACCTTCCGGACCAGATCTTTACGGACGACCTTGCCGGCGAAGACCTCGTTGACCTTGATGTCAAGCGGGTCCCGCACGGCCAAAGCGTGTTCAGAATGCGAGGTCATACTTCACTTTCCTCCGCAGGATCGTCTCGCCCGCATCGACATCGGCGACCACCAATTCGAACTCGCCAGTCCCCGTCGGTTCTGCCGCGAGGTAGATGATGAGGACGCTCGACCCACCGGCCGGGAGCTCGACCTCGCCGCCGGCCTCGACGAAGCCTTCGGTGGCCTGGATCGTACTCCCGATAACCTGGTCGTCCTTCACCGCGGTCACACGGTAGCGTCGCGGTGGCGAGTCCTGGCCGAAAAGGTCTCCGTCGACACTCAGCTGGACCTGGAAAATGGTGTTCGTGACCTTGGAACCACCTTTCAACTCGAGTGTCACCGTAGGCCTACCCGCTTCGGCCCCACGCACGGCCGGGGTGTAGCGCAGGAGAGGGACAACGAGCTCCTGCGGCGAGAGGCCGCCGTGATGATACATCGTATTGCCGGGGGCACGGAATACGTTGATGCCGCGCGGGAATGCAAGTTCGAGATCACCCTGGAGCCCCAGGTCGGCCGCCCGGAAAACAGCGTGATTCGGGCCCCTACCAAGATGCCTCCCGACGACACACCGGCGGTGGGCCTCCACGATCTCGCCTTGCGGCAGATCCAGCTTCATTGCCTCGTCGATGTCGTCGCGCAGGAGGAAGCCGTGATCGGCGGTGATGACGAAGAGCGAGAATCCGAGGTTCGTCAGCCGCGCGATCGCCATCTGGAGATCGGGGATCACCTGCCCCATGCTCATCCGCGCCTGGCGGAAGTTGTCCAGCTCGCCGATGGCATCGAGCTCCTGAGACCGTAACACGACGAGGTCCGCGTTCCCGATCTTCCTCTCGAGTTGTGAGGCGTTCTTCGAGAGACAGAAATCAAGTGTGATGTCGACGATACGGGCGCCGAACGTCGATTCGAACTTCTTGCGGCGTTGCTCGATCGTGGGGAGGTCCATCCCGTCGATCCGGGCCACGAGGGAACCAGAGCGAACGACCAACTGGATCCCCTTCTCGGCGCCTGGCACCAAAGCCGCCATCCCGATTTTCGTAAGCGTCGGCGGAGTCGCGCAGGCGTACGACAACTCCACCTCCCCCGACGTCGCGAGGAGCTCGGCCAACTCCTGGGCCATCTCGTAGCGGAGCGCGTCGGCGAGGACAAAAACGACTCGGTGTCCGGTCCCATCCGGGCGGCGGAGGAAGGGCGCCACGGCGGTGTGGAAGATATCGGTCTGGAGCGGAACGTCGGCGAGCTCGTTCGGCGCTGCACTTGCCCGGTCCCAGAAACGCTCGGCGATGAGCTGTTCGGCCTGCTGCCCCCGGTCTCGGGCGAGCAGGACGACCTCCTCGAGCGGCCGATGATCGATCAGCTTCCCGCTCAGCGCGTCGAGCGAGCGAAGCAGCCGGTCGACGCGCCACCCTGCCTCTTCACCCGGCCCGGCATACCATTCCAGCCACTCGCGGACCGTCGCATGCTTCCCGGGGATGGCGGCGATCGCCCGTTCCGCGGTGAGGCGTAACTCGATGGCCAGGGACAAGACCTGCCAACGAGATTTGAATCTCTCGTCGGTCGAGACCCAGAAGGATCGGCTCCGCTGCGCGACCCATTCGCGAGCCTCCTCCCAATGGCCACTCGTCGCGAGGTGACGAGCGTGGTCGAGTGCGGCCTCCGCCTGGAACTCGAACGTGTCGAACGCGCCGAGCCGCTCGGGCGCGTAGTCGATCTCACGGAGTCCGAAGAGGCTCTCCGCCGCACGGGCCCACTCGCGGTACTCTGTCTCGAGGGCCTTCGATTCCCGCAAACGCGTGGCGAGGTTCCGACAGGCCGCGAGCTGGGCGGGGTGCTCCGGCACGGTCAGGTGCGCGAGCTCTCGGGGCCGCTCTCCGAGGTCGGACAGGAATTCGTGAAGGAGCACACGTTGCGCAAACGCATCCCGGACCTTCCCGGGCGAGCGCAGTTCGGGCGCGATCGCCACGCCGAAGGTACGTTCGAGCACCTCCCTGAGCGCTGGAAGGAGCCTGTGCTCTTTCAACGCCTCCAGGTAATTCTCGTCGCGGAGGAAGAGGTAGCCGACCTCCTGCGGTCCCACACGGCCGAAGACCGTCGTCAGCGGACCGATGTCTTCCTCACCTGCCGCGACCTCGTCCAACCGCTCGAGGGTCATCCCCTCGACCGAGAGCCACTGCTCGATCTTCTCGGGCGGGACCTTGTCCGCGAGCGCCTGCCGAGCCACGGCGTCGAGGCCGTCGGAGAAGACCGTCCCCACGACCTCGACCGGGAGGAGGATGTTCTTCTTCGGATCCAGCGGCGCGCGGGGGATGTAGAGGAGGAGCTGCTCGCTCGCCGGCTTCCCGTCACGTAACGAGGCGAGAAGGTCTTCGGCATCGCGCCGGAGACCGAAGTAGCTCCCCTCGTACGTCAGGATACGGGTCCTCGGGATCTGGAGCGACCGCACGAACGACTCGAACGCCCCTGCAGCGTCGTACCAGACGACGACCTGATGGGCGCGGAGCTCCGTCGCGAGCTTGTTCCTCAGGTACTGCGAAATCGGTCCCATTTCAGCGAATCGGCATCCGTGGGTGGCCGACCGTCACGGGCCAGCCACATTCTGGCCCGTCCTCCCCGATCAGTCCAGCCCGTGGGCGATGGCGAGGCTCTTGTCGGTCTTGCACTTCTCCCTGACCCGATCGGGCCAGTAGCGCATCGCAAGCTTCGCCCAGTCGTACTCACCTCTCTCCAGCTTCCGCCACACCTTCCCCGGCTCCTCCCACGCCACCACCTCATGGAGCGGCGCAAGGTTGATCACCACCCCATCGTCGAGATCGGGCGCATAGCCCCGCTCGGCCACCCGCCTGAGCTTGTCTTCAAAAGCCCTGAGGTCTTCGACCACCTCGGCCACCCGCTCGGCTTCCCTCTCGAGCCGCCTCTTCTCAGCTCCTTCTGCCCCTTGCGCCCGCTCGAGCAGCTCCTCGAGCCGACTCTCCTCCAGCCCCCGCTTCGGGCCCACATACTCGCGCACCACGCTCCAGAGCGTATCATCGCTCAGGCGGTGATAATACAGCCACACCGAGTAGGCCGGCTGGCGCGTCCCTGTGCGGCTGACCAGCTGCCAGTAGATCGGCGCCTTGCGCCGGCTCTTCGAGTAGCGCTGGATATGGAACTCGAAAAAGCTCTTGCCCAGCGCCGAGGCCTTCTGCCCCCTCAGCCACTCACGCAAGCTGGTCGGTGAGCGCCCGCCCTCGCCGCGCAAGATCTCGAGCGCCTCCTCCTCGATCTCTTCGGCCCGATCCCCCCAGACGTAGCGCAGCACCTCGCGCACACGCTCGACGATGTCCTTCGGATGGCCCGGATCATCGACCAGCACCCCGTCCCAGGCCACCTGGACCGGATACTCCTCGGCGGTGATCCAGCCCGGCCCCTCGTAGCTTCCTTCCTGAGGGAGCTCGATCACACTGGGCCGGGCACGGAGCCACGCCTCGCTTGCGATCCGGTCACGCGTGGCGGCAAGGCCGTCCGGGCCCACCAGCGCGGCGGGGGCGAGGCGCGGCAGCCGCTCGAAAGGGCCCTGGAGCGCCGGAATGAGCGAGGGATCGCGCGCCATGCGCACGTCCCAGCGGCCAAACGCCACGCCCACACACCACATGAGAAGGTTGGCGACGCGCGTGGGGAGATCCTCGGGGACTGCGGCGTCTTCGTCGTCCTCGTCCGCGGAAGCGTTCTCCGCATCTCGATCCGACGAGGCCTCGTCCTCACCACCGGTGGAGGCAGCGGGCGACGGGCCGGTGCCGTACACCTCGGCACGGATCCGCTCCCGCTCCGACTCCGGCAGGCCGTATAGGTCGAAGACTCGCTCGTCTAGATCGCGCTGAAGATGGCCAAGACGCTCGAGGCGCTGAACCTCTGCCTCCGCTAGTTTGGCTGCCCCTTCCCGTATGACGACGGTAGTGGAGACCAAAGTGAGCGACGGAGTTTGGAAGCAGTGGCTGGTATCGTCTGTGAGATCTCGTTGCCGCTGAAGATCGATGGCCCGCGCAGCGTGATCGGCCCACGTCTGGGCTGGTGCTGACTGAGGAACGGGGAGCTTCTGTACAATCCCAACCTCGTAAGAGCGTGCGGCTGCTGTGGCCGCGGGCAGCATAGTCGCGATCAAGGCAGTTGCAAGGCTGCTCTGGAGGATGGCCTGAGTACCTATCAGAGCAAGGAGTGCGTCTTGCTCGGCGAAGAGAGTGGGCCCCTTATCACTGAACGCTGATCCCACGGGGAGCGTGCGCACGCTCAAGCCGCTCGTCGTGCGCCGTGGCCACGTCAACCCCGGCCGGAAGAAGAATTCAGCTTCGGTCTGCCTGAGCATCCAAACGTTAGAGCGAGGCTGCCCTGTGGTTTTGTTGATCCGGTTCTTGATCTCGATCCCTCTGCCCCACCAGTTCACCAGGAGGTGCACATCCGCGTAGTAGGGCGAGTAGCTCCCTCCCTTGGCGAAGTGCACCCAGCCTCGCCCGGTCAGCGTGTCCTCCGGAGAGTAGCCGATCCGCTCCGGCGCCACCTCCCACCACGCCCGCACAAAACGGAAATCGTCCGCGGTGGCGAGTCCTTGCTTCACCGTACCGGCATTCCCCTCCAGCGGTGGGAAGCGGCGGAAGATGTCGCGGATCGCATCCGAGACCCAGTAGGCGAAGGGGGAGCCAGGCACGGCGGAGAACTGCTCCGGATCGACGGAGAAGACCTGCTCGTGATCCTTTCCTTCGCGTAGCGCCAGGATGCGACCCACCAGCGCCCCGGCTTTCTCTGCCGGTGCCGCATCATGTGCGCGGATGAAAACGGACACGCTCACTTAGCCTCCCGCTTCCTCAGCACGTACGCGGCAGTCTCGACCATCGCGGTATCGAGCACGCCATACCCGAGGTCCGCGAATGCAATGATATCGGTCTTCTCAAGAAGGATCTCTTTGCGCCACTTCTGGAAGCTGCTCAGGAAGAAGCCGGTGCGGCTGGTGATGGCGCCGAGGAAGCCACCAGCCCTCAACAGGCCGAGTCCCCGTTCCACGAAGGCAGCGTAGAGGTCGTGTTTCGTAATGGGATATGTTTTGTCGACGTACGCCTTCGACGGCCGACTAGCGGCGCCGAACGGAGGATTCATAAGGATGACGTCGTACTGCTGCATGAGCGCGTCGACGAACGCGATGCCATGGGCGACGTCGTCTGCGAAAAGGCGACGCGCGACGCCATTCGTCTCAGCGCGCTGGGCGTAATCTCGAAGCAGCTCGAGCAACTTGCCCTCCGCCTGATGCCAAAAGGCCTCAGTGGGCATCCGCTCCAGCGGCAGCTCAGCCTGTTCGAATGCAGGCGGGAGGAAGCCGTCGAGCGCGAGCTGACGACCGGCGCGAGCCTCCCTGACATTCTCTTTCAGGTCTTCCACATGGCGACGAATGGCGCCCTCGGGTTTCAGGAGTGAACCCGCCTCTCCGGCGAGGAGACCGAGCTCTTCCGTGATTCTCCGCAGCAACAACTTCAGCGCCGGGCCATCTTGCACGCCGTCGAGCGTCGCCAGGAACGCCTCGAGCTGGGCGCTGTCGCCTGGGATCGGAGCCGCAAGGATCGCATTCACGCGCGTGATCTCCGCCTCAGGGTGCGCTCGCTTCGCGCGAAGATACAGCGAGAGCGCGGTGAGCTGCGTAGCGCGCAGGTCGATGTCGATCCCCCACAGGTTGTGCTCGAGGATCAACTTCGGAATGGCGCGCTTGAATTCCTTTTCATCGGGATAGTCTGCACGTAGTTGGGCACCTGCAGCGTGGGCTCGGTGCCCCGTTTCCGCGCCGAGCTCGTACGCCTCGCGGTAGATCACCTCCAGCAGGTCGAAACAGTAGTGCAGGAAGTGACCACTGCCGCAGGCGGGATCGAGGATCCTGAGCCGACGGGGGTCGCATGGCTCGCGCTCCGGGGGCCGCTCGCCCGGTCGGTACAGCAGGAACTCTCGTTCGACGAGCGATGTTTCCGGGTAGATCTCCCACCACAACCGCCCCAGCGTGTTCTCGGCGAGGAAGCGCACGACGTACTCGGGGGTGTAGAACTGGTTCCGGAAGGCCAGCTCGTACGAGTTGCGCGGGGCGTCGCTCTCCTTGCGCGCCTTGTCCCGGAGCTCCTTCGGCGTGAAGTACTGGTAGACCCACCCCAACGCCTCGTCCTCGTCCCAGACGGGCGAGAGCTTTTCGTCGTTGAGGATGCCGAGGACCTTCCGTAAGGTCTGCCCGTCCGGGAAGAGGTAGGAGGTCGGGAGCGTGCGATCGAAGAGCACCCGCACGCCGTGCGCGATGTCGTCGAAGAGGAGCTCGATGAAGAGGCGGTAACCGCCGTCGGCCTGCGAGTGGGCCAACCCCGGGGCGATCTCGCGAAAGAGCCGAAACCCATCGCTCTCGGGACCGTGGGAAATGCAGGTGGGGACGAGCTTGCGACGCTCCATGAGCTTGAGCGCCGCGAGGCGGTTGAGCGTCGTGAAGGCCGACTCCCGGACGAACTTTTCGACGGCACGGGCGGTCCGGTCCTGCCCTTCGAGGAGGGCCTCCTCGTGCCGGATCGCCTGCTCGATCTCCTGACGGCGCCGACGCAGCTCGTCGTTTGCACGGAGCGGCGGGACGTCCTCCACGGGCACGAGCCGGCCGTCCCGGAGGATGCCGTAGGTGCTCTCGAGCTGTTCGTAGACGCTTTCCTCGAGGACCGTCCGCAGCTCATTGACTGCGCGACGGAGTTTGTTCCGTAGCTCCTGGTCCATGATCTTCCTGATCGGGAGCAAACGTTAGTTATCGAAGGTTCGCGTAGCGCTCAGCGCGGCCGGCCGGGTACCGCGCACGGCCTGGAATTCCTCATGGAGTTTGGCGAGTGTGGGCATCGCCTCCCGCGCGAGTTTCATGAAGTCCGGGTCGTTCAGCGATTCATACGTGACGGCTTTGAAGACGAGCGACACCTTCATCTCTTGAATCAGGTCGCCAGCAGTGCCCAGTGCTGCCTTGAGCTCCCGATCGAGGAGCGTCCGAATAGCCTGCTCCGACCGGTCTTGACCCAGATGCTTGAGCCAACGAGCCGGCGGATTCGCAGCAACTCCCGGCGTGAGGGCACGGACAAGGGCCTCACGATTACGGTCGATTTCGGCCTGGATCTTCTTCTCCACACGCCGCTGAAAGCGGGCCACGTAACGCCGGAGGGCCTCGACGGCGGTAATCAGATCGTTCTTGTTCGATCTCAGGACGACGTTGCCGTATCCCTTGAGAGGAATGAGGTAGCGGTCTGCGATGAACTTTCTCAGACGCATGACACGCTCCTCGTTCAACTGCAATCCCGGCCCCACAATGTGGAACGAACTCCTAAGGAGATTCCTGGTTCGCTCGTCACGGGCAAGCCCGAGCAAGTCGGATGGAATGGGGACCCTCCGCCTCGATATCGCACAGCCCTCGACTTTCAGCTCGACGAACTCGAAGTGCGCGTTGAAAACCCGCAGGGTGCGCGCGATGTCGAATTGCAACGGGGGATTGGCCTCGAGATCTCTCTCAACGGCCTTGATCGTGTTGGGTGGAATCCTATCCAAGCCGACGGTCTGATCCCTGGCCCCATCCGGCCCGATACCTGTCTCGCGCTCGATGGCAGGCGGGACGGTGTCCAGACGGATTGCGTTTACAGCATTTGGTTTTGCAGCAGGGTCGGTCACCAGCAGCGGCTCGGGTGTGTACATGACGACCGCCGAATCAGCGACCACGAGCCCGAGCCGCACCTGTGGCTGGTAGGCGACCAGCGTGCCGAGAGCTTTCGCCGTCGCTTCCAGCTTCTTTAGCCCTTCGATGGTACCGAGCCCTAGCCGGCAAACCTCGGCGTCGGCGTCGAGGATCACGTTCACCCGGCCGGGGCCAAGAGTGCGCCAACGTTCGGAGAGCGCGTCCGCGACGCGCTTCGAGACGCCGGGTGCCAAGAACACCAGCCGTTCCCTGGCCGAGGAGATGAGGGATACGAGCACGTCGTCGTCGACGTGCGTGAAGGCGGGGCCCGGGTCGCGTTGCATCGTCTTCATGGCTGGATGTTATGAGCGATGGCGAGGCTCTTGTCGGTCTTGCACTTCTCCCTGACCCGATCGGGCCAGTAGCGCATCGCCAGCTTCGCCCAGTCGTACTCGCCTCTCTCCAGCTTCCGCCACACCTTCCCCGGCTCCGCCCACGCCACCACCTCATGGAGCGGCGCAAGGTTGATCACCACCCCATCGTCGAGATCGGGCGCATAGCCCCGCTCGGCCACCCGCCTGAGCTTGTCTTCAAAAGCCCTGAGGTCTTCGACCACCTCGGCCACCCGCTCGGCTTCCCTCTCGAGCCGCCTCTTCTCAGCTCCTTCTGCCCCTTGCGCCCGCTCGAGCAGCTCCTCGAGCCGACTCTCCTCCAGCCCCCGCTTCGGGCCCACATACTCGCGCACCACGCTCCAGAGCGTATCATCGCTCAGGCGGTGATAATACAGCCACACCGAGTAGGCCGGCTGGCGCGTCCCTGTGCGGCTGACCAGCTGCCAGTAGATCGGCGCCTTGCGCCGGCTCTTCGAGTAGCGCTGGATATGGAACTCGAAAAAGCTCTTGCCCAGCGCCGAGGCCTTCTGCCCCCTCAGCCACTCACGCAAGCTGGTCGGTGAGCGCCCGCCCTCGCCGCGCAAGATCTCGAGCGCCTCCTCCTCGATCTCTTCGGCCCGATCCCCCCAGACGTAGCGCAGCACCTCGCGCACACGCTCGACGATGTCCTTCGGATGGCCCGGATCATCGACCAGCACCCCGTCCCAGGCCACCTGGACCGGATACTCCTCGGCGGTGATCCAGCCCGGCCCCTCGTAGCTTCCTTCCTGAGGGAGCTCGATCACACTGGGCCGGGCACGGAGCCACGCCTCGCTTGCGATCCGGTCACGCGTGGCGGCAAGGCCGTCCGGGCCCACCAGCGCGGCGGGGGCGAGGCGCGGCAGCCGCTCGAAAGGGCCCTGGAGCGCCGGAATGAGCGAGGGATCGCGCGCCATGCGCACGTCCCAGCGGCCAAACGCCACGCCCACACACCACATGAGAAGGTTGGCGACGCGCGTGGGGAGATCCTCGGGGACTGCGGCGTCTTCGTCGTCCTCGTCCGCGGAAGCGTTCTCCGCATCTCGATCCGACGAGGCCTCGTCCTCACCACCGGTGGAGGCAGCGGGCGACGGGCCGGTGCCGTACACCTCGGCACGGATCCGCTCCCGCTCCGACTCCGGCAGGCCGTATAGGTCGAAGACTCGCTCGTCTAGATCGCGCTGAAGATGGCCAAGACGCTCGAGGCGCTGAACCTCTGCCTCCGCTAGTTTGGCTGCCCCTTCCCGTATGACGACGGTAGTGGAGACCAAAGTGAGCGACGGAGTTTGGAAGCAGTGGCTGGTATCGTCTGTGAGATCTCGTTGCCGCTGAAGATCGATGGCCCGCGCAGCGTGATCGGCCCACGTCTGGGCTGGTGCTGACTGAGGAACGGGGAGCTTCTGTACAATCCCAACCTCGTAAGAGCGTGCGGCTGCTGTGGCCGCGGGCAGCATAGTCGCGATCAAGGCAGTTGCAAGGCTGCTCTGGAGGATGGCCTGAGTACCTATCAGAGCAAGGAGTGCGTCTTGCTCGGCGAAGAGAGTGGGCCCCTTATCACTGAACACTGATCCCACGGGGAGCGTGCGCACGCTCAAGCCGCTCGTCGTGCGCCGTGGCCACGTCAGCCCCGGCCGAAAGTAGAACTCCTCGTTCTGTGGGCGGGATGCGAGGCGCCTGTTGGGTCCGAAGAAGTTCTTGATCTCCGCCCCCTTCCCCCACCAGTTCACCACCAGGTGCACGTCGGCGTAGTAGGGCGAGTAGCTCCCTCCCTTGGCGAAGTGCACCCAGCCTCGCCCGGTCAGCGTGTCCTCCGGAGAGTAGCCAATCCGCTCCGGCGCCACCTCCCACCAGGCCCGCACGAAGCGGAAATCATCCGATGTTTGGAGCCCGACCCTGACCGTACCGGCGTTCCCCTCCAGCGGGGGGAAGCGGCGGAAGATGTCGCGGATCGCATCCGAGACCCAGTAGGCGAAGGGGGAGCCAGGCACGGCGGAGAACTGCTCCGGATCGACGGAGAAGACCTGCTCGTGGTCCGCTCCCTCGCGCAGCGCCCGGATGCGACCCACCAGCGCCCCGGCTTTCTCTGCCGGTGCCGCATCATGTGCGCGGATGAAAACGGACGTGCTCATTCCAGCACCACCGTCTCGCCCCTCGCGATCGCCTCCAAGCAGGCGTTGCGAAGGTTGCTCAGGACCTCGTCGACCTCGTCCTCGGTACGGAGGCCTCGGGGGGCGAAGCGGCCGACCCGGATGCGTGTGACCACAGGCTTCGCGTCCTCCTGGTCCCCACCCTCAAGCGCTTCGGCGATCTCGATCATCCGGGCAAGGGCGTTGGCGTAGAGGCCGTCGATGGCGAAGAGGTTGCTCGAGAGTTCGGAGAGCGGTGCGGTATCGCCCCGGGCGGCATCGGCGATCCGGTGGAAGGGACGAAGGAGCGAATTCTGCTCGAGCTCCGGGATTGCCTGCCAGATCTCCTGGTTGCGCAGTTCGTCGAGGGCGTGCTGAACGGCCTCCTCGACTTTGGCGGTCAAGGCCTTCCGCTCCTCGCCGTACGCCTCGGCGATCGTGCGCGTGCGCTGACCGATGAGGGCGAGGTGCTCGAAGAAGTCGTCCGACTCGAGGAGTTCCCGGAGCGAAGAGGCTTCCTCGGCCAACTCGGAACGGACGCCGAGACTCTGGAGCTCGGGCCATAGCCGATCGACGGCCCTGCGAGCGTTCTGGAGAGTGGCAAGGTTCGCCTCGGTGACCGCGACCTCGAGCTTCTTGAGCCGCTCGAGTGCCCGGGTGATCTGCTCCCGCTGGTTGTGGAAGGCGAGGATCGCGTCCTCCGCCGCCCTTTCTTCGACGATCCCGCGCAGCGTCTCATGCAGCTCCTGGAGCTCCCCGACGCCGGGGATAGACCGGGCGCGGAGCACACTGAGGACCGAGTACGCGCGATCGGCGTCGCGCGGGAGGAGGCGCCGCAATGCGGCGGCCAGAGCCTCCTCCTCGAGGGGGACCTGGTCCCCGTAGAGCCGCTCGAGGGCTTCGGCGACGGCCGCGCGGTGCCTCAGCGTCACTGCGCTCTCACGCTGAGCGAAGGTCGCGGCACGGAAAGACTGTGGCTTCCGGAAGATGTCCTGGACAGCCGGGTCCCCGTAGCTCGTGTAGCGCCGGCCGTGGTAGACCTCAATCACACCGGCACGGAGGAGGGTCGCGGTCAGGAGCATCACGACCTCCAGATCCCACCCGTAGCCGAACCCGGTGAAGTGAGATTCGAGCTGCTTCCCCGACGGCTTCTCCCCGAAGTCCTGCCGGCTGCGGATGAAGGAAAGGACCTCCTCGAGCGCCGGGGCCTGCGTATCGATCGCGTAGGTGCCCGCCTCACGACGGACCAGCCCGAGGCCGTCGGTGCCGTCGTAGAAGACTTGCGGCAACCCGGCGAGGGTGTCGGATTCGAGGATCTTGACGGCCTCCGCGGCGCTACGGACCTGGACCGCAGCGAGGTCGAATTTGGGGAAGAGCTTCGGGATCGCATCCCGGAGCGCACCACGCACCGTCTCGTCGAGATTCGTCCCGAAATTCCGTAGCGGAGTTTCGACCCCGCGGAAGAACTGGTAGCCCCCAGCGAATACGGACCGGAGCTTGGCAACGACGGAGGCCCGGAGAGCACGCTGCCGAGTCTTCTCGTCGCTCAGGAGCCGGCTCTGATCGGGCGTGTGCTCTCGTTCGTACCTGGAAATCATCCACCCGGACCGGTGCAGGTCGTCGAGGAGACGGGTCAACTCCTCCGGGATGGGGACGACCCAGTAGACAGAATTCTGCCCCCCCTCGGTGTTGCTCTCCTGGCGAGCGCGGCCCCGGACGGCCTCAAGAGCGTCGTCCTCCGCTACAAAGTTGACGAATAGGTCAATGTCGCCCTGCCGACCGAGACGCCGACCATTGACGACCGGCGTGATGTTGAAAGTGCGGAGGTTCTTGTGTCGGTAGCCGGAGACGTCGTCGAAGAGCTCTCTCGCAGCATCTTCGAGGAGCGCGTTACGGTCTCTCGGATAGACGGTGACCCCACGGCGCTCCTCCTCCCAGCTCCGCCCGACCTGGGAGAGGAGTTCCCACCCCTGTTCGGTCTCTCGCACCTTGCTGTAGGCCGCGAGGTTGTGGAGCGCCTGGACGACGGCGTCCCGCTGCGGCCCCTCGTCCACGCGCCGGTGCAGGAGGGCCGCAATGTTGGCCACGTTGCGGACCACGGACGGGACGAATTGGAGGAGCGCGAGCGCCTTCGCGACGCGAGTCTCCATCGCATCCGCGCCAAAGGCTTCCTTGATCTCCTGGATGTCGCGCTGCCGCTCGGAGGCGACGAGATTCTCGAGGAGGTCGTAGAGGATGTCGAGGGAAACCAGGCGACCGATCGGCTCATTGCCCAACCCCACCCGCTCGTCGATCAGCGCCTGCTGAGCGAGCTTGATGATGGTGCGGTTCGCACCACCCACGTGTCGGCTCGCGCCAGCCTGGGTGCGGAGGCCGGAGACGATCTGGATGATCAGATCGATCTGATAGGGGAGAAACGGATACAGCTCGGCAAAGGTCTCTGCGTTGAGCGGAACCGTGTCGAGCCTCCCGCTGACCTGCGTGGCCTCCGTGAGCTTCCCCCGGTGCTCCTCGAAGAGCTTCTTCAGCTCGGCGGCAGCGGCGGGCTTCTTCTTCAGGACGCGTACGGAGGTCACCTCGCGGATATCCGAAGGCGCGAGGTCGACCTCGATCTTGAAGCGATCCCGCAGCCGCGCGAGCTCGACGAGTTGCCCGTCGAGGTTGTCGACGACCTCGGAGAGACGCTCCTGGGAGGTCGCGACCAGCCAAACCTGCCCTTTCCACTTCGAGGCATGGTTGTACCCTTCGACGCCGAGCGCCTGGATGAGGCCCTGGAGATCGAGCATCTTGCGGGTGCTGCGTGCGACGTACTGCCCGACCTCGTCGATCACGAACACGAGTGCACGCCCCCCGCCGCGCCGGGCGATCAGGATTCGTGCTCGCTCAGCGACGAATTTCGCAGAGACGTTCACTTTGGCAGGAGTCTTGGCCCACGAATCGGCGTTCGGGTACGTTGCCGGATCCATTTCGTGCAGGACGCGGCTCGCACGGTTCCGTGCCGTCGCCGCCAGGTACTTCACATCGTCCCACGACTCCCCCGGGAAGATGCGACTGAACGTCTCCTTGAACTCCTGAAGGCGCCCCGCTCCCTCCAACTCGATCTCGAGCTCCGCGATCTCCCGGTCGGTCGAGTAACCGAGTTCACGAAGGAGGACCCGGTAGACGATGTCGGAGAGCATCTCGTCCGCGTCCGTGACCGCCTGGTCGGTGGAGACGTCGAAGATCACGGACTTGGTCGGGATCTGCTCATGGATCTGGCGGAGAAGCGACGCGATCTGCGGGTCGGCCGTCTGTTGCGCGAAGAGCTCCGACGCTGTCGTGCCGTTCAGCTCCCGGTTCTCGAGGATGTAGCCGAGGATCTTGGCAAAGGAGGACTTACCGGCACCGAAGAAGCCGGAGATCCAGATCCCAATCCCCTCGTGCGGCTTGTTGGGCGTCTCGCGGAAGTGCTCGAGGACACGGATGAAGTTCTGACGGATCGATTCTGTCGGGACGTATTCTTCGATCTCCTGACGGACGACCGGTGAACTGGTCTGATCGACCTTGATGACCTCTTCGATCCGGCGATTCGGATCCCGTTCGAACAGTTCGAGGATCTTCGTCATCGATCCAACCCACTCAGCCGAAAATCTTGACGCGGTAGTTCGGGCTCGGCTCACACACGCCCATGAACCGCGGCTCCGTCGGTCCGCTCAGATAACCCGGGTAGAAGAGGAGTGTGGTGACACGGAGGTCGCGATGCCCGATGAGCCGCTCGAGGAGCGCCGAGGTCCTGTAGACCGGGAAAAGCTCACCCGCCCGGATGAGGAGCGCGACCCCTCGTTCCGGGTCGAGACGTTTGAGCTTTTCCAGCAATCGGGCCTCGAATGGTCCCGGCTCGGGCACCGGCTTCGGGATCCCGATCAGGTGGATCTGCGCCTCCTGTAGCACAGGGCCGAGGTCCGGGCTCGATTTCTCGATCTCGAAGAATCCGTCCGGTCCATCCGGGTGCGCGGCGAGGCATTCCCAGAAGAGGGCGCCGAGGTCGATGACCTCCGCCTCGCGCCCGGCGTTCCTCCGGAGCCGTGTCGCGAGCCGCTCGACGTGCCCCCGAATCGCCAGCTCCTGGCGCGGGTCGTAAACGAAGATCGCGAATGGAATATCCGTCGACGCCCCGATCGGGCGACCGGAGAGCAGCTTGTCCTCGAGGTCAGCGAAGCGTGCCTCGAGCGAGGTGTTCGACATACTCCTCCAAGGATCCGTAATGCCAATCGAAGCGGCGGATGCTCCCTGCCGTCGAATAGGTGAAGTGACCGTGTCCCGCCGCATCGACGATTGCCTCCTCGACTTCCATTGGCGTCAGGAGGAAGAGGCGCCAATCCCGGTGTTGGACGATCCGCTGAGCGCTGTCGTTCTCCTCCCGGAGCGCGTATGCAATGTATCCGACAAGTTCGTGAGGCATGTGGACCGGGGCGATCCGCTTCCGTACCCTCCCCTCGAGGAGGCCGAAATCTCGCAGCGCCGTGAGTGCAGACTGTGCGAGTTTCTCAAGAACCGCCTTCGAGTAGGCGGGGGCGCTTGCAGAGCCCTCACGGCCTGCCGCGACCGAACGTATGTAGTCGGCCGCGTCGCTCGTAGTTATCTCAGGTTGACCGCGTTGGCGGCACTCGAACAAGAGTTCGGCGGCGATCAGGTATAGGAGATGCTCGGCGAGCGCGGCGTGATAATACAGCACACCACGTATCAGGTCGCCCGGGAGACCATTCTGCACCATCTGCGCGATGTACCGCGCTGGCACGTCGGCCCCGCCCGGGAAATATCGCCGCGCGAGCACGTTCTTCACGACATCGTTCGCCCGCTTCCTCGAGCCTTTGCCGAGGAGGTTCTCCTCGACGACGCGAGCCTGGTACGCGGCCGGATCCTCGTCGGGGCGCCAGAGCTTGAGAAGCTGGACGACTTCGGCGACGTTCGCGGCCCCTTTCGTCAGATTCGCGTTGATTTCCGTCGAGCGGTACAACACCTCAACGCTCCACACGGAAATAAGGAATGATCAACTGCCCCGGCCGCGACGCGGCGTATGCCGCAGCGAGTGCGGTCACGACCCTTTCCCGACCTGGCTGCTCTCGGATGGCCGAAGTACCGATAGTGCCGAGCACAACGAACCCGTCCGTTGCGTTCAGGCTCTCATCCGGATCTATGCCGACGGCACGCAAAGCCGCCGTCACCGATTCGACCTGGTCCGGCTTCGGGTCTGGCATCTCGGGCGGGAGCCACCCGGTCGCCTTGCGTTGGATGAGCCACCGCTCAAACCCGCCTTCCACCTGCTCACCCAGGTTGAACAGATGAACGAGCGGTTCTTTCGGGACCGCGCCGTCATGGCGTCCACGTGCCGCGAAGATGCTCATGTGCGCGGCAGCGAGCGCTGGCGCACGCCTGAAAACCCGGGGCGTCACGTAGCGGCCCGCGGGGCCCAGCGCGTCTGAATTCCACCAACGCAGCCAATCGTTCTCGCCGATCCGCGCAATGGCGATGCGGAGCCTGAAGAGGGTCTCGAAGAATGGCAATGTCATCGCAAGTCTTTATCCCTATTGAACGCCAAGACACGCCCCCCGAGGCACCCCGTTGCGACCCTGCTCCGGCATGTATGCGTCGTGTCCTTGAGGGTGTGTGCGGCGAACGCCGCCTCCCCGGAGAGATACAGTCGGGAGATCCCGGCGCCATGCCGCCCGTTGCCATAGTGTCGTTGCGTTCCGATACGCCGTGGGCTTGGGTATCAGCTAGGCACGACGCCCAGAGCCGCTGTGCCGGCGGCCGGATATACGCCCATCATGGGGCGCCCCCTTTCCGACGTCACATGTCGTGGCAGGACTGGCCCGCGGGGTGACGGCCGAAGACGCCGGGCACAAGATAGGCCTCTGTGCTGACAGCGGGAAGAGGATGGCTGCGCGAGCCCGCCCCGTCGCCCGCGCTTACCCGATCCTCACCACCACCTTGCCCAGATGGTGCCTCTCCACCGCCTCCATCGCCTTCCCGATCTCCTCGAGCGCGAACACCCCGGCCACATGCACCTCGAACGGCCCGCGCTCGACCAGGCGGTTCAGGCGCTCCATGACGTCGGGGGCGGGATCGCCGTCGTACCCCTGGAGCCGGACCCCCTCGACGGCCTCGGGCTCGGGCTCGATCCCGTGGGGGTAGGCGGCGCGACCGCCCTCGCGGAGCGTGGAGAGCACGAGCTGGGCGACGTCGCCGCCGGCGGTGAGGAGTGCGGCGTCGAGGCCGTCGGGCGCGAACTCGCGGGCGGCCGCGACGACGTCGCCTTCACGGCCGTCCACGACCGCGTCCGCGCCGAGCCGCCGGGCCAGCTCCACGCCGTCCGGGCCGGACGCGACGGCCAGCACGCGGGCGCCCATCAGCCGGGCGAACTGCACCGCCGCGTGGCCGACGCCGCCGTTCGCGCCGAGGACCAGCACGGACTCGCCCGGCTTCACGTGCAGCACGTCCTCGAGCCCCCGGAGCGCCGTGACGCCGATCCAGCCGAGCCCCGCGGCCTGCTCCATCGGGAGCGTCCCGGGGACGAAGGCGACGACGTCCTCGGGCACGGCCGTGTACTCGGCGTAGAACCCGCCCCGCGGCAGCTTCATGGCGTAGACGCGGTCGCCGGGGCCGAAGCGCTCGACCTCGGCGCCCACGTCCTCCACGACCCCCGCGCCCTCGGAGCCGAGGATGTAGGGGAACGTCGGCTCCCCGCCGAGCATCCCGGCGAACCCGCCCTCCTGCTCGTAGACGTCCCACTCGGCGACGCCGGCGTAGGCGACGCGGATGAGGACGTCCCGCGGGCCGGTCTCCGGGACGGGGAGCGACTTCACCTCGAGGACCTCGGGGCCGCCAAAGCGGTCGATCGCGACGGCGCGCATGACGCCAGACACGTTCGCCATTCTCACACCTCCCGTGTTCCACTCACGTTCCCGCACCCCCCATGCCGCTCATCGCCGACACGTACGCGATAGCTACTTGCGTCGCGACCGGTATCCCGCGTTTGGCGGCGCCCCACCTACCGAGGGAACGTTCCTGACACGTCGTTGTAGACAAACTGGCACAACATGTGCTATTTTCGAACATCAACGAAGCCCACCGTGTCGGGATGCCGCAAGCGGATCTCTCGACCGTAACCGGTAGAGCACGAGTCGCCATGCCGATCACGCAACACGAACTGGGAAGGCGGATTCGGGCGGCCAGAGAGGCATCCGGCCTCACCCAGGAAAAACTGGCTCAGCGGATTGGTCTGTCCCGCACGGCCGTCGTCCAGATCGAGGCCGGCAATCGCTCGGTCTCCAGCCTCGAATTGGACGCCGTTGCTCGCGTCCTTGGCAGGGACATGCGTGAGTTCCTGGCCGACGACTTTACTGAAACCGACGTCCTGTCGGCTCTCTTCTGGGCCGACCCTGCAGTCCAGAATGATCCAGCCGTGGTCGAGGCCCTAGAGACGTGCGTGACGGTTGCACGTGAACACTTGAATCTGGAGCGACTTCTTGGCGTTCAGCCACCGCCGACCTTGGTGGCTTCGTACGAACTGCCGACGCCTAGCACTCGGTGGGAAGCCGTTCGGCAAGGCGAAGCAGTCGCGAGAGATGAGCGACGTCGCTTGGAGCTCGGAATTGCCCCTCTTCCCGACATCGCCGAGCTCCTTGAGGCGCAAGGGGTGAGGACTGCGGTCCTGGATCTACCGGACGACGTTTCGGGTTTGACGATGATCAGTCGCGAGGTCGGGATCGTTGTCGTCGCCAATCGAATCCATCACGTCCTCCGACGCCGGTTCTCCTTCGCTCACGAATACGCCCACGCTTTGCTTGACCGCAACCGGGTGGGGATCGTGAGTCGTAATTCGCGGCGTGAAGATCTGATCGAGGTACGGGCAAACGCGTTCGCCGCGGCGTTCCTCATGCCGGATATGGGCGTTCGTGAATTCGTCGTCAGCCTCGGGAAAGGCGGTTTGAGCCGGGGTCAAGCGGAGGTGTTCGATGAAGTCGGAAGTCTGACCGCGGAAGGACGTGCCGCAGCCAGTACTCAGGAGATCCAACTCTACGATGTCGTCCAGCTCGCGCATCATTTCGGCGTCAGCCGAAGCTCCGCCCTGTACCGCCTCTTGAATTTGCGTCTTGTTAGCCAAGAACGATTCGAGCACCTTCGTGCACTTGAAGAAGGCGGAGCTGGGAGAACCCTAGGCCGGTTGCTCGGTCTTCCGGAGCCCGATCACGACGAGCTGCGCAACCAATACCAGCACCGATTCTTGGGAAACGCCCTCGAAGCATACCGTCGCGAGGAGATCTCGCGAGGAAAGCTGCAGGAGCTCGCAAGCCTCGTGGGCATCAATACGAACGAGCTCGATCTCCTCTTGGAATCGGCGGGGCTCGCCGAATAAGCGTTGAGGTACGGGTCCGATGTCGGACGCGGCGCAGGGCGATACGCGAATCCTCTATTCGGATACCAACGTGGTGATCAACCTCACCCACATCGCCCGCCTAGACCTGTTCGGTAGGCTCACGGGATACGAGGTCGTCGTCCCAGACCACGTCCGCCAGGAGCTGACACGCGAGGACCAACGCCGTGCGCTAGACGATGCGGTGGCGCGAGGGTACTGTCGGATCGAATCGATCACCAATCTCGAAGCGCTCCAGGTATTTGCTGAGCTGCGGACGGTAATCGGTTCCGGAGAAGCAGCTTGCCTCGTACTCGCCGAGCGAACCGGTGGCATCGTGTTGTCCGACGAGAAACGCCGCTTCAGACGGGAGGTAGAGCGGAGGATCGGGCTCGAGCGTCTAATGGGCACGGCGGATCTCTTCCTACTCGCGATCCGGTCAGGTCTGATATCAGTCGAGGAAGCCGATCGATACAAGGAGACCCTAGAACAGAACCGATTCAGGATGCCGTTCGCATCGTTCCGGGACCTGATCTCGTGAGGCAAAACCTCGATTCACCCCCGACCCATGGGCCCGAGCGCTCAACTCATTGACACACAACGCCGTCACTCCCATTCTTCGTTCGGATTACGGGCGGGGAGCGAGCCGACATCGCAATCGGCCGCGCCGCGTCGAAATGTCCGTTCGTCCTGCGGCAACTAGTTGCTGCAGGCTTCTTTGCTATCCTGATCCACCCATGCCTCGACCGAGCCACGTCGCGCTCGTCGCCGTGGCCGCCCTCGCGCTAGGCGGGTGCGGAGGGCGTGCCCTTGCCCCCGACAGCCCACCCGCGCCCACTGGCCAACGATCGCCCGCCGCCGAACGACCGACGGCGCTGGACGCACCTGGCGAAACGCCCGGCCAACCCGCGCCCACGACTTGCGAACCCGCCGGCCCCGGCAGCGGCCGCCAGAAACTCGGGCCGTGCATCAACGCGCCGCGGCGGCAGGTGCTGCGGCGGCTCTCGCCCGACGGCCGGCGGCTGTACTTCGCCCGCCTGGCGTCGCCCGACGGCCGCGCCGAGGGAGGGTTCTCATTCGTGCGACGCCGGGGCTCGGCGTGGACCGCGCCCAAGCCGCTCGCGATCGACCGGTGGCACACCCGCGAGCCCTGGGTTTCGGCGTCGCTCTCCGCCTCGGGTGGCGTCATGGTCCTCCACGCCGTCCGCGACGACGGCCTCGGCGGCGCCGACCTTTACGCCGCCTTCCGGCCCGAGGACGGGACGTGGTCCGAGCCGGTGAACCTCGGCCCCGACGTCAACACCCCCGGCGACGAGATCACCCCGTACCTCGCCGCGGACGGGGTCACCCTTTACTTCTCGAGCGCCGCCCGCGGCGGCCTCGGCTTCTTCGCCTCCATCGGCGTGAGGCTCACGGAGTCGAGCGTGAAGAGCGCGGCGGCGAGTTGGCGGGACAGGCTGGAGCGATAGGGCCGGCGGCGCCGGCCCGGGCCCTCACGTAATCCCCCCGCTCGCCCGCACGATCTCGCCCGTGACCGCCGTGTTCGCCGCGGAGCAGAGGAACACGATCGTCGGCGCGACCTCCTCCGGCGGCAAGATGCGGCGGATCGGCGAGTTCGCGGCCAGGTGCTCGCGGACCTCCGCCGGGAAGCGCTCCTGGTTCCCCTCCGTCAGCGTGAAGCCGGGCATGACCACGTTCACCAGGATCCCGTCGGGGCCGTACTCCATGGCGAGCGTGCGCGTGAGGCCGTGCAGCGCGGCCTTGGCGGGGGCGTACCACCCCGAGCGAGGCACGCCGTCGACGGCGATCCCGCTCGAGACGTTGACGATCCGCCCCCACCCCCGGGCCCGCATCGACGGCGCCACGAGCTGGATCGTCCGCATCGCGCCCTCCAGGTTCGCGCGGAGCAAGGGCCGCCACTCGTCGGGCGGGAGCTCCTCGAACGGCGGCGCGTCCTGCGGCCGCCGCGACCCCCAGGCGACGGCGTTGTTCACCAGGACGTCGATGCGGTTCCAGCGCTCGAGCGTCGCATCCACCGCGGCGCGGATCGAGTCGTCCGACGCCAGGTCGAACTGCACCACCATCGCCTCGCCTCCCGCGCCGCGGACCTCGTCGGCCACGGCCTCCGCGCGGTCCCGGTCGTTGCGATAGGTGACGACGACGCGCGCGCCCTCGCGGCCGAAGGCCACCGCCGTGGCCTGGCCAATCCCCCGTGAGCTTCCGGTCACGAGCGCGACGCGCCCTGCGAGTCCCAGATCCATCCGATTCTCCTCTCTCTTCGGGTCCACGTTCCCACGCCTTCGCCTCGCCCGTGGAAAGCGGGCGAGGGGCGCAGGTGGACTCGCTCACGCGTGGACGTACGGCGCCCCGGGCCGGAGGCGATGCACCGGCCCCGCCCGGGCGGCGGCGAGGCGCCGCGCCCGGCGCGCCCGGCGAACGAGCGCTCGGGTGGGAGCCGCCGCGCGACCCCGGACGCCGCACGGCGGCGTCGCCTACTCCCCCTCCGGCTCCCGCCCCTGCAGGCGCGCAATCTTGCGATCGATCACCCGCAGGCGGTCCTGCAGCTCCGCGATCCGCCGCTCCACGTCGCGACGGTGGGCGCTGAGGATCGCCAGCGCCGCGTCCGCATCGCGCACGCGCGCGATCGCCGCGAACTCCCGGATCCGCCGGATCGGCATCTCCGTCTGCCGCAGGCAGTGCAGGAAGCGGAGGTGCTCCAGGTCCTCCACCGAGTACCGGCGATGCCCGCTGGCCGTGCGGGCGACGGGCGCGATCAGCCCCGCCCGCTCGTAGTAGCGCAGCGCGTGCGTGCTGAGGCCCAGGTGGGCGGCCGCCTGTCCGATCGTGAGCGTGTCCATGGCTCGAGGCTAACACTTCGTGCGCGCTCTAAGTCAAGGATGGGGGACCAGGCACCAATGTCTGGAGTTGCGCCAAAGTGAAATGGACCTGACCCGAAAGTGTGATAACGTTCGGGGTAGTCGAGGGGGCCAATCGGTTCCAGACGAACGCCGACGCACGGGGAGTGTCTGTGGAAACCTTTGTCATGACACCGGTTTCAGATCCGGTCGGCTGTCTATCCGCGCATTCCGTTCACCTCGGCACGCTGCACCGATAGCTACGGTCTGAAATCGGAAGCAGGCACCTTCATGTCGATGCGTAGCAACTCTGAAGATTGGTGCCTGGTCCGCTTACATTGACACGGCGCTGCTCGGACTGCATCCTATCTCGTCTATCACACGCGTGCGCGTGAACGTGCGCCGCACGCAGAGCCGCGTCCCGGCCCGATAGAGATGCTCGACGCGGTACCCGTTGGTTCGGCGGCGCTATGCGCCGTGGAACCGACGCTTCCAGAGATCGAATATGCGACGGCTGAGCCACGAGCTGCTCGTCGCCGCGACCGTCCTCGGCGTCGGCGGTTGCGGGGGGCGGGCTATTGCCATCGAATCGGCGACACCCGTGCCTGACCAGCAGGCCGCGGCCCAAGGGCCAGCCGTTCTCGACCCGTCCGTCCCCGACCGCTGCCAACCAATCGACCACCCCTCCGGCCGCCAGAACCTCGGGCCGTGCATCAACGCACCGCAGGGCCAGGCGCTGCCGCGGCTCTCGCCGGACGGCCGATACCTCTACTTCATCCGCCTGGCCGACCCCGAAGGGCCGTCGGGCAATGAACGCTCGGGCGAGCAGATCTGGTACGCGGAGCGGACCGAGGACGACGGGTGGACCGCCGCCCGCGTCCTGCACGCCCCCCTCGACGGCGCGCGGAACAGCTTCGTCCTCGCCGTGCTGGATGAAGGCGACCGGCTGCTGGTGGGGAACCGGCGGCGCGCGGACGGCAGGGTCGAGGGCGGGTTCTCGTTCGTGCGACGGCAGGGCGGCGGGTGGAGCGCGCCCGAGCCGGTCGCGATCGAGGGGTGGCACGCCCGCGGCGCCTGGGTCTCGGCGTCGCTCTCCGACGACGGCTCGATCATGGTCCTGCACGCCGACCGCGAGGGCGGGCACGGCGGCGCGGACCTGTACGTCTCCTTCCGGCGCGACGACGGGACCTGGTCCGAGCCGCTCGACCTGGGTCCAGACGTCAACACCCCGGGCCACGAGATCACGCCGTACCTCGCCGCGGACGGGGTCACGCTCTACTTCTCGAGCGACGGCCGCGGCGGGCTGGGCGGGCACGACGTCTTCGTGACGCGTCGCCTGGACGACACCTGGCAGCGGTGGTCGGAGCCGGAGAACCTCGGACCGCGGGTCAACACCGACGGCTTCGACGCGTACTTCGTCGCCCCCGCCGTCGACGACTACGCCTACCTCGCCTCGACGACGGACGCGACGGGGAGCGTCGACATCTTCCGCGTGCTGCTCCGCGAGCCGGAGCCCGAGCCGGTCGTCGTCGAGCCGGAGCCGGAACCGGAACCCGAGCCGGAACCGGAGCCCGAACCCGAGCCGGTGTGGGAGCGGCCGGATGTCGGCGAAAGCATCGTGCTGCGCGGCGTCTACTTCGACGTCGACCGCGCGACGCTGCGCCCCGAGTCGGAGGCGGAGCTGCAGAGCGTCGTGCGGTTCTTCCGTGCGTATCCGCAGTTGCGCGCGGAGATCAAGGGGCACACCGACGCGCAGGGGTCGGACGAGTACAACCTGCGCCTCTCGCAGGCCCGCGCCGAGGCGGTGCGGGACTACCTGATCCGGCACGGGATCGAAGCGTCGCGCCTCATCGCGAGGGGCTACGGCGAGCGGGTCCCGGTCGCGTCGAACGACACGCCGGAGGGGCGGCAGCTCAACCGTCGCGTCGAACTGAGAATCCTGGAGCCGGAGGCGGAGGCGACGTCGAACCCCGCGTCGGTGCCGGTGCGTTGAGGCGATAGCGATTCGAGTGGATATGCCGAGTCCCACGCAGAGCCGGGCGGGTCGCGAGCGACGGGGGGGCGCTGGTCCCGATCCCGGTCTCGTTCGCGTTGAGTCTGATCCTCGCCCCCGCGGTGGTGGCGGCGCCCGGGCCCTGGCTCGCCCCCGGCCCCGTCTGGCCCTCGCTCGAACCGGCGTTCCCGGCGGCCTGGCCGGCCGCCGCGGTCGATCCCGACGCCCCGCCGCCCGTTCCCACCAAGGGCGCCGTCGTCGTCGGGTGCGAGGGGGTCGAGTTCACCGGGTCGGCCAAGGTCGACGCCTGGAACTCGAGCGAAGGCCTCTACTCCCCGGCGCTGGCGACGGACAACGCGCTCGTCGCGACGGTCGGCGCGAGCGCGGACCTGAAGATCTCGGGCTTCGCCACGATCAGGGCCGACCTCCTCGCGGTCCGCGACCTCCTCATCTCGAACGGCCAGCAGTTCACGGGCGACCTCTACGCCGGGCGGCACATCAAGTTCACCAACAACCCGCCGTGCCCGCAGGAGGGGGTCTACGCCGGCGGGACGATCACGACGCCCGGGCAGTGGTGGATCAACCAATGCGGCGGCGGGGCCGGCTGGGTCCAGGGCGCCCAGATCACGCTCCCCAAGCTCCAGTGCGATCCGCTGGACGTGACCGCGCTGGTCGACGACATGATCGCGCAGCACGCGCCGCCGGGCGGCGTCGAGCCGTGGCCGTACCCGGGGTGGCGGCCGGATCCGGTCGTGATCGACACGAACGTCGCTTACAACGCGTTCACGGTCCAGTCGGGCAACTACCCCCTCGTCATCGACGCGACCAAGGTCGATGTCGTCTACGTCGACGGGAATTTCCGCATCACGAACGGCGGGCGGCTCCACATCCGGAACCCGCACGGGATGTCCGAGCTGCAGGAGCTGCTCATCATCGTCGACGGGAACTTCGAGACCAACGGCGGGAGCTTCCTGGTCGTCGATCCCGGGATCTCGGTGCGGGCCTACGTCACAGGGAAGGTCACGGTCAGCGGCGGCGCCGCCCAGAACGTTCCGCCCAGCATCGTCATCGACGGGAAGGTCCAGCCGACCTTCGGGATCTACACGTCGTACCAATCGAACTCGTCCGCCATCGGCGTGAGGGTCAACGCCGACTCGCCGCTCACCGCGGTGGTGTATGCCCCGCTCGCGAACGTCGAGGTCAGCGAGTCGGGGCACGTGTACGGCGCGGTGCGCGGCAGGACGGTAAAGGTCAGCGGGTCGGGGTGGATCCACTACGACGAGAACCTCGACGTCAACAGCAACTGGGACGGCGGCCCGATCTTCGAGACCGATCTCTCCGTCACGCTCGCCGTCGACACCGCCAAGGTCGAGTACAACCGCGATCTCAACCTCACGGTGAGCGTCTACGGCGGCGACGCCGGCCTGTTCGAGGGCGTGAAGCTCCGCATCGGGCTGCCGGGCGAGTTGATCTACGTCGCTCACACCGCCCCGCCGGGGACCAGCTTCCTCGACACGACGGGCGACGGCGTCCCCGACGTCTGGAAGGTCGACACGGTGCTCGCGCAACAGACGCGGGAGCTGCAGATCGTCATGCGGGGCCCGTACCGGCCGGACACCGCGCTCGTGCACATCGACGTGGCGCTCGCCGAGTGGTCGGGGAGCACGGACACCTACCCGGACAACAACGTCGACAGTCTCGCCGTCCGCGTCCTCCCCTCGCCCTTGCTGACGCTGACCAAGGCGGCGTCGGTGGGGTCGCTGGTGCCGGGCGAGGTGATCGGGTACGCGACGACGCTGATGAACCTCGCCGAGGCGCCGGCGCACTACGTCCTGGTCAGCGGTCAGATCGACGCCGAGCTGGCGCTCAGGCTGGACGCGTTCGGCGCGGGGACGCCGTTCCGGTTCGTCGAGGGCGAAGAGCCGTCGGGGCTGGCGCTCGGGACGGTCGAGTTCTCGAACGACGGCGGCGCCACCTGGAGCTACGTGCCCGTGTCCGGCGGCGGCGGCGCGCCCGAGGGGTACGACGCCGCCGTGACGCACTGGCGCATTTCGATGGTGGGCGTGATGAACCCCAAATCGTCGTTCCGGATCGAGTACCAGGCGCTGTTGCCCTGGACGCTGGCGGGGGATACGTCGTCGAACTAGGAGCGACGGCCGTCCGTGGCCGCCCGCGCGCCGCGGAGGCCGCGGAGCGTGGGCCGCGACGCAGCGCGTCGTGAGCAAGACCGACGGGGCCGTGAGTCAGTCTCGCGGCCCCGTCGCGTTCTCGCGCCCCAATCGCGCCAGCGCGTCGCGCGCTTCCCTGACGAGCGGCTGCAGGGCGGGGTCGGCGTCGCGCCAGAGTGCGGCGAAGCGGGCGTAGTGCTGGACCGCGAGCGCGACCTCGCCGCGCCGTTCGTGGATCCGGGCCCGGCGCAGGTGCGACGGGGCGAGGTAGACCGGGTCGTTGCCGACGGGGTCGGGAAAGGTGCCGAACCAGAGGAGCGCGGCCTCGTCGTCGCCGACCAGCTCGTGCAGGTCCGCGCGCAGCCAGCGCATGTGCGCCTCGCCGTAGTCGGTGTCGAAGATCGGGAGCGTCGAATCGTTCTGGACCGGGTAGTCGTCCAGCTCGCGGAGCGCGGCCTCGGGGTTGCCGGCGGCGCGGGCGGCCTCGGCGCGGACGAGCGCGGCGGCACGCACCAGCGCCGCGGTCGCGCGCAACGGCCGCGGGTTGCCCGGGCCGCCGCGGGTTGCCCGGGCCCCCGCGGCCGGCGATCTTCGCCGGAAGATACCGGACATCGCGGCGTCGAGCGACCGCCGCGAGGGAACGCCGTGGCTCGCCGCAGGCGACGTCGCGCGGGCGGTCGGAGCCGCGCGTCGCCCGCCGCCGCGAGCCGGCCCATCGTCGAAGGAGGAGAGCATGGACGTTCGCACGTTGTCGGCGGCCGCCGGGGCGCTCGTGCTCGCGGCGTGCGCGCCTTCGGGTTCCGATACCGGCCACGAGGGAGCACACGGGGACGCACAGGTGCCCGCCGTCCGCTCCGAGCTGCTGGTCTCTACCGCCTGGCTCGCCGACCACCTCGACGACCCCGGCGTCGTCGTGCTGCACGTCGCGCCGGACCGGTCGGGGTACAACCGGGGCCACATCCCCGGCGCGCGGTTCCTGCCGCTCGGCGCGATCGTCGTCGAACGCGACGGCCTCGCCAACGAGCTCCCGCCGGTCGAGCGGCTGGACTCGGTCTTCGAGGCGGTCGGCGTCTCGGACGATTCCCGCGTCGTCGTCTACGGCCCGCCGCTCGCCGCGGCGCGCGCGTTCTTCACGCTCGACTACCTGGGCCACGGAGACCGGACCGCGCTCCTGGACGGCGGGGTGGAGCGGTGGGCGGCGGAGGGCCGGCCGCTGTCGACCGAGGCGACGGCGATCGCGGGCGGGGAGCTCATGACCGAAGCGCCCGCCGTCGCGCGCGGGCAGCCCACGACCGCTGCGCCGACGACCGCGCGCGGAAGCTTCACGCCGCGCCCCATGCCGGAACGCGTCGTCGACGCGGCGTGGGTGAGCGAGCGGCTGGGCGCGCCGGGGGTCGCGCTGCTGGACGCGAGGCCGGCGGCGGAGTTCACGGGCGACGTCGCCGGCGCCGGGATCCCGCGGCCGGGGCACATCCCGGGCGCCCGCAACGTCTTCTGGCAGCGGATGATCCGATCGCCGGAGGACCCGACGTTCCTGGAGCCGGAGGCGCTCCGGGCGCTGCTGCGCGACGCCGGGATCGAGCCGGGCGACACCGTCGTCGCCTACTGCCGGACGGGCGTGCAGGCCAGCGTCGCCTACTTCGTCGCGCGGTACCTCGGGTACGAGGCGCGGATGTACGACGGCTCGTTCATGGACTGGAGCCCGCGCGAGGCGCTGCCGGTCGAGCGGTAGTCGGGCGGCGCGTCGTCCGCCCTAGAACCACCGCATCGTGTGGTAGCTGTACTCGCCGTCGCGGAAGCGGGCGGCGAGGCGGAGGTTGGCGCCGCCGTCGGCGGGGATGCCGATGAAGTCGAACCACACGTTGTACTCGAAGAAGACGCCGCCCTGGTTCGGGGTGAAGTAGATGACGACGTCGCGCACCTCGCGGCCGGCGCCGGTGGCGGCGCGGGCGAGGGCGTCGCGGCTCTCGTCGCGGGAGATCGTGCGCACGACCTCGAGCCCGTCGGGCCCGCCGATGCGGAGGACGACGAGCGTCCAGTCGCGCTCGCCGTGGTCGAGGCGGAGCGGGAGGAGCGCGCCCTCGACCCATGCCGAACTGCCTTCGTTCCTGGCCAGGCGCAGGGTGTGTGCGTCGAAGCGGCGCCGGAGCGCGGCCTCGGTGATGCGCCAGCGCGCCTGGCGGACGGCGTCGACGTGCGCCGGGTCGGCGACGAGCGAGTCCCCGTCGACGCGGAGCTCGAGCCCGTACTCGGGGCCCAGGGCGAAGTCGACGTGGAGCTCGGCGGCGACCGGTTCGCGCTCGAGGCCGAACCGGAACGGCGCCTTGCGGACCCCCCCGCCGGTGACGACGGGCCGGGCGCCCGCGACGTCGACGCCGACGCCGAGGAGCGCGCGGACGGTCGCCTCGAGGCGCGCGACGTCGGCGACGAGCGACGTCGCCTGCCGCTCGACGCGGGCGCGGTCGCGCGAGTCCCAGACGTGGGGCGTGCCCATCGCGGCCATGAGCGCGAGTGCGCCGGCCGCCGGCCCGATCGCGGTCGCGAAGGGCAGCACCGGCGCCCGTGCGACGAACGCCGCGACGAGCCC
>Ga0207874_1001238_pt1 | contig 30461 bp, 23 predicted proteins | sample HigsolmetaAR201D_FD_184833 | JGI IMG/M metagenome (GOLD analysis project Ga0207874, IMG submission 184833) | Ionic liquid and high solid enriched microbial communities from the Joint BioEnergy Institute, USA - AR20-1-D (SPAdes) (version 2) ...
AGCCTCCCTCAGAGTCTTGCTGGGGATCGTGCCGGTGTTGACGCTCACGCCTCCGAGAACAGTCTTCTTCTCAACCAAAGCCACTCGCTTGTCGAGCTTGGCCGCCTGAATCGCTGCCCTCTGGCCGGCGGGACCAGAACCGATCACGATCAGATCGTAGTCGAATTCGCCCATTCCACTCCCTTCTGATGTGTATCCGCGGGGACACGAACTACTACGTTCCGTTGCCGGGTGACGTTACTTCCAATTGTAGGGGAAGCGCAGAAAAGGGGCAGAAAAGGGGGTGTGCGAACCGGAAACGGTTGTATTCAACCGAGGCGCGATCGGGTTGAGATCGGGAAGGAAGGACGGGCTCCGACGGCGGCGGAAACAGAGAAGTCTTTATGACGGATGGCCTTAAGGGCAACGAACGGTGATGAGGGGCGTCCCACAAATAGAGGCGTTATTATATGGCGGGACAAGAAATCAGCAAGAAGGACTCTAAGGAGTTTCTCGATCGCTTCAGCAAGGAGCACCTGGGCTGCAAGGCGCGGCTGGAGACTTCGGCCGCGGGCGGCCAGGGGCTGAATCTGGTTGCGAACGATTTGCCCCTGACCGGTATTTCCCTGGACGAAGGAGGCGAGCTGAGCGTCATGCTGGGAGGACGGCCGGGTCTGGATTACGGCCATAACATCCCTTCATGGTCGCGCCTCTCGATCATCAATAACGACTGCCTGGAAATTGTCAGCGAGGATGGTACGGTAACGCGGCTTTGCTGTACGGGTCCCTCCAAAGTAGACTCCGGGCAGCCTGGCGGCGGCGCAGGTCGTGCCGACATCGTTGGCCGCAGCGGCGTCTATCCGATGTCAAAACCCGAAGGAGCAAGCCCCGATGCGATTCTCCAGCCCGAGGCTACATGGGGGCAGGGTGACCGTGGACCGGAGGGTTACTTTGACGCCGGCTCTTCCGAGATTCATCCGCCGGGCTCCCGCGAACCGGAGGAGCTGACGGAAGAAGAGCGCCGGGAGATCAGAGAAAAGCAAGAGAAGAATAAGAGCAAAGAATAAGAGCGGGAGCAGGCGAGGACTCAGCAGGACGGGTTCGCATGCATTCAGCCGGAAACGAGACAGGGGAGAGCTGGTCGAAGAACGGTTTCCTCCGTTACACAAAGCTGAGATAATGAACGACCGCGGAAGTTCTTTGCATCATGACGCGACTGGTCCTTGCCCTGTTCCTTCTGTTCGCCGCGCTCTGTGCTCGCGCGGCGGGTATTGACTTCAATCGCGATGTGCGCCCTATTCTGTCCGATGCGTGCTTCCAATGCCACGGTCCGGATGAAAAGCACCGGATGGCCGGACTGCGGCTGGACACGAAGGAAGGCGCATTCGCAGAAACCCGGCGCGGGAAAGTGATCGTCCCAGGAGATCCGGGGAAAAGCCTCATTATTCAGCGGATTAACCATGCCGACCCGGCGCGGCGGATGCCGCCCCCGGCCTCCGGGCGGACACTAACAGCGAAAGAGATCGACACTCTGCGCACGTGGATCGAGCAGGGTGCGGAGTGGCAGACCCACTGGGCTTTTGTGCCTCCCAAGCGCCCTGAGCTTCCGCCCGGAGATGCCCCAAACCCGATCGACCGCTTCATCGATGCGCGGCTGAAGCGCGAAGGTTTAACGCCCAACAAGGAAGCCGACCGCGCGAAGCTGCTCCGCCGTCTCAGCCTGGACCTTACCGGACTTCCGCCAACACCGGAAGAAGTCGAGGCCTTCGTGAAGGACAAGTCGCCGGATGCCTACGAGAAGCAGGTCGACCGGCTTCTCGCGTCCCCTCACTACGGCGAGAGGATGGCCATGGACTGGCTGGACGTCGCCCGCTACGCCGACACCCACGGATATCACATTGACAGCCACCGTGACATGTGGCCCTGGCGCGATTGGGTAATCGACGCATTCAACCGGAACATGCCGTTCGACAAGTTCACGATCCTCCAGCTTGCCGGCGATTTGCTGCCGGAGGCGGGACTCGAAGGGAAGATCGCCAGCGGCTTTAACCGCAATCACATGATCAACTTCGAAGGAGGCGCAATTCCCGAAGAGTATCTGGTTGAGTATGTGGCGGACCGTGTCGAAACGACGGCTACGGCGTGGATGGGACTCACTATGGGCTGCGCGCGATGCCATTCGCACAAGTACGATCCCATCTCGCAGAAGGATTACTACAGCTTCTTTGCTTTCTTCAATAACGTCGACGAGAAGGGACTCGATGGAAAGACCGGCAATGCTCAGCCGATTTTGAAACTGCCGACGCCGGAGCAGGAAAAGGAGCAAAAGCGCCTGGAAACGGCAATTCAGGAAGCCGAAAAGGTGCTCGAGTCGGACGAGGTAGCACGAGGGCTCGCCGAATGGCGTAAGACTCTCACCGCCCAGCCGGTTCCCGTCATCCGCGATGGCCTCACGGCACATTACGGTTTTGACGGCAGCTTCGCCGACATCTCCGGCGCTTATCAGCATGGTCGGACTCTCCGCGGCGACCCCGTGTTCGTTCCGGGGCAGGTCGGCAGGGCCGTGTCCTTTGATGCTCAGACGGTAGTGAGCTTAGGGCGTGTCGGAGCGCTGAAGGTGGACCAGCCGTTCACCGTTGCATTCTGGTTGCAGCCGACGGGTAGTAAACAGTCGATGCCCGTCCTTCAGAAGATCGCGGATAGCAGCCGCCGGGGCTGGGAAGTGCGTCTGGAGGAATTCGATCTTTTTGGGATTCAACAGCGTCACGCCCGGCTTGCCTTCCGTTTAATTTCCCAGTGGCCCGACGCGGTGTTAGAGCTTCGGACGCGCGAGCGCCTGAAGCAATCCGAGTGGTATCACGTGGCGATCGTATCAGACGGTTCCGGAAAAGCTCCCGGGATTACGGTCTACGTAAATGGCGAGCCCGTAAGCGCGGAAGTGGTTCGCGATGCGCTATCCGGCGCGATCGACAACGATGCGGAGCTGCGGATCGGCGTCAAGGAACCGGATGCCAAAGCCTTCGCGGGCGGCCTCGACGATTTGCGCTTTTACTCTCGCGCACTGCCGCCTGATCAGATCACTGAGATTGCTGTGCATCATCCTATTCGCGCGCTTCTGTCGGGCTTGTCCGGCAAGCCCTCGGCTGCCGAGGAGCAGCGCATTCGCACCTACTATCTCCGGCGTGTCGCTCCCGAACCGATTCGACGCACTTATGCGCAGTTACTCGATTTGAAGGAGCAGTTCAGGCGCCTCGACAAGCGAATTCTCAGCACGATGGTGATGAGCGAGCTCGAGAAGCCGCGTGAGACGTTCATTCTTGCCCGCGGCGACTACCGCAACCGGACGGAGAAGGTAGAGCCGAACGTTCCGAGCGTGCTGCCGCCCTTGCCGCGGGTGGACGGGAGGCCCAACCGTCTTGCCCTGGCGCGGTGGCTTGTGGATCCAGGGCATCCTCTGACGGCCCGCGTTGCGGTGAACCGGTTCTGGCAGATGTACTTCGGAACGGGGCTTGTGAAGACGTCGGAGAATTTCGGCTCCCAGGGAGAGCCTCCGTCGCATCCTGAGCTGCTTGACTGGCTGGCCACTGAGTTCATCCGTACCGGGTGGGATGTCAAGGCGATGCAGCGTCTGATCGTCACTTCAGCGGCCTACCGGCGCAGCTCTCATGTCACTCCTGAACTGCTTGCCAAGGACCCCGAGAACCGGCTGCTGGCGCGCGGCCCGCGTCATCGCCTTCAGGCGGAGATCGTGCGCGATAACGCGCTTGCCGTGAGCGGCCTCCTGAATAAGAAGCGAGGCGGCCCCGGCGTTTTCCCATATCAACCACCCGGCATATGGGAAGAGCTCGCGTATGGCGACGGCTTTTCGATGCAGACCTATGTACAGAGCCACGGCGAGGATCTTTATCGAAGGAGCCTTTACACCTTCTGGAAGCGTACGGCGCCTCCCGCTCAGCTAGTCACATTCGACGCTCCGGACCGGGAGAAGTGCACGGCTCGCCGGAGTACCACAAACACTCCGCTCCAGGCACTGGTGCTAATGAACGATCCCACATACGTCGAGGCGTCGCGGGCGCTCGCCCAGCGCGTGCTGAATTCGGGCAAGCGCAGCGTGGCCGATCGGGCGAAGATGGCATTCGAGCTTGCGACGGCGCGGCCGCCATCGAAGGCAGAGACGGCCGAGCTGATACAGCTTGCCGTTAAAGAGCTGCAGCACTACCGGAAGTCTCCTAAGGAGGCGCTGGCGCTGCTCGATGTTGGGGAATCGCCGTGGGACAAGAAGCTGAAGGCGGAAGAACTCGCGGCATGGACAGTGGTTTGTAGTGCCATTCTCAATCTCGATGAGACAATTTCGAAGGAGTAGGACATGAGCGCTCTGGAATGCACACGGCGTCACTTCTTCGGCCGGACGGCCACGGGCATTGGAATAGCGGCGCTCGCGTCGCTGCTGCGTCAGAAGGGATATGCGGCGGAAGGGCTCCCGCATTTCGCGCCAACAGCGAAACGCGTCATTTTCTTGCACCAGTCGGGCGGCCCCTCGCAGCTCGACCTGTTCGACTACAAGCCAGAGCTCGTCAAGCGGCGTGGAACCGAGCTGCCGGACTCGGTCCGCATGGGCCAGCGCATCACAGGGATGACATCCGGGCAGGGAACTCTGCCCGTTGCGCCGAGCATTTTCAGCTTTAAGCAATACGGAGAATCGGGCGCGTGGGTCAGCGAGCTTTTGCCGCATACGGCGAAAGTTGTCGATGACCTTTGCATCATCCGCACCGTGAACACAGAAGCGATTAACCACGATCCGGCGATTACCTTTATCCAGACCGGATCGCAGCAGCCTGGGCGGCCGAGCATGGGTTCCTGGGTGAGCTACGGGCTCGGTAGCGAGAATGAGAATTTGCCTGCGTTCGTCGTGTTGCTCTCGCAGGCTCACGCCATCAACACGGATCAACCTTTGTTCTCACGGCTGTGGTCGAGCGGTTTTTTGCCGTCGAGCCATCAGGGAGTTCGATTCCGATCCGGGCGCGATCCGGTGCTGTATCTGGAGGATGCTCCGGGCATCTCGCGCGAGACACGGCGCCGGATGCTCGATACTGTGGCGTCGCTGAACCGCCGGCATCTCGATGAGTACGGCGATCCGGAGATTCAGACGCGGATCCGCCAGGCTGAAATGGCGTACCGGATGCAGACTTCGGTCCCCGAGCTCATGGATCTTTCCAAGGAGCCCGACAGCGTCTTCGAGATGTACGGGCCGGAGTCGAGGAAGCCCGGAACCTACGCCGCCAACTGCCTGCTTGCGCGGCGGCTCGCTGAGCGGAACGTGCGCTTTATCCAGCTCTATCATCGCGGCTGGGACCAGCACTTTGACCTTCCACGCGACCTCACCTTGCAGTGCCGGGGCACGGACCAGCCGACAGCGGCGCTCATCACCGACCTCAAGCAGCGGGGTCTGCTGAAGGACACGCTTGTCGTCTGGGGCGGCGAGTTCGGCCGAACCGTGTACAGCCAAGGCAAGCTGAGCGAAGCCAACTATGGCCGCGATCATCACGGGCGCTGCTTTACAATGTGGCTGGCCGGAGGTGGGGTGAAAGCCGGCACGGTCATCGGCGAGACGGACGATTACGGCTACAACATCGTGAGCGATCCCGTACACATTCACGACTTGCAGGCAACCATCCTGCACTGCCTAGGTATCGACCACACCAAGCTGACGTTCTTCTTCCAGGGCCGGCACTTCCGCTTGACTGACGTGGCTGGCAACGTCGTCAAAAAGGCGCTTGCGTGACGGTTGGCAGTGGACAGCTGTAACGGGTAAGGATACTGCGCGGCAGGGAAGGCAAACAAAAGGCCCGGTCAGGACGACCGGGCCGGCAGGAGGCTATCTGTTCAGCAGCCGATCTTTGAGGTCGACGCTCGAGTCAGGAACGATCTGACCGCGAATCTCCCCGCTGGGATACTTTTCCGAGTGGACGTTCGCATAGGCTGCGCCTCTGCGGATGGCTCGAATGAGGTCGGCCAGATCGTTGGCCTCGACACCTTGTCCCGTCGGTCCGCCGATGTCCGCTGCTACGATCGTTCCCGTCACTGTGCCGCCGCGCAACGGGCACGGATCAGGCTTTGTTCCACCGCCGCAGAGGAACGTGGCGATGCCTCCGTTCGTCCGGCGCTGTCCTACGTGAATGTGGGCGAAAAGCGAATCGGCTTCCAGCCCGTCGAAGGTGAGCTCATATGTCAGCTCGGTGTCTGACTCGTTGATCTGTAGCTTGAATGTTCCGCTTGCAGGTGTCAGGATACTCGGTACCTCCTGAAACCCGACTAACTTCGCAGCGAAGCGGGATCGTTTTACTTCTCCCTGGCCGGTCTGAGATGTTCCGATACTCGCCGTAAGCGCCACGGCTGCGGCGAGGACCGCGAGGCGAGATGGGAAGGTGCACATCAACATGGAATCCTCCTTCGTGTTCGTGCCTTTTACTCGCTACGTGCCGTCAACTCTTGTAATGGTAAGTGAACCCGATCCCGGAATCGATGAAGGCTACGTGAATTTACAAGAATCGCAAAGCGTCCTCTAGTGGGAGTGCCGATGCTGCGCGTGCTGCTGGCGCAGCAGATCCTTTCCGTAGTCGTTGCCGTTGGGAGTCCTCACCACACAGTGGATGTGTTGTGTGGCGAGGGTTTGCCGGTTCGATGTGAGATGCGCGGAATTCGCTGGCCGTTGAGGGGCAATTGTGATCAGGATGACAGGACCGTGCAGTATTCCGCACGGCCCTCTGCTACTGACTTAGCTTTGAATTGACTCCGGAAGCATCGGCAGGGAACGGAGCCGGACGCCCACCGCCTGAAAGATCGCATTGCTAATCGCCGGAGCGATCCCGACAATCGGTGTCTCGCCGGCGCCGGCCGGCGGCAAATCCGGACGGTTCACAAGTACGGACTCGATCACTGGAACGTCGCGGAATCGAGGCACACGGTACCGCGAAAAGCGCGGATTCAGAATCTTTCCGTTCTCAAAGTGGATCGCCTCCGTCAGTGCGCCTCCCAAGCCTTGTATGACGGCGCCTTCCACCTGATTCCGTAACATGTCGGGATTCACCACAGCTCCGCATTCGAAGGCGATTACGACGCGCTCCACACGCACCTGTTTCAGTCCCGAGTCGGCTGACACTTCGGCGAAGGTTGCTACGTAGCCGCCCTTCTCGTACCCTCCGCCCATGCCGAAGCCGCGTCCGGCTCCTGGTTTGCGCTTACCCCAGTGGAACGCCTCTGCCGCACGCTCAAACACAGTCCGGAGCCGCGGATTCGTGAGATTCTGCAGCCGGAACTCCAGCGGGTCCTTTCCTAGGGCGTGCGCGATCTCGTCCATGTGGACTTCCCGAGCAAAGTGATTTGCAGTAGCGGCCAGGGCGCGGTAGGAGCCCTGGCGCAGCGGCGATTGCGACCGGTGATAGTGGACACGCTGGTGCGGTGCCTCATAGAGCGTCGCAATGCCGGAAGCGCCCGAGTTGTAGTTGTGAAACTCCCAGGCTGTTAGCGTGCCGTCTTTCTTGACGCCGCTCGCCACCTCGATCACGCCCGCAGGCCGGAAGTACGCCCAGGTGAATTCCTCTTCGCGTGTCCACACCAGCTTTACCGGCTTACCGGCTTCTTTTGCGAGCCGCGCGGCTTCGAGCGCTGCTTCTCCCGTATGCTTGCCGCCGTAGCCCGACGCGGTATCGGGCACAATCACACGCACTCGGGACTCGGGAATATGGAAAGCTTCCGCAAGTTCCCGCCGCACACCGAAGGGTCTCTGCGTGCCTGTCCAGACCGTGAGCTTGCCGTTCTCCCAGCTTGCGAGCGCTGCCCGGGGCTCCAGTGGAGCGTGGGCAATGTAGGCAACCGTGTACGTGGCCGAAAACTTATGGTCCGCTGCGGCAAATCCCTCTTCAATGGAGCCCTTGGTCGAGTTTGTTCGAGCTTCGGCACGCTCCTTCAGCAGCTTGAACAGTTCGTGTTCCGAAGGCTGCTCGGTCGTATTCCATTCCGCCTTCAGTGCTGCCGCCGCCTCGGCAGCCGTAGCGCTATCCGGAGCTGCCACCGCGAGGAAATTTCCTTCGCGAACGACGGTTACTCCCGGCAGCCGCTCCGCTGCGCTGGTATCAGCCTTGACGAGAGTTGCGCCAAAGCAGGGAGGTCTCACAACCTTGCCGTGGAGCATTCCCTCCAGCTTCATATCCGAGGCGTAGCGATGGCGTCCGGTGACAAAGTCGCGTCCGTTCACCTTTGGAAGAACGCGTCCCATCACTTTCCAGTCGGATGCCGGTGTGAGCGCGCCCTGATCCGTTCTGGCGGTTCGCAGAAGGGTTTGATCCTTCGCCAGTTCGCCGTATGTAAGGGATCTTCCAGATGTGGCCTCTCCAACACGGCCGTCGGCTGCGACCAGATTTGCCCGGTCCACCTTCAGCAGTTCGGCTGCCCGGTCAATGAGGATTTCGCGTGCGGTTGCTGCCGCCCTGCGGACTTTCGGGAGCATGTCCGGCATTGACCGGCTGCCGAAGGTTCCGGCGTCAAACGGAACGTGGTCGGTATCTGCCATGAGGAGCGTCACAGATTCAGGGGCAACGCGCAGCTCTTCGGCAATTCCTTGCACCAATGCCGTGCGCGTGTTTTGTCCCACTTCGGCTTTTCCGGTGAACGCGCGAATAGAGCCATCCTCGCCGATGTGCAGCCAGGCTCCGACTTCTTCGGCCTTGGCCTGCTGCGCATCCGCCGAAATCTCCGTTAGGCTGAGCACAAGGATTCCTGCCCCAAGGAATTGAAAGAACTCGCGCCGGTCCAGTTCGAAGGAGTAAGAAGGCCCGGCAAGCAGCTCGTAGCGTTCCGGTTCTATGGAGTGGTTAGCTCTCATGACGCAAGGCCTTTCCCGCCGCCTTTACGGCAGCGATAATCCGGGGATAGGTTCCGCAGCGGCAAAGATTGCCATCGAGGGATGCGCGGATCTCGCTCTCGGAAGGATTCGGCTTTTTGTTCAGCAAGGCGGTTGCCGCCATGATCATGCCAGAAGTGCAAAAGGCGCACTGGAAGGCGCCGTAGTCGAGAAATGCCTGCTGTACAGGATGGAGCTTCCCGTCCTGTTCGAGGCCCTCAATCGTTGTGATGCGTTTGTTTCTGACAGCCCGCACGGGCATCACGCACGAACGCACCGGGGCCCCATCCACGAGTACGGTGCAAGCGCCGCACTGGCCTTCGCCGCAGCCGTACTTGGCGCCTGTTAAGTCGAGGTCTTCACGCAGCACCGAAAGCAGGGTGCGGTCTCCTCTTACATCGATGGTGACTGCCCTGCCATTGATATGTAGCGAACGTACCCGCTCTGGCCTGGGATCTGCCATACGAGTAATGATTGCGCAATTTTAAAGCGGAGTCACCACCGCCACACACAGGTCCGGGCGGTTTCCAAAGTCTTACTTCTGTGTATTCACGGACACGCGTGCTCTGATCACTCTCCCGCAGAGATGACGAGGATTTTGGCAGGCCGGTCGCTCTCATTCACCCAGCGGACTGGCTTCTGAGCTGGCGTGGATGCAGCATCTCCGGTTTCGAGGATGATCTCTTCTCCATTCAACTCGAGCTTAATCGAACCTTCCAGTACAAATGCGAACTCGTCGTAAGGACGGCGGTGCGCCTTCTTCCCACTGCTCCCATTGGGCTCTACCGTAATCAGCAGCGGACGCAGGCGGCTGCCTTGCACGCCAAGGTTTTCGATCTGCGCTTTCGACCACACGCTTTCGTACCGCTGGCGTTGCGAGGAGCGGACGACGAGGCCCGCTGCGCCTTCCCGGTCGGCGTCCCGGAAGAAGTCCGAAATACTGGCTCCGAGCGCGAGGGCAATGCGTTCCAATGAGGAGATAGAAGGCGAAACCTGACCGTTCTCGAGTTGGGATATGAAGCTCGGCGAGAAGTCGGCGGTCATGGCCAAGCTTCGCACGGACATCTTCCGAAGCTCTCTCAAGCGCCGGATTGTGTCGCCGACATGGTGCTCACGAGGTGTCACAGGGCTCATAGTAACGACCGGCGAGCCCCTCTGCAAGACAAAGTAGCGCGATGATATTCTTAACGAAACTTTACTTTCGCCCGGTAATCTCGCAAGACCGGATACGTCTCAGGAAGAGTTTCTTATCCAGGTTTTTTTGTGCCCATTTGTGAGCCTATGGCTAAGAATCTCGTCAAAATTTTGTCCGCCGGTACGATCCTCACTCTTGTTTGTTCCTCTGGTACTTTGGCCCAGCAAGTCATCGAAAGCTCAATGAAGCAGGTTCTGCCGCACGGCAAGACTGCGACACGGCCGCCAATGGGGTGGATCGCGCCTGCCGGGGCCGAGTTCGATGAGGCTGCTGTCCGTGAGATCGCGGATGCCCTTGTCAGCAGCGGGCTTGCGGCAGCAGGGTACGTGTACGTCAGCATTCCCGACAGTTGGCAAGGGGAGCGCGACGCGAGCGGGAATCTGCGGAGCGGCTCGAGGTTCCCCGATATCGCGAAGCTCGCCGCCTACCTTCACGACAAGGGGCTCAAGTTGAGCTTGCCTGCTTCGCCCGGCAGCACCACCTGTGCAAATACGCCGGGAAGCTTTGGGCATGAAGAGCAGGACGCCAAGATATTTGCCTCCTGGGGCATCGATCAATTGATCTATGATTGGTGCGGCGCGGAGGCCGATTATGGCCGGCCGGGCATGCCTGCGGCTTATCAAAAGATGGCGAAAGCATTGGCAGCCGCAGGCCGCCCGATCCTCTTCGGTGCGGCACGCCTCAGCCCACTGCTTTCGGACTGGCCGGCCCTCAGCGGTCTGAACTTCTGGAACGTGGAACGCCTGCCGCCATCCTGGCGCGCGGTTGAGGCCGCCGGCTTCGATGCAGGTCCCCCTGCAATGAACGGGCGGGGAGCGGGACGATGGTACTATCCTGGCGAGCTCCACGTCGGCAATGACAATCTCTCGCCCGCCGAACAGCGCAGCCAGATGGCACTCTGGAGCCTTCTGCCCGCGCCGCTGTTCTTCAGTGCCGATCCACGCAAGCTGACGCCGGACGCACTGGCAATTCTGCGCAATCCGGACGTCATCGCTGTGAATCAGGACGAGGCGGACCGGCCCGGCTGGCGGGTCACGAAATGGATGGATAAGGATGTCTGGGCCCGGCAGCTTGCTTCAGGAGAATACGTTCTGGGACTCTTTAATCGAGGCGACAGCGTCCTCGATATTCGCGTCAAGTGGAAGGACCTTGACCAGAGCGGCAGCTTTCAGGTGCGCGAACTCTGGAGCGGAAAGGATCGAGGGCGCTGGTCGGAGCGCTTCACAACCAAAGTGGAGCCTCACGACGTCGCCCTGATCCTGATTAAACGGTAGAGATCGTGCGCAAAGCGGTTACTCATCTCAAGAAGTGTGATCCGGTCCTGGCCGGAATCATACACAGGGTCGGTCCTTGCCGTATGACCTTCAAGGAGCCTACCTTCGAAAGCCTGGCTCGATCCATCGTGTATCAGCAGTTGAGCGGAAAGGCTGCGAGTACAATCTTCGGCAGACTCGTCGCGGCCGCCGGCCCCATCACTCCCGATTCGATACTGAGCCTCACGACTCGAGAGATGCGTTCGCTGGGACTCTCCCAGCAAAAGGCGACCTACATTCGCGACCTGGCTTGCCGTACGAAAGCGGGGGAGATTGTCTTTGAAAACTTACCAAGTCTTTCTGACGAGGAGGTCATCGCTCATCTCACTCGGGTGAAGGGAATCGGGGTCTGGACAGCGCAGATGTTTTTGATCTTCGCTTTGCGGAGACCCGATGTCCTTCCGGCCGGCGACCTTGGGATCCGCACCGCCATGATGCGTGAGTGGGGCCTGGCCGCGCTTCCGAAGCCAGCCGAGATGGAGGAGATTGCCAAACCGTGGCGCCCGTGGTGCAGTGTCGCCTGCTGGTACCTTTGGCGAAGCATCGATGGCGCCGCTGAAATGTAGACAAGCGGGAAATGCTTCGAGCGGCGGGGCGCGTCGATAGAACGGGATTACGGCCGCAGACTGGCGGCAAAGGAGATGAGATGAATGTCTCATGGCCCTCCTGGTCGGCGGTAAGCTCCGGAAGGCGACTTCCGGAGTAGACAGGTCACAGGCTGGATGCAGTTCGTGGGGCTCAGACCCCGTAAAGGAGATTGGTCAGACCTGTGGATTGAACGTCATCGTGAGGCGCGCAAGCGACCTCGAATAGGAGTATGGTGACTGCCGCAAAGTTAGTCTACTCGACCTGGAAGACCAACCAACCAGGAGAGCGAGATGGAAAAGCGATATATCGGGATCGATCTGCACCGCAACCGGTTCACCTGTTGCATCCGGCTGGAGAACGAGCGGACGTATGTGACCGAGTGGGAGTTGGAGGACTTGGGGAAGTTCGTCAAGAAGCTGCGGCCGAACGACGAAATCGCGGTGGAGATCACAGGCAATACGCGATTGTTTTTCGACGCCGTGGCCGAGCATGTGGCGCGTGTGGTGGTGGTGAATACCAACCAGTTCAAGGTCATCCGCCAGTCGGTGAAGAAGACCGATCCGCACGACGCGCGGGCGCTGGCGCTGTACTTGTCCAAGAACATGCTGCCGGAGGTGCGCATGAAGGATAAAGAGCACGGGCAGTTGGCTTCGCTGACGCAAACGCGCGACACGCTGGTGAAGCTGCGCACGGCGCTGAAGAACAAGGTCAACAACATCCTCAGCGCGCGCGGGCTCAACCTGCCCAAGGAAGCGCTGTCGAGCGAGAAGGCGCTTAACGAAGTAGTGGAGTTGCCGTTCGACGAAATCGTGCGGATCGAGCTGCGGGTGATCGTGGAACAGATTCGCAGCCTGAACAAGAGCATTGCGGAGTTGGAGAAGACCATCGGCGAGGAAGGGTCCAAGCTGGAGGGGCACAAGGGGCTGTCGAGCATCAAGGGGATCGGCAAGATCACCGGCGCAATTCTGCTGAGCGTGATCGGGGACGTGAACGACTTCGCCGACGAGGGCCACCTGGCGAGCTACTTCGGAATCGTTCCGCGCGTATCGAACTCCAACGAGACCGAACGCAGTGGCCGGATCCACAAACGTGGGACCAAGCTGGGGCGGACGGCCTTGGTGCAATCGGCGCTGATCGCGGCCAACTACAGCCCGTACCTGAAGCGATTCTACGAGCAAGTCAAGGCGCGGCGCGGGGCCGGCAAGGCCATCATCGCGCTGGCGCGGAAGTTCCTGGGCATCATCTACCGGACTTTGAAAAACAAGTGGGTCTTCGAGGACTTCCCGAACTTCGTCCTGGCGGACGCCTCATGAAGAGGCTCTGGGACCCACCAACGGAAATCCAGGCTTCTGGTTTCCGCTCCGCCGCCCGTCGGGTTGGGCTGGTAGCAGAACGGTGCTCGGCGGTAAGGGTTCGCTACGCCGCGGCAAACCCCGCCGCGCCCTTGCCTCCTCCGCGCCGTTCTGCAGACACGAGTAATTGCGACGGGCGGCTCCGACGGAAACCAGAAGCGAAGCAGTTTCTTCGTCTTGCGAAAGACGAAAACCAGATCGTAGTTGACAAAACATCATAGGAGTCTTTTCCATGAAATGGGTCTTAGTTCTGATGGCGATGTTTACCGCTGCACTTTCGGCATCGGATGTGACCGGAACCTGGAAAGGGAACATCGAGACGCCGAATGGCTCCATCGAAAGAACGTTTGTTTTCCAGGTTAATGGCGCGACTCTTACCGGAGAGACGTCGAGCCAGTTCACGGGAAAATCCGCGATTACGGACGGCAACGTAGAGGGCGACAATATTTCCTTCTCGATCACCGTGAAGTTTCAGGACAATGACGTGAAGCTGAACTACAAGGGGAAAGTCAGCGGCGACGAGATTCGATTTAGCGTGGAAGCTCCGAATGGCGGACCTGCCATCGAATACACCGTCAAGAAAGTCTCTTAGAGTTTCTTCCCGCTTCCCAGATCTGGAGTCGGGAGCTGTTTCCTGCGAATAAGAAACAGCTCCGATTTGCCCCTACGATTCAACAACGATGTCCCAACCCCAGCCCGGGCGATCGCTCGGACGTGTGTAGATTCCTGCCGGCCCTCGGGTCAGCTGGTATTGTTCTTCGTGCAGGCGGTAGACTTCGCTCGGCCCTCCCGGTGGAGGCAGGAACATTTCCGCCCACGGCGAGTTCACATTTGCGATGATCCAGTGGATCGCGCCGTTTAAGCCGCCGCCATGAGGAATTACCGGGATGTCGTAAGCCTGCGCGAGCGCGCCGATGCGGCGCAGCTCGGTCAATCCGCCGCACCACTGAATGTCGGGCTGCCAGATCGACGCTGCGTTATGTTCGAGCAGGTAGCGGAACCCATAGCGGCCGTACTCGTGTTCGCCGGTGACAATGCGTGTGGATTTGATCGCTGCGTTTAATCTGCCGAAGCCCGCGTAGTCGTGAGGCTGCAGAACCTCCTCCATCCAGTAGACGCGATAGGGAGCGAGCATGTCGGCCATCTCGATGGTGTAGCGTTCGGTCCAGGCCATCCAGCAGTCGAGCATGATTTCGCCATCGGGACCAAGCGCCTGACGCGCGCGTTTGACAAGCTCGACATTCTTTTTCATCCCCTCGCGCCCATCCGCGGGCCCGTGCGGGATCGCGAGCTTAAGCATCTTGTAGCCGAACTCGACATGCTGCTCGATGTCGTTTCCGGTGCAGTAGGCGGGCACCCGGTCTTTGACCTCGCCGCCGATCAGCCGGTAGATGGGCATGTTCAGTGCCTTTCCGACAATGTCCCACAGCGCCATGTCTACGCCGCTGATGGCATTCATGGTGACACCCATGCGGCCGTAGTGCATTGTGGATCGCCAGCAAATATCCCAATTGCGCTCGATGTCAAAGGGATCTCTGCCGACCAGCAGCTTCGCGAGGTGGTCGATAACGACCATCCCGCCGCCCGGTCCGCCGGTACCGTATCCTTTGATGCCCTTGTCCGTCGAGATTTCGACAGTAAAGCTGGGCACCTTGCCCGGATCCGGGAAGAACAAGGAGCGCATGGCCTTGTACTCCGGATAAATTGACATCGGATTGGCAACCTCGACGCCTTGTGTCGACCACGACGTCGGAGACGGCGTATAACGGGGAAGTGGGCGGCGCGGCCGTGTCCGCACCAATCGCAGTCCGGTAATCTTCAACCGGCTGTTTTCATTCTGAAATGGCAGTGGACTCGCCTCTATGGGCTTGGTCAACTGATGCTGCGCGGCCAATGTAGCCAGGGGCAGCTTTAAGAGGAGTTCGCGGCGTTTCACAGTCAACCTCCAGAAGCAGATTGTATTTATACTTGCCCCTGAGGTCGAGCATGTAAGTAATTTTTTCTACTCCGATTTATCGCCGGACAAAGACGGCAACGGAACGGGGCGCCGCGGTATAGGCGAGATTAGGCAGCGGCACAGGCACATCAACGATGTCCTCGCCAGCCGGCAGGCTTGTATCGACGACACGGAGCCAGTCTCCGCTGCTGCCTTCCTGAATCGTGAAGTCGAGGGGCTCCCAGTAGGCGTTGATGATGGCGTAGATATCCTGGTCCCCCAAAGAGCCGCCATGCAGACAAAATGCCAGAGTGTGAGAGGTGTAGGACATATCGACGGTGGGCCCAACGCCGTACCATTGAATATCACTCCTCCAGAACGTGCTCCTACCGATTGAAGGATGAGCCTTGCGGAAGGCGATCATTTTCTGGAAGAACCGGAAGATATCCCGATTTGTTTCCAGCAGGCTCCAATCGAGCCACGTGGTCTCATTATCCTGGTTGTACGGGTTATTGTTCCCACGCTGCGTGTTGAAAAACTCGTCGCCAGCGCAGAACATCGGCGTGCCGTTCGAAGGCATGAGCAAGGCGCAGAAGTTCTTCACCTGCCTGCGCCGTAGCGCCATGACCTCCTCGGGAACACCGTCGTCCCCCTCCCAGCCGCAGTTCCAGGAGTAGTTCGCGTTCGTTCCGTCCGTATTGTTGTGCCCGTTTGCGTGGTTGCGCTTGTTGTTGTAGGAAACGAGGTCGCGAAGGCAGAAGCCGTCGTGTGAGCAGATGTAGTTGACGCTCTGGAAGGGCCGATAGCCGAGCTCGAGCTGATCCGGGAACAGATCGTCACTCCCGTACAACCGCCCCATCAGGGTCGGGACGAGCCCGTTGTCGCTCTTGACGAACTGCCGCACCTGGTCGCGGTATTCCCCGTTCCATTGGAGCCAGGTGATTCCCGGGAATGTGCGACCGAGCTGGTAGCTCGCAACGTCCCATGCCTCGGCGATGAGCCGGACATTTTCGAAGGCGCGGTCGCCGCTGATCTCCGCGATCACCGGAGGGTCTTCCGTATTGATCGAGCCATCGCTGTTGCGCGTAAAGATGGAGGCCAGATCGAATCGAAATCCATCAACGTGCATGTCTTCCACCCAAAGCCGCATGCTGTCGATGATCATCTGGTGGACATAACGGTTGGCGCAGTGCAGCACGTTTCCGGTTCCGGCGTCGTTCCGGTACTTGGATCGGTCCTCCTCGAGTAGGTAGTACGTGGTGTTGTCAATGCCGCGGTAGCTGTATGTCGGGCCGGTTATCCCTTCTTCGGTTGTGTGGTTGTAGACGACGTCCAGTACGACTTCAATGCCAGCTTCGTGCAACGCCTTGACCATGCGGCGGAACTCGTTGATCTGCCCGCCGGGCGTTTTATTCATCGCGTAGCCATGATGCGGGGAGAAGAAGTTCAGGGTCATGTACCCCCAGTAGTTCTCCTCTGCGGGGTCGTACTGATGCACCGGCATGAGCTCGACGACAGTGATTCCCAGCTCTTTCAAGTACGGAATCATGTCGATGACGCCGGCATAAGTGCCCTTCTTCTCAGGAGCCACCGGCGAGTTTGCTCTGGCTGTAAAGCCTTTGACGTGCATTTCGTAGATGATCGTGTCGTGGGCGTGGCGGGGACGGACGTCGCCTGTCCAATCGAACGGTTCCTCAATGACAGGCAAGACCCCCAGGGGCGCTCGGCCCGCATTCGAGCCGGGCCTGGAGGCGGCCTGTCTGCTGTGATTGGGAGGAAAGAAGACGGCGTGCGCGTATGGATCCAGCAGGATCTTATCCGGATCAAAGCGATGTCCCTCCTCAGGCTGGAACGGACCATCGACCTTGTACGCGTAATACTTCGCACCGGTCATCGCCGCAGCGGGAATCCGGCAATGCCAGACACGACCCGTCTTGTTGGCTGGATGAGTGAGTGAGTATTCCAGCACCGGATTGACGAAGTCGTTCTCGCCGTAGAGGAGCAGGGTCATGGAGGTGGCGTGTTTGGAGTACAGCGCAAAGTTGTAAGCCTGCTCGGACTCGATGAAGGTTACCCCCAGCGGAGCGGGGGATCCCTCCCTCGAATACCAGTGCTGTGGCGTGAGGACCGGTGTCGCCACGGCTAGTCGTAACCTCCAAACATGAACAGGGAAAGATTCTCGTCGCTTGGATTCATCAGTCCATGCAGGTTGCCGCCTTTGAGCATCGCCATATGCCCGGCTTTCAGCGTGCGGATTTCGAAACAGCGATCGCGTCCGGGCATCTTGCACCAGTCTCCAACCACCATGTAGCCGCGTCCTTCCATCATGAAGAAGACTTCCTGGTTATCGCGATGCCGGTGCAAGCCGATGCCGCAGAACGGCTTCAGAATGTGGAGGTCCATGTAGTCGACCGCCATGAAGTTCTCGCGGCGGCCGCCGTGATTCTTCTGACCGAAGGCGTCGAAGTTCCACGGCTGGGAGTCCGGCCGAGCTCATTCCTGCCTGCATAACGGCCGTAGTTCGACATCAGGTTACGGTATTCGAGGAATCCAACTCCTCCGTGCGGATTGGGGCTTGTTCCAACGCCGAGGAAGTGCTCCCATCCGCGAACGATCATGTTGAACTCGTATTTGTAGTTCCGGCCGTCCTGCGAATCCCAGAAGCGCTCGCTTTCGTCGCACCACGCGCACTCCACCCGCAGCGGCAGAACCGGATGCATCGTGTTATTGGGTGCGACGAAAACGGTGTACTGGTCCTCGAGCTTGCCGCGTTCGAAGTCCGAGATGGTTCCTTGAATGAGATCATTGCGGACCTGAAGCTCGCCCCGGTCGAGCGCCTCCTTCGCCTTGTCATCAATCTTGCTGCGGAGGTCCGAATCTGGAGATGCCCATAGCTCGATCTCATATCGGTCCGTAACCGGGTTATAAGGAACGGTCAGCAGGGAAGAGACGGAGGCATTGCCGACTCGAACCCAAACTTTGATTCTTTCTCCCAACTTGTGACCCGAGCGTTGGGATAGAACACTGTCCGGTCCCCCGCGATAGCTGAGCCGCACGAACGGACCGATGTAGTTCCCCGCGCTCATCCATCCTCGCACCAGATACGTGTCTGTCAGCCGGAAGTCACGGACGTTCTGCTTCTGGAAGTCTGTCTTGTTGTCCTGCTGGGTAACATCCAGAATGTGGGAGTCGCTGCCCGCGGGGCCATACAGCTCGAGGAAGCTGAATGGGAATAGATACTGGAGCGAGGCGCTCAAGTAAGTCTGCCTTTCCGCCGCCAGTTCTACCCCCTCCATCACGTCGAGCAGTTTCACCAGGGAGTTACCCCGGTCGTAGTCGGGTGACGTTCCCTGAGGGACCTGGAAGACGCTGTCTGTGTGAATGATTTGCGGCAGCGGCGACTCCGCCGGGGCCGTGACTGGAACTGTCTGTGTTGCCATAATCTCCTCCTTGTCCCTCTAGGCGGTGTGGTAAAGAAATGCGACAAAGCGCAGCGGGACGTCGCCGTTGTTCCGAATGCCGTGGACGCCGCCGCTCTTCGTGTAGATCACGCTGCCGGGTTCCACAGGGAGCTCCTTGCATTTCAACTTGCCGAGGGTGTGAATCTCCCGCTCGACCGTGGGGAAGGACGCTGTGTTCGGGTCGTCCCCCTCTGCCATGTAAGCGATACCCTTGCCTTCCGTGATGAAGTACAGCTCCTCCGTACCGATGTGCCTGTGCGTACCCTCAACTGTGTGGGGAGGAATCGTCACTTCGTGGAAAAATACGACGGAACTACCTAGCTCGCGCTGCACCAGCCACCGCATCTCGATGATGTTGTCCGGCCGGGCCTCGGGATTGTCCGGCGTCATCATCGCGTTGCGGTATCTCACAGGCTTGACGTCCTTGGCGTTGAAGAACCATCCACGCTGGAAATCGAGCAGGTAGTTCCGGTCTTCTACTGTGTTTTCCGGACTGCTTGGTTCATCCGTTCGCGGCTCCTGGTGGGTGCGGACGAAGTTGTTATCCCACTGCACTTCATCGCTCGCGATCATGTAGCCGAATGGGAGGTCCACCTCGTTTTCGCGGAATGCGATCTCCGCCCGTCTGAGCGCCTTCAGGTTGCGAAGAGCAGGACCGAACGCTCCGACTTTCGTGATGGAACCGAACCGGCCCATCAGATCCTGTACACGATAGTCGTGACGCTTGCCGGGAGGCGGTTCGAGCGTCTCCCAGATTTCCACTTGGTATGCGTCGACCCACGGGCAGTACTGGAGCTTGACGACCTCTTCCGCGGGTGGCGTCGGGGCCTCAGGCAGCAGCCGAATCCACGCCATGATCTCGTCGCGGACGAAGCGGTTTCGCTCACGCGTAAGCTCCGTCAGGCGGCTCGCCCTGTATTCCAGACGGATGAAGTTGCACAGCTATTCTCCGTCCATGTAGACCTCGCCCTTCATCAGGCAAATGTCCAGAGCGGTGCGGACTTCAATGACGTTATAGCGATACCGCGGGCTGCGGGTGGCGTTCAGGTATAGGGCGTGATAGATGCGGTCCGGATAAAAGACAACTTTAAAGATTTGATTCTCCGGACTTGTAAAGATGCTGTTGAATCTTGCGTCCATGTTGCTCCTCGTCGATGCGCTCGGCGCACTCTTGGGCCGTTACTTACAGCCGCTGTAGCAGGATGTCGGCCACCCGGAACGAATTGGCCTGAATCGTTAGCGTCGGGTTCGCGCCTCCGGAAGTCGGCATGAAGCTGCCGTCGGTGACGTAGAGGTTGTCGAACTCCCAGGCGCGGCATTGAGGGTCAAGTACGGAGTCGCTGCGATCGGTACCGAAGCGCGCTCCGCCGAGCACGTGATTCGCGATCCGGGCGAGACCGTTCTCAGCCTGATACACGCCTCCTTTTTCATACACCGGATACTGGCCCTTGCCGCCGTCTCCGCCGAACCGCAGAATTTGGGCGCACTGCTCTGCGAAGACGTCCATCAGATAGCGGTCGTGCGGGTGCCATGTCTTGATGATGTAGGCGGAAGGAAGGCCCCACTTGTCGCGGATCGTCGGATGGAGCTCGATCCGGTTGGTCTTCAGTGGTACCTGATTCGCCATGAAGCTGACGGAGAGCCGGGTTCCGAAGTTCTCGTCAAGGAATGCGGCAAGGCGGTCTCCGGTAAGGGACGTGTCTTCGACGAACGACTTCCAGATGGTATCGATGTCCTGGCTCCCGTGCGTCCGCGCAAGCGAGATCGGCAGGCACTGATCGGACGTGTTGTTGTAAATTGCCCCGCCGGCCCACAAGCCCTGCTCCTGAAGGAACTCCCGCCGCGCGCAGAAGTCCGTTGCCCAGTCACTGTCCATCGAGATGGACTTGTCGAAGCGGCCGGGCATGATTGCTTCCGCGCCGCCGAAGCAATGCGTCAGGAAGTACTTTCCGAGAAGGTCGTTCTGGTAGATCCGGCGAGCAAATTCTCCGTCCTGTATCGCGGAAAGCATCAGGAGCCGTACGGACTCGATCGCGGAGCACGCAACGACGATAATCTTGCCTTCGACTGTCCCTTCAGTGCCGCCTGCGTCCCGGTAGTGCACGTGTCTGACCGCGCCGCCGCCGTCCATTCCGAGATGAGTGACCGTGCAGTTCGGGCGAAGCTCGAAGTTCGGCAGGTTCGAAACCGGCCGAAGCAGCGCCACCCAGGTATTCGATTTCAGTCCCAGCGGACAGCCATAACGGTTGACGTAACCGGTCTTGGCTGCATCCCCGCCCGGATACTTACGGCCGCTTGGCGGGTGATCTTCGGTAATCACCGCAACCGGTGTCCGGTATCGTTTCATCCCCAGGGCATCCATGCCGATCTCGACAAATCTGCTGATCGGATTCGGAGGAAGCGGCTTCTGATAGAAGTCTTGAGAGGCCGGCTTGAGTTGGTTCTGGCGAGTTCCGTTGATGCCGATCATCTGTTCGGCAATGGTGTAGTAAGGCTCCAGGTCCTCATAGGAGATTGGCCAGTCTCGGGCTTCGCGCTTCACGTCCTCATTTGGATCGTTGCGGATATCATTCCGCGATTCGTTCAGCGTTTTCAGACGGAAGTCATCCGGAGCGAAGCGGAGGGAGACGGCGCCGTAGAGCTGGGTGCCGCCGCCGACGCACTGCGCCGTGTAACCTTCGATAGTGGCTCGGTCCCGCCCGTCAAAATCCCGGTAGACATGCGGCTCGTCGTTTAGGTCGGGTTCTACGTGGCTGGAATAATAGGACTCGCCCCAGTTCGCCACGTCGTTTACACGAATGCGCTTCTCCCCGCCTGTCGCCATCAGTTCGTCCCGCTTGAAATCGCTGAGCCCCTTGGTGTCCTCCTGGGTTCGAAACAGTGGCCCTTTCTCGAGGACCAGGACCGACTTACCCTGCCTTGCCAGCACGTTCGCGATGGGTGCGCCGCCCGCCCCGCTGCCAATGATCACTACGTCGAATTGGTTCTCCATAATTTGCTCCTCTTCGCGTGGCTTTAGCCGCGATAGATCGGATCGAGTCCAAGGGGCCTCTCAAGGACCCTTCGCCAATCAAACAGGGTCGGGTTCGCCGCGTCCTTATAGCGTTCGCTCAGGTACGCCCATCCGCTTGCGCCCGCATTCCCGCCGTACTTCGGATGAGCGAAAGCGCCTGTGATGGTGTGGCGTCTTAAGAGCTGGAGGAAGTATCGGGGATTGTTATATGCCTGGTAGTTCCATCCGGGAACGTTGCCCGACGCCATCTGGTCGTACAGCTCGACGTACATCTCCCGGGGTACCTGGTGCGGTTCGACAAAGGGATTCCGGCGCCGGAAAAGAGACTTAATCTCGCCGAGGCAGATCTTGTAGTCGATCAGGTGATGGTTCTCTTCTCGCGCTACAAGCTTGTCGATGAAGTTTGCCACGCCTACTGACTCGTCGAAGCGGTACGCGCCTGGATAGCGCTGCTCCTTGGTTTGGCGGTCGAGAGATTCGTAATATTGCTGTAGGAAACGCTGCCCCTCTTCCGTGCGGAACGGAAGGATGTGATCCGTGAGCCGCGTCAAGATGTCCATCTCCCATCGCTCGAAGGAGAGCCGTTGTGTGCATCCCTGCGTGAAGAAGCGCGACCACACCGCGCCGTTGTCGAGCGTTGTCTGCTGCGGGTTAATGGGATCGAGCTGGAATTCTCCGTCGACCTTGTACTTGTATGTGTGAACCTCTCCTTTGGGAACGAGGGCCGTGACTGTAAAGTAAGGTGTATCGGCAACGCGGCGCATCGGCAGAGCTGTGTAAATCGGCGCGAACGTACCGATGACCGCCACTTCATCGGGCGCCGGTCTGTCCTGCGGTGCGCGATAGATAAACGTTACTTCATTCCAGTGATATGCCTCTGTTTCATCGATTTCGTTATAGTGCCCGTCGATGATGGGAAAGCGCCACGCCTCGCAAATAGTGGCGCGAGGGTCTGCAGACCCGTATTGTCCGTAGTCGTGCCGCCGGTCGTTGTTGGTACGCGCTAAATGCTTCGCCGCGTAATTAAGGATATACGTGTCATCCTTCTCAAGAATTCTTCCGCTGAGGAACGCCCGGGAGCGATCGTCGGTGATCGTAACGACACCAGTAGCCATAACTGAACTCCCTATTAAATAACGCGGAAATCTGGCGGGCTTTAGTGCCAGGCGCGCATCACGTGCATTGGGAGTATATGCAGAGTTTACATGTGGGTCAATGCGTTTTTAGATACTAACAGGAAGTTTTCGCGTTGGCTTTTCGTTCGACACTTTAGTCAACGCGAATCTTTCGAGTTGCATGACGTAACGTGTATTACGTTGCGAAGCTACGTAGCAGGAAGGAAGGCAGGACTGTCTATCTGTCGCCTCGTTCTTCACCGGATGCGTCGGCGGCTCGGGGTTCGGTCACATCGATAGTCATATGTTGAGGAGGCTCGCCGCTGGCCAGGCCCTGCGCGATGATCAGCCGCTGGCCTTCAGCTCGCCGAAGCGGGAGGCGTAGGCTGAACCAGGCGGCGATCATCAGGCAGCAAACGCCTCCGACTCTCACTGTGTAAGGAGCGCCGATGGCTTCAGCGACAGAGCCTGCCAGCATTGCGCCCATCGGCGCAGTTCCGAGAAACATCATTGCGTAGATAGCGCTGACCCGACCGCGCAGTTCGTCGGGCACCATCGCCTGGATCAAGGTGTTGGAACAGGCCATTTGCAGCATCATGCTATAGCCGACGGCCACGAGCAGGATGCTCGACAACACCAGCGACGTGGAAAGTGAAAACAGAATGAGACTGATTCCGAAAGAGGCTGAGGCTGTTGCGACCCAACGTCCGAGGCCGATTACTTCGGTGCGCATGGCGAGCGTAAGTGCTGCCGCGAGCGCGCCAACGCCGCTCGAACCCATCAGGATGCCGAGCGCGCCCGGGCCGCTTCCGAGGACGCGGTCGGCGAAGACCGGCATGAGCACGGTAAAAGGCATGCCAAAGACACTTGTAAGCGCCACGGTGAGGAGCAGCCCGCGTACAGGCAGGGTGTTGTATGCGAAACGGAAGCCATCTGCAATCGCGTTGCGGCTCAGCGCCTGCTGTGTCCGCCGGGGTTCCGCCCTCATCATCAGCAGAGCGATCACGACGGCGGCGTAGCTGATGGCGTTCACCGCAAAACACCAGGCTTCGCCAACCTGCCCCACAACCAGGCCGGCAACGGCAGGGCCGACAACCCGGGCGCCGTTGAACATGGAAGAATTCAGAGCGATTGCGTTTACCAGGTCCCTCCTCTCCACAATGTCGACCACGAAAGCCTGGCGCGACGGCACATCTACTGAGAGAATCGTTCCCTGAATTGCAGCAATGACAAGGACTTGTATGACAGTTACCTTGTCTGCGAATGTGAGCGTGGCCAGAATCGTGGCGGCAATCATGGCGGAGGACTGGGTCACGATCAGGATCTTCCTGCGGTCGAAACGATCGGCGATGAGCCCACCGAATGTGGACAGCAGGAACACCGGGGTCTGTGCCGCGAACGTTACCGTACCCAGCAGCAGGGAGGAGCCCGTCAGGCGGTACACAAGCCAGGACTCGGCAATCGTGTTCATCCAGGTGCCAACGAGGGAAATTAATTGACCAGTGAAGAACAGCCGGTAGTTGCGGCTCCGGAAGGCGCGCAGCAGCCGCTTCAAAGCGCCCGCGCCGTTAGTGTCCCCGCCATTCATCGTCAGCTGGATGCGAATCCCGTAATCACTGTTACGACATCCGCTTCACGGAAGTAAGACCGTTTTCGATGGCGGTTTGTTGCTCGTTTGTGGAAGTGAGGTTGCTGGCCGCGGCCCTTTCGCTCAGGCGCTCTGGTGGAACAGCTCGGCTCGAATCCGCTCTCGTTCCGCGTCGAGCTGGTCAGGGGTCGCGCCGAGCTTGCGCAGGATGCTGTCGGTCATCGCCAGCGCGACTTCGCCTTCGCCGGCAAAGACTTCGTCGGCGCCCGCCTTCTTCATGGATTCGGCTTGCAGCAGATAGTCGACCCTTGAGACCACGTGGAGCCTCGGATTGATCTGGCGCGCGATTCGAATCGCTTCGGTCGCATTCGCCGAGCCGGAAGTACTCAGGATCAAGCTGGCTGCTTTGGCGATGCCTGCCTGCTCGAGAACCTCCTTCTGATTGGCATCACCGTATACGGCCTTAAGGCCTCGGGCCCGGAGCTGCTTATGCGTCTCGATGTTCATTTCAATGATCGTCGGCTCAATTCCGCGCTCCTGCAGCAGTCGGGTCACGGCCCTCCCGATCGGTCCGTAGCCTACAACGATTGCGCGATGGGACGCTTCAGTCTCATGGTCCACAGGCTCATCAATCATTGCTTTGGCTGCTTCGCGGTTCAGGAGCCTCCACAGGCGCGGATGGCGCCTCAGCGCCGCTTCCAACGGCTTTCGGGCCCGGTAGAGCACTGGATTGAGCATGATCGAGATAATAGCCGTTGCCACCAAAGGATTCATTGCCTCCTTCGGTAGTGCTCCTAACTGGATTGCCAGCGCGGCAACCAGGAATGAGAACTCGCCAATCTGAGCCAGCACGATCGCAACGCCCAAGCCTACGCGGGAACTGTAACCCATGAGAGCCATGATGACCATCGCAGCCAAGGGCTTGCCGATCATCACGATGGCCAGGGTCGCCAGGATGAGCAACGGCGCTTCTATAAGCTGCCGCGGGTCGAACAGCATGCCCACCGAAAGAAAGAACATGACGGCGAACGCGTCTCGCATGGGCAGAGCTTCCGCGCCGGCTCGGGCGCTAAAGTCCGATTGACCCACAACCATTCCGGCAAGAAACGCGCCCAACGCCACCGAGACGTCGAAGTAATGGGCCGAACCTGCCGCAATACCGAGCGCCGTGGCCAGGACGCCAAGGGTAAACAATTCACGTGAGTGCGTTTCCGCAATCTTGTTTAACAGCCACGGAATAATCCGACCGGCGGCAAACAGGGTGAACGCAATGAACACCCCCAGCTTGATGGTAGCCATGCCAAACGAAATCGGAAGGCTGGTGGAGCTGCTTTTCACGGCAGGCGAAAGGAGGACTGGCAGGATGACCAGGACAAAGACGGTCAGTATGTCCTCCATGACGAGCCAGCCGACGGAGATTCTGCCGGTCGGGCTTTGGAGTTCGCCGTTGTCCGCCAGCACTCGAATCAGGACCACGGTGCTCGCGACGGACAGCGCTACGCCGAAGACGATTCCGCTCGACCAGTCCCAGCCGAAAGACCTCACCGTCAGCGCTCCAAGGAGAGTGGCCACAGTGCTTTGGCCGATTGCTCCGCCGATGGCGACTCGCCGGACAGCGAGCAGGTCCTTCAGGTGAAAATGAAGGCCGACGCCGAACATCAGCAGAATCACGCCCAATTCCGCCAGTTGGTCGGCCAGTTCTTTGTCCGCGATGAAACCTGGGGTATGGGGGCCGACGAGCACGCCGGCTAGAAGGTAGCCGACGATTGGCGACCATCCCAGGCGCTGAGTCAGGTAACCCAAAGAGACCGCACCAAGGAAGCCGGCAGCCAGCGTCCAGAGCAAGTCGAGATTGTGCATCGTGATGCTATTCCCCGTAAGAACGTAAATGTCTTCGCAACCACAAGTGGCTCAGGATACTTCCTCCCTGACTCACGATGCTCGTGGCGTCCACAATCAGCATGAAATCAATTAACGGTGGAGAGGGCGCCGCCGCCGTGGATGCCGTAAAGGCTCGGGCAGCACAAAGCGCCTGAGACGGACGGTGAGTGTCAGGGTGTCGTCTCTTCCCCGCATTCTTAATGGTACCAAGCTTCGGTCTCCGCTTCGCATTGTTGACAAATTTATAAGAGTGCAAACTCAGGACGGATAAGGGATAGGGCGACATTCATGCTTGCCGGCTTTTAGCCGGACCCATTGCCACGTCAGCGCCTTCCCTTCAGGGATGGCATCCCATAGGGCGCGAGCTCTGTCAAGGGCGGCGCAGGCGCGGATCACGTCCGCTTCACAGATGGGAGCGTGGCCGAGGCCCGGGCCCGCGGTACGCTGGCCGCTCCAAACCCGATGTGCCCAAGACACTGCCATTTCAGCCTCCATCACGCGAGGCGCCATCTTGCGCAGAACCTTGAGCCCGCTTCTTCTGTGCCGTCTTCGCTCGAGTGGCTCAAAATCTCCGTAAGTAGCTCCAAGCCGAATACTTTCCCAGAAACCCCCGTCGAGGTTCAGTGCCTCCTCTACCGCTGCATGGGCCAGGTCGTGCGGAATCGTTGGGCCAGTCTCCCGAGGCGGACGGCGGATGTCCGGCCCCGTTCTTCCCCTGACTTCGATCGCGTGGCGGTTACCGGGCAGTTTGATGAACGTTATCTCCATCGCTCGGCCCTTGGACCTGAAACCAGTCGTCCGCGGTGCATTGTTCATAATACTCGTCCAGCGGCGTCCGGGAAGCGGGGAAAGTTATACTGAAGCTAGCTGTGGCGAGAACGGCTACTCGCATCAACGAACCCTGGCTGCTTCAGCATATAGCCTCACTTCCTCACGGCCGGACAACCTTCAAGCACCTGATCCGGGAACTCGGGGCGAGAGGGGAAGAACGCGCCATGCTTCAGGAAACGCTCTCGCGCCTAACGGATCGGGGTGAACTGATTGAGGTGCGGCGCGGCCACTATGCCCTAGCCCGCCAGAGCAGGGAATTCGCCGTTGGCCGTCTCAACATGCACCGCGACGGCTACGGTTTCCTCATTGCCGATTACCCGACTGATTGGATACGGGGCGACATCTATATCCCGGCCCGGTCTGCGGAGAAGGCAATGCACGCGGATCGCGTGGTCGTGCGGATCACCCACGTCGACGAGAGCGGCCGCGCGGAAGGCGAGATTGTTCGAATCCTGCGGCGTGCGCATGCGACCGTGGTTGGCGTTTTCCGCGTCAGGCGGCGCGGCAATTTCGTGGAGCCGCACGACGAGCGTATCCGCCAGTGGATTGAAATTCCGGAAGGAATGGAAATTCCCCTGCAAACAATGGTGGATCGCATCGGGGTCCAGCCGGTCGAGGTGAGCGGACCGGAGGACCTGGACGGCATGGTCGTCAACGTGGAGATCCTCGAGTTTCCACAAGAGGGAGAAAGCGGCGTCGGGCGCGTGATCGAGATCCTCGGCCACCCAGACGATTTTGGCGTCGACGTCGAGATCATGATCCGGAAGCACCACATCCCTCACCGCTTTCCTCCGGAGGTGCTGGAGCAGGCGCAGGAGTTCCCGGGCACCATCCGGTCGGAAGAACTGGAGGGAAGGCGCGACTTCCGCGGCATGGACATTGTCACGATCGATGGCGAGACCGCACGGGATTTCGACGACGCCGTCTGGGTCGATCGTCTTCCCAACGGGAACTACGCGCTTCATGTCCACATCGCTGACGTCAGTCACTATGTCCGTCCGGAGACCCCGATCGATGTGGAAGCTGCGCTCCGCGGCACAAGCGTCTACTTCCCCGACCGCGCGGTTCCCATGCTCCCCCTCGAACTTTCGACCGAGATCTGCTCGCTCAAGCCCAAGGTGGACCGGCTGGTTATGTCGGTGCTGATGGAAATCGACCATTCGGGGGATATCGTTTTCCAGGAGTTCGTTCGCGGTGTGATCTGCAGCGTCGAACGCATGACCTACACCGACGTGCATCTCATTCTGGAGAACGACAAGGGGCTGCGCGAGCGTTACGCGCCGCTTGTCGAACGCTTCGAGCTGATGCGCGAGCTGGCGATGATTCTCAATCGCAAGCGCATGAAGCGTGGCTCGATCGACTTCGACATGCCGGAGCCGCTCATCACCTTTGATGAGTTCGGGGAGATGATCGGCATACTCCGAAGCCCGCGAAACATCGCGCACCGCATCATCGAAGAGTTCATGCTTGCGGCGAATGAGGCCGTGGCATCGGCGCTGGACGCCGAGGAAATTCCTACCATCTACCGGATTCACGAGCCGCCAGACCCAAAGCGGATCATGGAATTTGAGGAGATCGCCGCCCACTTTGGCTACAGCCTGGGAGTGGGGGCGGTTCCCGTCAAGCGGTTTCCGATCGTGGACCGCAGGCGGGACGGGCGAAAGGTCCGGCGCGACCTTACGCTGCCGAGCGAGGAGCTGCAGGTCTCATCGCGCAACTACCAGAAGCTGGTGGCGAAGATTGAGGGCAAGCCGGAAGAGAGAATCCTCAGCTACCTCATGCTGCGGTCGCTGAAGCAGGCGCGGTATAGCGAGAAGAACAACGGCCACTTCGCCCTGGCGACACGGGAATATACGCACTTCACCTCCCCGATCCGGCGGTACCCGGATCTCATCGTGCACCGCGTGCTCGGCGCCCGAATCGATGGCAAAGCGCCTCCCTTTACACCGGAGAGACTGCGTACGATTGCCGAGGAGTGTTCTCAAAGCGAGCGGCGCGCGGCCGAGGCAGAGCGCGAACTCGTGGAGTGGAAGAAAGCCAAGTTTATGGTGGACCGCGTCGGCGAAGAGTTTGACGCGCTCATTATCAGTACATCCAGGTTCGGATTTTGGGTGGAGCTGAGCGATCTTTTCATCGAAGGCCTGGTGCCCATCGATACGCTTCCCGGCGACCGGTATAACTACCACGAAAACACGCGTAAGATCATTGGCGAAAGGACACGCCGCCAGTACTCGATCGGCGACTCGGTCCGCGTCCGCCTCGACCGCGTCGATGCCGTCGAGCGAAAGCTTCAGTTCTCCGTGGTGGCGCCGGAGCTTAATCGGCGCAAGCGCTCCCGCTGATACTCCCCTTTGCCTCGATTCGCAAAATGATATAACCTCTACCCCCAGCCGTGAAGCTACGGCAGAGCGCGGTTCTGAGGAGATCGAGGAGAAAGATGCGCAGAATGGACCGTGTTGTCTGGCTGCTCGTGCTTGCCTCCGCTGCACTCAGAGGGCAAACACTGGGTGAGATCGCCGGCGAGGTAGTGGATACGTCCGGATCCGCTGTACCGGCGGCGAGGGTTACTGTGACGAACATCGCCACCAACGTCTCGCGGTTGTCGGCGACGAACGAGGCCGGAATCTACAGCTTCCCGGCGCTGGTTCCGGGCACTTACTCCGTAAAGGTGGAGGCGGACGGCTTTCGTCCGACCGTGAGGACGGGTATCGAGCTTCAGGTGCAGCAAACGGCCCGCGTCGACTTCCGCCTGGAAGTGGGGCAGGTAAGTGAAACCGTCGAAGTCGTCGCTTCCTCCTCGCTGCTCACTAGCGAGAGCGCAACCGTTGGCACTGTCATTGAAAACCGGCGCATCGTTGAGCTTCCCCTCAACGGCAGAAACTTCCTCCAGTTAGTATCTCTGAGCCCAAATGTTTCTTACGGATTCGCATCGCCGGGACAAGCCGCGGGCAGGCAGGGTGGTACGCGGTCAAACCAGAACATCTCGATTTCCGGTATGCGGGGCACCTGGAATCACTACACACTCGACGGGATCGAGAACACGGACGTGAACTTCAACCTCTACGTCCTACTACCCTCGGTTGACGCGCTCCAAGAATTCAAGGTGCAGAGTGGTATCTATCCTGCGGAGTTCGGGAGAGGGGCCGCTCAAATCAATGTTTCAACGAAGCCCGGCACCAACGAGTATCACGGGGCTTTGTACGAGTTCATGCGCAACAGCGCGCTCGACGCCCGTCCTTACGACTTTATTGGAACCTCTCCGGAGAAAGCGCCGTTCCGGTGGAATCAGTACGGCTTCACTCTCGGCGGA
>Ga0207874_1001242_pt1 | contig 30413 bp, 30 predicted proteins | sample HigsolmetaAR201D_FD_184833 | JGI IMG/M metagenome (GOLD analysis project Ga0207874, IMG submission 184833) | Ionic liquid and high solid enriched microbial communities from the Joint BioEnergy Institute, USA - AR20-1-D (SPAdes) (version 2) ...
GCCGTCTCCCCACGCGCGTGGGGGAGAAGTGGGCCCGACCTCAGCCCGCGGAACGCATCACGCCGTCTCCCCGCGCGCGTGGGGGAGAAATGGCAAGACAGGAGGTTCACCGTGAAAATTCTCTTGGCGTCTCCCCGCGCGCGTGGGGGAGAAATCTTGTCTGCCATGTCCGATTCACCGTTCTGCGCGCAGAAGCGAGCGGTTTTGAGCTTCGGCGGCTGGCAGCTAACACACCTGACACACGCTGGTTGTCAGTTCTGCGCGCAGAAGTGATCCACCAACCGACTGCGATAGTGGCTTCCTATCGGCCCGGCAGCCCGCGTCCGCTGAGACGAACGATTTGATCGTCGGACTGCCTTTTTCGTTCGCACCATGGAGAAAGCTATGGCAACAACACTGCGGAGCAGGATCGCCAGCCTGGAGGCTGAGGTTAAGCACCTGCGAAACGAAGTGGATTTTTACCGCCGCGTCGTGGCGCTGGCAGAGGAACACATCGCCTACATCGATAAGGCGTGGTCCATCATCCACCCCATCGACTCGCTGTGGATGCAGCGCAACCCAAACCGGGACTGGGGCAATGAAATCCTGTACTCGTTCCGTCGGGCACTACCGAGCGGCGTCGTGTTCACCGGGCTGAGTAGTTGGGAATACAGCGGCCTCGCAATGAGCCAGTTGGACAAGGTTTGTTCGGACTCCCCGCGCGCGTGAGGGAGAAAGGTGGATGCGGGCGGTATCGCTCCTAACGGTTCGCCGTCTCCCTGCGCACGCTTGGGGGAGAAAAGACTGCCAAGGCCTGCCGCGTCTTCCCAGCTGTTAGGAGAGAAGGCCGCCCGCGCTCGGGCGGCTTTTTCTTTAGCACTCATCTGCTGTACGCGGTTGTCAAGCGTCTCCGGTAATGTGAGGTGAAACACCCCACATTTCTGGAAATGCAGATGAACGAGCGTCTCGTCGAAGAACTCCGCCTCTCCTCCCACACCCGCCCCGACGTCCCTCCTGCCGAGGCCGAGTACGTCCTCCGCTACCTGGAAACCTACGGCTACCTACCGTACTCGTCCGACGAGCCTTCGCTTTCCCTGACGGACATCAGTCAGGCAGTGGCCGATTTTCAGCAGTTTTTCGGCCTGACGGTGGATGGCTACGCCGGCCCCCTGACCGTCCGGGCGATGATGCTTCCGCGGTGCAGCGTGCCGGACATTATCCGGCCCTACCATACGGACGAGCACCGTCACCTGGTCGAAGCGCAGACGGCCGGTCAGGACCTGCGGCGGTGGAACAAGACGAACCTCAGCTACTACATCCAGAACTACGTTACCGGTCTGGACCGCTCTATCCAGGACCGCGTGTTTGACCGGGCGTTCGCCGAGTGGGCCCAGGTTTCCGGCCTCACCTTCCGCCGCGCGCAGAGCGGTGAGATCCCCGACCTGGTCATCACGACCGGCCGCGGCCGCGCCAGCGCGTTCGACGGTCCCGGCGGCACGCTGGCCATGGCCGAGCTGCCCAACGGCCGCGATCGCCAGCTGAAGGCCTGGTTCGACCTCGATGAGACCTGGGTCGAGGCCCCCAACCGCGGCATCTACCTGCTGAACGTGGCCTGCCACGAGTTCGGCCATATGCTCGGGCTGGACCACTCCCGCGTTGCCGGGGCGTTGATGGCTCCCACCTACAACCCGGCGATCGCCATTCCGCAGCTCAACGACGACGTTTACCGCATCCAGGCCCGTTACGGGCCCCCCGCCGGCTCACCTACGCAGCCGCCGGTCGGAGGCGGCGGAAGCGGGAGTTCCAATAAGCAGATCGTGATCACGCTCTCTCCCGAAAGCCGGGTGCTGGCGGTCAGTACGCCCTAGGAGGTGCCCGTGCGCCTGCTGGCATTGCTGCTGGCGCTGCTGGCCTTGGTGGCCCCAGCGCCAGCTCAGGATTACGCACCCTCCGAGCCACCGGAGGAGGTCGATACCGAACCGCCCGCTCCCCCGTTGCCGGAGCCGCAGGTGGACGAGCGGGGGCAGTTCGAGCCGTGGGCCCCGGCCGTGGTCGTCGACCTGGCCTGGGCACACCTCCAGACGGTAGCGGTCAAGGACCAGCCTTACATCCGCTACTTCGACCTCTCCCAGGCGTCGGCGCAGCACCTGCCTAAGTTGCAGGCCGCGCTGAAGTTCTGGGTCAACTCCTTGTCTCGGGCCCCGTACATTTCGATTCCCCAGGAAGTTCCTGGCACCGGCGGGCGCATGTACTGGGTCGACATCCGCTGGTACCGGTGGACCCCCGAGGCCTGGGAAAAGGTCGCTGAACTGGATCCCTACTTTCGGGAGCCGGTGATCCCCAGCCACGGCTCCATTGCCAAGCTGCGCGTGGTGGCGGGCAACGCCGTCGTGCGGGCGGACTGGTTCATTTACGTCTCGTCCGACACGACCGCGCTGCTCGACATCGGGGAAGCTCGGGACGACGATTCGCCCTACTACACCCTGCTGTACGCCTCAGACAAGATCGAGCGGGACGGCAAGCTGGTACCGGTCGGCGCCCCCAAAAACTCCGACGAGTTCGCCAAGCTGTGGGAAGTCGACTTCGACGTGCTCAAGCGGCACCCGGTCGAACGAGGAGGCATGGTTGACACCCACAAGAGTGCGGTGTCGTTCAGCAACCGGTTCCTGTGGCGCGTCCGGTCGGTAATCGGCGCCTACTACCAGACCTTTGACGTGCTGCGACCGATTCGCGAGCAGGACTTCGGCGAGGCCCTGATCCCCACCAAGTACGACGCCTCGGAGCTGATCTTCCAGGATCAGAAGGGGCTGCAGTACTACCTGCTGACCGACGGCAAGGGCGAGCGCGTGGAGTTCGGAGACCCTCGTGTGGTGCGAGACAATCAAGGGGATCACCGCGGCGTCGTCGTAACCGCGATGAGCTGCGTCATTTGCCACGCCGAGGGCATCCGGCCGTTCAAGGACGACGTCAAGCTCTCGCTCAGCAAAGGGCTGAACCTGAAGTTCAAGAACAAGGAAGAGGAAGAACGGTTCCGTGTCCTCTACCTGCAGAACTTCGAACAGCTGATCGCCCGCGACCAGGAGAACTATGCGGAGGCGATTCAGAAGTGCAACGGGATGACTCCCGCAGAAAACGCCCGCAACTTCAAGGATGTCATCGATACCTACCTCGCGCCACTCGACCTGGCCCAGGCTGCCTTCGAGTGCGGTACGACCCCGACGGAGCTGAAGGCCGCGTTAACGATTTCGGCCAAGCGGCGACTGGGTGAAATGGTCGCCGCGGAGCCGAACCCCATCCCTCGGATCAACTGGGAACAGGAGCTGTTCACCGAGGCCTATCTGGTGTTGTTGGAGTGGCGCAAAGCGGTGATATTGAACTCAGACCCTCCTGAGCACCCTACCCATGACGATTCCCAAGACTCTTCGCCTGCTCATCCTGGCCCTAGCCGTCGCTGGCTTGGTCGTGCCGGCTCCGGTTTTCGCCAGTAACCCCTATGCCGTGAGCCACGGCAACTTCTACGCCAAGCAGAAGATCGTGGCTTCCAACGCCGTAGCGGCTCCCCTGGTCGTAACCGTGCCGGTGACGTCGTACGCCGTCCACGTCGAACAGTTCGACGTGCCTCACTACTACTCCGTTAACGAGTACGGACTGGTGAAGGCGGCCATCCGCGACGCGTTCCAGGAGCTGGCAGAGCAGGGGCTGGTCCTCGTCCCGGTCACCGAGGACGGCGTCGTCCGCGTGCCGATCGAGAATCTGCCCAAGAGCGGTAAGGAATACAGCCAGTGGGAGCCGGCCGAGATCGCCAAGGCTGGCGAGCAGGACGTTTTGTCGGCGGCGTTATCAATTTTTAAGGCGCGCTGCGCGAACTGCCACACGGAAGGATCCGCCTCGGCCGGCTTCTCACTGGTCCGGGAAGACGGCACCCCGGTTTCCCTGACCCGCCTGGAAGCCTCGGCGATCTACGGTCAGGTCGCCTCCGGCCTGATGCCGCAGGGCGCCGACAAGGACCCCAGCAAGCGTCTTTCCGAGAACGAGTTGGCTTGGCTCCACCGCCTGATCCAGATCAAGTAACCCCACACCCAGGAGCACTCCATTGAAGAACTTCGTCATTACCGTCGCCCTGGCCCTGGCCGGGGTTTTGCTGGTCACCTCGGTTAGCGAAGCCGGTGGCCGCGGCCTGCTCCAGCGGCAGCGCGCTCGCCTGCGGCACAACGATGACGTGGTCGTCGTTGCCCGCGTGGTTGCGCCCCAGGTGAAGGTCCAACAGGTCGTTAAGGCCCAGCAGGTCCAGAAGGTCCGGCAGGTCCAGAAGGTCCTGAAGGCTCAGCGCGTCCAGAAGGTCGTCATCCCCTCGCACGTGCAAGCCGTGGTCTCGCCGATCGTCGTCACCGTCCCGCAGGTCCTGGCCATCCAGGGCGGTTACGGCGTACAGGCCCTGGGGACCTGCCACTAACACCGATACACGGTCTACCTCCCTCCTCCCCGGAACCCCGGTTGCGCTGCGGCGCGGCCGGGGTTTCTTGTTGGTATATGCGACGCATCCCTGGAGAGACCCCGCCCACCTTCGATACCTCGCGGTGCTGGCGCTACCCGAACAACGCGCTCGACGAGATGTGCGGCCGCCAAGACGCGGCCGTCATCTTCGGATCGATCTGGGAGCAGTTGTTCCGCGACGACACGTACTTGCAGAGCTTTATCGCTGGCCGCGCGCGGCTAGCCCAGCAACTCGTGCAGGATCTGCGGGAATGGCTGGACGCCAAGAGCCGGAAAACCGTACCGCTGCACCACGTGGATCAGTGGTACGCGCTGACGTTCCGGGAATCGGAAATCAACACGACCCGCGGCTCGCTGGCGAGGTACGACGGAACCTACAGCTACGGCGAGGACACGGGGCTGAGCTACGGCATCGCGCCAGGCAGCGTACGGTACGAAGTGCCGATGCCCGCAGGCCTGGTCGACTGCCGGCTGATCATGAACCGCCAGATCGACCCTTCTCGTACGCTGGTCCGCGGCGTCGATTTTGAGCTGGACCGGTCACGTGGCCTCATCTCGTTTCGCGAGAACCCCTTCCATGAGTCCGTGGCTGCGACCGAGATCCTGGAGGGAGGCGCCGTGGTCGATCGCGAGACCACGCTCTGGCTCTTCCGGGCCCGCTTTGAACGGCACTACACCTACCGCAACTTCGGCTACGTTGTCACGCGCCAAGCGGAGAGCAGCGTCCCCTACCGACAGCTGGTGAACGCCCTGTTCGACTCGTTGCTGGATGGCACGAGTGCGGCAGATCTGAACCTGGCCCTGGCCGCCATCGCCGGCGTGCCCGTGGTCGCGGAAGAGCAGGAGACGGTCCAAAGGATCTTTACGGACCGTCGCCACCTGGTCATCACCACCGACGCCCACGCCTACCTGTTCCCGATCGGGTCAACACCCCTGGTAGCTGTCGGCGACACCGTCCGGTTTGCCCAGCCGCTGACCGACGCGTTCCAGGTCTTCGAATTCACCCGCGGCCAAGTGCCTTCCCCGGAAGACCTGCCCGCTTTGGCCGTCGGGCGCAATCACCTGACGCTGGCTCTGGCGGGCAACCTGGTCTTCGTCAATCAGGACGTGGCCCTGACCGTCCGGGTCGATGACGGGCTGCCGCGGCTGGAGTTCGAGCTGGGCGGCTACCCAGGAGACGTAGAGGCGTTCTGGGACGCCGTACACGCAGCCGGCAAAGCATCGGGCAAGCTGCTCGCCGAACTGCTGCCTCAGCGTAACGTCATCAATCCTCTGCAGTTTCTGGCAGCCAACGTCCTGCGGAACAACTACTTCGTAGTGCGGTTGCGCCCGTCCTCCTTTGGTCCCGAGGCGCTGAACGCATCATTTCTCGGCTCGCTGCAAAAGGTCATCCCGCCACACACAGGGCTGCTGCTATATACCGCGTTGGACGTCGGCGTCGACGCCATTACCCTACAGGAAGCGGGGATTACGGAAGATCCCAGCTATGACGAGGAACTCGCCTGGTACACGGCCATCGTGCCTCCCCAGGAGCTCCTGGATCCGGACCTGATCGAGGAACGGGTCCGCTTCTATTCGATTGCTGGGCGGTGCCTGTAAGGATGCGCAAAACCCTCCAGACCTTCTTGCCGCGCTGGCTGCGACCGACCAGCTCTGTCGCCCGCCGGCTGCGAGAGTTCCTTTCCCCCAAGAACCACGTACACGGCCGCTTCCGCTGGTGTACGATCGACGACGGCCGGTGGGTGCCTCAGACCGAGTGGCGCTCGAACCTGGTGCTTTACGACTGGGCCCCGATCGTCTGCCAGCTGCTCTCCGGCCAGGCCCAGTACAAGCTGGGCGCGATGTACCTGGAGTTTGAAAACGTTGCGAACCCGGAGGATCCGGTATCCCCGCCGGCGCTCTCCCGCAGCGCCGGACGCAGCTACTACGAGAGCCTGTCCGGCAATCCCTCCAGGGACTACCTGCGCGTGCCGATTCACTCCATCACGCTCTCGTCGAACAACCAGAGCAATTTCCCGAGCGGGAATGTGCTCACGATCCAGGCGCAGACCGCCGGCAACGTGGGCCAGAACGGCTTGGACTTCGGCTACGCGCACAACAGCAAGCTGTTCGGCGCCGGCTTGGTGTCGACGCCTTCGTACTCAGACGCCAGCCAGGATCTGGTGCTGAGCCGGTTCTATTCGGAAGTCTCCGACCAGCGCCTGGTTGATCCCACCGGACAGGTCGGAGCCATGTGGGAGTTGGAGCTCGGTTAATGCCCTGGAACGACCAGTTTGAGCTGATCCAACAGGGCGAGCCGGTAGCCCCCAGCACCGACAATCGCCCGCTGCAGCAGATCATCGACAACCTGCGCTATCTGAAGAACCTCGTCGACGCCGCAGCCACAGGCAAGGCGGTGATCCTGCGTCAGGCGACCGCAGCTGCGAGCGTGCAAGTAGGTCAGCCGGTTTATTACCACGCAGCCAGCCAGAGGTTCGAAGCCGCCCTGGCCGGCGTCGAGCCGTCGGCCGACAACACCACGTTTCAGCTGACCGAGGCGTCGCTGGTTTGGGGGGTCGTCCTCGCCAAGAACTCGTCTACCTCGGTCGACATCGTGCTGTCGGGCGTGGTCGAAGGACTGGACCTCTCGGCCGCCGTGGAAGGCAGTATCGAGAGCGGGCTGTATTACCTCTCAGCCCAGACCGCCGGCCAGCTGGTGAGGCAGGAGCCGCCGATCAGCGTGCCTGTGCTGCAGGTCGCCGGCAACCTGGTGTACGTCCGACCGACGATTCGCGACTTCCTGCAGAACCACACGCACTATCGGTTCGAGCTGGTAACGCGGCCAGCGGGCGAACACACGCCTCCGTCTCCAGGTCAGTCCCACACGATTGCCAACCCCGACCCCGATCTGCCGGGTTGGCTGCCGGCCGATCACGCAATCTTCGAGGGCCGCGCCCCGGCCGGCGCGGCATTCGGCTATAACCTCTCCCAGCACCCGGAGCTGGCCAACCTCTGGCCGCCGCTGCCTCCTGAAAACGCCTACCTGGAATGGTGCCGCGGCGAAAGCTACACAGCACTGGAAGGTGTGCCACTGGGTTCAGACGGCCTAGCCGTCATCGACCGCTACGGCATCTGGTGGATGACCGACTGCTACGGCGACGTGCCTTGGCCGACGAACTACGACAGCGGCGCCTCCGATTCGGACTCCCTCTCGGGCACCTGCCCGGTGGAAGTCCCGCGAAAGCTGGTACTGTGGTTCAACCAGCTGCGGTTCTCCACCTCCGACACCATCGTCAAGAGCCTGCGCAGCCGCGATGACCGCCTCCGAGTCACCTGTCTGGGAGGCACCACGGAACAGGCGGTTGGCGACCTGGAACTGTCGCTCGACCTGAACCTGGCACTGGCCACCCCGGACACCAGCGACCTGGCCGTGGCCGTGAAGGAGCTGGATGAGGAAACCGGCAAGCTCAAGCGAGGGCCGGTCGTCTCCGGGATCTACACGACCAGCGACCGCGTCGCCCTGACCGGCGAAACCTCGGTCACTATCGGCGGCGTCCCCGCCCAAGCGGGCTTGGTCCGGATCGACGTGCACCCTGAGTCGGCCCGCAACCTGGCAGTCCGCTGGGTTGCCGCCGACGACGTCACCGAGGAAAGCTATCCCACGCTGTATCTCGGGTTTCCGCCAGGCATCAACTCCAACTACCAGGCGGTGTTGCAGAAGGTGCCCGAAAACCTCACCGGCTCCCTGTCGGTAACGCTGCGGTTCTGGATCCTGGGCACCTCCGCCGGCACGCTGCCCGCGCTGACCCTGGAGTACTACATCCTCACCCGTCCCAGCGGCGGCAGCCCGGCCTCCGTCCCAAACAGCTGGACCCCGCTCTCAATCGATACCGCCAAGGCGATCACCGCCAACGGCTACATCGAGGTGGATAGCGATGCCATCTCCGTCAACGCTGGCGACCAGGTCGTCTTCCGCCTCAGTCGAACCGACGCCGACGCGTACGCCGGTATGGTCGGCGTCGTCGAACACACCGGCGTTCTGAGCATCAGTAGCTAACCTTGCCTGCCACTAACTGGAACCTGGACTGGCTTGCGCACAACGCCCAGCGGGCCTACCCGCTGGCGGCTGGCGCGGACCACAAGGATCAGCAGGGACAGTTCACGATCCCTAAGGACTTCCTGCTGTCCCTCTCGTTCGCCGTCCACCCGGCGGTCGAGGCCAACAGCGCTCGATTCTTCATCAAGCATATCGGCGCCTACGCGACCGGCTACTCGATCGTGCTGGGCTACCAGCCCAGCTCGGGCGACGCGATTGACGTGGCCATCGCCCAGATCGCCCGCCAGACCCATACGCGCAACCAGCAGTACGCGCTCAGCGGAATGGGCGAGTTCGCCGACACCTCCGGGATCGTCGTGATCGGCAATCTGGAAGCGATCGACGCGCAGCCGGCCGGCTTCTGGACGTTCGACTTCACGGAGACCCGGCTCGAGCCCGACTGCATCCTGCCGTTCATCCGCGGCATCACCAGCATCCGCGTACGCAACGGCGCGGACCTGAGTGACCCGATCTACGACGAAGTGGAATTGGCCGCCGGCGCCAACATGCAGCTGGTGCTGAGCACGTCGGAGGGGCAGGCCCCGGTGATCCGGCTGAACGTGATCGAGGGTGAAGGATTCAACTCCGACTGCGGCTGCGACGAGGTAGAAGGCGACCCCATCACCCGCATCAACCAGGTGGTTCCGGACGAGACCGGCAACATCGACCTCCTGGGTACGGAGTGCCTGCAAGCCGAAGCCCTCGACAACGGCATCGTCCTCACCGACACCTGCGCGAAGCCGTGCTGCGGCGACCCCGAGCTGGAAAAGATCAGCGAGGACGTCCGGCAGATCCTGACCCAGCAGCTCACGCTGGAAGGGCTAGCCAATCGTCTGCAGTCCTCCGTCGACGAATTTGGCTCGACCGTGCTGGGGTCGCGACTCTCCGACCAGAGCTGCAATACGTGCGATTCCGATGGCTAACCCTCTACCAAGCATCGGGGTCGACCAACCTCCATTCGGCGGCGACTCCTACCCCCTGGTCGACCCTCCCGCCGCGGCCGCCGGCATCCTGGCCGACCTGTATCTCGCCTACGTCGAGAGCAGCTCGCCATATGCGCTGCCGCTGCGGGTCGCCTGGATGTACGGCTTCGGCGACCAGGTGGTTTCGCCACCGGCCGGCTATCCGACGCCGGCGCACGACCGCGACCTGCTGATTGTCGACGACCTCGGCCGGACCGTCTTCGACTCGACCCAAGCCGAGGACTACTTCGAGGACGCCTGGGGGAGCCACTACCGCATCATCGAGTGGCGAAATGGCCGGCAGATCCTGAGGGTTGTCCAGCGGTTGGGCAGCGCTGCCAACACCGACCAGTACCTCACGCCCGCGGCGGTGATCAACGCCCGGGCCATCAAACGCATCCGGCCCCAGCTCACTGGGCTGCTGGTCAACGAGCAGCTGGTAGACGCCGCGGAGATCGTCCTCGCCGCGGGCTACAACATGCGGCTCGACGTAGAGCGGCTGCCTGTGGTCGAAGGCCGGAAGCGGGTAACGCGGATCACCCTCAACGCCATCCCCGGCGAGGGAGAAGGGCGGTTCCCCGAGTGCTCCGGCGACAACCGCTACCTTCGCTCACTGATGGGGCAGCGACCGGATGGCCGCGGTCACCTGGTGCTCTCGGGCGACGAGTGCTACCGCGTCACGGTCCCCTATGAGGTCGTGGACGGGGTCGCTCAGGTCACGCCCCACACGCTGAAGATCGTCAATGACTGCACCCCGTGCGCGGACTGCAACGACCACATCCGCGTCTACCGGGCCGTATCGAACATCCACGATCAGCAAGCTGCGACCTACGTCCAGCTCGACGAGACCCGCGCCGCACACCAGGAGAACATCGCGCGCTGGAACGCACAGAAGGCGTGCCGTGAACAGCGTAACCAGCGACTGGTCGTGGTATCCCAGGAGGGCGGCGTCGTCGCCGTCGCCGGCGCGTTCTCGAACACCACGGAAGAGTGCCTCTGGGACGTAGAGTTCCGCTTTACCTTCCGCGTCCTCAACGGCGGCTCCCCCGTCCCTCCGGCCAACCGGCAGCCGAATCTCGTCGCTGGCTCGACGCATGCCGGCGGTACCAACCTGGATGGCACCGTTCCTTACTCGCTCGGAGGTACTTGGCCCGCATGGTTTACCCGGTACGACCAAGTTGCCAGTGGCGACACCAACTTCGTCCGGTTCGGCCTTACGTTCACCCCGGAGCCCGGGGATGCATTAGAGGTCACATTTACCACCCACTCGCCGCACGGCGCTGGAATCGGACTCCCGGCCGTCGGCGTGAGCGGCGCGATCGAGGACCTGTGGACAACGACACCTAACGGTCCGGCGATCGCGGTCACCAAGCGCCTGGTTCCGCTCTACCCGGGCACACCAGGTTCCCCGGGAGGCGGTAGCGGTGGCCCGGTTCCCGAGCACACCCATTCCATGGCGGATGTCGAAAACCTTGTGGAGGCGTTAGCCGGCAAGGCCAACGTCATCCATAGCCATGCCATGGAGGACGTCTCCGGTCTGGACGATGCGTTAGCCGGCAAGGCCAACGTCAGCCATGGCCACGCCATGGAGGATGTCTCCGGTCTGGACGATGCGTTAGCCGGCAAGGCCAACGTCAGCCATGGCCATACCATGGCGGACGTCTCCGGTCTGGACGATGCGTTAGCCGGCAAGGCCAACGTCAGCCATGGCCACGCCATGGAGGATGTCTCTGGTCTGGGCGACGCACTAGCCGGCAAGGCCAACGTCATCCATAGCCATGCCATGGAGGACGTCTCCGGTCTGGGCGACGCACTAGCCGGCAAGGCCAACGTCATCCATAGCCATACCATGGCGGATGTCGAAAACCTTGTGGAGGCGCTAGCCGGCAAGGCCAACGTCAACCATGGCCATTCCATGGCGGACGTCTCCGGTCTGGACGATGCGTTAGCCGGCAAGGCCAACGTCAGCCATGGCCACGCGATTAGCGACGTAACGGGTTTGCAAACCGCCTTGGACGGCAAGGCCTCAGCAACGCATTCGCACGCCATCAGCGACGTAACCGGACTGCAAACGGCGCTGGATGGCAAGGCCAACGTCGGCCATGGCCACGAGATCGAAGATATCGACGGCCTGGAAGATATCCTGACCGGCAAGGCCAACGTCAGCCATGGCCACGCCATAGAGGACGTCTCCGGTCTGCACGATGCGTTAGCCGGCAAGGCCAACGTCAGCCATGGCCATGCGGCCGCGGACGTCACCAGCGGCACGTTCGACGACGCGCGCATTGCGCAAAGCAGCGTCACCCAGCACCAGGGCGCGATTGACCACGGCTCGATCGGCGGCTTGAACGACGACGACCACGGGCACTATGCGCTGAAAGACGGTACCCGCTGGACCAGCACGCAGACGGCCAACCGGGTCGCTATTAGCGACGCCAACGGGCACCTGGTCTGCAGCGACATCACCACGACCGAGCTGGACGCGCTGGACGGCATCGAGGGCAACATCGAGACCCGCATTAAGGCGCTCGAAAACGCCGGCGGGGGAAGTCCTGGTGGCTTTGATCCCAACTGCGTGATTGTCAGCGACGGCAGCGGCAACCTGGTGGCCAGCAGCATCACCACCACGGAGCTGGGGCATCTAGATGGTGTTTCGTCGAACATCCAAACGCAATTGGACGGCAAGTCGGACACGGGCCACGGCCACGACATCAGCGACATTACCGGTCTAAGCAGCGCACTGGACGGCAAAGCGGACAGCAGCCATGGCCACACGATTGCCGATGTGGCCGGACTGCAAACGGCGTTGGACGCCAAGGCAGCCAGCAGCCACGGCCACGCCATTGCCGATGTCACCGGCCTGGCCGATGCACTGGACGGCAAAGCGGCCAGCAGCCATGGCCATGCGATTAGCGACGTGACCGGACTGCAAACGGCCCTGGCCGGCAAGGCCAACGTCAGCCATGGCCATGCGATTGCCGATGTGGCCGGGCTGCAAACGGCCCTGGCCGGCAAGGCCAACGTCAGCCATGGCCATGCGATTGCCGATGTGACGGGGCTGCAAACGGCCCTGGCCGGCAAGGCCAACGTCAGCCATGGCCATGCGATTGCCGATGTGACGGGGCTGCAAACCTCGCTCGATGCCATCGACGGCGCCCTGGCGGCAGCGCTGACCAAGGCCGTCAATACGGTAACAACCAGCGGCTCGCTGACCACCGCCAACCGCACCATCTTGGCGAACAACAGCGCGGCGATCACACTCAACTTGCCGCCCGCCGCCACGATGGCAGGCGATTACCTGATCGTTAAAAAGATCAGCAACAATGCTCACACGGTAACGCTCGACCCCAACGGCAGCGAGACGATTGACGGGGCGACCACCTATGTGCTGTACGTCGTGGGCGATTATGTAATCATCCAGAGCGACGGCAGCAACTGGCGGGTGATCGGCGGCTACGCGCTCCCGCACCAGTGCGTCATGCGCCGCACGACCGCCAAATCCATCGCCAGCACGACCATCACACTGATCGACGGCCTGACGGTGATGGCCGACACCGCTGCCCTGGCCGGCACGGATAAAATCGTGATCCGTCGCACCGGGAGGTATCTAATCGTCGTGTCGGGCGACGGCCCCACGTTTAGCACTAGCGACATCTGGCAGATCTATGCGTACAGGGGCGCTGCCGCGTACGGCACCGCCAGTGCCACCGGGGCGGCCATCGCCACCACCAGCGCCCTGTCTGGTGTGTTCGCCGCCAACCTGACGGCCGGCGACGAGATCACACTGCGGGCACTACAATACAATCCTGGCACCGACGCCCGGGATTTGAGCAACGCCACGCTGGCTGTGCTGGAGCAGCGCTGATGATCGAGCAAATTATCTCCTGGCTCTACCCAGCCGCCCGCCCCGTCACCGACTGGCTGCTAGCCGACGACGGCAACGGCCCGCAGATCGTCCACTGGGACGAGCAGGCCATCGGCGCGCCAGAGCCGACCGTTGAAGAGGTGATGGCCCACGAGGCCGATTGGCGGCTCGACACGGCCCGACGCGCCAAGATCGAGGCGATCGACGCGCGCAGCCTCGAGTTACTGACGGCAGGCCTGGAGGTGGCCGAGGGCAAGGTGATCAGCACCTCCCCTACGGCGCAACACAACCTCACTGACCTCATGGTCGGCGTCCAGACGGGGCTGACAGGCCTACCGCAAGGCATCAGCACGGTCGACGGCGATCAGTACATCATCACCGATGAAACCGACCTGATGCGTATCGCCGGCATGTGGGCCGCCCGCAAGAAAGAGGTCCTGGACGCCGGACGGGCCTTGCGCATCCAGGTGCTTCAAGCGGAAACTTTGCAAGAAGTGGAAGCCGTGACGGACACGCGAACCTAGCCATGCTCGTCCACCAGCATTTTTACCAACTGAACAGCGGCCGGAAGTACCCGCTGGAGGACACCGCCACCGGCGATTCCGACGAGGGCCAGACGCTGCCTTCCGACCTGCTAGTGGACGCCAGTTTGCAGTTCCCGAATACGCTCGGTCATACGCCTTTCCTGTCGTCGGTCACCGTGACCGATCGGTTGGTCGCGATCACCTTCCAAGCCGAGGGAGCGGCCAGTCTGTTTCAGCCCTTGGCGGTGCTGACTCTGCAGCAGCCTGTGGTTCCTGGCCGTGTCTACCCGCTGTTGCCTCAAGCCAGCGGCGTGGGCGGCTACGTGGCGTTCGGCTCAGGCGTCCGCACGCGCCGGCTGTCGCTGCGGTTCTCCTCGGCCGATCAGACAAGGCTGACACCCGCCGTTTACCGGGCTTACGAGCCCCTGGCCGTCCAGAGCGTGGGTAAGCAGCACAACGCCTCTGGCCTGCAGGGTGTCGTGCGGCTGACCGCCCGCGAACCCCTTGAGTTCGACCTCCAGGAACTGGAGATCGACGGCGAAGTCCGCCAGGCCATTGTCCTGCAGATCAAAGCCTCGCCGGACCAGGCCGAGGTGCTCACCCGCTTCGCCGGCCCCTGCGGCCGCAGGCCTGAATCCTATACCTGCGGCGATGTCGAACCCGTCGAACGCGTCGCCGCGGTCTCTCCCGACTGCAACGGCGAGCTGACGCTGGAATTCGAGGGGTGTGCCGAGTTGATTCCGATCGCCGGTGGCCACGGCGTCGTGGTTGCCTGCGACGTGGGCCTCGACGACGTGTGCGTGGACCCGCTTCCTGACGCGCTGGGCACCTTTGCAGCCGTACAGAGTGACTGCGTGTACGACTGGTTTCCCGGAGAGAGCGACTCCGACGGCGGCGAAAGCGATAGCGAGAGCGACCAGGAAGGAAGCGACAGCGATTCCGAGCCGTCGCCGGCGATCCTGCCGTACCTGGAGTGCTTCTCGTCCGGCACTGCGCCAGGCTTTACGGTACCCTCGGGCGAGTTTTCACTGGTCGAGGATGACAGCCCCGAAGAGCCTTGCGGCGGCTCCAACTACAGCTACGCCACCGAAGGCGAGGCCAGCGCCGGCTCTCGCAACATCTCGGTCCTGGCCCAGCCAATCGACTCGACCATCGGCAAGACGTTCACCACCGAGCTCAAGCTCACCGAAGGCCCACATGCCCACAACGCAGGCCTCCTGGTCAATTACCAGCCACACCCCACGCTAGCCGGCCGCTTCACGTGGTTCGTTGCCGAAATCGATTACGACGAGCTGGAGTTCCGCATCCGGAGATTCAACGGGTCGGTGCTGACCACGCTGATCTCGACCTCCGTACCCGCGCTACAGCTGGGTGAGTGGTACCGGATCACCGTGAACGTCGCCAGCCACCTCAGCGCTGACGCTTCCATCACGGCGACACTGGAAGGGGTCGACAGCCCAGGAGTTACGGCCAGCATCGGCCCGCTGCTAACCAACAACTACTTCCCCGCCGACGGGTTCGCGGGCTTCCACGCTAACCGCTCGCTGGCCCGCTTCAGCTACCTGTCGATCGAGGAGACGCCGTAATGCCTCAGCACCTGGGCCCGCTGGAATGGCGTGACGAGCAGCAGCAGACCCGCTACCCGTTCGCGGAGTCGGCCACGCTCTCTGGTCAAGGCGGCGTGAGGATCCCCGAGGGAATGTTTATCGACGCGGCGATCCACGCGATCGGCCTGACCGGCGTCGCCCATCTCACCGGCATCGCCATCCAGCGCAGCGAAGTCACGCTGTACGTGGGCGACGCCGCGACACGCGATCTGTGCTCGGTCTCGTTCAATCCGGTGACGCCGCCCGAAACGCTGGCGCTGGAGGACAGGCTGGGGCGGCCTGCCGGCGTCCTGGTGGCGGATGTCGGCCTGCTTTCCTCGCTGCAGTCGTGGGCGCCGGGCAGTTACCGGTTCGAACCGCAGGCCACGGCGTTCGCCGCTTCCTGCGTCCACCCGATGCCCGAACAAGGGCTGCGGGGATTCCTCCTGCCGAACGGCACCCTGGTAACAGGCGACGTCTGGCTCGTCGGAGGCAGCGGTGTCATCCTGCGAGTCGACGAGGAGGGCACCGACCCGGTGATCCGCGTTGATGTGGTAGGCGACCCGCTGGCTCGGCGCAGGTTGTGCGAGGACGCCGAACTCTTCACTACCCCGCGGCTGATCCGGGCCCTTAGAATCGTGAAAGGTGACACCGAGATCGTCGTGACGCCCGATGCGCGAGGTGACGTGCAGCTGGTCGTCGGCGACCATCTGGTCGACGATCCGGTGCTGCGGTTACGGACGACCGGCGACGGCCTCATCCTGGAGACCGTCGGGCAAAGCTAACCAATGAGCTAGGATGGCTCACTCCGGCTGGTGGAATCAGAACGAGCAGAGGTCTTACCCGTTCCTGCCGAACCGGCTCGGCCAGGACGGATCGACGATCCCCAAGGAGTGCATCGTCGATCTGCTCGTATGGATGGGGCCCGGCAGCGGCTTTGATGCGTCCCGGGACGTTGCCTACCTGGAGCGCATCCGCCGCAGCGATGACCTCTTCTACTTCGATTTCGCCTTCAGCAACCTGCCCGGCGAGCGGCTGACCTTTTCTCGCGACGTCAACGACGAGCCCTACGTCACGCAAACGGTTGAGCTCGCGGAGACCGGCGGCTCCGACTCCGACAGCGGTTCCGACTCGATCCCCTGCGTCCTTCCGGCGCGATGCCGCGGCGTATTGACCACGGGAGACCTCCGCACCCTGCGCGAACTGCTGCCCAGCGACGGGCAGCTGGAAGGTGGCGCAGCGCTGCAGCTGGAGCCGGCGGTCATTCTGAATCTCGACCGGCACCAGGTCACCCGGCTCAACGTAGCCAACCTCGACCGGACCCGGGTGACCGACGAAGGGGACTGCCCGGCCCCGACCTGGTCGCACGACGTGGGCAGCGTGATCGTCGTCGGCCGCTGCCTGCAGGGCAACGTGCAGCTGCAGGAGGGATACAACGCACAGATCTTCCAGAACGACCTGGACGTGTCGCTGGAATTCTCGGCGGAGGTCGGAGCAGGCGCCGGCGAAGCCTGCCAGGACGTGCCACTGTTCGATGGGGATGTGCCCCCAGCCGGCCGCACCACGTTGGACGGTGCATTTCGCTGCAACGAAGTGCTGCGGTCCATCAACGGGATCAGCGGCCGCGATCTCTCCCTGCGCGGCCGGGGCGGCGTTCAGATCGAGCCGGACCGCGATAACAACCGCGTGCTGGTACGCGTCGAACCGCTAGAGCAGGGGGCGTCCGACAGCGCACCATGAGCGACCCCATCGTCGATCCCAGCAAGTGCCCCGGCACGCCTGAGCTGCCTCGCATCGAGCCGCTCAGCATCGATTGTACGGTGCCGGAGCCGCCCGAGCCGATCCGCGAGGGTCGGCAGATCGACACCTTCGCCGGCAGCGCGCTTAACGCCGTCGCATTGCTGCCGAACGTCACAATCGTCCCGCCGTTGCCGCCGGGGTCGAACCCGCCCAGCTCCCAGGTTTACCCGCTGGTGGACTGCCAGGGCATTCGGCCGACCATCTGCGCCGCGAACAACCTCTCCTCGTACGTCGGCAAGGTGATCCGGCTGGACACCTGTCGGCAGATCCAGGGTCCGTCCAGCAACCTGGGGCAGTGCAGCATGCTGGTGCTGCTGAATCCTGCCTCGGGTGAAATGTTCGAGGACTGCCAGACCTGCTTGAGCTGCTGGAAGCTGACGATGTGCGGCTCCCCGGAGACGGCCCTCGTCACCTCGCAGAACTTGTCGGCGTACGAAGGGCGCATCGTGCGGCTGATGGACGGGTTCTGCTACACCGTCGAGCGCACCCAGAACTGCGTCGGGGCGCTGCCGGTGACCATCATCGCCGACTACAACGGATGTGAGGATTGCGGCGGGTGCTACGTCCTGACGCGCTGCGGTGGGGGGGACCAGCGAACCGTCTACAACGACCTGGCCGGTCTCGTCGGAACGATTCCCGACGAGGTGGTCCTGGGCGGTTACGCGTTCCAGATCAACGGCGAGTGCTGGTACGCCTCCGCCTTTCAGCCTTCGTGCGGAGGCTCCGGCACCGAGACGGAGATCGAGGCCTGGTACACGAACTGCGGCGGCTGCGGCTGCTACCACCTGGTCTCGATCAGTGACAGCAGCGTCGTCGTTGCCAACGCTGCCGTGGACGAGAACGGCAGCCCAATCAATCTGTCCCAGCACTTGGGCAAGGTCGCCAAGCTCGAAGACGGCGAGTGCTACCGCATCGAATCCTCCTCGGACTGCGGGGGTGCCCAGGAGGTGACGGTCGTCAGCATCTACGGCAGCAATAGCCCCTGCCAGACCTGCTACGAGCTGTCGCCTTGCGATGGCGGCTCCAACATCATCACCCACTCGGATCTGTCGCTGTACCAGGAAGGCGCGGTTCTCAAGAACAGAAACGACGATAGCTGCTGGACGCTGGAGGGCGCCGTCAGCTGTCCCGGAGAAACCGTGTCATTCGCGGCCAGCGGCCCATACTCGACCTGCCCCGACTGCCAGGGAGTGACCAAGTACCGCCTGACCCCCAGCTGTCAGCACGAAGGCTGCGGCGGGGTAGGCAGCAGCGGCGGCGGCCACATCGTCACCACGACGGACCTACGTCTGGCTGTCGGCCAGTACGTCAACGTCGGCGGTACGTGCTACTCCGTCGAGGTTGCGTCCTCCGGGGCGCACGTGACTGATGCGTCCGTCGCCTACAGCGGCCCGTTTAGCAGCTGCGGCAGCTGCTCTTCGACGCCGTTCACCGGTCGAATCTGGGCTCCGTATGAGTACGATGAAGACGGCGTACTCATGCAGCAGCCGCGGTGGATCGTCGTTTCCGGCGGACTGATCGTCGGCACCTGCCTGGGCGATCCCGCGCCGTTGTGCGTGTGCGACGGCGCCAGCTTCTCGGACAGCCTCGGCGACAGCTACCCCGGCGAGAGCCTCTCCGATAGCGAGAGCTTCTCCGACAGCGAGAGCTTCTCCGACAGCGAGAGCGATTCGGTCAGCGACTCCGACACCGGCAGCGACTCGGACAGCGGAGGCGGCGGCGATCCCGGCTGCTTCGAATGCGGCAGCAACGTTCCGCTTGCCGGAAAAGACGGCACGATCTCGCTGGACGTCTCAGGGTGGTCAGGGACGATCGATGGCGGCCTGACCGGCACGGCCAAATACCTAGGGATCGTGAACCTGCCGGACTTCGGCCCCACGCCGCTGTGGCGCTGCACCAAGACGTTCCGCTGCGGCGAAGACAGCACCATCCTCGACTTCGAGATCGACTTCTTCTGCGCGTTCGGCCAGTGGCATACGAACCTCGGCGCTGCGTCCGTCGTCTACAACGGCAACGGCGAGTTCCAGAGCACGCCTTTCTTCTTCGACGATGGCATCGAATGCGTGGACTTCGGGGGGGCGTCTATAACGGTCACGTGGAACTTCGAAGAGTGCGAACCGGAACCGCCGTGCGACGACTGCGCCGGCACGTTGCTGCCGCGGGGCAACGGCTCGGTCTCCATGGAGATCCTTCCGGGACTGTGTACCGAGCCGTGGGCTATCGGAATCCTGCACGGCGCCCCGGCGGTGTACCAGGGCGAGGGCTCGGCGCACTGGATCGCCACGAATCCCGCCGGAACCCGCGTCCTCGAGCTGTATTGCAACGGAGGCCAGATGCGGATGAAGTTCTCCGCGGCCGTCGCTGACGGCGTTATATCCCAAGACCAGCCGGCCATGCTCGTGGGCGGCCCCGATAACCCCGGCTGCTGGTACGCCGAGTTCCATAGCAACTTGTTCAATGCCGATCCCTGCATCGACGGCGACAGCACGGTATCCGTCTACGGCGTCACGATCTGCCTCGGCACCTGTGGTGGTGGGGGTGGCGGCGGTGAATAGAACGCCACAGCGTCGGTATGTCCTCACGCACTGGAAGGGGCTGGGGGATGTCGTCCTGATGACCGCGCTGGTACGCGACATCAAGCTGGCGTACGGAGATGACGTCCAGCTCAGCGTGCGGACCACCGCGAATAACATCTGGGAAAACAACCCCTATCTCTCGCCGCTGAAACGCGGTGCGCCCGGCGTACGGACGATTGAGATCAGCTACCGCAACGCGCTAGGGCGCGCAGCGCGTGGGGCCCGCGAACACTTCCTGTGTGCGTACTACGACGACTTCGAGCAGAAGACCGGCCTGCAGGTGCCGATGACGCGACCCGGCGGCGACCTGCACCTGTCGGAGGATGAATGCCAGCCCTGGATCAGCGGTCCTTACTGGGTTGTGATCGCTGGCGGCTACAACAACATCACAACCAAGCAATGGCCGTACAGCCGCTACCAGGAAGTCGTGGACCGGCTCCGCCAGCTGGGTATCCACTGCGTGCAGGCCGGCTCGACGGACGCCGGCCACGTCCACCCGCCGCTAAACGGTGTCTTGAATCTGGTTGGCCAGACTGACCATCGCAGAGACCTTCTTACGCTGCTGTACCACGCCCGCGGCGTAATTTGCGGCATTACCGGGGCCATGCACATCGCAGCGGCCTTCGACCGGCCCTGCGTAGTGATCGGCGGAGCGAGGGAATCGAAGGAGTTCGTCGCCTATGACCGCGAGGCGCAGTTCCGACCCGGCTGCCCTCCCGTGGCCGTCCCGCACGTCTTCCTGCACAGCCTAGGGCAGTTGCCGTGCGGGCCGACGCACGGCTGTTGGCGAAAACGCACAGTCCCGATTGAGCAGAAGGACTTGGGGAAAGACTTCGTCCGGCTGTGCCGTCGCCCAGTCGAACGGGCGGACGGCTGGTTCCCGGCCTGCATGGAACTCATCTCGACCGACTCGGTAGTTGATGCGGTAATGAGCTACTACCGCGATGGCACGCTGGACATCAGCGAGCTGAACGACCCCGAGAGCCGGCGGCCACCGCGGCTGCTGCGACCCCCACAGCGTGTCAAACCGCCTAAACCCGCGAACTTGGTACAACCTCGACCGCTAACAACCGGCGTGACGAAAAACAGGAGCTGGTCTTGAGCCGAAGTATCAAACTGCTCCGATACGAGGTCGAGAACGTCAACTACGACTACTACGGTCTGTTCCGCCTGAGAATCGAGGCAGCCGACCCGGTAGGCGTGGACCCCCGAGTCTTCGTCTACCTTCGCAAGCCGCGTAACCCGCACACCGGCGAGTACGAGGACTTATTCCAGGCCGTGGCTAGCCCGGTCGACCTGGTCGAGTATCCTCCCGAGGAGCCCAACAGCGACGACGGGATTCCCTTCTTCCGCAAGTCATTTGTCGAGCTGGACTTCCGCTCTACCGCCGACGCCGAGGAGGTCTGGAACGAGATCACCCGCGAAGTGGATGTGCTGGTGGAAGCCCTGGACCGTTTCGAAAATCTGTCCCTGACCCAGGTCTACGTAGCGGGCGACGCGAGCAACTACGACAGCGATTCAGACTCGGAAAGCGAGAGCGACTGATGGCCCCCAAGCGACGCGTCATCGTGAACGATGCCTTGATCCTGAAGCTGAGCCGCCAGCCGGCGCTCACCAAAGAATATGCGTTTCTGTCTCGCGTGAACCTGCCCAAAAGCTGCACCCCCTGCAAGCTGGCCGCGATGAAACGGCAAGCGCAGTCGGCCGAGAATAACCCGTTCAACACCATCAAGCGCGCCATCGCCAATCTGCCACCGAACCGGCTGGGCCCGCTCAAGGAATATCTCAAGGCGGATGAGCTGCGCGTGGCCTACCGGGAGAACAATACCGTAGTCACGAAGACAGTCTGAGCTAAATTTTCGCGGAGATCCGGGCATAATACCTGGTACCCGTGTAGCTATCGGTTATTCCCCCGTTCCGAGGCTACTCGGGACTTCCGTTGCGGACCGCCAGGAGGATCGAGTATCCTCCTGGCCCGCGACGACCCGCCGCCAGCCCCACGACGTACGTGCCCTCGTACAGGCGGCGGGGTTTCCCCTTTAGCTTTTGGAGAAGAAAGCGTGAGCGAAGTATACGCGCAACCTGTCGTCATCCCGAAGGACACGAGCGGCCCCGAACACCACCTCGGCGTCCTGGAGGATGAATCCCAAGTCGGCGTCGACACGGCCAATGTCGTGATCGAGTGCGACCTGCGGAATCCCGCCCAAGCCATCGAAGCCCTGCGCAGTCCGGCCGCCCAGGACCTGGCGCTGAAGTACGCCCAGGAGAAGGGTATCGTTGGTCCGCGAATCAACGACGTGGCCTTGCGGCCTTACCCGGTCGACGCCTACGGCAAGCCGATCCTCAGCCTCACGGGCAACGTGGACCGGTACCGCGTGGACGTGCCGATCATCGGACAGGTCTGAGACTCCCACGACAGTCGACCCTCCTTAACCTCTGCCGACTTGTCCGCCAGTCCCTGTAGATGCCCCAGCTCTCCCGGAAGAACGCGATCCGCTGGCTGCGCAGCGACGAGACCTATGCCTCGACGCTGCTCTGCCTGTGTCGCGCCCTGTACGACCTGGAGTTTCTGCAGTGGACTGGCGAGACAATCAGCGAAGCGCTGAGAGAGGACCTCGGCGTTCCGCCCACCGACGACAACCTGGATCGCATCATGGCGGGGATTGCGATCCTCACGACCGACGAGTTCTGGACTCTGACGCCCCGCTTCATCGATCTCGCTAACGCGCTGGGCCGCGACGGATTCGATCCGCGCGTCTTCGACCCGGCTGAAGTTCACGAGTGCGCCTGGGCGCTGTTGGAAGCGGAACTGCTCGACCCCGAGCACCCTCCGCTATCTCCCGACATCCTGGGGTACCTGCAGGCCATCCTCACGCACGAAGGCTACGTGTCCGTCCCCAAGTCGCTGGCGCGCTTCGGCCTGCACATGCCAGACCTGGCGGACACGTTCGCCGATGACCCCGAGCTGTTCGCCGGGGTGTACGAACTTCAACAGGAGCGTACGGAAACCCTGGACCGCGGCGTTCAGGAGCAGCTGCTGGACCTGATGGCTCAGCTGCAATCCTTGTCGCCCGACGACCCGAGCATGGTCGAAGCGGTCCGGAACACCGTCCGCGACATCTCTTCCCGGCACGCCGCCTAGTCACGGCGACTGCCATTCCAGCCTTTCACATGGAGGATCGCACCGTGGGTGCAGATCTCTGTGGCTATTTGATGGTTGGCCCGCTCGCTCTGCTGGACCTGCTCGAGATTCGGTAGAGGAGACCCCTTTGAACACTCAAGGCTACTTCGGCGTCGGCATCTACCATGGCAAGACCCAAGTAAACATCGGTACGTTGTGGCGCAGCGCTCATGCTATGGGCGCCAACTTCCTGTTCACCATCGGACGCCGCTACCAGGAACAGGCTAGCGACACCACCAAGGCTCGGCGGCACGTTCCGCTGTTCGAGTACCGCACGTTTGACGAGTTTTACGAGAACCTCCCGTACGACTGTCGACTGGTCGCCGTGGAGCTGGATGAGCGGTCCACGCCCTTACCGCAGTTTCACCACCCAGAACGCGCGGTGTACCTGCTAGGCGCTGAGGATCACGGGTTGCCGCCCGCGATCCTGAACCGTTGCCACTGCGCCGTTGTGATCCCCGGCGAGTACTGCCTCAACGTAGCCGTCGCCGGCAGCATCGTGCTGTACGACCGGCTGGCCAAAATCCCCGCGGCGCCTGCGCTATGCCACGACGCTGCGTAACCCCCGAAACGGAGGCTCCCGCCGTGCAAAGAACCACACACTTCACGTGCTGCCGGCTGACAGCGTTTCTCTACGACTTGATGCGAGACCACGTGCCCTGCGGTGTGGTCGAGCGGCTTGTCCGCGACAGCCAACTCGCCCAGGGCGCCAACATGTACCGTCTGACCAACGGACATCTGGGCCGCTACGCGGAAGAGCTGGCCCTGGTCCTTACCCAGAAACAGGAGACCTAACCCGTGACCAAGAAGCAGACCATTCAAGTCCTCCAGCCTTATGCCGTGCAACACACCGCTGGCGCCCCCAACCTCCTGCGGGTACTCGACCGGCAACGCAACGAGGACGTTGTGATCAACCTGGCCCTCGTGACCAAGGTCGAAGCAAACCCGGAAGGCGTCGCCGACTGCTGCGCAATCAGCCTGGCAGACGGCGCGCGCGTCGTCCTGCCTATCTCCATGGACGAGTTCCTGGAAGTGTTCTCACCGAACAAGGTCCCCACCATCACTCGCAAGGCAGGGTAAGCAGCGTGCGACGCGTCATCCTGATCAACTGCAAACCGGGCGGACAGGTCTCCCTAGAGACCCAGGGCTTCGGCGGCGAAAGCTGCCGGGAAGCCAGCCGCCCGTTCGAAGAGGCTCTGGGCGTCGTCCAGAGCGACGAGAACACCGACGACTACTTCAATCCCCAGGTGAATCAGCATGGCAACATCAGCCACTGAGAAAGCCACGGATACGCTGGCCCGTCAGCTGAGCCAGCACATTGCAGCCGGGTTTACCGGTCTGTGGATCGAAACCTTCGACGTCGAAGACGCCCTAGAGGTGGTGCGGGTCATCGCCGAGAGGTACCGCTGGCTGGCCATGTCCTGGGACATGCAGCAGGGACTCTTGATGCTGACGTCCCAAGACGCCAGCGTACCCAACGCGCGCGGCCTCGCAGAGGCGTTGAAGGCCGTGCTTGAAGTCAAGTCCCTCGACTACCTCGCCGAAGAGGGCGGAGAAGTCAGGGTTCTGGTCACGGAGAACCTGCACCTGCTGCTGGGGAACGACCAGCCACCGGCGGTCAAGCAGGCCGTGCTCAACGCCTTGCGGACCTACCGCGAGCACCAGACCTTCCTGATCAACATCAGCCCCTGCTCCAGCATCCCGCTGGAGCTGGAGAAGCGGTTCGCCGTGCTGGACCTGGCCCTGCCGGACCTCGAGGAACGGCGCCATGTCGCGGCAAGCCGTTACGAAGGTGAGTTCAACGCGGCCAACGCGGACGCTCCGGAGCTGGTACAGCGCGGCCTGGAAGCCGCCGCGGGTCTGACACGGCTGGAGTGCGACGACGCGTTCAGTCTGTCCATCGTGCAAGGCAAGCCGTTCCAGCCTGAGCCGATCTGGCGCTACAAAGTCCAGACGGTCCGCAAGAGCGGCATCCTCTCGATTCACGACGGCAAGGAAACGTTTGCCGACATCGGCGGGCTGAAAGCCCTCAAGGAGTTCTGCCTGCGCAGCCTCCAGCCCAAGGTCGACTGCGTCGCCCGGGCCAAGGGCGTCGCGCTGCTGGGCGTGCCGGGTACCGGTAAGTCCGCGGTGGCCAAGGCGCTGGGCAACGAGACCGGCCGCCCCACGATCATGATGGACCTGGGCTCCATGATGGGGTCGCTCCTGGGGCAGTCCGAGGCCAACATGCGTCGCGCTTTGCGAATCGTCGACGCTTGCGCGCCGTGCATCCTGTTCATCGACGAGATCGAGAAAGCGATCAGCGGAAATGAATCCAGCGGTCGCACCGACGGCGGGACGACCTCTCGCATGTTCGGCACGTTCCTGACGTGGCTCAACGACCACACTTCCGACGTCTTCATCGTCGCAACCATGAACTCCGTGGAGCACCTGCCCCCGGAGTTCCTGCGCGCCGAGCGCTTCGACGGGGTGTTCTTCGTGGATTTCCCGTCGGTCGAGCAGCAGCAGGAGATCTGGGACATCTACCTGCGGCGCTACCGCATCCCGCAGCAGCCGCTGCCGCAGCCCCAGGATCCTTGGACCGGGGCCGAGATCCAGACCTGCTGCCGACTGGCGCATCTGCTGGACATCTCCCTGGAGCAGGCGGCACAGAACGTCGTCCCCATCTACCGCTCGTACAGCGAACGGATTTCGAGCCTGCGCAAGTGGGCTTCCTCGCGCTGCTTGTGCGCGGAGCGCGGCGGTCCGTACCGCGGATCCGACGGAGCAGGAATGCTTGCGACGTCTCCCAACGCCAAGCCGACCAAACGTCCCCCACGCCCCTTCCCCAAGCATCTGGAGAACTGAGCCGTGTCGACGGTCGCTGAAGTTGTCGTACCGAAGTCCAGTTGGCAACTGGACGGCAATACGGACCAGGAACTGGTCCAGCGGCTCCGCAAGGAGCTGATCGGCTGCCGGTTAACCATCAACCGGCTGCCCACGTCCAGAGCGCTGACCGACCGCCAGAAGGAGAAGGCGGCCGAGGCGCTGCACTGCAAGTCCGAGTCCCTCTCGGCCAGCCGCCGGTTGTTCAAGCGGGGTGACCCGCACTTGCGGCGCGTCAACGACGTGCTGAAGGACGCCAAGGCCTACTGGAAGAGCCTGACAGTCCCCTACGTTTCCGAGGATCGCTCCTCGCCGATCGAGAAGGGGCTGCGGCTGATGCGAGTGGACCGCGTCGAGTCGTTCGACGACCAGATGCGGGAATTCTCCGAGCAGTTGGCAGCCGCGGTGGAGAGCCTGCAGCAGCACTATGACGAGGTGCTGGCGGCAGCCCGCGAGCAGCTGGGCGACTTGTTCGACCCGGCCAACTACGTGGACGACGTCCGGCAGTTCTACGCGCTGACCTGGGGCTTCCAAGCCGTCGAACCGCCGAACTCGCTGCGGCGGCTGCACCCGGAGCTGTACCGGGAGCAGACGCAGAAGCTGGAAGCCAAGCTGTCCGAAAGCGCCCAGCTGGCCATCGCGCTGTTTGTGGAAGAGCTGAAGGGCTCGCTGCAACACGTGATGAGCCAGCTGGAAGGGGCGCGGGAGGTCACCTCCCGGTACGCCGGCACCGTTGGCCAGATCACCACCGACCGGGACGGGAACTGGAAGGTGGAGATCGGCGAAGCGGTTCAGCACGTGAGCCGCGACTACGAGCTCCGCGTCACGACAGGCCAGGAGGTGCGGAAGGACCAGGTGATCGCGTTCACCGCGAACCCGAAGCCCAAGGCGTTCCGCGCGGCCACCATCGGCAACGTCCTGAAGACGCTGGAGTACTTCTCGACGATCAGCTCAATGCTGGGGCCGTCGGCCGCCAGCGTGGATGAGCTGGTGCAGAAGGCGCGGCAGGCGATCAACCGCCACTCGCGCACGACCACCCTTGATCCCAAGCAGATCGCCGAGACGCTCAAGTGCAGCAGCCAGGCCCGGCGGCAGATCAGCGAGCAGTTCGCAGAGGTCTGCCGGCAGCTGGACAGCCTGGCGATCGACCGCCCTCGTCGTCACCTGATGCGACTGGTCCTGGATGGCGAAGAGGACGAGTAACTGCGATGCCCAAGTACCTGATTGAGCGGTAGCAATGTTCGCATCGCTGAAACGCAATGCCTGATCCTACTGTCACCCTCCGCGTCCTGCCTGGCGGGACGCTCAAGGCCATCTGGCCTGCTGACGAGACGTTTGATCTGAGAGGCCTCGGCGGCATCGCTCGCCGGGCCTCTCACGTGGAGATGATCGACAGCGGACCCCATCGCGGCCGCTGGTACGTGGACTTCTCCCCTTTAGGACCGGGCTACGAATACTGCCTGGTCCAGACGTTTGACCGGCGCGCAGACGCTCTCGCCGCCGAGCATCAACACCTTTTGGAGAATTGGCTGTGAGCCACGTCGTCGCAGTCCAGTACGAAGCAATTACGTCCTTGGAGGCGTTGGAGAGGGCCGCGGCCAAACTGGGCTGCGAGCTGGTCCGCGGCCAGACCACGCACAAGTGGTACGGGCACTGGGTCGGAGACTACTCCGGCCCAGATGCCGCCTACCGGCGGGGAATCGACCCCAACGAGTACGGCAAGTGCCAGCACGCGATCCGCGTGTTGGGAAACGAACAGGCCTACGAGGTGGGCCTGGTACCGGCTGCCGGCGGCGAAGGCTGGCAGCTGGTCTACGACAACTGGCAGGGTGGCCACGGTCTCGAAGCGGCCCTGGGCCGCAACCTCGACACGCTGCTCATGCACTACCAGCTTGAGCGGGCCAAGCTGCAGGCCGAAGCGCTGGGCTACCTGTACGAAGAATCGCCGCAAAAGGACGGCAGCGTCACGCTCACCGTATACGCCTAACCCTCGTCTGAACCGGGTACTTGCATCATGACAGCCTCACCATGTTGACTGAGGGCAATCAAAAGCTCGGCATACTCATCCACACCTTCTCCCTCCCCGCCAAACTCACCTGCCCCGGAGCAACAGAACGCTGCCGGGGCGTTTGCTACGCGACCAAAGGACACTTCACCTTCGACAGTGTCCAGCAGCTCTACCGCTCGAACCTGGAGCGGTCCCGCCAGGACAACTTCCCGGAGGTCATGGTCCGGGAGATCCGACGCCGGCACGTCCGGGTCCTGCGCGTGCACGTCTCCGGCGACTTCTACGACCAGGAGTACATCCGGAAGTGGATCCGCATCGCCAAACGTCTTCCCCAAGTGAAGTTCTACGCCTACACGCGCAGCTGGCGCGACAGCTCCGGCCAGATCTCGGGCATGTACCCGGATTTGCTCGAGCTGGGCGAGCTGCGCAACTTTGAGCTGTGGTTTTCTGAGGATGCGGAATCGGGACAGGCTCCCCGCATCCGCGGCATTCGCCGGTGCTACATGGCCGTGGAAGCCGACGAAGAGCCGCCATGGCGGACCCACCTGGTATTCAGGGACAAGGTCAAGGGAGTCCGCAAGTACGTCGCCAACGGGGCCCTGGTGTGCCCCTACGAGAACGGCGCAACCGGCAAGTCGATCACGTGCTCCAGCTGCAAGCTCTGCTGGTCCCACGTGGCGATTCCGGCGAAAAGGAGCCGAGAAGAGGCAACGGCGGTTGCCTGACGTTTCACGGGATGGAGCCCACCCTCACGGCTTGGGAGCGCAATGCTTCGAAGCGGGGTGGTGACCTTGAGTATCCTGGATAAGGGCGGAAACCACCTCATCCTGGGTTAAATACCCGCTACGTTAAAGTGCCCGCAAGGTGTGAGCGCGGGGAGGCCAGCCCTCCCCGCGCCGGGCACGTGCATTTTTGGAAATGCAATCAGTTGCGCGGACGCACGCCAACCGACGCCAGCAGGCGTTCGAACAGCTCGGCGTCTCCCCGCGGCAACGTGCGAGCCACCTCGGCCACCTTAACCGGGGAGATCTCCAGGCCGTCCTGGACCTCCGAGACGAAATCGTCTCCCAGCACCGCGCGCAGATCATCCGCCGACAGCTTCTCGAAGTCGGCGATATCGTACCGGTTGCCGGTCACCAGCTCGCAGACCTCGCCAGCAACCTTCTGCTCGACGCCGTCTGTCGCGTAGATCTCGTCCTCCGGGAAGTCCAACGAGAACGGTTTGAGATTGCGGCGATCGAAATCGTCGAGAGCCTCGACAAACTTGCCTAGCTGGTCCCGGCTGAGACGCATTGACGGCTGGATGATGTCGTGCAGTGCCTGGGCCGTCTTCTTGGCGTCCGGGTTGCGGACCACCATCGTCCGGCGCCCCAGGGCGACACGGATCTTGTCGTAGTCGGGTTCGCCGTTGCCCGCGGTGCGGTTGAGCTTGCCCTCGACGTCAGCGGCCAGCTTGACGTTCTCCTCCTGCGCCCGCTTGAGGATCTTCTGCGCCATCATCTGGCGGACCCGGTAAGGGAACCGGCCGCGATGCTCGCAGAGATAGTCTGCGGCCCGCTTGACCTCGGCGGCGTTGGCCAGGCGGTAGTGACGAATCTTGGTGCCGTCATCACCAACCCACACATAGGCGTAATGGCTGTCGGGCAGCTCGCGTTCGCTCTGCTCACGCAACTCAGCAGCGCGCTTGCGCATCTGCTCTACCTCGCCGCGCACGCCCCAGAAGTCGATCATCTTCTCGAGCCGCTCGCTGATCAGGGCGGCCGACCGGCTATCCAGCTCGGCCCGCTTCTCCTCGAAGTACAGGGCGGACATCCAGGTGCTGGCACGATCGCCGCACGGATACCGGCGGTGAAGCGGATCGGCGTACTGGGTCACACTCATGCCCTTGCCCCGCAAGCGGTCAAGGGAAGCCGACTTTACCCAAGAGGGGAATTCGTACAGCCTGGAAAAGCGGTGTAAATCCCGAGCGCTCAAATCGCTAGGCAAGTCGACCGACATGGTAATGGCGATTCCTCCGAAACTCGACGCGGGACTGCAGTGGATCGATGTCGCCCGTGAGCTGGGTCACGACGTATTGGCCGCAGCCCTCCCTGCCTCGATCCTCTGCCCGTCCTGCGGAGCGGAAAATCTAACTGTTTATCAGGATAACCTGGGTGGAGGGTACTGGCACTACTGTTTCCACTGCGGCACGAGAGGTGACTTGGTGCAGCTCTGTGCCAAGGTATGGGGTGTTGACGTCGATACCGCAGCACGTGACCTGGTCGTCCGCGATCTCATGACCAACGTGGCGGAGGTCGCGCGGATGACCGAGTATCTGACTTGGCTCAACGGCGCCCAGCAGATTTACGACTTCACCGCCAGCCTTGCTGATCCGGCCCGCAACGTCGAGACGCCCGACGTTCGCCAGTTCCGGCAACTCCACAATCTGTACCTGGCCGGCAGCAGCCAGCGCTGGGCCGCCGGCCCGGGGCGACTGCTGGGCGTGGCCGCCTTGGAGG